>Ga0207646_10005542_pt1 | contig 13258 bp, 16 predicted proteins | sample KBSK5502metaG_FD_184343 | JGI IMG/M metagenome (GOLD analysis project Ga0207646, IMG submission 184343) | Corn, switchgrass and miscanthus rhizosphere microbial communities from Kellogg Biological Station, Michigan, USA - KBS K5-50-2 metaG... | ecosystem: Host-associated > Plants > Roots >...
CGTCCTAGTCCTTCTGAGAGGGCAGCCGGTCAACCTCCGCCTCCGGCTCATCAGGGAATATGTGGCCGGCGGCTCGCGTTCATCAGCGGAGAATACGGAGGTGTACTTGCGTGAATCTCGAGTTCCTGCGTACGGACGTAGACAGCGGGCAGCGGGCAACCGCGACCATCGACGATGGCCCGGCGCTTGACGCCTACTCCCAGGCGGTGATCGGTGCGGTTGATCGCGTCGGTCCCGCGGTCGTGAGCCTGGGGATGGCTCGACCGGCCCCGGAGCGGCTACAGCGGCGCGGCATGCCAGAGCTTCGAGGCGCCGGCAGCGGGGTGATCATTGCGCCCGACGGATATATTCTCACGAACAGCCACGTGGTGCATGAGGCATCGCGGATCGAGGCGCGCCTTCAGGACGGGCGCAGCCTGACCGCCCAGCTCGTCGGTGACGACCCCTACAGCGACCTGGCCGTGATTCGAGCCCCCGTGGGCGGGTTGCCCGTGGCCGAACTCGGCGATTCCTCCCACCTGAGGGTGGGGCAGCTCGTGGTGGCCGTGGGCAATCCACTCGGCTTTCAGGCGACCGTGACCGCGGGGGTCATCAGCGCGCTGGGGCGCACCCTGCGGGCGGAAACGGGCCGGTTGATCGAGAACGTCATTCAAACCGATGCCGCGCTCAATCCAGGCAACTCAGGCGGGCCGCTGGCCGATTCTCGGGGAACGGTGATCGGCATCAACACTGCCGTGATCGCCGGCTCGCAGGGGATCTGCTTTGTGATTCCCGTGAACACCGCCAAGTGGGTGGCCTATCAACTCATCCGTGAAGGACGCGTCCGGAGGGCGTATCTCGGGATCGGCGCGCAGGTCGTGCCGCTGGACCGCCGGTTCACCGTCGCCCATCGCATCGAGCAGCCCACGGGCGTGCGAATCACCGAAGTCCACTCCGGCACCGCGGCGGCGGACGCGGGGCTTCGGGTCGGCGACCTCATCCTTGGGATCGGTGGCGCTCCCGTCGCAACGCTCGACGACCTCATGCTGGCCTTGGGCCGGCATGTCATCGGGGAGTCCGTGCCAATAGAGATCCTGCGGGGCGCCGAGCACATCACGGTCACGGTCCGCCCGACCGAACTGCCGGAAGAAGGGTAGGCCGGGACGCGCGTGCGGGTTCTCGGAATTCCGGGGAGTCTTCGGCGCCTCTCGTATAATCGTGGCATGCTTGTGGCCGCCCGCGAGCTGGCGCCGGATGGCCTGGAGATCGAGATTACCGACCTCTCGCCGATCCCCCCGTACAACGGTGACGTCGAGGCCGAGGGCATCCCGGCCCCCGTGCAGGCGTTCAAGGCACGGATCGAGGCCGCGGACGCCCTGCTGTTCGCCACCCCGGAGTACAATCATCTGATGCCGGGAGTACTCAAGAACGCCATCGACTGGGCCTCGCGCCCCCCGAGCGCGCTCCGACGGAAGCCCGCCGCGATCATGGGAGCGTCGGCAGGGACCTCTGGGACGGCGCGTGCCCAACTCTCGCTCCGCCAGGTATTGGCGGCGACCGAGTGTTACGTGCTGCCCGCTCCCCAGGTCCTCGTCGCCAGTGCGCGCGACCGGTTCGACTCGAACAGCCGTCTCACCGATGAGCCGGTGCGTCGGATAATCCGGTCGCTGCTCGAAGAGCTGCCCGAGTGGATTGAACGCTTTCGGCGCCGGTAGAAGTTCACCGCGCGGCCGGTGCGGCCGCTAATAGGTAAATGACCGGAAACTTCCCCCCTCCATTGAACCCGCTCCGGCCAATGGTCGTGTAGGCGCCCCGAAGACCTTCGAGGGCTTGGTCGAACGTGGCTTCGCTCATTGGAGGAGCGACGATCAACCAGAGCCTCGGGTAGCGGGCCGCCAACCGCCGGATGGCCGGGATATCCTGCTTGGGCAGCAGGAGCACCTCTGCGGGGGTGGCGCCAAAGTAGTAGGTGAACGCGAGTTCGTTCTGATAATCCCCGAACACGAATAGATCTCCAGGTCTGGCTTGGCTTCGCACCAGCGCCGCCGCCTCCCGCCACTGATACGGGCGAAAGTGGGGATCAAAATAGTAGTGGGTGAACACGGGGACACTGTACAGGAGGAGGCCGGCGGCGAGCCCCACCGCAATCTCACGGTGATGATCGCGAAAGTGCTCCGCCACATCGATGATGCCGCGGGCGAGCAACATGGCATAGAATGGGAGCAGAAACGAAAACCACCGCGCCTCGAACAACGGCCTCGCCAATGACACGGCGAACGTCACGCCGATCGGCACGATCAACGGCAGCCCCAAGAACGCCAGCCGCCGCCCCTCCGGCGTGAATGCCCGGATCCCCCGCCGGGCCACGACAATGAACGGGAGGAGCAAAAGGAGCTGCTCGAACGGCCGGAGCGATGCATTCTTGAAGAAGAAACTCGGCATGCCCAGCAGCGATCCTCCGAACGCGTACAACCCGAGGAGCTGGCTCAAGTCGAGGAGCGAGGCGTGTTCTCCCCACCCGCCCGCCGGCGTTCTCGTGATCTGGCTCCAGAACGACGGCCCCCACGGCGCGAAAACCATCGCGATGACCGATGCGGCGATCAGCCACCTCCGGAGGTGCACGCGTTCGAACCACGCCACCCAGACCCCCTGAGCGAGCACGACGAGAAACCCGAGATAGTGCGTGTAGACCATGAGCGTGGTCGCGAGAACGTATGCGCCCCAACGAACTGCCCCCGCATGCTCGATGCTCTCGGCAAGGGCCAGCATGGACGCGAGGGTCAGCGCGCCGAGCAGCGCATACATTTTCGCATCCTGACCTGCCATGACCGCAAACGGCGAGAGGCTGACGAGCAGCGCGCTCAGGAGGCTGGCCGGCTCGGAGACGACCCGGCGTGCGACCGCGTAGGTCAGGCCGACGACCACAACACTGAAACAGGCGGAGGGGACCCGGATCGCCGCCTCCCTGAAACCGGCAACGCCGATCCAGGCCTTCATTAGAAGATAGAACAACGGTGGATGGAACTCTGCAGTCCTCAGCAGACCGGGGATCGCCTGAAGCGGGAACAGCGAGATCCTGACCACGTAGGCTTCGTCAAACCACACGCTGTTGTGGCCCAGGAACGCAAACCGGAGTGCGGCCGCCACGGCGAGGATGCCGCCGAGGAGGAGCCCCTGGCTGACGTGAATGGCGGCGACCGGGGGGCGGCCGGCGGCCGCAACGCTCACCGCCTGCTCGACATGGTTCATGATGGGATTACCCTTGCCATGCCCCAAACGGCGCGCATCCAGACTGCCGCGCCCGATCGTCACCGCCTTCGGGGACCGCGATCAGTACGTGCAGGCCCGCCCTCGACGTGATGTCCCATCACCGCCGCCGCTTTTGGCATGAAAGGATTCCGCTTCTCCTTCTTCGAAGGGAACGCTCGTTCCGATTGTAGCAACGTTTGCCGCGAATATTCGCCGACCTCCGACATCCCGGCAATTTTCCTTCGCCGTCCGATCCGCGGAGGCGCGCACAGGGAGGTGATGAACCGGGCACCCACCTTCGTTCGTTCAAAGCACCGCGAGCCGAGGAGATGTGCGCGCATCTGTGGGGCGAGAGCCTTACGAGGAGGGTGTGATGGAGATCAAGGGAAGACGTGCTCTCGTAACGGGCAGCTCACGTGGCATCGGCAGGGGCATTGCGCTCAAACTCGCCGAGCAGGGTGTGCACGTGGCGATCCACTACTATCAGAATGAGCGCGCGGCCGCAGACACCCTTGCGGAGGTGCGCAGGCGCGATTCCGACGGGTTCGTCGTCCAGGCTGACGTCTCGAAACCCGATGGGATCGGCAAGATGTTTGACAGAGTCCGATCTGAGTTTGGGGCCCTCGACATCTTCGTGAGCAACGCGCGGCCCGAGTTGCCGGCGTTCTTCCAGGCCCCCATGGACATCACGCCGGAGCAATGGGATGTCGCGTTCAACTCCCAGGCCAGGGCATTTCTGCTCGGCGTGCGCGAGGCCGATCGGCTCATGGGCAGCGGTGGGAGAATCTTTGCGATCACGTACGGCGCCGGGAGCCGCACGGGGAGCCTGCAGCCATGGGCGGGCATGGGCTCTGCCAAGGCAGCGATGGAATCGTTGGTTCGCTACTTCGCCGTGTGCCTGGCCAAGCGCGGCATCACCGTCAACGCGATCAGCCCTGGGTGGACAGAGGACAGCGTGCTCAACACCCTGCCCTCACAGGCGCAAGACCTGATCAGGAACTGGCACACGAAGGGATGGACCCCGATGAGGAGGTTGGGGACTCCAGGCGACATCGGCGACGTGGTGGCGCTGTTTTGTATGAAAGAGGCGACGTGGATCACGGGCCAGGTGATCTACGCAGACGGGGGAGCGTCATTGATGAATCCAGAGATTCCCCCTGAAATTCAGCTTCAATAGATCATTCGCTTTCCAAGGGGGGACGCATGGCGACTGGCACATTCACGAACCGAGCCCTGGCCCAGCAGCTGCTCGATGCCATCGACGTGGCCCAAGGGCTGCACCCCGGCTTTCGACCCGCCCATGCCAAAGGATTGATGTGCTCGGGCATGTTCACCCCGTCGCCCGAGGCATCGAATCTCACGCGGGCACCCCACGCGAGCAGGCCATCCACCCCCGTGACGGTGCGCTACTCGAACGGCGGGGGTGTGCCGACCATCCCCGACAACGACCCGAAGCGGTCCGGCCCCCGGGGGATGGCCGTCCGCTTCCACCTGGCCGACCACGTCCACACCGACATTGTCGCCCATTCCACCAACGGCTTCCCGGTCCGCACCGGCGAGGAGTTCCTGGAGCTGACCCGTGCCGCCGCGGCCTTCGCGGCGGGCCGACCCGAGGCGCTCGGATCTTTCCTCGCCGCGCACCCGAACGCGAAACGGTTTGTCGAAACGCCCAAGCCGATCCCAACGAGTTTTGCGCGAGAGGCGTTCTTCGCCGTCACGTCGTTCAAATTCAGCAACGCCGGCGGCGTGACCCGTCACGGGCGGTTTCGCATCCGACCCGAGGCGGGGACCGAGTATCTCTCCAACGAAGACGCGGCGGCGAAGTCCGAGAACTTCCTGTTCGACGAAATGGGCCGACGGCTGGCCAAGGAGCCGGTCACGCTCGGCGTGTTCGTGCAAATGGCGGAGCCAGGCGATGACGTCGCCGACGCCACTGTGACGTGGCCTGACAGCCGCACGGAGATCCCGTTCGGCACAATCACCCTGACGGCCCGCGTGGATGACCAGGTGCCGGACCGGCGGCGAATCATCTTCGACCCCCTCCCCAGGGTTGATGGCATCGATTCATCGGGGGATCCGCTCACGGAAGTACGTGCGGACATCTATCTGCTCAGCGGCCGCAGACGGCGGGCTGTCCCCGGCGACGGGGGGCGTTGATCGGGCGCGCACCTGATGAGATTGAGCTGTGGGAGAGGAGGACACCGATGAAGCATCGGAGCATTTTGTTGAGTGCGTTGTGCGTGGCGCTGCTGTTTTCCGCACTCGCCCTGCGGGCCGACTCGCAATCGAGCGACGAGAAGGCCATCAGGGTCCTCAGTGAGCGGTTCGGCGCAGCCGTCAAGGCCAGAGACATCACCAAGGTCATGTCCCTGTACGTCCCGGACGAGAGCTTGTTTGTGTTCGATGCGGTTCCCCCCCGTCAATACGTCGGCGCGAAGGCGTACCGAAAGGATTATGAAGAATTCCTGGGCCTGTTCCCCGGGCCCATCCAGTACGGGGTCAGCGATCTCAGCGTCCAGGCGGCCGGCACGCTGGGGTACTCGCACAGGATTGACACCTGGACGCTGACGGACAAAGCCGGCAAGCGCACCACGCTCGTCTTCCGCGTTACCGACGTGTTCCGCAAGATCAATGGACGGTGGCTCATCGTCCACGAACACCTATCGTTTCCGGTAGATCCCGCAACGGGGAAAGCGGATCTGCTCTCCAAGCCGTAACCCCTCAGAGAATCTCACGCGGGTCCTTGCAGCGGGCCGGATGTCTGTGGGACCCGCGACCTCTCGAGTGTTTCACCCAGAGTTAACGCGTTCATAGCGCTCCCCATAACACTCTTGGTGTAATGTCGGCCAAGAGGACGCTTCCTGAGTGACGGGAGGATGCTCGCGTGGCCATGGGGACGTGGTTCCTGGTGCTCTGCCCCGAATGCCCGTTGGACGAAGTACACGGCGATATCGCGCGGGCGCGCCGAGCGGCCCGAGACCATCACCATGCCGGCACTGCGGTAATCAGAATGGCCGCGATTCTGGAGGATGGCGCGCACAAGGGGAGACGCCATCAGCTCGGGTGGATCTTTACGGACGCCATGCCCCCGTGGTTCGAGAAGAAGATCGCCCCCGCGCGAAAATCGTCCCGGCTCCGTGACATGGTCGCACGATGCGACATCGCATAGGAGCTTAACACGAATATCCTTTTCCGGAAACCGTGCATGCCAGTTTAACATACTCATAACGTCCCGATGCTAGTGTCGACAGAGGATCGGTTCCACGCTGCAGCGCTCGGCGGGGGTGGGAGATGTTGTCGGGGTATGCCAGGTGGCGGCACACGAAGTCCAGCCACGCGATTCGAAACCGGTTTAAGGTCGCGCTGGTAGAGAAGGTTTCGCTGTTCGCGGGGTTGTCGAAAAGGGAGCTCAATCAGATCGCTGGGTTGGTGACTGAGGTGGAAGCTCCGGCGGGAACCCGGCTCGCCGCGATCGGCGAGGCCGGCCACGAGCTGTTCATTATCGTTGAAGGAGAAGCGCGGGTGACCACCCAACCCGGACGCACCACCTCGTTGAGGCCCGGGATTTCTTCGGCGAAATGAGCCTGCTGGAGGGGAGCCGCGCTCGGCCACTGTCGAAGCGACCACCCCGATCCGATTGTTGGTCTTAGGGCACCGGGAATTCTGGAAGTTGTTGGACCACACGGCATCGCTTGTCCAAAAGATCATGCACGCGCTTTGCCAGAGGGTTCGACAGGCCGAGAAGTCTGCCCTCGACGTGCAGGGCAGGTCGGTCACCGCCTAATAGCCAGCGGAGCTGGTGCAGCAATCGGCCGCCCCGCGCACCTCGAAGCGACCGATTGCTGCCCCTCATCGGCCCAACGCCACGCTAGTTCCTGTCGCCGCCATAGAACGGATTGTATTGTTGATCGCTCATCGTGCTGCCGCCCGCCACGCCGCTGCCCGATTCGGATGGGGTGGGCATCGTCATCCGCGCGGGCATGGTGCAACTATACGCCACGCCGTCCATATAGCAAACCGTGCCGCCCCCGGCCCCAGGCGTCAGTGGTACGACCTGGTTTCCGTACTGGTTGGTGAACGTGCTATTTGGAGGAACGTTAGTCTGGGCGAACGCCATAGGAGCCATCGCTGTGATGCCGAGCCCCAAAACGACCAGAGCTGTGACCGCGTAACGCATGACCTATCCCTCCCGGATTTCGATCTGAACTACACCCACATCTTGGCGCAATGGCGCACCACCGGCATCGTCCGTCTGATCATCGCCACTCGTCCAAGAGTACATGGGAGCATGACGGCGTCACCGGGCGTCCTATCCTCCAGCACAGCCCCATCGCCCTGGCCCGATGCCCAAACGGCCACTGGCCCGCGCCAATCCGGACGATGCCGGAGCGGCACCATCCTGGCATTATTGTGGGAGAGGGTATGTGTCTGAAAGGAGGCGGCAAGGATGTCTACTGCTGTCGAGGGGAGTCGATTTTAAACGCTCGACGAGGGCTCGTGGAGGCGAGTAAGATGACGAAACTCACAGTAACGATGGTAGGGATAGTGATCGCTGGGTTGATGGTCCCGGGCTTTGTGCACGCACAGGGCGTGATTGCGGTACACGCAATACAAGGGACGATCCAAGCCGCTGACTGCCAGGCGAACACGCTAACGTTGAAAGCGATCGACGGCTCCGCGCGCGCGGTCTCTACAGTGTCAAGTACCGCAGTTTTCGTTAACTCGGCCGGCGCGAGCCTCTGCATGCTTCCGCAATATGTGGGAAGCGGTGCGAGGGTGTGGGTCACGACCAATGGAGACCAGCTTTTGGCGGGGCGCGTGGATGTCTTCGTGGCCGCAGCGCCTGTTATTCCTGAGTCGGTGCTCATCTACGGGGACGGTCCTTACTATGGACCCTACGATTATGGACCCTACTATGGGCCTTACTACGGACCCAACTACGGACCCTATTATGGACCCTACCACTATGGACCCTATTATTATCCGTTCTACTTCCACCGAGATCGGGACTTCCACCGTGATCGCAATGGTGGGGATCGTTGAGGATCTCGGGGAAGCGGCAACGGTGGTTCCCACGGCGGGGGTCAGTGAGGCGGTAGGCTTTAGAATTCCGAGTCGTCTACGGCGAGGGGGAGGGCGCAATCGCGCCCCCCCTTTTAACCATACCGGCAAACTCCTTAGCAAAGACCGTTCACCGAAGGGATCGTCAGGGAAGTCAATGCGGGTTCCTTCACACCGGTGTTCGTCCTAGCACGCGCCAGCGTCGAGACGGGGTGCCTCATGTACGATTTTTCGGTTCGTGTGGAGACCGTAGTGACAGCGCAGAATCCGGCCGCCATCGAGGCGTTCGACGAGCGCGTCATGAAGGCGCTGCTCGGCGGTAAGTCCGATGAATGGAAGCCACACCCGGACGCCCCCGAGGCGCTGAACGTGCTGACAATCATCGACCACTTGACGAAGCGGTTTCCGAAACTCCGCTCAATGTACGACTTGCTGTCCGAGTTCGCGCATCCGAACTACGACGGGATGATTGGCGCGTATCAGCAGCCAGGGGGTGACCCGACTGTGTTTGAGGACCATCCTGCCCCGATGCGGCAAGATGCCGTGAACCTTGCCGTAGGTGGCGCGGGCCTCGGGCCGCTGCTCACGACGGGCGCGATGGAAACTATACGTCTGTGAACGCGGCCTTTGTCGGGCTGTGCGAAGAGCACGTTCATGGCCACGGCGATTGGCCCGCAGGCGTGCCCCTCGTCAACGGTGATGGCACTACCCATCCCGCCACGGTAACAATGATGCGAGCAGGGCACGGTCTCGTACCCTGCTCATTGTGACTGCGCTAGGCGTACTGCGGGGTGGTGGCCTTACTCAGCCGGACTACCAGCCCCCGTGCCGGCGCCCATCCCGCCACCCGCCCCACCGAGGCCGCCAACGTCACCCGAGCCAGCGATACCCCCACCAGGACCGCCGACGCCCCCGCCTCCGGCTCCACTGCTGCCGCTCTCCGTTCTAACGCCACCCGTGCTCCTATCGCTCGCGTCTCGACCAACACCGAACAGCGACATTATGAACGCCGCCGTGGGGTCGATGGCCACGTTGGTCGCAGCCGGGTTCAGTGGGGTCGGGCCGGAGAAGGGGGAGCGCAAGCGGACTGGGCGCCTGTCATGTGATCGCTGGATTCGGGGCACCTATTCCTTCTGCACGTCCACCGAGAAGTGATTTGCAGGAGGCGACAATCGATGAAGAAGGCCGTTTGTCTTCTTGCCGTTCTCGTTACTTTAGTGACCCCCGCAATAGCCCAGCAGTCTTCGCCCGACCAATTGATAGTTCCGGGCCAGCGCATCGGCCAGATCAGAATTGGTATGTCCCTATCGGAAGTAGAGGCCATGCTCGGGCGACCATCGACCTCACGCCTGAATCACCCGAACCTGTTGATTCTCCTTGACGGTGCTCCTTGACGTCAGCCGATCTGACTGGAGAACGCCAGCGTGACCTGGAGGGTTTCTACGCACCTCCGCGAACTACTTAAGCAAAATCTGCTCTTTGGCCGGGACCTTGCGCTGGCAATCGAAAGCGAATAAGGATATCGGTCACTGAGGATTCGGCGGGCCACGTCCGGTACCTTCTTTCGGTCCTACCTCATTGTCTCTGAACAGTCCCTCTGCAGTCTGCCTTCCACGAGAGTCGGGCAGAATAAATCCATGGGGTCAGACGGAGAGTACATTGGATCTTCACCGCACCTGAGCTAAGGACTGCTCAGCCTCGCGCCTGGAACGACCTGATCGGATCTCAAGCGCGATGCGAATGGGGGAAGCAAATGGGGAAGTCTCGTCTGACGATAGCCCTGCTGGCGGCGATGGTGCTTGCGGCAGCGCAAGGGGCCAGCGCGCCACCGTTTGCATTCGTCACGAACTTCATCGGCGGCACCGTACCGGTGATTGACACCGCGAGGAGCACGGTGACCGCCACGGTGGGGGTGGGAAGTGGCCCCGTCGGCGTGGTGGTGACGCCGGACGGGGCGCGCGCGTACGTTGCCAACCCCTTCAGTGACACCGTATCGGTGATTGACACGGCGAGAAATACGGTGACCGCCACGGTGGGAGTGGGGAGCGGTCCCGTCGGTGTGGCGGTGACGCCGGACGGGGCGCGCGTGTACGTCACGAACACATACGACGACACCGTGTCGGTGATTGATACGGCAACGAACGCGGTAACCGCCGCGGTACGGGTGGGGGGTGGCCCCGGTGGCGTGGCGGTGACGCCGGACGGGGCGCGCGTGTACGTCGCAAACAACGATGGCAACACCGTGTCGGTGATTGACACGGCGAGGAACACGGTGACCGCCACGGTGGAGGTGGGGAGCGGTCCCGGTGGCGTGGCGGTGACGCCGGACGGGACGCATGTGTATGTTTCGAACAACGAAAGTACCACCGTGTCCGTGATTGACACGGCGAGGAACGCGGTGACCGCCACGGTGAGGGTGGGACGGAGTCCTGTTGGCGTGACGGTGACGCAGGACGGAGCGCATGTGTACGTTGCGAACCAGGCCAGTTACACCGTGTCGGTGATTGATACGGCGAGGAACGCGGTGACCGCCACGGTGGGAGTCGGGGTGTTCCCCTTTGGCATCGCCGTGACGCCCGACGGCACGCGCGTGTACGTTGCGAACAACGATAGCAACACGGTCTCGGTGATCGAGACGGCGAGGAACGCGGTGACCGCCACGCTGGGGGTCGGGGTGTTCCCCTTTGGCATCGCGGTGACGCCCGACGGCTCGCGCGTGTACGTTGCAAACGAGGGCAGCAACACCTTGTCGGTCATTGAAACGGCGACGATGCGCCGACCGTCACGGTGGGGCGGGGAGTAGCCTCTCGGGGATGGGTCTGCTCTGTGTGAGGCGGGGCAGGTACCGGGACGCCCGGCGAGAGGGAGTCCCGCGGTCCGGGTGGCTCAAGCGACAAGGCTAATGGGGCACGTAGAACAGGAGGTCCTTCAGAACACGCGCGTCCTCCGTGTTGGGCCGGGTCGCGATGAAGGTGCGGAAAAGGCTTCTTGCATCTAGGTAGTGGACGCCCAGCAGGTCGAGGAAGCCCAACCAGTATGTCGCCTGTGGATTGGCGCTGTCCCGGCCCAAGATCGTCTGGTACAGGGAAACCGCTCGGTAGATCTCCCCACGTTGTCGGAAGGCTCGCCCGGGATCCGCGGACCTGGACAGGAGCATTTCGGACCTATCGAGGTACGGACCCAGGATGCCGGAAACCCGTCGGCCGAGCACTGCGTACAGGTCATTCCCTCGCGCTTTACTTCCAAGGCCAAAAGCGCTGGTCGCGCCGTCCAAGTCATCCAGGGCCAGAGCGGTGATGCCTCCGACAGCGTAAGCCAGTGGGTGTCCATGCCCGGAGGCAATCACGGGACGCAGGACGTACCATGCTTCCAGGAGGCGTCCCTGCTGGCAGAGGTTGAAACTCTCGTTCTCTGCGGGGGCGAGGACTGGGAGTCGGGTTTGCCAGTCAGGGAATGCGCCCGTTTCTTCGCGGGCGGCGTCAGGCAGGGTGCTGTCAATAAGAGAGACCGGCCCTATGGCCACGGTAACCCGGCGGGTGTCTTTTGTTGCCAAGAACCTGCCGACTTGATCGGCTGGTTCGGCGGGCGCCAGGGTCAATACCGTCGTGCCCGTTTTGACCGGAACCCGCTTGATTGAGACGAACAAAGGTGCCGAGGGCGGAATCGCGGCCTCCAGGAGCACTGTGTTGCCCACGATCGCCCGAAGCAGTCTGCGGATTCGGAAACTCTCCGCCACAAACCGGACGTCGAGCGTGATTGGAGGACCCTCATTGATGAGCAGTAGTTCTCCTGAGGAGCTGATCCAACGCCGGAGCTTCCCCCGCTCCCACCGCTCTTCAGGATACACACCCTGGCCGAATTCTACCTTGACTGGCCCTGTGGCCCCCCCACGAGGGTTGGATGAGGGGAGGGAGATCAGAAACCCTATTATCAGGATAACACTGAGAAGGGAGGATACCACCCTGTGGTCCCAAGGTTTACGGGTTCGCAGGAGCCCCCTCCTTTCCCAACGAGATTCGGAATCCGGCAAGGCGTGTCCTCTCATAGGGCTTTGGACGTGGAATCGCATACGAGAGCTCGAGACCGTACGTTCCGAAATCGTTCGCGAGGACTCTCTGGCTTTGGGGAGGTGTCTGTGAGAGTACGGTCACGTGCGTCAATCGGCGGGAACGCAGGCGCTCTTCGGCTTGCGGGCGATCGAGGTCAGAGCTCAGGAAGCTGAACTGATCGGTGGAGGCCGTGAAATCCTGATAGTACCATTTGAAGAGCCCCACCGTGAGTTGCGCCCGCTCAAGGGACTCGTTGGGGATGATGTAATAGTCCACGAATGCCTGATCCCCCTTGAGGCTCACGATCTGGGTGATCTGATACCGGCGGACCTGGCGGCTCTGGGAGTTGCTTTGTTGAAGGGGAATCGAGGACCAGGTCAGGTACGCGCGGTTCCCCGACCGATCCAGTTCGATGCCGAAGGCATGGCTCCACAAGTCGGCGGTCACGCCGTCGACGGTGACGTAGGAATTCCACCCGCTGAACTCCACGAGCGCGTCCCCATACCGGTTGAGAAGGGCGGGCTTGTTCATGCCGGCGTTGAGCGTGTAGAGGGCCGTGAGTGAGCCGCCGGGGAGGCGCACTTCTTCAGGGACCTCGACGGCGTACATGCGCGTGAGGTTGCGGATGGTCGCCCCGAGGATGACCATAAGGAGAACGAAACCGGCGGCAATCAGGATGCGGTCAATGTGCCGCCAGAGGAAGGTTTTCAAGCGCGGCCTCCTTTGCAAAGACCCTGGACGCGTAGAGGAGCAAAGCGACAAAGACCAGGACGAGTGTGGCCCGGACCCAGAAAGACCAGCAGCGGGGCCGCGATCGTCGCAAAGGCGAAGGAGAGCGCGTACGCCGCTCTGAACAGGAAGGCTTTTGCCTCGGATGGCCGCTCGCTGTGCTCCCAGAGGAGGAGCGGCAGGAGCAGGAA
>Ga0207646_10005545_pt1 | contig 13257 bp, 11 predicted proteins | sample KBSK5502metaG_FD_184343 | JGI IMG/M metagenome (GOLD analysis project Ga0207646, IMG submission 184343) | Corn, switchgrass and miscanthus rhizosphere microbial communities from Kellogg Biological Station, Michigan, USA - KBS K5-50-2 metaG... | ecosystem: Host-associated > Plants > Roots >...
CCATGGAAATCACCGCCCGCGCAACCCGCAGCTGAGCGGGGGCAACCGCGCGATCGCGCCATCGCAGGGCGAGAGCGTCCTCGCGGCCCAGCGCAGCATGGGCCTGGCGGCGGGCGGTCACCATCAGCCAGGCCTGTGGCTCATGAGGAACCCATCAGATCGCATCCGCAATGCACAGCCAACAGAGTTCACGCGTCGGCAGCCGGTACCAGCCGCTTCACGCGAACTTTAGCCCTTGCACGCACAGAACTTTCCGTCTCGAGCGCCTCAGGTGAACGACGCCACAGCCTCCGCCACCCGTACCTAACGGCGGGACTGTGCGCTCAATGCAAGATCAGGGTCGATTACGCATCGTGAGCACCATCTGGCCATCGGTGCGCGCCGAACGCCGAATCCGTATTCGGCTGGTCATGTATCTGGGAGAAGACGGCGGGACGCAGAACGTCCCGATCTGGGAGTACGAGCCGTGCGGCGGGCCAGAGTAAAACAGCCCGATGCGCCTTCGCATCGGCTGGACGGTGGCCGCGGGCCGGAGTGGCGGGCCAGCTAGCCCGGCTTGTTCTGTTCTGGCTGGCACGATGATTTTTTCCTCGCTACAACGTGTTGCCTGTCGGTGGGTGCCGAGCGTGGTGGCGGCACCCACCAGGGATCGGTCAGAGGCCGTATTTTGCCTTCGCCTCCGGCGTGACGGGGGTGAAGAGGTTGACCAGTCCGCCGTCGGGGTCGCGCAGGATTACCGAGCGGTTGCCCCACGGCATGTCAGTCGGCTCCAGGACGATCTCGGGGATGGTCTGGGGGACGAGGCCCTTGATTCGCTCCCAGGTCGCGTCGACGTCGTCGACGCGCAGTTCGACGAAGACGGAGCGGTTCTGGCCGGGCACCGGGCCGGCGTCGCCGAGCATCCCGACGGTCGCGGGGGCGCCGATGGCGACGGTCCCGGCCGGCATTCGGAGTTCGGCGAAGACCGGGACGGGCCGGGTGGCAGGCAGGCCGGTCAACTGCTCCCAGAAGGTCGCGAGGCGTTCGACGTCGTTGGTGATGATGCGGACTGAGACGAAGTCCATGACAGTTTCCTTTCCCTGCGCGGGTGGTGGTGTTGGCGTGGGTGAAGTTCGTGCTCATGCGGCTAAATGGTCGGCGGCAATCTCTTCCGGCGCGGTGACCCGCCCGGCTGGGGTGGTGCGACCGATGCCGCTTGTGGCACCAGTGACCAGAGCAGTGCTGCCGGGCGCGTGGAGGGTGCTACTGCTTCGTGTCGTGGTCATGCCTCGACGCTAGATGGAATACTGGCCAGTATCCGTCCACTATCTCTGGAAAGTTTGCTGGCATGGCCAAACCCCTCGCCCGCGTTCTGGCGCTGCTCGACATCCTTCAGACCGGCGGCACCCGCACCCTGCACGAGCTCTCTGGCCGGCTGGGTGTCGACGAGCGGACGGTCCGGCGCTACGTCGGCCACCTGCTCGACCTCGACGTGCCGGTGCAGTCCGTGCGCGGGCGGTACGGCGGTTACCGGCTCGCGCCTGGCTACCGGATGCCGCCGCTCATGCTCACCGACGATGAGGCCGTCGCTGTGCTTCTCGGCCTGGTCGCGACACGGCGCGCAGCCCTGCGGCCGGACACCGCGGTCGCCGTCGAGAGCGCGACCGCCAAGGTGCACCGGGTACTGCCCCGCGCGCTCGCCGGCCGGCTCGACGCCCTCGTGGCGGCAACCTCGTACGCGGATGAGGATCGCGCTCCGACGACCCCCGAGACAGGACTGCTGCTCACCGTCGCCCAGGCCGCCATTCGGCGTCGGCCACTCGCCATTACCTACCGCGACCAAGAGGACCGGCCCACCGAACGGGTGCTCGAGCCGTACGGCATTGTCGCCCTCCGGGGACGGTGGTACGCCACAGGACTCGACTCGCGCAGCGGCCACGTGCGCTCCTTCCGCCTGGACCGGGTCGCGCACGCTGTCGTCCAGGAGGGGCAGTTCTCGGTGCCCGGCGGATTCGACCCGGCGGCGCAGGTAGTTGAGGCGGTCTCGGGGGCGTCATACCGGCACGCCGTCTCGGTCCGAGTCCAGGGCAGCGAGCGGGTGGTGCGGATGCGGACGCCCGGATCGATCGCCACCATCGAGCCGGTCAACGGGGAACCCGGGTGGGTGCGGGTGCGATGGCGAGCTCAGCGGCTCGACTGGGTCCCGTCGGTCCTAGCTGGGCTCGACCGCCCGTTCGCCATCGAGGAGCCGGACGAACTGCGGGAGCGAGTGCGCGCGCTGGCAGAACAACTCGCATCTTGGGCCGAAGCCCGGTGACCGGCGAGGGCGACGGCGAGACCGACCCGGGCCTGCTGGCGCTGATCAAGGCCTCGGCGGGCAACGTCAGCCTGGCCCCGATGCTGACGGAGATCTCGTGGCCGGTGGCCCGTCCCGCGCGAAGCCGCTGGCCCGGCTCGCGCTGGCCGGAGTCGCCGTCTACGTCGCCATGGACGTCTTGCTGGCCTTCCTGGGGCCCGAGTCCAGCCTGCTCTGCAACGCCGAAAGCGGCTACGGCCGCGGCCCGCGGTACTGAGTGATGGACATCAACTTCTACCGGGCCGCCCGCCCCGATGGCCGCAGCCGCAGCCGCAGCGGCCTGGCCCTGCTCGTCACCGGGGCGATCTGCTCCGGCCTGCTCGCGTTCTTCGCCGACGACCCCGAGGGCACGCCCCGGCACGGCAGCGGCGTCGTCCACCTGATCCTGGCCTTCATCGCGTTCACCTGCATCACGATCGGCGCCATCCTGATATCCGGCCGTCCCGTCTCCGGCCCGGCCTGGCGGCACGCCGCGCCCGTCCTGCTCGCCATCTCGGTCGCCGTCGCCTACCTGCTGCTCGCTACCGCCGGCAAGCACCAGGACGCCCCCGGCGGCTCTACGAGCGCATCTTCTTCAGCCTGGAACTCCGGTGGATCGCCGTCGCCATCGCCAGGCAGGCCCAGCGACCCGGCCAGAATGACCCGACCCTCGCCGGGTATGCCCGCGGGGACGGCCGGGCTGGGGATGCCGGTCCTCAGGGTGCCTGCGCGGGCATGCCGGCAGGCAGGGGATGGTCGTCGCGGCGGTAGTCGCCGGGGTCGATGGCGCGGATGATGCGCCGGCTGATCTCGCGCAGCTGCCGGGACTGGGTCTTGGTCAGCGGGTCGAAGACCAGGCGGCGTACCTCCTGGACATGGCCGGGCGCGGCCTGGATCACCTTCGCCTCGCCCTGGCCGGTGAGGGTCGCCAGGGTGTAGCGGCCGTCGGCCGGATCGGGGGTGCGGCGCACCCAGCCGTGCTGCTCCAGCCGGGCGACGACCTGGGAAAGGCGCGGCAGCGAGCCCTCCGCCTGGGTCGCGAGCGCGCTCATCCGCAGGGTGCGGCCTGGTGCCTCCGATAGCAGGGCCAGCACCTGGTACTCGAAGTGGCTGATCCCGGCGTCGCGGCGCAGCTGCGCATCGAGCGCGGCCGGCAGCCTGACCAGTGTCTTGGCCAGGGCGCGCCAGGCCTGGTTTTCCTCGGCGTCGAGCCAGCGGGGCTCCTGCGGGGTGTCCATGCGGGACAGCATAACTTAACGATTGAAGTAATCCGGCAGCCTGATGACTTGCATCGTGAAGTGATTTAGAGGTACCGTCAGTTAACGCTTTAAGTCAGTGGAGACCTGCCGGAACCTGTTCGCCCGGACGGGCGAGGGCATCGTCCTCGCTGATGCGCCAGAGCCGCCGGCGCCGTGCACCGAGCGCGGTCGCCGACGAATCAACCCATCGGAAGGAAGAAATCATGACCACCACTGTCAGCCTGAGTGTCGCAGCCCTGACCATCGACTGCGCCGATCCCGCCGCCCTGGCGGACTTCTGGGGCAAAGCCCTCGGCCGCCCGGTCAGCCCCGGCGCGGTCGCCGGGGACACCGCGGTCGACGTCACCGGCCCCGACAGCGGCCCCCGGATGATCCTGCACAATCCCCCCGGGCCCGGGACGGCCAAGAACAGCGTCCATCTTGTCCTGATCACCGACCACTACGACGAGGAGATCGAGCGGCTGACCGGCCTGGGCGCCAGGCCGCTCAACGAGATCAAGCTCCCCGAGGTCCGCGCGGGCGATGTGACGTTCAGCGTGTCGCAGACCACGTTCGCCGACCCGGAGGGCAACGAGTTCGATCTGGTGATCTGGCAGCAGCAGCCCGAGTAGGTGCCGAGTCCGGGCGCTAACCGGGGCCCCTACGATGATCTTGGATCGGCGGCTACCCCCGGCGGTGACCCTCGATCCAAGATCATCGAAACTGGCCGGAAGAACCAGGGGTGAACTACCGGTGCCTCGCCTGCCCCGGACCCGGGCCATGTCGCTGCCCATGCCAGGATGCCCGGCTCCATCGCGCAGAGCGAACCAGCACTCAGAAACCCGACCAGTGCCGACGCGCCAGAGCAGCTGGTTCTGGACGTGCCCAGCCAGCCAGACAGTCATCGTCCTCGGCGTACAGAACGGCGGTTACAGGCGCGGGCGGCTAAGGTGCTGCCGTCACATTCTATGGTCGGTTCGCTCGGATCATGTTGTGCAAGGGGAGCCCTGGCTGCACTACGCCGACTCGCTTCCTTCGAGCGCTCGAGCCAGTTGTCGATCGCGACGCCGAGGATCGGCGTGACGCGCCCTCGAATTCCCCATCGTGGTCGCGCTATCGGTGCATCACCTCCCTTCTTGTGGGCTGATGGGCGGGCAGCTCACAATCGGGCTGGCTCGGACCGTGCTTGATCAGAAAAGGCCGACGCGGAGGTTGTCGGTGATGTAACGGTAGTACGGGCTCAGGGCATCCATCGGGTGGCCGGTGTGATTCCTGGCATCGGGACTCATAGGCTTCGCTGGGGACCCGAGGAACCAGTCCTCGACCACTTCGGCCTGGGCCTCGAAGTTGATCTCGGTGAAGTCGAAGCCGGCGGCGTCATAGTCGTACACGCTCCACCAATCCCCTCGAAGCTCAAGTTCGTTCTCGAGTTGGGTGATGATCGCGTTGGTGGTGAAGAACAGGTCTTGGGTGTGCGCGATCTGGCAGACGTGGGTGAGCTCGTGGATGACCGTGGCTTCGGTGGCTTCGTCGGAGTGGAGATTGTTGAACACGGCGTCCCGAGGTTGACGAGCGTGGGTCCGCCGAAGGTTGGGAAGGTGAACGGGCGGTCTCCGATGCCGAGGTAGCTGGTGATGCGGAAGCTGTCGATTGGTGGCAGCGAGCCCCGGAACACCATGTCGTTCGCCCAGGCGTACTCCTGGTCGGTGAGCATCCGCCCGTCGCTGTTCGTCGCGGTGACCAGCACTCGGACGAAGACACCGCCGGGGCCGGTGAGCCAGGGGATGCCGCCCGCGATGATCGCGCCGGGCACGAGCGAGCCGGTCGTCAGCAGTGACCCGAGTTCGATGCCGAGGACGACGACGAATCCGTACGGTGCGATAGCGGTGCCGGCTGCCGCCTCGAAAATGGCGACCAGGGCAGCCTCGAGGTAGTCCGCGACGTCGATGCTGTGTTCCAGCCGGACCGAGATCCCGGAGAACCGATACGCGGCGAGTCCTCCGGCGAGCATGGGATTGGGGTCGTGGTATTCGTCCCAGATGTCGACGCCGCTGCCCGGTTCCCCCCAGCCCGCGACATGCCCGTCATGAGCGGCACCGATGTCCGCGCTGGTGCCGGTCGCCGCGAACACGCTGAGGCCGAAGTGATAGCCGTAGATTTCGTCGTTCTTCACGTCGCCGTGCCACCGGGTGGAGCCATCCGCACGCAAGGTCAACCAGACCGTGCCGCGCAAACCGCGACCGCCGGACACGCGTGCCGACAGCGTGATCTCCGGCGGGTACGCGTCGGCGAGCGACCCGTCCGCGAGGGTCCAGAACGCGGTGGGCGTGTCCGGATTGAAGAGGACTCCTACCGCTGCGCCCGACGGGCTGGCGCCCGCGCCGATCGGCACGACCGACCACTCGCTGTCGAAGAACGCCTGATACGACGCACCTGCCAGGTCGACCCACCACACCCGCATCACGCCTGCAACCAGCGACCCGCCGTAGGCCGAGCTGATTCGACAGGTCGGGGACGCGCTGCCGGGACCCGAGAGCGTGTACGTCTGCCAGTCGGCCTCGTGATAGGCCCCGGTGACCGACCCGTCCGGAGCGACCCACCAGACCTCCATCGAGTCGTTGCCCTTGAACACCGCGGTGATGCCGCCGGTAGTCGCTGCGGCGCTCGACCCGGCGAGCGCGTAGCGGTTCCACTCGCTGTCGTGCCACGCGGCCTGGACCGACCCGTCCGGACCGATCCACCAGACCTCCATCATGTCCCCGCCCTTGGATACCGCGGTGATGCCGCCCTCCGGGGCGGCCGCGCCCGGCCCGGCGAGCTGATAGGTCTGCCAGGCAGAACCGGGTTCGGTCCACACGCCGTTGACCGCGCCGTCCGCGCCGATCCACCAGAGCTCGCTACCCACGGGCTTGGCGATGCCGGTGAGCCGCGCCGCGCCCGGCAGGGCGGCGGTAGGCGCGAGTGGGCTGGTCGCCCACAGCGGCGGTGGCGGCGGTGGCGGCGGAGGGACGCTGGGCTGGACGACGACGGGCACGTCCTCCTCGACATGCCTGCCGTCGTCGGCGAAGGCGACGACGCCGACCTGCTGGTCTCCGGTCACGGCGGGCACCGTCACCGTCGCCTCGAACCCCACGGTGGGGGCCGATTGGTGAGCGACGAACGTCAGCGCAGCCTCGATCGGGGGATCGGCCAAGGCGACGGTCACCTTGTCGATGGCCACCGGTTCCGCCCCACCGATACCGACGGCCACGCCGGAGACGGTCAGGACGTCGCCGACGGTCACCACGACGTTCGGTTGAGGCGCGTGGACCTGGACCGTCAGGTGCGACGCCGCCGGAGCCAGCGTCTGAACGCCCTCGCTGGGCGCCATCGGGTTCTTGTGTTGGCTGGTCATGGCAGTTGCTCCTCTCGCGAGTCCAGATAGGGCCGCGCTCGCCGGTGTGGATGCGTCAGCGGCCCGTCATTGCCCTAGGCCAGCACCCCGGCCACTGGCTCCTCCACCTCACCTGAGCCGATGTGCTTGTCTTTTAGCGGTACGAGCTGAACTGGTGCGCGTACAAGGCTCAGCCAGCCGCGTGCACGGCCAGCGCTGTGACCATGGCGGCCATGGTGGTGGTCGCGGCGGGACGAGAGAGCAGGAGGCGGGCGGGCCGCGGGCCGCGGAAGGCCGCGCGCAGGCTCACCAGGGCGGCCTGGGCCAGGATCCCGGCCGCCAGGGCGAGCAGGACCGGCTCGGCAGCCGTCGGGACGGGGAAGGTGTCGGTGGCGGCGGCGCCGATCACCGGGCTGCAGCACATCAGGGCCAGCCAGCCTGCCACCCGGCGGCGAGGCTGACCGCCGAGCAGCGCTCCGGTGGCCAGGCCTTCCCCGAACGCGTGCGCGGCCAGCGCGAGCGCGACCGCCGCCGACCCGGCCAGCGCGATCGCGGCGCCCTCCAGGAAGCGGTGGACCGCGAGCGCCGCCGCGGTGCCGGTGCCGCTGGCCTGTTCCTTGTGCTCCTGGCACCCGCATCCGGCGCGGACGGCCAGGCCGGCGCCCGCGAACGCGCCGCCCGCGGCCGCCGGCACCAGCGGTGGCCAGATCCCGGCGGCACGGGCGCCGGCCAACGCGTCGGGGAGCAGGTGCAGCCCCGCGATGATGAGCAGCGCGCCCGCGGCGGCGGCGAACCAGACCTGCCGCTGACCCGGGCGGCGGCGAGCCAGCCACGCGCCGCCCACGGTCGCGGCCGCCACCAGCCCGGCGCCGGCCAGCTCCGGGACTGGCAGCACGGCGGGGACGTGTGCCCAGGCGCCTGGTGCAGTCGCGTGAACCACCGCATGCTCTTTCATCGAAGATGGCCCTGTTGATCTGCCCGTGTCCCCTGCCGTTACCTGGTGTAGCAGTAGGAGTCGCTGGAGGCATCTCCGCCCTGCAGCCGGGTCTGGTGGACCCGCAGCCCCCGGAACTCGTCCCCGTGGGGGAAGAACCGCTCGTCGGCCGACAGCCCGCCGCTGCTGGTGTCGGCGTCCAGCTTCGCCAGCCAGGCGCCGACGCCGTCGGGGTAGAAGATGTCGTCCCAGGCGGCATACAGCGAGTTGGTGACGTACAGGCGGCGGCCGTCGCGGCTGATCTCCACCATCTGGGGGCCGCCGCCGAGCGGCTGGCCGGCCGCGGCCGGGTGCGGGTGGCGGGCGACGATGCCGCCGAGCCGGACCGAGCCGGTCTCGCGGGGGGTGTAGGGGTCGCTGACGTCGTACTGCTTGAGTTCTCCAGTGCCCCAGCAGGACACGTACAGCCAGCGGTCGTCGACCGACAGGTCGATGTCGGTGATCAGCGGCGGGACGGCGTTAAACGGCTGCAGCGCGGGCGGCAGGTCGTCGGGGTCGGCGGGCTCGGCGGGAATGGTGATGACCTTGCGGGCTGCCCAGCGGTCACCGTCGCGGTGCCACAGCCAGACGGACCCGGACAGGTCATTCACGTTGATCACTGCGCCGGTGAAGCCCCAGGTCTTGTGCGGGTCGTGGGCGGGTCGCAGTTCCAGGACCATCTGGTGCTCATCGCCCAGGTCGACCCGCTGGGTCAGCGTGCGCTCGGACATGGACCAGAAGTTCAGGTGGTGGCCGAACTTGCGGCCGAGCAGGTCCTCGGGGTTGAGGCCGTTCTCGATCATCGAGGGGGTGCCCCACTCGGAGGTGATCACCGTGTCGTGGCCCAGGTGCCACCAGACGTCGTAGCCGAGGGACTGGTCGCCGCGGTCCATCTCCCAGGCGCCGATGACGTCGAAGGTGTCGTGGTCCAGCAGAGCGATTCCGGCGGGGCCGTCGTTGCCGTTCGCGCCGCCGATAGCCGACATGAAGATGGCGCCGGGGCCGCAGTGCAGGGTATGCGGCCGGGAGTAGCCGGCCTTGGTGGCCAGTTCGTCGGCCTCGATGGTGTGGACCACCTGAGGCTTGCGGGGGTCGGGCTTGGTGTCCAGCACGTAGGTGCGTGAGGAGCGCAGGCCGGGCACGATCAGGTAGCGGCGCTCCAGCAATGCGCCCTGGCGGGCGTGGCCTTGGTGGCACAGCGCGCTTGAGCAGGCGTTCCAGCCGAAGTGGTGGAGTTCGTTGCCGGCGGTGGGCAGCTCGCTCCAGCCGACGATCCGGCCGTAGTCGGGCGAGGCCGGGTCGGCGTCGAGCACCGTGATCGCGTCCTTTTCCTGGCCGGCGGGGTCGAACGCTGCCACGTAGGCTAGCCGCTCTGGCGGTGCCGCGATCGCGTCGGCCGGGGTGCGGTAGAACGTGGGGTCCGGTTTCTGGGACATTTGCTTCTCCTGTGGGAATGTGTCGCTTGTTGCGTTCGGGAGAGCGCCTAAACACTTGACGGCTGCGCTTCAGGCCCAGGATCGCCGCCGTTTGGTCCGGCGGCATCCGTAGCGGGTACGGACTGGGCTACGGAGTTTCCGGCAGGCGGTCGAGTTCCCCGGTAAAGCGCACTAGCTCGCGCTTGCTGCGGCAGCCGAGCTTGGCGCAGGTATGAGCCAGGTGCGTTTCGACCGTCCGGGTGCCGATGAACAGCTGGCGGCCGATCTCCGCCGCGGTGTGGCCACGCGCCGCCAGCCGGGCGACCTCCAGTTCCCTCGGCGTCAGCGCGGCCGGTCCGCGGCCCGCCACCGCGGCACGCCGCCCGCGGTAGCCGAGACCGGCCAGCCGCTTGGCTACCCGATCCCGGCGAACGACCGCACCCGTGGTACGCATCCGCCGCCCGGGCGAGCATCTCAAGGGCGCCGCCGCGGGACGTCGCTGCGATTCCGGCGACCTCGGAGGCCATGGCGCCGAAGAGCCGGCAGCCGAGCCGGTCCAGGGCATCCGCGGCCTCGGCGGCGGGAGCGGCGGCAACCGCCGCGCTGCCGGTGGCGAGTAGTGCTCGGGCGCGGGCGAGCTGCGCCAGCGGCCCGGCCATCTCCCCTTCGATCGTGCGGCTGAGCTCCGCGAGCCGCCTGGCGTGGGCGACGGCGGCATCCGCCCGGCCGGCCGCGGCCGCAGCCTCTGTCGTGTCGACCAGGACGACGGCCTCGAACGCCGCGGCGTCCATGGCGCGCAACCTACCCGCCGCATGATCGAGCAGGTCGTGCCCGGTAGCCGGGTCACCGGCCAAGGCAGCGATGGAACCGGCCGCCCATGGCAGCCAGCTGCTCCATGCGGGCACGTCATCGGGACGGTCGTCGTAGGTTGCCGAGGTGAGCGCGAGCAGCCGCGCGGCGGCATCCGGCTGTCCGCGTTCGGCGGCCGCCCGGGCGGCGAACGCCGCCGCCCAGGCACGGCGTCGGCTGCCGGCCAGCGGTCGGCGCGCGGCGCTCGTAGAGACCCGCCGGACCACGTCATCGAGCCGGCCCGACAACCAGTCGCACTGGGCAAACATCTCCGCTGTCAGCGCGTCGCCGGCCTCCGGGTCGTGCATGGCCCGCTCGAAGGTGGTCCTGCTGGCAGTTAGCCGGCCGGCCAGCGCATGGGCGAGCCCCGATATCGTCAGGTTCCATACGTAGCGGTAGCGCTTGTCCGCTGCGCGGGCGAGGTCCGTGCTGCGGCGCAGATGCCTGTCGGCCTCACCGAACCGGCCCTGGAGGGCGGCGACACAGCCGAGCGCTCCGAGCGACTGGATCAGCGCCGTCCGGTCGCCGCGTTTTTCGGCCTTCTCGCGCACGTCCAGGGCGAGGGCGCGGTGGCCGGGCAGATCGCCGGCGCAGTACCGGATCCAGCCCAGCTCGTTGAGCGCAAGCAGGGCCAGGTCAGCGTGCCCTCCGGCCGCGAACAGCCCCTGGGCCCGCTGGCACGCCGCTGCTGCATCGGCCGGCTGGCCGGCCCCGATCGCCAGGAAGCTCGCGAGGCGGAACTGGACGATCCCCTCGCGGAGCCGATCGCCCGAGGCGGCGAGCTGCCGCTCGATCCGCCGCATGACCGCGATAGCGGTCGCCGCGCCGTCCTCTACCAAATGGTCGACGACCCAATCCGCCCGCCAGGTCATGGCCTCGAGTACATCGAGCCAGCGCTGGTCGTCCGGGCCCAGTAGGTCGAGCAGCGCGGTAAGAAGGGGCAGCGTCTCCTGGTAGAGGTTGCGCTCCTCGGCCTGCCGGACCGCGCGGACCAAGGTGTCCGCCGCCTCCGGATCGCCCGAGTCGGCCGAGCGGAGAAAGTGCGGCGCAGCCGCACCGAAGTTGCCGGCCGCGGCGAATGCGCGGCCCACTAGCCGGTGGAAAGTACGGCGGCGGGCCCCGCCGATGCTTTCGTAGACGGCGTCTTGGACCAGTGGATGGGCGATCTCGTAGCTCAGGCGGCGGCCCGCCTCGTACTCCACGACCAGTCGCGACCGGGTGAGCCGCTCCAGCGGGACGCCAAGCCGGTCGAGCGGCCGGCCGAGCACCCGCGCCAGGCCGTCGAGGTCGACCCGTCCGCCGATCACCGCGAGGACCTCCAGCAGCTCACGGTCTGCCGGGTCGAGGCGGCCCACAAGCAGGGCAACCCGGCCGGCGAGGCTCTCCGGAACCCGGGCGAGCCGCGGCCGGGCGAGGTCGGCGCGCTCCTCGAGCAGCGCGCGCAGCAATCCGACGACGAAAAGCGGATAGCCCCGGGACCGTCCGGCCAGCCAGGACACCAGCGCCGCGGGCACGTCGCCACCCCCCAGCACGGCGCGGGTCAGCGCCGCCACCGACTCGTCGGTCAGCGCCTGCAGCTCGAGCCGGGCGAGGACATTCTCTTGCTCGAGCCCTGCCAGCACCTGGCCGGCGACCGGATGCCGGGCCAGATCGGCCGTCCTCGCTGTGGCCAGGACGAGCACCGGGCGGTCCGGAAGCCGGCGGGCGATGTGGTAGAGCGCCTGCCACGACGACGCATCGGCGTTGTGGACGTCGTCGAGGACGACGATCACCGGTCTACCGGCACTAACGTTGTCGAGCAGCTCCGTCAGCGCTCGAAGCAGCCGCTCGGGATCTGGCCCGCGGTCTGGCTCGTGACCGAGTTCAGGGTCCGGCGTGCCCGGGCCGCTGCCAAGCGCCCGCCGAGCCGACCCAAGCACCAGCGCGAGGTCGCGCACCGACGACCCGCACAGCCGGCGCACCTCGGCAGCCGGCGCCGGGCTGAGCAGCCGCTCGAACGCCTCGACCCACAGCGCCAGCGAATACGTCATCCCCAGCTCGAAGGCCCGCGAGCCGACCACGACCGCACAGTCGCGGTGCCGTTCGGCGAGCTCACCGGCCAGACGGGACTTGCCGATGCCAGGCTCGCCGGTCACCAGCACGACACGGAACGCACCCGTGCGGACCAGCGCCACCTGCTCATCCAGCGCAGCAAGCTCAGCGTCCCGTCCGACAAGGGACGGCCGACGCGGAATGCCGGTCAAATTGCGTCCTGGCGGCTGCGTCATAGGCGCCGCACTGGCTCCAGGGTTTTCATGCCGCACGCCACCCGCACCACGCGCGGCAGGATCTGCCCGCCGCAGAAACCCATCTGTCAACCCCTCCCCGGCCGCCCCAGCCTGGCCTGGGACACCGCCGCACCTCTCCACCTATCAGGCAGCCGTGAACCCGGCACGCACCACAGGTGGAGATCGGGTGAAGACGACAGCCGCCAAACAGAACCCGCGGGGCCGAGAAGTCGGGCGACCGCCACTGTGCCGGGACGCCCGGATAGCCTGACCCGAAAAGTGGACCTCAGCCGGGCGCGCGCCAGCGCCGGCGGAGCCGGCTTGCAGGCCAGCCGGTGACTGCGGTACGGGTCAGGCGGCCTGGGTTTTGCCGTTGCAGGTGGGTCGGTGTCGGGGATGCGGCAGAGGGTGACTTCGAAGCCGAGGGCGCCGAGCTTGCCGACGTGGTGGGCGATCTGCCGGCGGGTGTCTTGCTGGCGCTGGTAGTAGTCCGGGCCGAGGTCCTGGTAACGCGCGCCGGGGGTGGACAGCAGCTTGTGGTAGACCTTCAGCTGGGTGTTCCCGAGCGCGACCTGGGCTTCGACCTTGCCGCGGCTGCGGGCCAGCCGCCGGTAGCGGGCGCCCCCCAGCATCGTGGACGAGGGCTACTCGGCCGCCAACGGGCTGGCGACCGGCGCCTGCTCGGGCCAGGGTCCTGGTGCTCCTCCGAGCCCGCCGGGGAACCTGTCATGACGCAGCACACTCGCGGGCATAAAGGGCTATCTGCTGGCCGGACTTCGGCCGTCGCCGCGTTCACGTCCCATGCCGCGATGTCCTCCCCGGCGGCAG
>Ga0207646_10005547_pt1 | contig 13253 bp, 9 predicted proteins | sample KBSK5502metaG_FD_184343 | JGI IMG/M metagenome (GOLD analysis project Ga0207646, IMG submission 184343) | Corn, switchgrass and miscanthus rhizosphere microbial communities from Kellogg Biological Station, Michigan, USA - KBS K5-50-2 metaG... | ecosystem: Host-associated > Plants > Roots >...
GGTCGGGCTCCCAGGCGGCGCCCCTGACCGGCTGGACATCTTGATCGGGTTCGGCATCGAGCCCGACGCGACCTTCGTCGCTTCCGTCCAGCCTTCCGGATCCGAGGCGAGCTACGTATGGGATGCCTCGACGGACTACCTGACCCCGAACACACCGATCAGCTACCGATGGCGCGCCACCAACGGCTCGGTCGTGACAGAGAGCCCGGTGGGAGACCTGCGGTACTCGGACAACCGGCGCGGGCTCGATTGGCACGCCGCGCAGATGCGCGACGCCACCGTCCACTGGTACGGCAGCTCGGAGGCGATCGCGCGACGATTCGGGGACCTGACCGGCGGCGCCGTTTCGCGCGCGGAGAATCTGCTGGGCCACAGTATGGACGGCCCGGTCGACATCTTCGTCTACGTGTCCCGGGAGGAGTTCTTCGGCGCGCTCGGCCCGGGTGCGAGGGAATGGACCGGAGCCGCGACGTTCCCCGGAATTCGCACCGTCTTCATGTGGCTTGGCGGCGGCCCCAGCGACTACCTCGATCGGGCCCTCGTCCATGAGGTGACCCACGTGGTCTTCTACGACGCGACGCGGAACATGTACCACGCCCCGCCGCTGTGGCTCAACGAGGGCTTCGCCGTCTGGTCGGAGCGACAGAACGCCGACGCACAGGCAGCCACCGTGCGCTCCGAGGTCTCCAGCGGCCTCATCAGCTTCGATGCGATGACCGATGCCTTCCCGATCGGAACGCGGGGCTCCTCGCTTTCCTACGCGGAGGGCACGACCATGGTGGATCGCATCATCCGCGTCTACGGCGGCACGGCATTGATCGGGATCACGGCGGCCTACCGAAACGGCGCAACGGACGATGAGGCGCTGCGCGCAGGAACCGGGGTGCCGGCCGCGCAGCTGTATGCAGACTACTTCCGCTCATTCGGCGCCGCGGAGCCAAAGCCGGTTCCGGCGGCAAGCATCGGCCCGTCCGTCGTTCACACCGGGGTGAAATCCGGCAGCGGCGGACAGAGCACCTCCGCGCCAAACGGCGCGCCGGCCCAGCCGGGTGATGCGGGGAGCAGCTCGGCCGCGATCGGCCTGGTCGTCGCGTTCGTGGTCGTGATCGGGCTCGTCGTGCTGGGTGCCTTCTTCGTGCGCCGCCGGCGTCCGGGAGGCATCCCATGAGCCAGTCTGGGGACCGATCCCGGCAATCGCCGACGGTACGGCTCCTCTCGGCGCGGCCTCGCTTCCGTTTTGCCGGATGGGCCCTCTCGATCGGGCTGGCACTGGGCGTCATCGGCTTCGCAGCAGCGGCGCAGTGGAAGAGCAGCGTCGCGCGCCAGGAGTACACGAGCTCGGCGCAGCAGGTGCTGGCTGCCCAGGTGGTGGGCCTCGAGCAGGAGCAGAAGACGCTCCGCGACGAGCTGGCCGATGGCGAGCGACAGGTGCAGACCTTCCAGAGCGCCTCGGCCGGATCGCAAACCACGCTGGCGGAGCTCAACCAGCAGCTCGCGGCCGCCCGCCTGGCGGCGGGTCTCACCAAGGTCACCGGACCGGGCGTGATCATCGAGATCGCAGACTCCAAGCGCCCGGTCCCCGCCGGCGACAATCCAGCGAATTACATCGTGCTCGTCGACGACCTGCACGACATCGTCACCGCGCTGTGGGCGTCGGGCGCCGAGGCGATCACCATCAACGGCGAGCGGCTGGTGAGCACCTCGTCGATCTACGGGGTGGGCTCTTCGATCCTCGTGAACACCGCGTTCCTGTCGCCCACCTTCCGCGTCGAAGCGATCGGTCCGGACGGACTCCTCGACCGCTTCCTCGCCAACCCTGCCTACCTCTCCTCGCGGGTTACGCATCGCATCGACGCATTTGGACTCGAGTTCGCGACCCAGCAGGCCGGGTCGCTGACGCTCCCTGCCTTCTTGGGCAACACCCGCTTCCGCTGGGCGGTTCCGGAGAGCTGATGCGTTCGCGCATCGCGCAGGTGAGCATGAGCGGCGTGGCGCTGCTCATCGGCCTTCTGTTGGTCGGTCAGCTGCGCTCGCAGGCACGCCCGACGGAGATCAGCAGCCTCTCCGCGCAGGATCTCTCGACGCTGATCGAGACGCTCTCCAACCGCAACCGCGAGCTTCGCTCTGGTGTCAGCGACGTCCAGGAGCAGCTGCGCGAGTACCGGTTGGCGCAGGCACAGGGCCAGAGCGCGCTCGAGGTAAGCCGCGAGGACCTGCGGCGGATCGCGGCTTTCAGTGGGCAGACCGCGGTGATCGGCCAGGGTCTGATCCTGCGGGTGAACGGCGACCTGGATTCGATCGCCGTGAACGACCTGCTCAACGAGCTCCGCAACGCCGGGGCTGAGGCGATCGCTGTTGACCAGGTGCGGATCACCGCTCGCTCCGTCTGCGCCCTTGGCGCGGGCACACTCGAGATCGACGGCACCCAGATCGAGCGCCAGTTCACGATCCGAGCCGTAGGCGACCCGGACGGGCTTCTCACCGCGCTCCAACGTCCGGGCGGCATCATCAGCCAGCTCAAGCTGTTCGTGAACGCCACTATCGACGCAACGCAGGCCCAGAGCGTCGAAATTCCCGCTACCCAGCAGGACCTTCAGCCGAAGGTCGCCAAGGCGGTCCAGTGAGGCGCCGCATGCTAGAGTGGCGCCCTGGTCGGCCGAGCGCCGGAAGGCGCCGCCGCGTCCACCCTTGATCCATCTGGTGCCATGCAGGAGCTGATAGACCGCGCCCTTGACGCCGCCGAGCGATCGGGCGCGAGCTATGCCGACATCCGCCTGGTCGAGCGTGAGAGCGAGTCGCTCACGGTCAAGAACGGCGCGATGGAGTCCGCGGAAGCGCAGCGCACCGCGGGACTGGGCGTTCGCCTCCTGATCGACGGCGCGTGGGGATTCGCGTCGAGCGCTCTCCTCGAGCCGGACGAGGCCGAACGGGTTGCGCGCGAGGCTGCAGAGGTGGCGCGGGCAAGCGCCACCGCGCGCCGCGACCCGGTGCAGCTCGATGACACGCCACCGGCGGGCGGGCGGTACGCGACTCCGGTCAGGGAAGACCCGTTCAGCGTGTCCCTCGACGAGAAGGTGCGGATCCTCCTCGAGGCGGACCGCGAGATGGCGGGCGTGCCTGGAGTCACGATCCGTGAAGGCTCCTTGGATTGGGCACGCGAGCGCAAGACCTTCGCCTCGAGCGAGGGTGCGCACACCGAGCAGGAGATCGTTGAGGCGGGCGGCGGGATCGAGGCGACCGCGGTGAATGACAGCGAGGTCCAGCTGCGCTCCTATCCCCAGGGCGGCGGAGGACAGCTAGTGACCAGCGGCTTCGAGGCGGTGCGGCGGCTCGACCTGCCCGGTAACGGGCGGCGGATCGCGGAGGAGGCGGTGGCCTTGTTGGAGGCGCCGCAGTGCCCTGCGGGAGAGATGACCGTCATCCTGGAGTCGAGCCAGGTGGCACTGCAGGTTCACGAGTCATGCGGCCATCCCATCGAGCTCGACCGCGTGCTGGGCATGGAGGCGTCGTTCGCGGGCACGTCCTTCCTGACGGTGGACAAGCTCGACGACTTCCGGTACGGCAGCGACCTTGTCAACATCGACGCGGACGCGACCGCGCCCGAGGGGCTCGGCACCTTCGGGTGGGACGACGAGGGCGTGCCGGCGCAGAACGTGCCGATCGTCTCGGCGGGGGAGTTTGTCGGTTACCTGACCAGTCGCGAGACCGCCCCACGCATCGGTCGCCGCAGCATGGGTAGCAGCCGCGCCTGGGGCTGGAATCGGATCCCACTCATCCGCATGACGAACGTCAGCCTGCGACCGGGGAATGGGGGAGAGCTGGAGGACCTCATCTCCGACACGAACGAGGGCATCTATCTCGAGACGAACCGCTCGTGGAGCATCGACGATCGCCGGCTGAACTTCCAATTCGGCACGCAGGTCGGATGGCTCATCAAGAACGGTCGCCGGACCACCCTCGTCCGCAATCCCACCTACACGGGCATCACCCCCAGGTTCTGGGGGAGCTGCGATGCGATCGCCGGCGCGAGCTCCTGGATGCAGTGGGGGGTTCCGAATTGCGGCAAAGGTGAACCGATGCAGACCGGCCACGTCGGGCACGGTGCCAGCCCCGCGCGCTTCCGCAAGGTGCAGGTCGGGGTGGGCCGATGGTGAACGGCGCTCAGCACGATCCGGAGGCGGCGCGCCGTCTGCTGGCCAAGACCCTGTCGTCGGTTCGAGGCGGGGAGGCCGAGGCGCTCTACATGGCCCGGGATTTCGGGCTCACCCGATTCGCCAACTCCCAGATCCATCAGAACGTCATCGAGCACGACGCAACGGTCCGCGTTCGGCTCACAGACGACGGCCGCACTGGCGTGGCATCCACCAACCGCCTCGACAACGAGGGCCTGCGGGACGTCGTGGCGCGTGCCGTCGCCATCCGCGATCGGGCTGCCCGCAACCCGGACGCGGCACCTCTCCCGGATGGAGGCTCGACGCCGCACGCGACCCTCGGCAGCGCGGAAGCCACGACCACCGCCGATCCATCGACGCGCGCACAGGAAGCGAAGGCCGTCATCGCGGCAGCGGACGGCGCAAACCTGATCGCCAGCGGGGCCTTCTCGACCGAGACCCAGACGATGGCCGTCGCCAACAGCCGTGGTGTCGAGCGGTCGGAGACGAGCACCCTGGCCAAGCTGATCACGGTGGTGATGGACGATGCCGGCGGTTCGGGCTACAGCCAGGCCGTCTCGATCGATGCAAGCGATGTGGACGGGGCGGCCGTCGGGGCAGAGGCGGTCGACACGGCGAGGCGGTCCGCCGGCGCGCGCGACGTGGACCCGGGCGAGTATCCGGTCGTGCTCGAACCATTCGCCATCGGCACCGTCCTCGAATATCTCTCCTTCATCAGCTTCAACGCCCTGGCCGTCGAGGAGGGACGCTCGTTCATGGAGCTCGGCCGGCAGGTGATGGGAAAAAACGTCGACATCTGGGACGACGGGTGCGACCTTTCTGGCACCCCGTCGACGATCGACTACGAAGGCGTCCCCAAACGGCGCGTCGACCTCGTTTCCGGCGGCACCGCTACCGGGCTGGTGCATGACAGCATGACCGCGCGGCGGGCAGGCACGGAGTCGACGGGCCATGGATTGCCGGCCCCCAATACCTGGGGTCCGCTCGCCTGGAACCTGTTCATGGCCGCCGGGGCAAGGTCAGCTGACGACCTCATCGGGCAGCTGGACCGCGGCATCTGGGTGACGCGCTTCCACTACGTGAACATCGTGCACGCCAAGAAGGGCATCCTGACCGGCATGACCAAGGACGGCACCTTCCTCGTCGAAGGTGGCAAGGTGGTACGCCCGATTCGCAACCTCCGCTTCACCCAGTCGATCCCCAATGCCTTCAGCCAGATAGCAGCCATCGGTGCCGAGACGCGCCTGGTGGCCGCCGAATACAGCGGGATCAACGCACGCGTACCCGCGCTGCTGATCGATCGCTTCGCCTTCACCGGTGCGACCGCCGCGGACGGTCCTGGGTGAGGTGCCCGATCCGCTCGACCTGCGGATTGACGACGTGCTGCAGCTGCGTCGCGAACATCCCTGTGGCAGCCGGGAATGGCGGGTCGTGCGGCTGGGGGCCGACATCGGCCTGGTCTGCGCCGGCTGCGGTCACAGGATCCTGATGGACCGGCTCGACGTCGAGCGCCGGTTCACCGGGTGGGTACGTCGCGGGGACGCTAGCCTATGACGCGCGTGGAGCTGCCACATGACCTCGCGAGTCAGGACCTCGCCGGCGCGGGCAGCATCTTCGCCAACCGCTCCTTCCTCTCGCTCTGGACGGCCCAGGTCCTCAGCCAGCTGGCGAGCAACATGGTCCTCGCCGGCCTTATGGCGATCGTGGTGGGGACCACCGGCTCGAACACCGCGAACGCGGTCCTGATCCTGACCTTTCTGTTCCCCGCGGTCGCCTTCAGCGCCATCGCCGGGGTGATCGTCGAGCGTGCAGACGCCAAGCTGATCATGTTCGGCGCCAATGTCCTGCGTGCGGTTGGCACGATCCTGTTCATATTCGTTGGCGCCAACGTCCTGCTGATCTATGTCATCAATCTGCTGATCGCGACGGTCACCGCCTTCTTCGCTCCAGCGGAGTTGACCTCCATCCCACGAATCGTCGATCGCCGCCAGCTGATGCCCGCCAACTCGGTCTTCGTGCTGACCGTCAACGCCACGTTCGCTATTGGCTTCGGCTTCCTTGGACCACTCCTCCTGACGACCACCGGTCCCGTTGCCATCTATGTTGTCGTCGCGGTCATGTTCGGGCTCGCGGCCCTCGCGATTCTGCCCATCCCGGGGGCACCGCCTGAGATCACCACGCCGCCAGGTGCTGCGGTCGCAGGGCGGGCATTGACCGCGGTGCTCCAGGAGCTGCGGGAGGGGATAGCCTTCGTCCGCAGGACGCCCCGCATCGCCTGGTCGCTGACATACCTCGGGATCGCCTCATCGCTGATCGGCGTGGTGGGGGCACTGGGACCTGGGTTCGCCACCCAGATCCTTCGGCTTCGCGCGGAGGACTTCTTTTTCATCATGGGTCCGGCCGGGCTGGGCGCGGTGATCGGCATCCTCTTTCTGAACGGGTACGGCCGAACGATTCCGCGCCGCCTGCTGATCGATCTGGGGCTGGTGGCCATGGGCATCACGCTGATCGCGATCGCCGCGGTCAAGCCGGTGTCGGTGCTCGTCTCGCCGGCCGTGCGACCGATCCAGTCGAACCTGCCCGAGCTGCTAAGCCCGTTTGTCTCGCTCATCGCGGTGGTGGTCGTGATCGCCGTCAGCGCGGGCATCGAGTACGCCTTCGTGGCTATCCCATCGCAGACCGCTCTCCAGGAGGAGCTGCCCGGCGACGTACGCGGACGCATCTTCGGCATCCTCAACACGCTCCTGTCGGTGGCCTCGTTCCTTCCCGTGCTGCTCGCTCCGGCTGCCGCGGACATCCTCAACATCGTGTTCCCCGGTGCCGGTATTCCGGTGGTCATGGCACTGCTCGGCGCCTTCACCTTGTGGGCGGGAATCGCGTCCTGGGGGCGGAACCATCGTGCGGGCTTACATGAGGGCCGTCCCCAGACGGCTATGGCCGATCCTCCCGAGCATTCATCGGCCGATGGCCAGTAGGCTTCTCGCCGCCGGCCTGCTCATCGGATCCGCGCTCCTCGCCTGGCTCGTCATCGCCTCCGCGCTCGCCGCCAGATTGCTCCAGGCGGTCATCGGTCTCTCCGTGCTCTACGTCGGCTACCTGGCGTACCGAGGGTGGCGCCTGCTTCGCGCGTCGTTGGCGGCCGCATCACGGCAAGAGGCGCTTCCCGCGGAAGAGCCCGGAGCCCATCCGTTCATCAGTGTGGTGGTGCCCGCCCGCAACGAGGCGCCGGTCATCTCCGACGTTGTTTCGGACCTCGTGGCCCAGCGCTATGGTCCTCCCGCCGCCCCCGCCTTCGAAGTGGTCGTCCTTGATGCCGGCTCGGATGATGGAACGGGCGCGATCGCAGCCGAGGCCGCGCGCAATGCGGGGGCGCCCGCGGACCATTTCCGCGTGCTGCCACCCGAGTTGATGGCGGGAACGAAGACCAAGGGCGCGGCTCTGGCGCGGGCGACATCCGAGCTGCGCGGCATGACGGTGGCGGTCGTGGACGCCGACGCCCGTGTCGCGCCGGACTTCCTGGCGGCGGTCATGGCCGCCTGGTCCCGGGATCTGGGCGCTGCGGCGATCCAGGCGCGACGTCACCCGGTCAATGAGCGGCATTCCTGGCTGACCGCCGCACAGGCCGAGGAGCAGCTCATGGACCTCGCCAGCCAGTGTGGCCGCCGTCAGGCGGACGGCACCGCGGAGCTGCGTGGCAACGGCATGTTCGTGCGGCGCGAGGCGCTCGACAGCGTGGGCGGCTGGAATCCCCGCGCCATCACCGAGGATCTCGACCTGTCGACGCGTCTTGCCGCGGTCGGTGAGCATGTCGCCCTCGCGCCGGAGGTCCTCGTGGGGGAGGAGGCGGTCACCTCCTTGCCGGACCTTTGGACGCAGCGGATGCGGTGGGCGGAAGGAAGCCTGCGCCGGCTCATGGAGCACGGGCCCCACCTGCTGGTCGGCTCGGCTCCTCTCGGCCGCAAACTCGACTTCCTGGCGTTCACCGGAGAGTTCCTGATCCCGCCACTCTTCGCCGCGAGCGTGGTTGCCAGCCTGATCACCATCCCGCTGCCCGTCCGCATGGACTGGACCATCCCCATCTCGCTCTTCGCCGGGTACGGGCTCGGGTCCCTCTTGCTCGCGCTTGCCGGACTCTCCGGCGTCGGTGTCAGCGGCGGGGCGCTTGTGGGCCGCTCGCTGAGGGGAGCGCTCTTCCTCTCCCACTGGCTCGTCGTCGTTCCGACCGCGCTGGTCAGGATCGCCATCGGTCCCCAAACGACCACCTTCCGGAAGACGCCACGCATGGGACACGCATCCACAGACCGATGACGACGCCGCGACCCAGCCTTATGGTGAGCGGCCAGATCGTTGTCGCCGCACGGCCCAACCGGCTCGAGACCGCTGAGGCCATTGGCATCGCCGATGGGCTGGTCGTCATGACCGGCTCCGAAGGCGAGGTTCGCGCTGCGGCCGCGCCTGGCGCGCGCCTGATCGAGGCCGGTTCGAACGCGGTCGTTCCGGGGTTGCATGACTTCCACCTTCACTTGGTCGGGATGGCGCGCGCCCGCCGTACCGTCGACCTCGAGGGCATGCGGAGCATGGATGAGATCGTGACGGCGATTGGATCGGCTGCCGCAGCGGCGCCTTCCGAATCCTGGGTCCGAGGAGACGGATGGCACACCGAGGTCCTCATTCCGGCGACGCTCCATCGGCTGGAGTCCGTGCTCAGCGGCCGGCCCGCGCTCCTCAGAAGCCACGATCGGCATTCCGCCTGGGCATCGAGCTCCGCCTTGCAGGCCGCGGGCATTGCGCCTGATGCCGCCGATCCGCCCGGCGGTCGCTTCGAGCGCGACCCAGGCGGTAGGCTCAACGGCCTTCTCCGCGAAACCGCCGCGGACATGGTCGCCGACAAGGCGGCGCGCCTGGTGGGTGAGCCCTTGAACCACGCGCTTCGGGAGATCGCGGAGGAGCTGTCGAAACTGGGCATCACCGGGGCGACCGACGCCGGTGATCCAACCACGGCTAATGGCCATGGCCGGTATCACGACCTTGGCGATTCGTTCGCCAACCTGTCAGATGCGGAGCACGTCTTTGATGGTCACCTGAGGGTGACGCTCAACCTGCCGGGGAATGCCATCGACGCGGCCGCCGGAATGGGCCTCCGGACGGGCAAGCCACTCTCAAATAGGGAAGGGATGCGCGTCGGTTGGGCAAAGCTCTATGCCGATGGCGCGCTGGGGTCCAGGACAGCCGCGCTCTTCGATCCCTACACGTGCGGCGATCGCGACGACGATCGGGGGATCCTGCGCATCGGACCGGAGGAGCTGGACGACCTTGTGGATCGGAGCCGGCGCGCCGGCATCGGTCTCGCCTTCCACGCCATCGGGGATCGGGCCGTTTCGGGGGTGCTCGACGCGCTGGCCTGGGGGCCAGGTCGCGAAAAGGGCATGCCCCCCGATCGCATAGAGCATGCACAGCTCGTCCGCGCCGCCGATCGGGCGCGCTTCGCGACCCTGGGCGTTACCGCCAGCCTGCAGCCGATCCACCTGCCATCGGACCGCCAGGCGGCCGAGGAGTGTTGGGCCGGCCGCCTGGAGGACGCGTACCCGTACCGTTCGATTGCCGCCACCGGTGCCTTGCTCGCGTTCGGATCGGACGCACCTATCGAGACGCCCAATCCGTGGCACGGCATCTTCGCGGCCGTGCGGCGGGGGGCCCCCGGCACCACCTCTCCACCTTGGACGCCGGCGGAAGTCCTCACGCCGGAAACGGCCCTTTGGGCCGACACCCTGGGGCCCGCGTTGGCGGCCGGGCGCCGCGATCTGGGTCACCTCGGACCCGGCGCGCGGGCCGATCTGGCGGTGCTGAACATCGACCTTCCCACGCTCCTCGCTGCCGATGAACGGCTCGCATCGGTGCGTAGTGAGCTCACCCTCGTGGATGGGAGGGAAGTACGCGGCGTCTGAGACGGAATTTCTCGTTGCGCGCCGGCATCGCCGGCCCTAACATCCCGGCACCATTTCGCAGTGAGGGTCAGGCACGGGAGCGGGCGATGGGAATTCTTTCAGACGAGCACGGCAGCTTCGACGTGGAAGGCGAGGGAAGCCTCCCCGTCGGTCCTGGCCACGACGCGACCGCCCACGCGTCGTTCGACCCGGGACGCATCGACTTCGGCCACTACGCTGGACATACGGTCGAGGAGCTCGCGGAACGCGATCCGGACTACCTCCGCTGGCTGGCGCGTCATCCATCCGGCGCGCGGTATCGCGCGGAGATCGAGCGGGTCCTCGGCCCGCTGCCGATGGTGCCTGGCATCTAGCCTCAAACCCGACCCACAAGAGCCCGCCCACCCCTTTCCCCCGTGCCCGAACGCCGGGTTGGCTGAGGCGTGGACGCTGGGTTAGGATGAGCCCGGCTCGGTTGGCCAGCGGTACCCCCGTCCCGTCTGATGCCGGCCCGTTGCGAGAAGGGCCTCAGGCACGGGCTTCGGCTCTGCCGCTGTCGCGGCAGTTCCGCTGGTTGGGGTAACACCCCGCGAACCGAGCCATTCCATGTCCCTGTGCGACCATCGCGCTCCGCTCGCCGGGCGCAGGTCCTCTGGACTGGATCCGGCTCGAGCAGGACCGATGGGGCGGCTAGACTGACCACCGCGATCGCGCAGTCATGAAAAGAGGCCGCCCGAGATAAGCGGCTCTCCGTTTGTCGCGTGCCGTGGAGCCTGTAGTATGCCGGCCATGGGCGAGCCCCGGCTTGGCACGTCCCTGCAAGTGCCCGACGGTGGGCATGAACAGGATCGCCGAGTCGTCACCGTGCTCTTCGCCGACATGGTGCGTTCGACCGAGCTCGCGGAGCGCCTCGATCCGGAGGACATGCGAGGGATCCTCGAGTCGCTGTTCGACGCTCTCGCCACCGAGCTCCGCCGGTTCGGCGCAACGATCGACAAGTACGCGGGCGATGCTGTGATGGCCGCCTTCGGCGCGCCTATCGCCCACGAGGACGACGTCGCGCGGGCGCTGGAGTGTGCGATCGCGATGCAGGACGCTGTCAGCAAGATGAACGAACTGCGCGGCGGTGCCGAACGACCACGCGTCGGGATCCGCATCGGGATCAGCACCGGACCTGTTGTGGCTGGACCACTCGAGAGCCAGGTTCAGCGTGCCTACACGGTCGTCGGAGACACCGTGAACGTCGCTCAACGGCTGCAGGCCCTCGCTCAGAGCGGCGAGATCATCGTGGAGGCATTCACGTACCGGCTCGCCTATCAGCGTTTCGCTTTCGAATCGCTCGGACAGGTCCGCGTCAAGGGTCGATCGGCACCGCTCCTCGCGTATCGGCTCGTGGGCTTCCGGACGCAAACGGGGGGCGGCACGGGCAGCTCCACCTCGTTAGGCACCGAGCTGGTCGGACGTGATGTGGAGCTGGCGGCCGTCCGCGAGGCCGTGGCGAATGTCGCCAATGGATCCGGCCGCGTGGTGTTCATCACCGGCGAGGCTGGCGTGGGTAAGTCGCGGCTCGTTGCGGAAGCGCGTCGTGCGGAGGCGCAGCGGCCGATGCTGCTTCGGGAGGGCCGTGCGACCTCCGGCGGGCGGACCACGAGCTACGGGCCCTTCATCGAGATGCTGCGTCAGGACGCCGGGATCAACGATCGTGATACGGAGGCTGAGAGCTGGCAGAAGCTCGAGTCGCGTGTGCGGCAGTTGTTTCCCGAGGAGGCTGAGGATCTGCTCCCGCCGCTCGGAACCCTCGCCGGTTATGCCGGTCGCGTCGCCTTGGACGAAAGCGTCCGCTACGTCGACGCCAACGCCATGAAACCGCGCCTCTTCGCCGCGGCCCGCACTTATGTGCTCCGCCTGACCGCGGAGCTGCCAACCGCGTTGGTTTTCGAGGACTGGCATTGGGCCGACGTGTCTTCGAGTGAGCTCCTCGGGCACATCCTCCCTCTCGTCGAGTCCGCGCCTCTGCTCGTCGCGGTGACCGGTCGCGACGAGCCCGACTCGCCGGTGGCACGGCTTCTGGAGCTCGTCCGGCGTGACTATCGGCAGCGGCTCGTGGAGGTCCCGCTCGAACCCCTCGGTGAGGATGACAGCGCTCGCATGGCCGCGAGCTTGTTCGGCACGACGGAGCTCGCGTCCGATCTGCGTGCACTCGTCCTTCGGAAGACCGATGGAAATCCGCTCTTCATCGAGGAACTAGTGCGGATGCTCATCGATGTCCATGCCGTCGAGTGGGATGAGGAGGACCGCGGGTGGCGGGCGACGCGGCAGCTCGATCAAGTCGCTATTCCTGACACCCTCCGCGGCTTGATCCGCGCACGCATTGATCGGCTCGAGGACGACGCGCGCCAGGTGTTGAAGGTAGCCTCAGTGATCGGTCGGACGTTTGGAGATGGCCTGTTGCGCGCGCTCCTCCCGGACCAGATCGCCACCGACCGCGCCCTCGAGGACCTCTACACAGCCGGCTTCATTCGCGAGCGGCGACGCGTCCCGGAGCTCGAGCACGTCTTCAAGCACGCGCTCGTACACGACGCCGCATACGAGGGCATCCTTCTGCAACAACGCCGTGAACTGCATCGCCTGGTCGCCACGACCATCGAGCGACACTACGCGGACCGCCTCGACGACTTCTTCAGCGTGCTCGCCTTTCAGTTCACGAACGCGGGAGACTGGGCGAAGGCTCGGGAGTACCTGATCAAGGCGGGCGACCAGGCGGTCCGCATCGCCGCTGATGCGGAGGCGCTCGCCTTGTATCACGAGGCGTTCGCCGCACACGAACGCGCATTTGGCGAGCGGTGGGAGCCCGCGGAACGCGGCGTGCTCGAGCGGAAGATAGGGGAGGCTCTGCTTCGCCGCGGCGTGCACTCCGAGGCTCGCGACCGCCTGGAGCGGTCGCTCACCTACCTCGGTCATCCCTTCCCGCGCACCGGTTCTGCTGTTCGGTTTGCTGTCCTTGGCCACGTGCTGCGCCAGGCCGGCCACCGGCTGACCCCGATCTTCTTCCGTGCCAAACCCGCCGCGCACATCGAAGAGGTCATTCGAACGAGCGAGACGATGTCGTGGATCGACTTCTTCGCCGATCCTGAACGGTTTGTTTTGACGGCCCTAC
>Ga0207646_10005548_pt1 | contig 13251 bp, 14 predicted proteins | sample KBSK5502metaG_FD_184343 | JGI IMG/M metagenome (GOLD analysis project Ga0207646, IMG submission 184343) | Corn, switchgrass and miscanthus rhizosphere microbial communities from Kellogg Biological Station, Michigan, USA - KBS K5-50-2 metaG... | ecosystem: Host-associated > Plants > Roots >...
AACGACGACAGCAAGACCGAGAACACCCGAGCCGCCTACCCGGTCGAGCTGATCCCCAACGCCGAGCTCACGGGCCGCGGGGGGCATGCGGCCAACGTGCTCTTTCTCTCGGCCGACGCCTTCGGGGTGCTGCCCCCGGTCGCGCGCCTCGATGCCGACCAGATCCGCTTCTTCTTCCTCTCCGGCTATACGGCCAAGGTGGCCGGTACGGAGCGGGGGGTGACCGAGCCCGAGCCGACGTTCAGCACCTGCTTCGCGGCGCCCTTCCTGGTGCTTTCGCCGCAGACGTACGCCGACATGCTGATCGAGCGCGTCGAGAAGCACGACGCCGAGGTCTGGATGCTCAACACGGGTTGGGTGGGCGGTCCCTACGGCGTGGGCGCGCGGATCTCGATCGCGCACACGCGCGCCATCGTGAGCGCTGTGGTCGAGGGTAGGCTGCGGGGCGTCCCCACCCACCGCGACCCGGTCTTCGGAGTCGAGATCCCCGACCAGGTGCCTGGGGTGCCGGCCGACGTCCTCGACCCGCGCAGCGCCTGGCCCAACCCCGAGGACTACGACCGCCAGGCCGCGAAGCTGCGAAAGATGTTCGACGACAACTACGAGCACATCGAGGAGGGCTCGGACGCCGGCTGAGCCAATAAAGCCGGAAGACATCCTCGAGTTCCGGATGGTGGGGGGCGTGGAGACCTCACCGGATGGGCGCCAGGTGGCCTTCACGGTCATCACCCAGGACCCCGAGGAGAACCAGCGGCGGTCGGCGATCTGGCTGGTCCCGGCGGACGCCTCCACCCCGGCCCGCCAGCTCACGGCCGGCAAGCGCCGCGACCTGCGCCCCCGCTTCTCCCCCGACGGCGGGCGCCTGGCCTTCACGTCCACCCGGGAGAAGGAGTGGCGCCAGGACCTCTACGTCGTCGACCTGCGCGGCGGTGAGCCGCGCCAGGTGCTCAAGACGCCGCGCGGGATCGCCGACTTCGCGTGGTCGCCGGACGGCACCCGGTTTGCCATCCTGGCCCGGCCGGACTGGCCGGCCGATCCGGACCGGGGCCCGCCCAAGGACGAAGACCAGGCCCGGCAGCGCTACCAGGAGCGGGTGCGCCACCTGACGCGCTTCCGGTACCGCCTGGACGGCTCCGGTCCCCTGGATGACGAGCAGGCCCAGGTCTGGGTGGCGAACGCCGACGGCTCCGGCCTGCGCCAGCTCACCGACGGCGACTTCGCCATCGGCCGTCCCCGCTGGACGCCCGACGGCCGGATCGCGTTCCTCTCGAACCGCGAGCCCGACCACTGGCGGAGCCAGCGGACCGCGGTTTACGCCGTCTCGGCCAACGGGCACTCCGAGCCCCAGCGCTTGACCGACTTCTTCATCGGCGTCGACGCCTTCGCGGTCAGCGCCCAGGGGCGAATTGCCGTGATCGGGGGCAGCGAAGGGTCGGGCTCGCCCTTCGCCCGCCACCGCCGCCTGTTCGTCGACGGCGAGTGCCTCACCGCTGACCACGACCGCTCCCTCTGGGCCGGCGTCCTCGCCGACACCCACCCGAGCGCGGAGTGCCCGGACCCGGCCTGGTCGGCGGACGGCTCCTGGGTCTATGTGTCGATGACCGACCGCGGCGCGCTCGGCGTGTCGCGGGTGCCGGCCGGCGGCGGCGAGCCGCAGCCCGTGGTTACCGGCCACCGCGTCGTCTCCTTCTGGTCGCTGGGCGGCGACACCATGGCCCTGGTCACGACCGCGCACGACCAGCCGCTGCTCGTCAACGCGGTGGCCGCCGACGGGTCCGGCGAGCGGACGCTCTTCGAGCCCAACCCCTGGGTCAAGCAACGGGCCTTGGCCGACATCGCGCCCTTCGACTTCGAGCTGAACGGCGACCGGGTCGACGCCTGGCGGCTGCTTCCGCCCGGCCATCAGGCCGGGACGCGGGCCCCGACCCTGCTCTACATACACGGTGGTCCCCACGCCGCCTACGGCTGGAGCTTCCCGCTCGTGTTCAACATCCTGGCCGGCGCCGGCTACGCCATCGTCATCTGCAACCCGCCGGGCAGCCAGACCTACGGCGAGGAGTACGCGGGGCGCCTCACCGAGCACTGGGGCGAGGTGGACTTCCCGTACTTCATGGCGCTGGCCGACAAGGCCGTGGAGGCCGGCTTCGCCGACCCCGCGCGGATGGGCGTGGGCGGCGCCAGTTACGGCGGCTTCTCGACCCTGTGGGTGGTCGGGCACACGGACCGCTTCAAGGCCGCGCTCGCGATGCGCCCGGTCACCGACCTGAACTCCTTCTACGGCTCGTCGGACGTCGGCTGGGACTTCGGCGCGCGCTCCTTCGGGGCCGAGCCCTGGGAGGACCCGGAGCGCTTCCGGCGCCTGTCCCCGGTGACCTACGCGGACAAGATCACTACGCCGCTGCGGATCATCGCCAGCACCGGCGACTTGCGCACGCCGCTGGAGCAGGCCGAGCAGGTCTACCACCGGCTGCTCAAGATGGGCAAGGAGGTCGACCTGGTGGTCTTCCACGGCGAGCCGCACGCGGTGGTGGTGCAGGGCAGGCCCTGGAATCGGATCGAGCACATGCGCTACGTGCTCGACTGGTGGGGCGCCCACCTCAAGGCATGAGGGTGGGGATCGTTGGCAGCCGGCACTTCGCTGAGCTGGCGCGGGTCGAGGCCTACGTCGAGGGTCTGCCGCGCACCGCCAGGATCGTCACCGGCAGCGCCAGCGGCGTCGATGCCGCGGCCACCCGCGCGGCGCGCCGCCAGGGGCTGGCGGTGCAGGTGTTGGGCGCCTCCTTCGAGGAGGCGCGCGACCTTGCGGTGGCGGCCGCCCGCAACCAGCGCCTGGTCGACCAATGCGACGTGCTGGTGGCTTTCTGGGACGGGGCGTCGCAGGGAACGCGGGCCACCGTCGAGCGGGCGCTGGACAGCGGCCGCGAGGTCCACGTATTCATCCAGTCGGCATGAGGGCGCTCCTCTTCGCGCGGCTGCGGGAGCTGGCCGGGACCGATGCCGCCGAGGCGACGGGGACGACCGTCCGCGAAGCCTGGGATTCGCTGCGGGCGCGCTTCCCCGGCCTGCCCGCCGACCCGGGGGCGATCCGCGCGGCCCGCAACCAGGACTTCGTGGATTGGGATGCGCAGGTCGGCCCGGGTGACGAGCTGGCCTTCATCCCGCCGGTAAGCGGCGGCAGCGCGGTGGGTGTCTTGTTCGAGCTGACCACCGACGTGCTGGACCCACGCCGCCTGGAGGCCGCGGTCGCGCACCCCGGCGCGGGGGGGATCTGCACCTTCACCGGGGTGGTGCGCGACAACGCGCGCGGGGAGCGCGTGGAGCGCCTGGAGTACGAGGCCTACGCCGGGATGGCCGAGAAGCAGATGCGCGCGATCGCGGCGGAGATCGGCGAGCGGTGGCCGGAGGCGCGGGTGGCCATGGCGCACCGCACCGGCGTGCTCCAGATAGGAGAGGCGTCGGTGGTGGTGAGCGTGTCCTGCCCGCACCGGGCGGAGGCGATCGCCGCCTGCAAGTACGGCATCGACCGCTTGAAAGAGTCGGTCCCGATCTGGAAGAAGGAGTTCGCCGAGGGCGGGGCGGTCTGGATCGAGGGCCCTACCGCGGAGCCGGCCTGAATTCGGGACCTTTTCGTGAAACGGGCGGCTCTGGCGGTCAGGACCCGTCCTTTTTCATGATTTGGTCCCGAACCCGGGCCACGGAGACTCCGTCGCGGAGCGGGATCAGGGTCGAGTCCAGCCGCGCATCGTCGGCGACCAGGCGGTTCCAGAGCACCACGTTTTGGGCTCCCTGCCCCTGCGGGTGCAGCACCTCGCCGCGGCGCAGGGCGTTGTCCGCGATCAGCAACCCGCCGGGCCGCAGGCGCTCCAGAGAGAGCCGGAAGCACTCGCGCACGGCCTCTTCGGAGGGGAACGAGTTGAGCAGGTCGTTGAAGACCAGGTCGTAGCGGCCGGCGTCCGCGCGCATGAACTCCAGCGCGTCCCGTTCCACCACCTCGGCCCGCTCGGCCAGCTCCAGCTCGGTGAGGTTGCGCCGGGCCTCCGCCGCGCGCCGGGGATCCAGCTCCAGCGTCACCAGCCGAGCCTCCGGCGACGAGCGCAGCAGCCACGCCCCGCTGTAGCCCGTGGCGGTTCCCAGCTCCAGCATCCGCACCGCTCGCGCGGTGCGCGCCAGCAGCAGCAGCAAAGCGCCCACGAAGGGCCCTACCGCGGGCACGTTGTTCGACTCGTACTCCCCCTCCAAGCGCGCCATGACCGCGTCCCGCGGCGCCAGCAGGGACTCCAGGTAATCCTCGAGTGCAGGCGTCAGAGCAACGCCAGCCAACCGCGTCATTGCTGAACCGCCGCTTGCGGCGCGAGCACCTCGAGGACGCGGTCCACCTCGTCCTCGGTGTTGTAGAAGTGCGGCGACAGCCGCACGAAGTCGGCGTGGATGCGGCCCACTATGTGCGCCGCTTGAAGATCGCGGAGGATCTCCTGGGGCGGCGACCCCGGCTTGCGGAAGGAGACGATCCCGGACCGCTCCCCCTCGGCGCGCGGCCAGGGCCCGATCACCTCGTAGCCCTGGCGGTCCAGCCCTTCGGCCAGGCGCAGCGCCAGCTCCAGCACGCGCCGCTCCACTACCTCCGGTCCCACCTCCAGGAAGAGCTCGACCGCGGCGCCGAAGGCGGCCATGTCGAGCAGCGAGGGGTTGCCCTCCTCCAGGCGCCGCGCGGTGTGCGCGAAATCGACGCGGTCGGTCGGATAGGCGAAGTAGTTCGTGCGGTCCCGGACCGAGGTGGTGCCGACCAGCACCGGCGTGATGCGCGGGAGCAGGTCGGGGTGGCACCAGGCGAACCCGATGCCCTGCGGTCCCAGCAGCCATTTGTAGGAGCCGGCGGCCAGGTAGTCGACGGGCAACCGCGAGAGGTCAAGGCGCAGCGCGCCCGCGCTCTGGATGGCATCGACGGCCAGGATCACCCCCCGCTTCCGGCACTCCTCGCCGATGGTCTCGATGTCCACCCGGTAGCCGTTCCAGAACTCGACGTGGCTCAGCGCCACCACCCGGGTGCGGCCGTCCACCAGCTCCAGGACCGATTCCGCCGTCACCCGCCCGCCCTGGTTTCCCGCCATCCGGAACTCGACGCCCCGCTTGCCCAGCGCGACCCAGGGGTACACGTTGGCCGGGTACTCACCGCGGGCGCCGACCACGTTGTCGCCGGCCCGCCAGTCCAGGCCCGCGGCCAGCAGGCTGAGCCCGTGCGCTGTGGAGCGGGTGATCGCCAGGTCGTCGGCGCCGCAGTTGAACAGGCGCCCCAGCGACTCCCGCAGGCGGTCGGCCTCCTCCATGGCCAGCGGCGTGGTCAGCGGCTTCTCGGTCAGCTGGCCGGCCACCGCCTCCACGGCGGCCCGAGCGCGCTCCGACATCGGGGAAACCCCGGCGTGGTTCATGAAGATGTACTGGCGGGTGATGGGGTAGAGGTCGCGGGCTTCGGCGGGGTCCAAGGTCAGCCTCCTGCCAAGATCGGGTTCAAAGCCTGGATGTAGGCGGCCAGGCGGTTGGCGGTCTCCTCGATGACGTCGCGGCTGAGGACCGGCGCCCGGAAGGTTTCGTACAGGCGGTACCAGCCCTTGTCCCAGGGCTCCAGCTCGGCCCGGGGCAGGCTGTGCTTGATCTGGACCAAGCGCTCGCGGAGGAGCTGGAAGCCACGCTCGTTGGCCGCCGGCGGACCCTCGAGGTGCAGGCCGACCTCCATGCGCCCGGTCCCGGTGTGGTGCCAGGCCTCGTAGTGCACGCCGGGGTCGCCGTAGTCGAACTTCATCAGGCGGCCGAAGCCGCGGCGGTACTCGAAAGCGCGCAGCTCGGCGGGCAGGCGCCCGGCCAGCGCCACCGGGAGCGTCGAGAAGAACGTGCCCGGCGACACGGCGGCGGTGGCGACCACGGCCCGCAATATACGATCGCCAATCGAACCGATATGGCCGTGATACCCACCGTCATCGAGAACGAGGGAGGCAGCCGCGAGCGTGCCTTCGACATCTACTCGCGCCTGCTCCGGGACCGGATCATCATCGTCGGCCGGCCGATCGACGACACCCTGGCCAACCTGGTGGTGGCCCAGCTGATCTTCCTGGCCGCGGACGACCCGGAGAAGGAGATCCAGATGTACGTGAACAGCCCCGGCGGCAGCGTGGCCTCCGGGTTCGCGATCTACGACACCATGCAGTACGTCAAGCCGCCCATCTCCACCGTGGCGGTCGGCCGCGCGGCCTCCTTCGGCACAGTGCTCCTGATGGGCGGCGCCAAGGGCCGCCGCTTCGCATTGCCCAACGCGCGCATCCACCTCCATCAGCCCCTGATCGCCGGCCGCGGCCTGCAGGGCCAGGCCACCGACCTGGACATCCACGCCCGCGAGATCCTGCGCCTGCGCCAGGTGCTCAACGAACTGATCGCCCAGCACACGGGCCAGCCCCTGGAGCGGGTCGAGAAGGACACCGACCGCGACTTCTACCTCTCGCCCGAAGAGGCCATCGAGTACGGCCTTATCGATGGCCTGATCCAGCACATAAGCGCCGCCAGCCCAGAGCTGGCAGTGGCAGCGAAGCAGTAGACCTCGGCGTCTTCGCCGCCGGGCTGCTCCTCACGCTGGCCGCCAGCGAGCTGCTGACCCGCGGCCTGACCCGGCTGGGAGTGAAGCTGGGCCTCCCGGAGGCGCTGATCGGCCTGCTGGCGGCCCTCGGCGCCGACGCCCCCGAGCTCTCGGCAGCGGTCGCGGCGCTCGCCTCAGGGGCACGGGACGTGGGCGTCGGCGTGCTGCTGGGCTCCAACCTCTTCAACCTGGCCGCGCTGCTCGGGTTCAGCGCGCTCGTGGTCGGCGGCATCCGCGTCCGCAGGCAGCCCCTGATCCTCGACTCGGCGGCGGGCCTCAGCCTGCTGCTCCTGTCAGCGGGGGTGGTGGGCGGCGGGCTGCCGCCGGCGCCGGCGCTGGCGGTGGCGATAGTCTTCTTCGGGCTGTACGTGGTGGCGCTGGCGGGACGGCTGCCGGCCGTACGCGCCGTGTTCCTGCCACTCCAGGCCGAGGTCGCCCACGACCCGGAGCGCGACCTGCCCCCGGCCACCCATTCCTGGGCGCCGGTCTGGCTGCTCCCGCCGGCGGTCGCCGGCGTGGTGCTGGGGAGCCTCCTCATGGTCGGCGCGGCCCTGCGCCTGGCGCCGTCCTGGCACCTCAGCGGCTGGCTCCTTGGCTCAGTGCTGCTGGCCGGCCTGACCAGCCTGCCCAACCTGTACGTCGCCCTCCACTTCGCTCGCAGCGGCCGCGGCACCGCCCTGATGTCGGCCGCCACCAACAGCAACAGCCTCAACCTGCTGGGCGGGCTGCTGGTCCCGGCCGTCGTCCTGGGCGCGGCCGCGGCCCGCACCGGCCTGCTGGACATGACCTGGCTGCTCGCGCTCACCGCGCTCGCGGTGGCGATTCCGCTAATGAGGCGAGGAGTCGGGCGTGCCGGCGGCGCGCTGATCGTGGCCGCCTACCTGGCGTTTGTGGCGACGGGCCTGGCCGGCGGCCGATAGGCCCAGGAGGTGGGCCAGCGGTCCCATCAGGCCGCCCTGGATCAGCAGCGAGAGCACGACCATCCCGTAGGCCACGGTCGACACCCGTGGGTCGATCCCCGGCGTGGCGGCGACCACCAGGGCCAGCGCCACGGACAGAGCGCCCCGAATGCCGCCCCAGAAGGTAAGCACGCGCCAGGACCACTTGATGTGCGCGGCCCGGGGATCGACGGCCGCCAGCAGCCCGTACACAGGGACCGCCCGCACCAGGAGCATCGCCAGGTACAGGCCGGCGGCCAGCGGCAGCATGCCCACAAGCCGCGTGGTGGGCAGCCGCGAGCCGACCAGCACGAAGAGGATGGCGTTGAGGACGAAGGCCAGCAGGCGCCAGAAGCCGAGCAGCTGGGTGCCCTTCATGCGGCCCGAGCGATGGCCGTAGCGGGCCACCTCCAGGCCCGCGATGACTACCGCCACCACGCCCGAGAAGTGCAGGAGATCCGCCAGCAGGTAGGAGCCGTAGGCCGTCAGCAGCGTGAGCAGGATCTCGAGCTCGGCCTCCTCGGACCGCCTGAGGAGGACGACCGCGGCCGAGCCCACGATCAGGCCGACGGCGGCGCCGCCGAGGGTTATGAGCAGGAAGCGGCCCCCCGCGTCACCAAGCGAGAAGGCGCCGCCGGCGATCGAGGCCAGGACGGCCGCGAAGACGGCGACGCCCGTGCCGTCGTTGAACAGGGACTCCCCCTCCAGGATGGCGGTCAGCCCGGCGGGCACCTTCAGCCGGCGCAGCACGCTGATCACCGCCACCGGGTCGGTGGTGGCCACGATACCGGCCAGCACCGCCGCCGCCGGCCAGCCCAAGCCGAACAGGTAGTGGGCGGCCGCAGCCAGCAGGACCACGCCGATGAAGACGCCGGCAGTGGCCAGGAGGCCGACCGCCAGGGCCTGCTTGCGCAGCTCGTGCAGGTCGAGCGAGAGCGACGCTTCGAAGACCAGCCCGGGCACAAAAGCCAGCAGCAGCAGCTCCGGGCCGATCCGGGGCAGCGGCAGGCCGGGCACCAGGCCGAGGAGGACGCCGGCGGCGGCGAGGACGACCTGGTAGGGCACCGCCGGCGCGCGCTGGGAGAAGAAGCGGAGCGCCGCGGCCAGCAGGCCGAGCAGGAGAAGGAAGAAGAGGAACCCCTGGGCTGGGGACACGGTCTACACCTCGAGCGACATGCCGTCGCGGGCGGCCTTGACCTCGACGCCGGTCGCCTGGGACATCTGCTCGGCGATCTCCCAGGGGTGCGCGCGCCAGACGCCCATGCCGAAGTGGGTGATGACGGCCAGCCGCGGTTTGGCCTCGGCGACGATGCGAGCGGCCTCGGGGATGCTGAGGTGGGGCAGGTCGGACCGGGTGTCCAAGAGGACCGTGTGCAGGACCATCACCTCGGCCTTGTGGTCTTCGGCCATACCGTCGTACCAGTCGGAGTCGGTCAGCCAGCCCAGCCGGTCCCCGAACCGGAAGCCATAGGTCTCGACGCCGTGTGGATGCCGCCGGGTGGTGGTGAACTCGAGGTCGCCCAGCGTGTACTGCGTCTGGGCCTGCAGGCGCACGACCTCGCGCGGAAAGGAGCGCAGGTAGCGCAGCACCACCGGGTCGTCGTCGAGGCAATCCGAGGGGCAGAAGAGCTTGCCACGGGGGCGGAAGCCGCCCTCGGTCATGCCTTCGATCATCACGTTGACGTCGCCGCAGTGGTCGAGGTGGCGGTGGCTGACCAGGATCCCGTCGAGCCGTGCGAGGTCGACCTTGCGCTTGGCGTACTGGACGACGGCGCCCGGCCCGGGGTCGCAGGCCAGGCGGGTGCCGCCTTCCTCGATATAGAGGCCACCCGAGGCGGCCAGCTGCTTGGCGACCATGAAGCGGGCCCCGGCCGTGCCCATGAAGGTCAGCTTCACGTGGGAGGTTGGACTTCCGCGACCGCGGCCAGCGGCGTCGTCTTGCCGAAGTAGCGGTCGTACAGCTCCCGCACCCGCTCCAGCGTGTCGGCCTCGGCGGGCGGCTTGTCGTCGCGGAGGCGGACGATGCGCGGGAAGCGCAGCGCGAACCCGGAGCGGTGCCGGTTCGACTGCATGATGGCGTCAAAGGCCACCTCGACCACGGTGTCCGGCTCGACCAGGCGCACACGCCCGTGGTCGGCGACCGTGTGCTCGAGGAAGTAGCGGGTCATGGTCGCGATCTCGGCGTCGGTCAGCCCCGTGTAGGCCTTGCCCACGTTGACCAGCCGCCCGCCCTGCGCCTCTTCGCGCACCGCGAAGGTGTAGTCGGAGAGCACGCCGCGCCGTTTTCCGTGGCCCCACTCGACGGCGGTGACGACGCAGTCCAGAGTGGCCAGAGGGCGCTTGAGCTTGAGCCAGGCCATCCCGCGCCGGCCCGGCGAGTAGGCGCTGTCGGGGTCCTTGAGCATCAGGCCCTCGTTGCCGCGCGCCCGGGTCTCCGCGAAGATGCGCTCCAGGTCGGCCTCCCCCGACGCCGACTCGACCCGCGCCAGCAGGAAGGGCGGCTCCAGGTCGAGCGCTTCGAGGCGCGCCCGTCGCTCGCGCAGCGGCCGCTCCAGCAGCGCCTCGCCGTCGACCCAGAGCAGGTCGAAGGCCACGAACACCAGCGGCACCGCCCGCCGCAGGGCGGCGCTCACGACCTTGCGCCCCAGCCGGCGCTGAAGCTGCGAGAAGGGCAGCACCTGGTCGCCGGAATGGGCCAGGATCTCGCCGTCGAGGAGCAGGTCGTGGGGCAGCTTCGCGGCCGCTTCGGCGATCTCCGGGAAGGCGGCCGTGGTCTCCTTGAGGTCCCGGGAGAAGAGCTGGACCCGGTCCCCGACCCGGTGCAGCTGGCAGCGCACGCCGTCGTACTTCTCTTCGGTCCAGACCGTGGCGGCGGTCGTCCGCTGCACGGCCTCGGCCGGCGTCTCGACCGGGCTCGCGAGCATGAAGCGCAGCGGCTGGAAGGGCTCGATCCGGGTGTCCGTGAGGCGGCCGTGGCGGACACGGACGGCGGTCTCGCCGATGTCGCCGGTGAGCATGTGCACGCGCTTGACCGCCTCCAGCGGGACCTCGAAGGCGCGGGCCAGGGCGGCCTCCACGATCCCCTCCTGGAGGCCGATCCGCATCTCCCCCGAGAGGATCTTCACGACGTAGCGCGCGGCCGCGGGGTCGAGCGCCGCCAGCAGCTCGCGCAGGCGCTGCTGCTTGGGCGCGACGCCCCTGGCGGTGCGGATCTCCTCGAAGGCCTGGGCGACGTCGGCCAGCCCCAGCGCCTCTCGGCGCGTGGCGCCGTCCAGCGCCTCTCCGGCCCAGTCGCCCAGGTCCGAGTGCTTGAGGAAGAGCGCGCTCAGCTCGTCCGGCTCCAGGGCGCTGAGGGAGTCGACCGCCTTGCCGATCGCGGACCAGCCCAGGTTCAGCGTCTTGCGCTCGCTGCGCCCGTAGGCCAGGCCCGAGAACCAGTTGGCCGCGCGCCGCAAGTCGTCGTCGTCCAGCGTCGCCAGGTACTCCGCGAGGAGGCGAGCCTTCTCCAGCGTGGAGGTCGTCGCCCCGATCGCCCCGGCGGTCCGGGCGAAGTCCAGCACGGGGTTACTTTAGATGCGGTGCGACGCTGCCCCTACCTGGAGGAACACTGGCTCGACCGGCGTGGGCCCTTACGCGTCTATCACTTCGACTGCCACGTCGACCACCGGTCCAAGCGCAAGCTGGCGCTGCACGACAGCCCGCCCATCTGCCTGCGCAATTTCGAAGACTGCCCGCTTTACCAGTCCGAAAAGCGGCGCGAAGACGGCATCATCTCCCGCTACACCGACTAGTACCCATGCCCAGCTGCACCACATGCGGTGCGCCGCCCCTGGCGCGGACCTGCGTCTTTTGCCAGACACCGCACCGCGCTTTCAACGCCCCGACGGTGGTCGGACTGCTCGACTACCTGGCCGGCCGCCTGCCCCGGGCCGAGGCCCAGCGCGGCGGGTTCCTGGGCCGGGGCCCGGTGCGAGCCCTGGAGCTGCAGGCAGGTGGTGAGAAATTCGCGGCCCGCTTCCGCCGCAGCGAGCTGGAGCTGGCGCCGAGCCTGCCTCCCGCCGCCTGGACGGAACGGCTGCTCGTCGCCCTCAGCCGGGAAGCCGCCGGCGACGCCGACCTGCGGCGCGCGGTCAGCCGCTCAGGCTGGGCACTGCGCCAGTAGCCGCTCCAGCTCGGCGGCGTCGGCCTTCGACAGCTTTACGAAGGGATCGAGTCCGGTTTTGGGCGTCCAGGTACCGGCCACCAGGCCGTCGATCAGGATCGCCGGCAGCCACTGCAGGTTGGCTCGCTGGTAGACCCGGTTCTTGAACTCGTCGGGCAGGATGCGCCCGCGGTTGGCGGGCGCGTAGGCGAGGATCACGTTGTCGAACCAGGGCAGCAGCCGGGGCGGTGCCGGGGTGTCGGGGTCGGGCCGGGGCGACCGCGGCAGGTCGTACAGCCGGCGGCCCCGCCGGTCCTCGAAGACCTCCAGGTCCATACCCTCCAGCACCGCCCGCACCGGCGGTGTCTTGAAGCCGATCCATTGGGCCACGTCGTCGGCGGCCGCCGGGCCGAACGCCCGCAGGTGCCGGCCGGCCACCTCTCGCAAGGCCGTCTCGGGGTCCGGCCAGCGAGCCGGCGGGACGGGGGCCGCCACCAGGTCGGTCGGCTTGCGGGCCGACGGCGCGCGTACCAGCGCCTGCCAGCGCAGGAGCGGCCGCCAGCCGTAGGTGCGCTGGTGCGCGAGCTGGGCCGCGTCGAGCGTGGCGCCATGGGCCGCGACCCAGCCCTCGATGAACTCCACCAGCTGGGCCTGGCCGCGCGGCTCCGCGGCGAAGCCGAGCAGAGCCTCCTGCAGCGGGGCGAGCCCAGATTGCCGGCTGACGCCGGAGGCTTCGACCACCGCCGCATAGCTTGGGTGCTGGGCGGCGCTCACCAGGTGGAGCGTTCCGCGGAGCAGGATGCCGTACAGGAGCTGACCCCTTTGCAGCGCGGGCTGGAGGTCGAGCACCTGGCCCGTACGTGCCCAGAGGGCCACCGGCGGCGCCGCCCAGTTCTGGGCCTGCAGCGGTCCGATGGCCTCGATGACCTCGACCGCGCCGCCGGCGAGGGGCTCCAGCAGGCCCTGCCGCGCGAGCAGCGCGCGGTTCAGCGCGCGGTCAGAGAGAAAGGGCGAGCTGTTCGCTGGCTGCCAGGGCGTGGGCGCGCACGCCGCGCTTGCGCAGATGGCGCGCCAGTTCCTCGGTAAAGCCGTGGACGGTGTACACCTTTTCGGCCCCGGAACGCTCGATCACCGCCAGCAGCTCATCGAAGTCGCAGTGGTCGGAGTAGGGGAAGGCGAAGTCGGCCCCGAACAGGCGCCAGAAGCTGGGGTCCTGGGCCCACCCGGAAACCAGGGCGGTGCGGTGCCTGGGCAGCCGGCGGATGGCGTCCTTCCCGGACGGCGGCGCCACCACCACCCGGCGGCCGGGGTTCTCGGGGTCCAGCTCCCGCCAGGGCGGCAGGGTGGCGCCCGCCCGCTCGTAGGCGCGCGCCGGCTCTACGCAGCGCTCCTCGAGCGCGAACTCGAAGCCGTAGGGCGCCAGCGCCAGCATCACCTCCTGCGACTTGCCCAGCGCGTGCGCGAGCAGCACCGGGACCACCCCGGCGTCCAGTGCCCGCCGGCAGAAGATGGCCAGGGTCTCGACCACCGAGTCGGGGTCCGGAAAACGG
>Ga0207646_10005550_pt1 | contig 13249 bp, 11 predicted proteins | sample KBSK5502metaG_FD_184343 | JGI IMG/M metagenome (GOLD analysis project Ga0207646, IMG submission 184343) | Corn, switchgrass and miscanthus rhizosphere microbial communities from Kellogg Biological Station, Michigan, USA - KBS K5-50-2 metaG... | ecosystem: Host-associated > Plants > Roots >...
GACGGCGTGGCGATCCGTGCTCCGGTGCCGATCGGGTCGATCGCGGACATCGTCTGTCTGGTGGGGCGGCGGACCAGCACTGATGAGGTCAACAGCTTCTTTCGCGAGGAGGCAGGGAGCGCGCGTTACCGCGACATCGTGGGCGTGTCCGAAGAGGCAATCGTCTCGACGGACATCATCCAGGATCTGCGTGCGTCGATCATCGATTGCACTCTGACCCAAGTCGTCGACGGCGATCTGGTCAAGGTGATGAGCTGGTACGACAACGAATGGGGCTATGCCGCGCAGCTGGTGCGCGAGGCAAAGGCCATCGCCCGCACGCCTTGACGTAGAGTCTGGATCATGCCGACAGTCGCTCGGCGCCCACACCTACGAGCGCGTGGACGTCCGCGGCGGTCCGTGTGACAACTGTCGTTCTTCGTCCCCCCGAGGATGACGAATCGGCGAATCACAGGGTTTCCACCTTGATCAAGTTCGTCATTCCGGGGCGCCCTACGGGAACACCCGCAGTAATGACCACGGTGTCCCCGCGTTGCACGCGCGTGGACGCCAGCGCGGCGCCGAGAGCTCCGGCGATCAGCTCATCCGTTGTCGGCCGGCTCTGATTCAGCAGCGGCGTGACGCCCCAGACGAGCGCCAGCCGGCGATAGGTCTCAGCGTGCGGCGTTGGAGCAAGGATGGGGGCTCTCGGCCGGTACCGGGCGACTCGTCGGGCGGTACCGCCCGACTGTGTGCAGGTCACGATAGCCGCGGCATCGATGTCAGCAGCCATGCTGCACGCGGCCCGCGCGACCGCGTCGGGAAGCGGACCGCCGGTCTCGAACCGCTGTATCCAGGCATCGAACGGAAAGCTCGACTCGGCATCAGCGGCGATCGCCGCCATCATCGTCACCGCCTCGAGGGAGTACCGCCCGATCGCGGTCTCTTCCGACAGCATGATCGCGTCTGTGCCGTCGAGAATGGCATTCGCCACATCCGTCACCTCGGCCCGTGTCGGGCGAGGGCTGTCTTGCATGGAGCGCAACATCTGAGTGGCGGTGATGACAGGCTTGCCCGCTCGATTTGTCTTCGCGATCAGCATCTTCTGTAGCCGCGGCACTGTCGCGAGCGGAACGGCCACGCCAAGATCGCCACGGGCCACCATGACACCATCCACGCTGTCGATGATGTCGTCGATGTTGGTCAGCGCGTCTTGCGTCTCGATCTTCGCGATCAGGGGGACGGTGCTTCCATGCTCGTGGATCATTCGCCGCACTTCGCGGACATCCGCGGCCGTCCTGACGAACGACTGGGCCACGTAGTCGACGCCGTGGCGGAGGCCGAAGGCCAGATCGTCGCGGTCCTTGTCGGTGACGGCCGGCGCCGTGATCGAGCGGGCGGGGAGGTTGACCCCCTTGCGGGAGGCGAGCGTGCCGCCGGTGATCACTCGGCAGTGGACATCCTCCGCGGTGGTGCCAATGACTTCGAGTTCCAGATCGCCATCGCTCAGGAGGAGCCTGTCGCCGCGCTGGACGTCTTCAGTAAGGTGCGGATAGTCAACCGAGACCTCCTGCTGGGAGCCGAGGACGCGGCGCGTGGTCAACGTGAACGGCGCGCCGGCTTCCAGCCTAACCGTCCCCGATGCGACTTCACCGATCCGGATCTTCAGTCCGGCGAGATCCTGGAGGATGGCAATGGACCTGCCCAGGCGCTCGGCGATACGCCGAACAGTCGTGATGACCTCGAGGTGCTCGGTCTGCGTGCCATGAGAGAAGTTCAACCGCGCGACGTCCATTCCCGCTCGAATCAGTTGCTCCAGGGTTTCGGGAGACCGGGACGCGGGTCCGATGGTGCACACGATCTTCGTTCTGGCCATCGGTCATCACCTGACGTGGCTCGCGCGCACGAATGCCTTGGAATTCTGAGGAGCAAAACGCAGCTCGACGGCGGCGCCTTAGGCGGCGCGACGGTCGGGAGCGCGGGCGACGCCGCCAGCGCCGTGAGCGGAACGATCTCCATCAGGAAGACCCCTGAGCGCCAGGACGTGCGTGATGTCCTTGAGGGAGAGGTACCCCACGAGCCGTGAGTCGTTGAGTACCGCCAGCCGCCCCAGTTGGTTTCGCGTCGCCTTGGCCAGCGCGTTGAATACCGAATCATCCGGCCCGACTATCAGCTCGTCGGTCAAGGGCCGCATGAGCTCGCGCACCCGCCGCTGCGTCCGTTGCTCGGGTGGCACCTCGTGCACCTGGTGCAGGCTCGCGATCCCGCGTACCGTGCCGCCATCGACGACAGGAAAGCTCGTGACGTGATGTGACCAGAAGGCGTCCGCGAGCTGTTCGACCGTCGCCTCTGATCGCACCGTGACGACTTCGCGTGTCATGATGTCGCGCACCGGTAGTCGCGCCAGCGCTTCGCGCAACGCCATTTGCGAATAGCTCGCGTCCGCGGCGCCGCGGAGGAACATACCGATGATGATGAACCAAACACCGCCAAGGACGGCGCCCCCCAAGATCTGCCAGACGCCAAGCCCCATGAGGGCGAACGCGAAGCCCACGCCGACCCGGCTGGCGATGTACGTCGCCTGACCGAGGCTGCCTTTCCACTTCCAGAGGGCCGCACGCAACAGCCGCCCGCCGTCCAGCGGAAAGCCGGGGACGAGATTGAAGATCCCGACGGCGACGTTGACCAGCACGAGGTATGTCACCACCGCCTGCGCCCACGCCGGCTGCACCAAACCGGCGGCGCTGATCGCTCACAGCACCGCCGCGATGGCGAAGCTCGTGATCGGACCGACCACGGCGATCAGGAACTCAGCGCGCGGGCTCGGCGCCTCATCCTCGAGGTGCGAGACGCCGCCGAACACGTGGAGGGTGATCCCGCGAACGGAGAGCCCGTGCGCCGTTGCCACGAATGAGTGCGACAGCTCATGGAGCAACACGGACACGAAGAGGAGGAATGCCGCCAACAGCCCGTTGGCCCAGTGCGCGGCGGCGGGGAGATCCGGGAGCGCGCGCGGGAAATAGCCGGTCGCGAGCGTCCATGTGATCAGCCCGTAAATCACGAGCCAGCTCACGTGGACGTTGATCGGGATGCCGCGGATCGTGAGCACACGCATCGTTCCACCCACGGTACGTCCTCCTCAGCCGCGATGGGCCCAAGAGTCGGGCCGAAGAGACCTCGTGTCAAGCCGAGACAGCCTCCTCGATACTGGGTAGAGGAGCCTACCGGAACGCACCCTGAGGAAAGTCGTGCGCTGGTGAGGTCGGGCGGTATGACGGCTCTGGATGTGGAGTACTCGCCACCGGGCTGCCGTCAGTGCGTCGGCGATCAGTGACCGGTGGCATCGCCACGGCACCGCCTCGGCACACATGATGGCCGTGGGGCGCCGGGCCGCGAGCCGCTCAAGGCGCACGAGGCCTGCGGCGAACTCTTCGCTCTGCATGTAGTCCGCGTAGCCGCGGAAGGAAGCGTTGCGCCAGCCGAGATTGACGGAGTTCGGATGCGCGTGGCGCAACCCGCCCAGCGCCTTCTCGTGCCGATAACCAATCTTGACCGCGTGGAGCGCGCGCGATAGCGCAGGGCAGTTGAACTGCGGGTTGTGACGCGACTTCGGAATGGTCCGCACGTCCACCACCTGCTCCACCCCATGAGCGCGGAGCAGGTCGACGAGCTGCCGCGTGGTGCGCGTGGAGTGTCCAATCGTGTAGAGAGTCCCCGCCGCGCCGTCCGCCTTCCGCGCTCGCACGTTGGCGCTCCAGTCAGCGAGCTCGTCTTCGAGCGCCGCGATCGGTGCGCCGGTCGTCCGCGACTCCACGCTTCCCGCGGTGCGGGCGTCGAGCCTGTCGCTCCACCAGATAGTCGCGCAGGACCACGGCGCCGTTGTGAAGGACGTCGTGGGCACTGTAGAGCAGAGTCACCGTGCCGCGTTCCTCGGCGTCGAGGATGGGTTCCCAGGCTTCGGGGTGCGCAGCGAGCTCCTTCCGGTAACGCCGGCGAAACTCCTCCCAGCGCTCTTCCTGATGGCCGAACCACTGGCGCAGCTGGGTGCTGGGGGCCACCTCCTTCATCCACGCATCTGCAGCGACGGCTTCTTTCTTCATCCCGCGTGGCCAGAGGCGCTCCACCAAGATCCGCCGGCCGTCTCCACGCGCAGGAGGGTCATACGTGCGCTTGATCCGAAGCATTTTTACCGCAGCGCCGTGTACCATGTGGCGGGCAAACGTAAGGATACGGCTCCCGGCGTCAACGCCTGTCTCGATATCCCTGGAGAGTCTATGCGCCGCATCTTCTATGGGTGGGTTATCACGGGCCTCTCGGCGCTGGCCAACACCCTCGCCTGGTCGGTTCGCTCCACCTTCGCCCTCTTCTACGTCGCGCTGTTGCAAGAATTTGGCTGGGGACGAGCCGAGACTGCCCTCGGCTATTCCCTCAGCTGGCTACTGCTGCTGTTCTTCTCACCCCTGGCCGGACGCCTCAATGACCGTTACGGGCCTCAGGTTCTCGTCCCCGTCGGGGGATTTCTCCTTGCTGCAGGCCTGGCGCTTACCGGTCGCGCCCAGGCGCTCTGGCACTACTACCTGGCGTTTGGTGTCCTCGTGGCGGCCGGTATTGCGTGCATCATGATGCCCGCTGCGGCCGTCATCAGCCACTGGTTCATCCGCTCGCGCGGCGCGGCCATGGGCATCATCAGCGCCGGGTCCTCCTTCAGCGCTTTTCTCTTCTACCCTCTCAACGCCTGGCTCATTGCGAGCTTCGGCTGGCGTCATGCGCTGGATATCTACGGGTTGATCATTCTCCTTGGCATCGGACCGCTGGGTGCCCTGCTCTACAGACGGCATCCCGTCGATGTCGGCGCCGTGCCGTACGGTGTGGAGTTGACATCAGGAGAGCTGCAAGGGCACTCACAATCGACGACGACTTGGACTCGAGAGCTCACCCTGGGAACAGCCTTGCGCACGTATCAGCTTTGGGCCGTTTTCGCCATGTGGGGACTGGGCGTCATCGGCTATCAGATCATGACGACGCACCAGGTCGCACATGCGCTGGGACGGGGATTCGACGCTCGAACAATCGCGTGGGCCTTCGGGTTATCAGGGATCTTCACTGCCGTTGGCAACCTGATTGGCGGCGTCCTCTCCGACCGCTGGGGCCGTGAGTGGGTCTTCAGTGTCGGCAGCGGGATCGGCGTACTCGGTATCTGGTGCTTCAGTGCGCTCACGGGGCCGCACGATCTCATGCTGCTGTTGATCTATACGGTTTCGGGGGTGGGATTCGGCATGCGCATTTCCCTGCTCACAGCGATTCCGGCGGACCTCTTTGCGGGCAGGCATTTTGGAGCCATTCTCGGCTTCACCAACGGCGGCGGTGGACTCGGCGGGTTCATCGGTCCCGTTTTGGCTGGTTATCTGTTCGATAGTACCGGCGACTATCAGCTCGCTTTCGCGGTGAGCGCCCTGGCGATTATCGGGTCGGCTGTTGCCGTGTGGGTTGCTGGACCTCGAAACGCCCAGGCGTTTCGACAACCGTTGACCGACTGAACACGTGCTGCCTCGCCGCTCTCCAACGTCGACCTATCGCTGGGTATGCATCGGCGTGCTCTTTCTCAGCGCGTTCTTGGCGTTCTCGACACGGCTCGCTCCAGCGGTGGCCCTGCCGAATCTACAGGTCACGTTCGGCTTGACGGCTGCTCAGCTGAGTCTCCTCACCGCACTCTATCTGTGGCCCTTTGCCTTTATGCAACCGGTGGCGGGGGTTCTTACCGATCGCCTTGGACCACGCCGGAGCGTGACGATTTTTTTGATCGTCGCGGGCCTCGGACAGCTGCTCCTGGCAATGGCGCCAAATTTCGCCTCAGCCCTCGTGGGACGAGCGTGTACGGGCATCGGCGCCTCAATACTCTATGTCGCGGCGGCAAAGATCATGGCGCAGTGGTTCCGGCGCCGTGAGTTCGGAACGCTGACCGGCGCCTGGACTTCGGTCGCCAATCTCGGTGGCATCGCCGCAGCTGCCCCGCTGGCGGCACTCCTTTCGCTGATCGGCTGGCGCGCCAGTTTCGGAGCGATGGGCGTGGCGGTATTGGTCACGGCCTTGCTGGTGTTCCTCTTCGTGCGTGACAGCCCGGCGGACCTTGGCTGGCCCACCCTCATCGATCCTGACGAACCGATCCAATCGGCTGGGGCGACTCGGCCACTGCCATTCTTGGAAAGCCTCCGAATCGTCCTGCGCGAACCCAATACGTGGCTGTTAGGGGGATACGCCTTTCTCCTCTTCGGCACCATGACGATGATGCAAGGTCTGTGGGCCGTACCCTACCTCATGGACATCAATGGTTACACCCAACAGGAGGCGGCCAACAGTCTCACTCTCTGGGCCGTAGGCCTCATCGTTGGATGCACACTGTGGGGCTACGTCGCGGATCGGGTCGTGAAAACGCGTAAGGGCGTCATATGTATCGGGGCTGTCGTCTACGCGTTCTTATGGGTTCTGTTCGCCGTCGAACCCGCCGGGCTGCCGCGTGGTGTGCTTCAGGTCGCGATGTTCTGGGGCGGCTTCTTTGCGTCGACTTGGATTCCTGCCTACGCCCAGCTCAAAGAGGCCGTCCCACCTCAGGTGGTCGCTACTGCAATGGGCATGTTGAATCTATTTTTCTGGCTCGGGGGTGCCTTCTACCAGCAAATCAGCGGACTTATTCTCGAGTCTTTCCCGAAGCAGGGCGGACACATCGCTCTCGCCGGCTATCAAACCGTCTTCTGCGTGTGCCTGGGCTCCGTGGGCCTGAGCGTCATTCTCGCCGCGTGCAGCAAAGAACAACGCGCCGCGGGGCTGTCTGGCTGAGCCTCGACGGCGTCAAGAGCAGGAGGAACCCATGACCATCAAGCGGATGCTGTGTGCCTCTGATTTCTCGCCGGCCTCGCGCCCGGCCCTCCGGCTGGCCCAGGAGCTGGCGCGAACGCTCAAGGCCAAGCTCATCCTCTTTCACGCCTACGAACCGTCCGTGCCTATCGGCAACGGCGGATATCTGCCACCATCGGTGCTGCGAGAGATGTGGATGGCGACCCGGGATGCCGCCGCTCGAAGCCTGAAGCGGCTGGCCCGCTCACCGCAGGCAAAGGCCGTCCGCATCTCCACGCTGCTTGCGGAAGGGCCAGCCGCAGCAGCAATCGTCCGGGCCGCGAAGAAGAACCGCGTCGATCTCGTGGTCATGGGCACCCACGGGCGTACCGGCGTGAGACGGCTGTTGATGGGCAGCGTCGCCGATCGGGTGATACGGACGGCCTCTTGCCCAGTGCTCGTCGTGGGCGGGCGGCACTGACCGGCTGTCATCATGCGGCTCCCCTTCACACTTCTCAGCGCCGCTGAACGTAAGAACCCTTCACCCTGCAGTCGCGATCGCTGCGCTCCTGCTCGCCACCGAACTAACCATGGCTCATGGCGAGTTCACGCTGACGCGATAGCTTCGGGAGACGGCGGATGCATGGAACGCGAGCATCGACCTCTGCATCCATGTGAGGGATACTGATTGGGTCGCAGATCGGCGCGGATGGCTACTACGTGCGGATCGGCCGGTAGATGATGAGGAGTCGCATCGCCACTCGAAGGTTTCGTTCCGATCAGTGGTCGTCCTGCTTTCGCGAATCCAAGATCCGCGATGCATGAGCGTCGTAACAGATGCATGAGCGTCGTAACAACTTCTCGCGAGCGGCCCGACGTTCCTGCACCACCACGTCCTCGAACGTTCGATCCTGGGAGGGAGCCGTCATGGCCACACGCAAAGCACACGCGCGCTGGACAGGAAGCCTCAAGGAAGGCAAGGGCAGCGTCGACTTCGGAGACGGGCTGTTCAAGGGGGCGTACTCCTTCACGTCGCGCTTCGAAGAGGGTAAGGGCACCAATCCTGAAGAGCTTCTGGGGGCGGCGCACGCGAGTTGCTTCGCGATGGCACTGGCGTTGGCCCTGGGCCGTGTAGGTGTCACGCCTGATTACGTGGATGCGACCGCCCACGTCACGGTGGCGCCACAGAGTGACGGCTTCAAGATCACCAAGAGCCACCTCGTCTGCCGCGCGAAGGTGCCCGGAATCGACCAGGCGACCTTCATGCAACACGCCGAGGCAGCCAAGGCAGGCTGCCCAGTGTCGCAAGCCCTCGCGGGCACCGAGATCTCGCTCGAGGCCAAGCTCCTCGACAAGGAAGCCGCGGATCCGCCGAGCTGAAGCCTCGAGTAACGACGGCCATCCGTGGGATTCCGGGACTCCGCTCGACAAGATGGTCACACTGTTCCGGCTTTTGAGGTGTCAGTTTAGGCGCCTCGAGCGAGGCGATCCGCGCTCGCAAGGTCTGGGCCTCGCGACTGGAACTGAGCCACATCGCCTGGCCTGGCTTTAAGCTCTCTCCGACGCCGGCGCCACGATCTTCCCGCAGCAGGGGCACCACGCCCACGACCCGAATGACGCGATCCCCCCACGCCTGCTTCACCGCGGTCAGGATCCGCAGCTTGTCGTCGACGAGCGCGTAGTGGTGGGCGAGATAGCGCTGCTCGACGTCGTCGAGATCGCGCTCCTTGTGGATGTAGATGAGGGCCTGGCCCTCCACCGCATCGCTGCTCTCAGGAACGGATCGACCACGGCCCACGCCGCCTCGACGGCGTCCTCGCGCGCGAAGCGTCGCTGAAAAAGGTTACTCCTGCTACGGGCCCTCACGCGAGCTCGCCCGCCTCCGCGAGTCCCGTCAACAGGAGGTGGAAGTAGATCAATCCTGCCCAGGGCCGCCAGGGCGCGAGTGCGCGCTCGACCACGTCATACCCGGAGAGACTCGTCCGCCCGAGCCATCGGCCGAGCGCGTTCTGCGCCCCAACGTCGTCGCCCGGGAAGATCTGGAGCCGCCCGAACCCCCGGAGGAGGACGTACTCAGCCGTCCAGCGCCCGACGCCTCTCAACGCGCACAGGGCGGCGACCGCGGCGTCATCATCCAGCCCGGTGAAGCGCTCGAGGTCGAGGCGGCCGCTAGCGACGCCGCGCGCCAGCTCGATCATGGCCAAGGACTTCGCTCGACTGAACCCGAGCCGCTTGAGCGAGTCGATGCGTAACGATCCGAGGGCTTTGGGATGAGGGAAGGCATGCGCACTGCCGTCCGGCGACGCGATGCCATACGTCCGGGCCAGGCGGTTGAGCAGCTCGAGCCCCACCTCGATGGAGAATTGCTGGCAGGCGAACGCATTGAGGAGCGCCTCGAAGAGGCTCGGGAATCGCGGCGGCTTGACTCCGCGAAAACGTTCGACGAGAGGTCGGAGCTTCCGATCGCGGCGGGCGAACCGATAGAAGCCCGTCAGATCCACCCGGAGGCCGAGCGTGCGCTCGAGCATCGAGGTCACCCGGAGTCTCGCGTCGGCCGGGAGCCGTCCCGCTCCGATCGCACAGACATGGAGCCGCGAGCCAGCCTGCTCGACGGCGATCTCGACCGGAGTGCCGTGCAGCACCAGGACCCGACGGTAGACGTGTCCATCCCAGCGATCGACGGCGTTCCCGGATCGACGACGCGCGGTCCATACGGTCAGGTCGAGCCGGAACGGCGGCGTCGGATGGACGACGAACGTGATCCTGCTCAACACCCGCTCCTCTGGAGGAATGCAGTGCAGCAGCGACCGCCACGGCGGGGGCGGAGCCGGTTCGGCCGCTACCGCAGTCTACCCAGGGCAAGGGCATGGCCCGTGAGAGCCTCAGCACGCCCAACGTTGCGGCCCTGCGCCTGCCGCGCGAATGGCGCAGTTATTCGCTCGGCTTCACTACGCGACCTGCGCGCTGAAGCCGGCAGCGTTGAGGGCCTTTACGAGCGTGCCGGCATGGAAGTCGCCGGTGACCTGAAAGGCCGTCGCTCTGGGCGTCGCGGTGTCGCCGGCTACGCCGTCCACGGTCGCGATCGCCTCCTTGATGGCCTCGCAACACAGCCCGCAGCAGTTATGGATGCCCCAGACGTTCAGGCTCTTCACTCTGCCTAGGGGAATGCTGCTCACGGCCTTCATCGCCACTTGCTCGTTGTCGGTCGTGCCGTAGAAGCCAGCGGCGGCAATGGCGTCGAGAGCCTTCTGAGCCGCCGCATCATCGCGCGCCGTGAGGGCCACAGCCCTCTTCTCCATGTCGCAACGGGATGTGACCCCCGCCACGTTCTTCACGGCGGCGTCAACTGCATCGACGCACCCTTGGCAGCAGAGGTGGACGCCCGTCACCTTCACCCTGATCTCGGATTGCTTACCCATGATCTGCTCCTGCACTTTCAATGTTTGAGACCCACCACGATCTTGCTCCTCCTATCGATGTACACTCTTCATCCCGTAGAGGGTGTCGCGATCGCGACCGAACGCCTGCTGCTGAGAGTCACCGTCAGCGCCGCGAGATTGACAGGACAACAAGAGGCCATCTTTCATGAGGAAGACATTCAAGGTCGGCGATCATGTCGCCTGGAACTCGGAGGCTGGGCGCGCCAGTGGGACGATCATCAAGGTGCACACCAAGGATGTTGATTACAAAGGGTATACCCACCACGCGAGCCGGGATGCGCCACAATATGAAATCAAGAGCCACAAGACCGACCATATCGCCATGCACAAGGGCGCGGCGTTACGAAGAATGCGAAGAATGAAGGGCTGAGCGACTCCGCTTATCGTCCGGCACTGCGACGACACCGGAGTGCGCGATGCGGCATGAAGTGACGACGCGACAGGAGCGCCGTTCGCCGTGACGGCGCCCTACGGCTCCGTGGATTCGCTCCTCGCTGAGCTTCACGCCTCACGCGGAGGCTTGACGACCGACGAGGCGCGCCGGAGGCTCGATGAGGTCGGGCCGAACGAGCCCGCGCGCGCGCCGCGCACGGCGGGCCTCGTCCAGATCTTCCTCCTCCTGGCGAATCCGCTGGTCATCATCCTGCTGATCGCGAGCGTCGCATCCGCGCTCCTCGGCGAACCGGTCAACGCCTCTATCATCGTCCTCATGGTGGCTCTGAGTGTGGTGCTCAACTTCGTGCAGACCTATCGATCCCATCGCGTGGCCGAGCGACTACGCAACGCCGTGGCGCCGACGGCGGCCGCCCTCCGGGATGGAGCCTGGATCGAGATTCGACGGCGCGACATCGTCCCCGGTGACATCGTCCGACTGGCAGCGGGGGATCGCGTCCCTGCCGACGCGCGCCTCCTCGAGGCGCGAGACCTCCACGTCCAGCAGGCCGCACTCACGGGCGAGTCGATGCCGGCCGAGAAGGACGCCTGCGACCTCGAGGTCGCCCCGTGCCAGCCGGCGGATGCTCGCAACGTGGTCTTCCTCGGCACGTCGGTCGTCAGCGGTACAGCGACGGCGCTGGTCGTCGCGACCGGGCCGGCGACCGCGTTCGGCGACATTGCCGCGCGCCTGTCGATGCGCCCGCCCGAGACGGAGTTCGAGCGCGGCACCCGACAGTTCGCGCTCCTCATCATGCGCACGGTGTTCCTCCTCGTTCTCTTCGTCCTTCTCGCCGGCGCGCTCCTGCATCACGCGTTTCTCGAGTCGCTGCTCTTCGCGGTGGCGCTCGCGGTGGGCCTCACACCCGAGTTCCTGCCCATGATTAGCGCGGTCACCCTCTCCCGCGGGGCTGCGCACATGGCGCGCCAGAAGGTGATCGTCAAGCATCTGGAGGCGATCGAGAACTTCGGCAGCATGGACGTTCTCTGCAGCGACAAGACCGGCACGCTCACGAGCGGGAACATGATCCTCGACGGGCACCTTGACCCCTTCGGCCAAGTATCGGAGCGGCCGTTGACCCTCGCCTTCGTCAACAGCTCCCATCAAACCGGCATCAAGAGTCCGCTGGACGAGGCGATCCTCAAGCGCGGCGGGGTCGTCAACGGATACCGGAAGATTGACGAGGTCCCGTTCGACTTCGAGCGCCGGCGCCTCTCCGTTGTCGTCGAAAACAGCGGCGGGCGTCTGCTGATCACAAAAGGGGCTCCGGAGGGCGTCTTGGCCTGCTGCACGGCGTATGAGGTCGACAATGGCCGGGCCGCGCTCGATGAGGCGTTGCGGGCGCGCTGCGCAGCGACGTACCGGGAGCTGAGCGCTCGAGGATCTCGCGTGCTGGCCGTCGCCTACGCGGTGGCGCCGCGCCAGGCCGGGTACGCGGCGCGCGACGAATGTGAGCTCGTGCTTGCCGGCTTCGTGAGCTTCTTCGATCCGCCGATGGAAGGCGTCGCCGAGGCGCTCCGCGCGCTCCGCCGCGACGGCGTCGTGGTGAAGATCCTCACCGGCGACAACGAGCTCGTCGCCCAGCACGTCTGCAGCGAGGTCGGCCTCGACAGCGCCCGCGTCGTCGGTGGCGACGAGATCGAGCGCATGACTGACAGCGCGCTCGCTGCGGTGGCCGAGCAGGCCACCGTCTTCGCCCGCGTCTCACCCGCGCAGAAAAACCGGATCATCCTCGCGCTCAAGAGTCGCAATCACGTCGTCGGCTTCCTTGGCGACGGCATCAACGACGCGCCCTCCATCCACACGGCGGACGTCGGCGTGTCCGTTGCGACTGCTGTCGAGGTCGCCAAGGACGCGGCCGACATCATCCTGCTCGAACGCGATCTGAACGTCCTCCATCGGGGAATTCTCGAAGGCCGACGGGCCTTCGGCAACGTGATGAAGTACCTGCTGATGGGGACCAGCTCGAACTTCGGCAACATGTTCAGCATGGCGGGCGCGTTCCTCTTCCTGCCGTTCCTGCCGATGTTGCCGACGCAGATCTTGCTGAATAATTTCCTCTACGATCTCGCGCAGATCACGATCCCCACCGACAATGTCGACGACGCCTTCATCCGGACCCCGCAGCGATGGAACGTCGGGATCATCCAAAGGTTCATGATGGTGATCGGGCCCATTAGCTCGATCTACGACTTCCTCACGTTTGGCGTACTGCTGTGGGTCTTCCGCGCCTCCGAGGCGCTGTTCCAGACTGGGTGGTTCGTCGAATCGCTCACGACACAGACGCTCATCGTTTTCGTTATCCGGACCGCCGGCAATCCCTTGCGCAGCCGGCCGAGTCTCCCGCTGGCGGTGACCGCGATGCTCGTGGTGCTGATCGGCGTCATCCTCCCCTTCACGCCGCTGGCCGCTACGCTCGGCTTCGTGCCGCTCCCGGGCACGTACTTCGTGTTCCTTGGCGGAGCCACCACGACCTACCTCATCCTCGTGGAATTGGTCAAACGCCAACTGATGCGCACACTGTTCGCCATCGGCCCCGCAACACCAGCGGCGACGTCAGTCACGC
>Ga0207646_10005551_pt1 | contig 13247 bp, 8 predicted proteins | sample KBSK5502metaG_FD_184343 | JGI IMG/M metagenome (GOLD analysis project Ga0207646, IMG submission 184343) | Corn, switchgrass and miscanthus rhizosphere microbial communities from Kellogg Biological Station, Michigan, USA - KBS K5-50-2 metaG... | ecosystem: Host-associated > Plants > Roots >...
GGAACGTGACCGCCTGCCCGGGGGAGAGGGAGCGGGCGAACCGCTCGGGCACCTGGAACGTCGCCCGCTGCGGGTTCACGGTGTGCAAGGACGCGAGCTTCGTGGTGTTGGTGACGTAGTCGCCGAGACTCACGTAGCGTTGGCCCACCACGCCGGCGAACGGCGCCCGCACGGTGGTCCGCTCGAGCCGGATCCGCTGCAGGTCGTACTGTGCCTGCGCGCTGCGGGCTTCGGCCTCGGCCTTCTCCAGGTCGGCCGCCGATGAGGCGTTCTGCTGCGCCAGGTCTTTGGCGCGCGCCAGCGCCTGCTGCGCCAGATCGCGCTGCGCCTCGAGCTGTGCGACCTGCGCCTTGAGCTGGGCATCGTCCACCTTGAAGAGGGGCGTCCCCTGGTCGACCTCCTGTCCCTCGCGGATCAGGATCTCGACGATGCGGCCATCCACCTCGGGGCGGAGGTCGATGGACTGCACCGCTTCGATCTGTCCCGTCGCCGCGATCTCGTCGCGCACGGTGTCGGCGCGGGCGACGACGACTTCGACCGGCATTCCCATCGGCCCACCGCCGCCCGGGTCTCCGGCTCCGCCGGCCTTGCCCTTCTTGCACGCGCCCGCCGCGATCGCGAGTGCTGCCACTACCCAGACCGCATCACGTGTCTTGATCATGTCCGATCACCGCTGTTCCAGTTCGGGAAAGAGCCGCCGGCCGAGAATATTCTCGAGCCCCGCCAGCGCCAGCCGTGTAGCGTATCGCGCTTGGACCAGGACGGCGTCGGCGTCGTCCAAGTCGGACTGCGCTTTCAGTAAATCGAGAATGGTGGTGGCGCCCGCGCGGTAGCGGCTTTGCTGCACGCGGTAGTTCTCGCGCGCCACCAGCAGGCCTTCGACCGCCTGCTCCGCGGCGGCGCGTGCGGTGACGTAACCGTCGTACGCAGCGGTCACATCGCGTTGCACCGCGCGGTCTTTGTCCTCGCGGATCGCGCGCGCGGCATCGCGGCTCGCCCGGGCCCGGCTCAGCGCGATCTCGCGCTGTCCGTTGTCCCACAACGGAAAGGACAAGCCGAGCGTGAAGGTGGTTCGCTTGAAGAATTTCGGAAAGAACAACGTGTCGAACGCGAGCGCGTTGAGGCTCAGCGTCGCGTGCGGGAGATAGTCGCCGAGGCGCGCGCGGAAGGCAGCCCCCGCGGCCCGCTCGTTTGCCCGCGCCACGCGGTACTGCGGCCCCTGCGTCGCACCCTCGGTAATCGCGTCGGCCAGGGTGATGGGCAGGTCCGGCGCCCGGGTCGTATCGAGCGGCGCAGCCTCCACCGGTCCCGACGCCCCGACCCGCCGTCCCAGCTGGAGGCGCGCGATTCGCAGCGCCGACTCCTGCAGGAGCCGGACCACGCGCGCCTTCGTCAGCTCGAGGCGCAACTGCAGCGAATCGGTCTGCACGGCCGCCCCCGAGGCCACGCGGGCCCGCGCGACCGCGAGCTGTTGCTCGGCACGCTGCACCCGCTCGCGCGCCACCCGAAGCAACTCTGCGTTCGCGAGGACCGCGTAATAGTCGGACTCGGTGTTCTGCGCCGCCGCGAACCTCGCCACAAGCTCGCCCGCGTGGGCCGCTTCCAAGGCCGCCCCCGACCGAGACAGCTCCGCGAGCTTCTGGCCCCCGAGGAAAAGGTCGTACCGGGCGTTCAATTGTGCCGTTACCTGCGACCGCAGCGGTTCGGGCCCACCGGTGATGAAGTTGAAACTCGGCGGATTGAGGCGCGAGAGGTCGGCGCTCAGGCTGACGGACGGCAGGATGAAGACCGAGAACGCGCTGCGCCGCGCCCACACGGCGTTGTCCAGTTGTCCGAGCGCCACGACATAGTTCGGGTCGAGCCCGGTGGCTTTGCGGAGGGCCTCCGGCAGCGTGACGACCGGCAACGAATCGGCGGCGGCGCCCGCCACCTGCAGAGCCGCGAGGAGCGCCAGCATCAGTCGGCCTCCACCGGTCGTGCCACGCGCACGCGGCTCGCTTGCCGCGCGGTGAGTCGGTCCAGCAGCACGTACGCCACCGGAACGACGAACAGCGTCAGCGCCGTCGAGAACAGGATGCCGCCCACGATCGCGTAGCCGAGGGGCCGCCGCGACGTGGACCCCGCGCCGACTCCGATCATCACCGGGATCGCCCCCATGATCGTGGATACCGACGTCATGAGAATCGGTCGCAGCCGGATGCGGCCCGATTCGAGCACGGCGGCGACGGTGTCGAGTCCCCTCGCCTTGAGCTGGTTGGTGTATTCCACGAGCAGGATCGAGTTCTTGGTCACGAGACCGATCAGCAGGACCATGCCAATCTCGCTGTACAGGTTGATCGTGCCGCCCGGGCGGTGCAGCAGGGCGGCGATGAGCAGCGTCCCAAGCGCGCCGGTCACCGCGAGCGGCACGGCCAGCAGCACGGTCAACGGGTGGATCATGGACTCGAACTGCGACGCGAGCACCATGAACACGACCAGCAGCGCGACGCCGAACGCGAAGTACAACGCGCCGCCGCTCTCCTTGAACTCGCGCGAGTCACCCGCCAGCGCCGTCGTGCTCCCCGGCGGAAGCACCCGCCGGGCCATCCGATCGATAGAATCGAGCGCCTCGCCCTGGGCGAACGGGGGGATCAAGGACCCCGACAGCGTAAACGACGGCACGCGGTTGAAGTGATTGATCTGCCTCGGCCCAACGCCCTCCGCGACTTTCGCGAGAGCGCTCAGCTGCACCAACTGGTCGCCGCGCCCCCGCAGGTAGAGCCCGGACATATCGCTCGGCGTGGCCCGCTGACTGGGGTCGAGCCGCACCATGACGTAGTACAGCTTGTCGTTCCGGGTGAACGTGCTGACCCTGCGACCGCCCAGGAACGTCTGGAGGGCGGCCGCGACGTCGCGCACGGGAACCCCGAGGTCCTCCGCCCGGTCCCGGTCGAAGGTGACGCGCAGCTCGGGCTTGTTGACGCGCAAGTCGGTGTCGACGTTGGTGAGCCCCTTGATGGCGCGCGCCGCCGTCACGAAGGTGTCCATCGCCTGCGTCAGCCGCGCGAAATCCGGATGCTGCACCACGAACTGCACCGGCTGGCTGAACCCGAGCGCTCCGGGCGCGTAGGGGAAGGCTCGCACCCCCGCGATCCCGAAGAGCTGGGGGAACAGCATTCCCACCGTCTGCTGGACGGTGTTCCGACGCTCGCTCCAATCCTTCATGATGACGCCGACGAACGACTGGTTGACGCCTCCTGAGAATCCACCGATGATGGTAAAGTATCCCTGGACCCCCGGGGTCTTGCCGATGATCTGCTCGATCTGGCGCACGTAGCCGTCGGTGTATTCGAGCGACGAGCCCTCGGGCCCGGATGCCACCACGAGGAAGAAGCCGCGGTCGTCGTCCGGAATCAGCTCCTGCTTAAGGCTCTTGTAGAACACAAACGCCAGGGCCACCGTCACGACCGTCCCGGCGACCACGATGCCCCGATGCCGCAGCGCCATCTGGAGCAGCTTCGCGTACCGATCGGCGATGGCGTTGAAGCCCGCCTCCAACGCCTTGAAGACCGCTCCGTGCTCGTGCGGTACCCGCAGCACCTTGGCGCACAGCATCGGTGTCAACGTGAGGGCCACGAATCCCGAAATCACCACGGCCCCGGCGACGGCGATCCCGAACTCGCTCAGCAGGCGTCCCGTCGAGCCGCGCAGGAACCCGAGCGGCGTGAACACGGCCACGAGTGCGATGGTCGTCGCGATCACAGCGAAGCCGATCTCGTTCGTTCCGTTGACCGCGGCCTGCTCCGGCGCCTCGTGCAGCTCTTCCTGGTGGCGATAGGCATTCTCGAGCACGATGATGGCGTCGTCCACCACGATGCCGATGGCGATGGTGAGCGCGAGCAGCGTGAAGTTGTTGATCGAGAAGCCGAGGAAATACATGATCGCGAACGTCGACACGATCGACGCCGGGATCGCGAGCCCGGGGATCACCGTCGCCCGCAGGTTCCGCAGGAACACAAAAATGATCAGCACGACGAGGATCGCCGCGATCAGGAGCGTCAGGCGCGCGTCGTTGATCGAGTGCGTGACGAACACCGACCCGTCCCACGCGATTTCGAGCTTCACGCCGGCAGGCAGCGTCTGCTGGATGCCGGGGATGGCCTCGCGGATGCGCCGCGCCACGTCGATGAGGTTCGCCTTGGATTGCCGGACCACGCCGATGGCGACCGCGGGGTTCCCGTTGTAGCGGAAGATCGAGCGGTTGTCCTCGGGCCCCAGCTCGACGTTCGCCACGTCCTTGAGCTTGATGAGCTGACCGCCCTGGCTCGCCACCACCAGCTCTCCGAATTCCCGCGGCGTCTTGAGCTCGCCCAGAGACCGGACCGAGAACTCGCGCCGCGTCGATTCGATCCGACCGGCGGGGATCTCGACGTTGCGCGCGACGATCGCGGCCTCCACGTCCTGCACCGTGAGCTGCCGTGCCGACAGCTCCTCCGGCTTCACCCACACCCGCATCGCGAAGCGCCGCTCGCCGAAGATTCCGGCGCTGCCGACACCCGTCAGACTCTGCAGCCGCGCCTTGACCAGGCGGTCCGCGACGTCGGAGAGCTGCATCAAGTCGTAGTTCGGGCTACTCAGGGCCAACCAGAAGAATGGTTGCGCGTCGGCCTGCTCTTTCGCGATCACCGGCTCGAGCACGTCGACCGGTAGGCGGCCGCGCACGCGCGACACCTTGTCGCGTACGTCCTGCGCGGCGACATCGACGGGCCGGTCGAGGGTGAACTCCAGGGTGATCTGGCTGTTCTCCTCCGAGGAGGAGCTCGAGAGCGTGCGGATCCCCTGGATCGTGGACAGCTCCTCTTCGAGCACGTCGGTCACGGCTGTTTCCACAACCTGCGCATTGGCGCCCGGGAGGGTGGTCGAAACCGAGATGATCGGAGGGTCGATGTCCGGGAGCTCGCGCACCGACAGCCGTGTGTACCCGATGACGCCGAAGAGCACGAGCGCGGCCGAAATCATGCTGGCCAGCACCGGCCGCTGGATGGACGTTTCGGAGAGTTTCATATGGCCCGAAAATTAGCCGAATAGGGTCGCGCCGGGAGGAGGGGCCCGGCTGTCAGGAATCCGTGAACTATTTTCGGCACCTCCCTACTGCTACGACGATCCAGCCCCCGCGATTGCGACATTACGAGGTTGGCGCCGTTTTGCTTCGGCCCGTGGAGTGCGGCTGGATGTGGTACCCTAGCGCTGGCACTTGGGGCAGAAGGTCGTCGCCCGCAGGTCGATCGTGTGGGTCGTGACGAGCTTCTTGCCGCACGTCACGCACGGCTCGCCGCCGCGGCCGTACACCTTGAGCTCGAACTGGAACCGGCCTTCCTCGCCGGTGCCGGTGCGGTAGTCACGCACCGTCGTCCCCGAGGATGCTACGGCGCGCTCGAGCACTCCGGTGACGGCCGCGTGCAGTCGGACGAAGTCGTCGAGCGAGAGCTTGTTGGTGGGCTTCGACGGATCGATCCCCGCCTCGAACAGCGCCTCGTTGGCGTAGATGTTGCCCACCCCCGCCACCCGGCGCTGGTCCATGATCGCTTTCTTCACCGCGGCGCGCGTGCCCTTCAACCGGTCGGCGAACACGAAGGGCGTGAACGTCTCCTCGAGCGGCTCCGGGCCGATGCGGCTGGTGTAGGCGTCCCATCCCCTTTCGTCGAGCAGCCACACGGTGCCCAGCCGGCGCACGTCGCGGTACACCAGCAGCCGACCGTCGTCGATGGTGCACGTGAGGACCGCGTATTTCGCCTCGTCGCGCGTAAGCGCGCGGTCGTACACCACCAACGAGCCCGTCATCCGCGGTTGCACGACCAGGCGGTGGCCGCTCGACAAGCGGAACACCGCGTGCTTCGCGCGGCGGATCACTTCCTCGATGGTGTTGCCTCGGAGGGTGCGGAGCAGCCGCGGCTTCGACACGCGGCGCAACACGTCCGTCTTGGCCAGGCGGGCGCGCGCGATCCGGTAGCCCTCGAGCCGCGGGGCGAGCTCCCGGACGATCGTCTCAACCTCGGGCAGCTCCGGCACGGGCCTCCCTGGTTTCCCGCCACCCGATGTCGCGCCGGTACGTCTTCCCCGAGAACGTGATCAGCTCGCACGCGTCGGTGCTGCGTCTCGCGGCCTCGCCCACCGTCTCCCCCAGCCCGGTGACCGTGAGCACCCGCCCGCCGTGCACTCGGAGCCCGCCATCCGGGTCGCGCTCGGTGCCCGCGTGGAACACGAGCGTCCCGGGCTCGAGATCGCGCGGCACGATGATCGCGCCGCCCAGCTCCGGCCTCTGGGGATACCCGGGCGCCGCCAGCACCGTCGCCACGGCGGCGCGCGTTGCCGCGAGGGTCGTCTCCCGAGGCCGCCAGCGTCCGCCGGCGATGTCCGCCAGGTGATGGGTGACGCCGGGCAGCACCGCGAGCAACGCCTGCGCTTCGGGGTCGCCGAAGCGAGCATTGAACTCGAGCACGGCGAGCGTACCGTCGGCCGCCAGCATCAGTCCGGCGTACAGCACACCCTGGAAGGGGGCGCCCTGCGCCGCCAGCTCGCGGAGCGCCGGCTCGAGCACCTCGCGCCGCACCCGCTCGAGCATCCCTGCGGTGGCGACGCTTACAGGACAATAGGCGCCCATTCCACCCGTGTTGGGGCCGGTGTCGCCCTCGCCCAGCCGCTTGTGGTCCTGGGCCGCGGGGAGGAGGAGCAGGTACTCTCCGTCGGTGAGTGCCAATACCGACAGCTCCTCGCCCTTCAGAAAGTCCTCGATCACGATCTCGTGGCCCGCGTCGCCGAACGCCGCTTCGACGAGCATCGCGCGCGCCGCGCGCGCCGCCTCCGTGCGCCGGGCGCACACCACCGCGCCCTTTCCCGCCGCGAGGCCCGAGGCCTTCACCACCAGCGGCTCGGCGTGACGCTTGATGTACGCGAGCGCCGGGTCGATCGCGGTGAACGTCTGGCTCGCCGCGGTGGCAATCCGGGCCCGGCGCATCACCTCTTTGGCGAATGCCTTGGACGACTCGATGCGCGCGGCGGCCGCGTTGGGTCCGAAGACGGCATGACCCGCCGCCCGGAGCGCGTCAGCCAGCCCGGCGGCGAGCGGCGCTTCCGGGCCCACGATAGTGAAATCGATGTTGTGCTCGCGGATCGCCGCGACGAGGTCGCCGCTGGCGCTGGCGGGAATCGGGAGGTTGGTGCCGAGCTGGGCGGTGCCGGGGTTCCCGGGAGCCGCGAACAGCTCCGCGTCGGGCGTGTCGCGCTTCAGCGCCCAGCAGAGCGCGTGCTCGCGGCCGCCTCCCCCGACGACCAGGACTCTCACTTCTTCTTATTGAACGCGTCCGTGAACGCCTGGGCGGCCCGCTTGGCGGTATCCACCACGTCGTTCACGACGGCCTTCGCTTCCTTCATGTAGTGGTCGCGGGCGTCGTCGATGTCCTGGTCGATGGGACGCTGCTCCGCCTCGGGCCCGCGGCGGGTGTATTCGCCGCGCAACACGCGATCGTAGTGCCCTGCTTCGATCCAGCGCTGCAGCTCGGCGGCTCGCACCGTGTTGAACGGGTGCGAGCGGCCCATAACGCCGAGGATCTTGAAAATGCGGTCGAGCGCGCCGCCCGCGTCCTCGTACTCCTTCGCTTGTACGAGGAACGCGTTCAAGTCCATCTGCGACATGTCGCCGCCCCCCGCGAACTTGAGGTTCACGCGCAACGACGCGGTCGGATCCTGGCACGCCAGCAGCCCGGCGCGGTCGGACGAGAGCTCGCTCTTGCGGAACCACTCGAGCAGGGCGAGCTGGATCGGCAGGATGGCGATGCCGGCGAGGAAGGGGAGCGCGCCCAGGCCAACGTGGAGGATGAGCACGAGGATCGTGTGGTACAGTGCATGGCCGCTCATCACGTGCCCGAGCTCGTGGCCCAGCACGTTCCGCACCTCGTCGTCGTCGAGCAGCTTCAGGGTACCGGAGTTGATCACGATGAAGGGCCGATCCATGCCGAACGCCCCGGCGTTGGCGAACGGCGTCTGCGACACGAACAGCTCGGGCCGCTCGGGCCAATCCATGGACGTGAGTATGTCGGTGTAGAGCTGGTTCAAGCGCGGGAACTGAGCCGGCCCGACGCGCACCGCATCCGCCTGGAAGATCAGCCGCACACCCCGCTCCCCGATGAAGCCGTAGATCTTCTTGACGACTTCATCGAATCCGGGCACCGAGCGCAGCGACTGCAGCGCGGCGCGGTCGGCGGGGTGCTCCCACGTCACCGGGGCGATTTGGGTGAGGATCTTGCGCGGGCGCGCGGCCGGAAGAGCGGTGGACTCGGTCATGGGATGCTCCAGCTAGAAAGGTAAATCATCACTACGCCTGATCGGGGCTTGTGTTTCGCATCATCCCGCCGTCGCGAGCGCCTGCTCGAGATCCCCGATCAGGTCCTCCACCTCTTCGATCCCCACGGACAGCCGCACCAGGCTGTCGGTGAGCCCCATCGCGCGCCGCATCTCGGGTGGGACGCTCGCGTGGGTCATCGACGCCGGATGCCCGATCAGACTCTCCACGCCGCCGAGCGATTCGGCGAGCGCGAAAATCCGTGTGGCTTCCGCGAACCGCTTGGCCCGCTCGAGCGAGCCGAGCTCGATCGAAATCATGCCGCCGAACCCCTTCATCTGGCGGCAGGCGAGCTCGTGCTGCGGGTGGGACGGGAGCCCCGGATAGTAGACCCGCTCGACCTTGGGATGTTTGGTGAGCCACTCGGCGATCCGGCGAGCGTTGGCGTCGTGCTGCCGCATCCGCAGGGCGAGCGTTTTGGTCCCCCGCAGCGCGAGCCAGCAGTCGAACGGTCCCGGTACCGCGCCGACTGCGTTCTGCACGAAGCCGATTCGCTCGGCGAGGTCGTCGCGGTTCACCACCAGCATCCCGCCCACCATGTCGCTGTGCCCGTTGAGATACTTGGTGGTCGAGTGCAGCACGACGTCCGCGCCCAGCTCGAGCGGCCGCTGGAAGTACGGGGTGGCGAACGTGTTGTCCACGACGAACCAGGCGCCGGCGCGGCGGGCGACCTCGCCGGCGGCCGCGAGGTCGCACAACCGCATCATCGGGTTGGTGGGCGTTTCGGCGTAGACCATCTTGGTGCGCGGGGTGACCGCGGCGGCGATGTTCGCCGTTTCGGCGGCATCCACGAACGTGAATTCGAGTCCCAGGCGCGTCCAGACCAGCGTCATCTGCCGGTGGGAACCGCCGTACACGTTCTCGCCGCTCACCACGTGGTCGCCCGCCGAGAGCAGCTTCAGCACGGCGTCCAGGGCAGCGAGCCCCGAGGCGAAGGCGAAGCCGTGGCGCCCGCCTTCGAGCGCCGCGACGTTCCGCTCCAGGACTTCACGCGTCGGGTTGCGCGTGCGCGCGTACTCGTATCCCTTGTGCCGGCCCAACCCCTCCTGGATGTAGGTCGACGTCTGATAAATGGGCGTCATCACCGCGCCCGCGAGCGGGTCGGGGATGTGGCCGGCGTGCACGGCGCGAGTGCCGAAGCGCCGTTTCAGGTCTTCACCCGATACCTGGGTCATGGCGGGAACGTAAGGGCGCCTTCCCAGCCGAGCAAGCGACCTTTACGTTAAGCGCACGATGCCTCAGCCGAACGCCGTCAAGTGCTTGGTAGTGGACGATGAGCCGCGCCTGCGCCGGGTCCTGGTGCGGTTGCTCGAGGGCGAGGGGTTCAGCTGCGCGGAGGCGGGATCCGGCACCGAGGCGCTGGAAATGCTGCAGCACGACCCCGTGCCGCTCGTCATCTCGGACTTGCGGATGCCCCAGATGGACGGGGTTACGCTACTGCGCGAGATCATCGCGCGTTGGCCCACGACCGCGGTCATCGTCGTGACGGCCGTCGCGGAGGTGGAGAGCGCCGTCGCCTGCCTGCAGCTGGGCGCGCTCGACTACGTCGCCAAGCCGTTTCACCTGGACGAGGTGCGCGCCCGGGTGATGCAGGCGCTGGACAAGCGGAGCCTCAAAATGGAGGTGGAGGACTACCGCCGCACCCTGGAGCAGCGCGTCCAGGAGCAGGCGCACCGGATCGAGGAGCTGTCGCTCGAACGGCTCCAAGCCCTGGTGCACTTCCTCGAAGAGAAGGATCCCTACACCAGCGGCCACTCGGTGCGGGTCGCCGATTACTCGGCACGCATCGGGCGCCAGATGGGGCTGTCGCAGGCGGTGATGGACGCGGTCTCCCTCGGTGCCGAGCTGCACGACATCGGCAAGATCGGCGTATCCGAAGCGGTGCTGCACAAGGCGGGCAAGCTCACCGAAGCCGAGTACCGGCACATCATGGAACACCCGGTGATCGGGGCGCGGATCCTGGCGCCTCTGATGCGCGACGTCCCCACGGCGCTCGCCATCGTGCGCTCGCACCACGAGCGCCTCGACGGCAAGGGGTTCCCCGACGGCTTGAGGGGCGACCAGATCCCGGTCGAAGTGCGGGTCGTGGGAGTGGCGGATTCGTTCGACGCCATGACGAGCGTGCGCCCGTACCGGCCTGCCCTGTCGGTGCAGAAGGCACTCCAGGAGCTGGAGGACGGGAAGGGGACCCAGTTCCATCCCCCCGCCGTCGAGGCGTTCATCGCCGCCTTCCCCGACCCATCGGCGCTCCCCGTCACCACGCCCGAAGTCCGGCCGCTCCACCTCCCTCCGCTGCTGGACGCGCACCGCCGCTCATCCCCGCCGGATTAGATTTTCGGCATGACCGACACCTTGATGGTCGGCGTCTCGGGCGTCCGAGGCATCGTCGGGAAAGACCTGACCGCCGACGTCGTCACCCAATGGGCTCGGGGCTTCGGGCTCTGGGTTCGTGAGGGGACGAGCGCAGGGGGGCCGGGGCCGGGTACGTCCGTCGTCATCGGAAGGGATGCGCGCATCTCCGGCCCGATGTTCGCCGCCGCCGTCACCGCCGGGCTCACGTCCGTCGGCTGCGACGTGATCGACATCGGCCTCGTGCCCACGCCTACCGTGCAGCTCGCGGTCGAGCATCACCGGGCCGGCGGCGGGATCGCGATCACGGCGAGCCACAACCCGATCGAATGGAACGCCCTCAAGTTCATCGGGCCGGATGGGATCTTCCTGGACGGCATGGATGGCGCCCGGGTGCAGAAGCTGGTGGGGGAGAACGGGGAAGGACGGGGGAGGACGGGGAAAGTTACGACAGACGAGGGGGCGGTCGAGCGGCACCTCGACGCCGTGCTCACGCTGGCGGCGGTCGATGTCGAGCAGATCCGGAAGCGGAAGTTCACAGTGGCGCTGGACGCGGTGCGGGGTGCGGGAGGACCGGTCATGCGCGCCCTGCTCGAGCGGCTGGGCTGCGAAGTCGCGGGCATCAACCTCGAGACTGACGGGCACTTCCCTCGATCCCCGGAGCCGGTCCCGGAAAACCTCGGCGGGCTGTCGACCCTCGTCACGCGTGCCGGCGCCGCGCTCGGCATCGCGGTGGATCCGGACGTCGACCGGCTGGCGATCGTAGATGAGAGCGGGAAGCCGATCGGAGAGGACTATACGCTCGCGTTTGCGGTGCGAGCCGTACTGGACGGGAAACGGGAAACCCTAAAGGACTCCCTGACGGTCGCGGGAAACGGGAAACGCGTCGTCGTGTGCAATCTCTCCACCAGCCTGGTGGTGGAAGATGCGGCGCGGGAGTGTGGTGCGGAGGTCGTCCGAACGCCGGTGGGCGAGGTGCACGTCGCGCGCGCCATCGTGCGGCTCGGGGCTGTGATCGGGGGCGAAGGGAACGGAGGGGTGATGTACCCGGCCCTGCACGCGGGGCGCGACGCGCCGGTGGCTGCCGCGTTGCTGCTCACCCTGCTCGCCCGGGACGGCAGGCGGGTGAGTGAGCTCGTGGCCGCGGCGCCGCGCTATGCGATCGTCAAGGCTAAGGCGGAACGCGGAACGCGGAACGCGGAACGGGGGCTGGAAGACGTCTATGCTGCGTTGCGCAAGCGTTTTCCGGAAGCGAGCGTCGACACGCAGGACGGCCTGCGTCTGGCGTGGCGGGACCGCTGGCTCCACGTGCGGCCGTCGAACACCGAGCCGATCATCCGGTTGATCGCCGAGGCGCCGTCCGGCACCGGCGGGGGGGCCCAGGAACTCGTGGACGAGGCACGGCGCATATGTGCGGCATCGTAGGCTACACCGGGCCGCGGCAGGCGGCGCCGCTCCTGCTCGAGGGACTGCGGCGCCTCGAGTACCGCGGGTACGACTCGGCCGGCCTCGCGCTGATCGAGGACGGCCGTATCGAGGTGCACAAGGCGGCGGGGAAGATCAGCGTGCTCGAGAAGGCACTCGGAGCGAACCTTCCGGCCGGGCATACGGGGATCGCCCACACGCGCTGGGCTACGCATGGCGCGCCCAACACCGTCAACGCGCACCCGCACACCGACTGCGGCGGTACCCTGGCCCTGGTCCACAACGGCATCATCGAGAACGCCGGCGCGCTGCGCACCGCGCTCGGGAAGCGCGGTCACGTGTTCCGGTCCGAGACCGACACGGAGGTGCTCTCGCACGTGATCGAGGAGCTGCTTGCCGGCGCCGGCTCGCTGGTCGAGGCGGTGGCGGGAGCGCTGCAGCAGGTCGAGGGCACGTACGGCATCGCGGTGGTGTCGACGCGCGAGCCCGACACGATTGTCGCGGCGCGGCGGGGTTCGCCGCTGCTCGTGGCCATCGGCGCGGGCGAGAATTTCGTCGCCTCCGACGCCTCGGCCGTGCTGGCCCATACGCGCTCGGTGGTCTACCTGGACGATGGGGAGATCGCGGTGGTCCGCCCCCAGGACTACCGCATCCTCGATCTCGACACGGTGGAGAAGGAGAAGACGGTCACGCGCGTGGACTGGGACCTCGCCACCATCGAACGGGGCGGCTACGCGCACTTCATGCTCAAGGAGATCCTGGAGCAGCCCGAGAGCCTGCGCAACACGCTGCGCGGGCGGCTGCTCGAGGAAGAGGGCACGGCCAGGCTCGGCGGGTTGAACATCGACGACGAGCAGCTGCTGCAGGTGAACCGCATCGTGTTCACCGCGTGCGGCACCTCCTGGCACTCGGCGCTGATCGGCGAATACATGATGGAGGAGCTGGCGCGCATCCCGTCTGAGGTCGAGTACGCATCCGAGTTCCGCTACCGCAACCCGATCGTGGACGAACGGACGCTCGTCGTGGGGATCTCGCAGTCGGGCGAAACGGCGGACACGCTCGCCGCGCTGCGAGAGGCGAAGCGGCGCGGCGCCCG
>Ga0207646_10005552_pt1 | contig 13246 bp, 18 predicted proteins | sample KBSK5502metaG_FD_184343 | JGI IMG/M metagenome (GOLD analysis project Ga0207646, IMG submission 184343) | Corn, switchgrass and miscanthus rhizosphere microbial communities from Kellogg Biological Station, Michigan, USA - KBS K5-50-2 metaG... | ecosystem: Host-associated > Plants > Roots >...
TGCTGCTCCGCATGTTCGTGAGGTGCTTCTTCCGAACGACGTTCACCTCGAGGTCGCGCTCGCGGATGTGCTGGCCGACGACCATGCCCTCGTAGACCTCGACGCCTGGATTGAGGAAGAGCTGCCCACGGTCCTGCGCGGCGTTGAGCCCGAACGTCGTGGTCGTTCCATCCTCGAACGCGATGAGCGAGCCGAGCTCGCGCGTCGCGATCGCGCCGGCCAGCGGGCCGTAACCCTCGATAAGGGTGTTCATGACGCCCCGTCCGCGCGTCGCGGTGAGAAATGACTGGCGGAGCCCGAGCAACCCTCGCGTCGGGATCTTGTACACGGCGTGCACCATCCCGTCGTCGCGGTACTTCATGTCCTTCAGCGTTCCGCGGCGACGCCCGGCGAGCTCGACCACCGCGCCGAGCTCTTCCTGGGCCACCTCGATCTCGAGCTGCTCGTAGGGCTCCTGTGTTTCACCATCGACTTCCTTGAGGATCACTTCGGGACGCGAGACCTGGAACTCGTAGCCCTCGCGCCTCATCGTCTCGATGAGAATCGCGAGGTGCAGCTCGCCGCGGCCGCTCACGACGAGCGTGTCCGCGGAGTCGCTGTCGGCGACGCGGAGCGCGACGTCACGCTCGAGCTCGGAGTAGAGGCGGTCGCGGAGCTTGCGGCTCGTGACGAACTTCCCCTCGCGTCCCGCGAACGGGCTGTTGTTCACACTGAAGGACATCCGGAGCGTCGGCTCCTCGACGCGGATGGGAGGAAGCGGCCGTGGGTCGGCCGCGTCGGCGATGGTGTCGCCGATCCCCGCTTCGACGCCCGCTACCGCGACGATGTCGCCGGCGGCCGCTTCGTCGACCTCCTCGCGCGCGAGACCGTTGAACGTGAAGAGCTGCGTGATCTTCGCCGGCGTCAGCCCGCCGTGATGATCGATGCGCGCCACGGCCTGGCCGTTGCGCAGCGTGCCGCTCTGGAGACGGCCGACGGCGATGCGTCCGATGTAGTCGTCGTAGGTCGTCGTGGTGACGAGTAGCTGTGCCGGCGCCGCGGGGTCGACGTCGGGACCGGGTATGCGATCGATGATCGCGTCGAACAGCGGCTCGAGCGTGGTGCCGACGTGACGGTGATCTGCGCTCGCCGTGCCGAGGATGGCGTTCGTGTACAGGGTTGGGAACTCGGCCTGCTCCTCGGTCGCGCCGAGATCCAGGAACAGATCGAAGGTCTCGTTCAACACGTGGTTCGGGCGGGCCTCCGGCCGGTCGATCTTGTTCACAACCAGGATCGCGCGGTGGCCGCGGCGGAGGGCCTGACGGAGGACGAATTTGGTCTGGGGCATCGGGCCGTCGACCGCGTCGACGAGCAGCAACACGCCGTCGACCATGTTCATGATCCGCTCGACCTCGCCACCGAAGTCGGCGTGACCGGGCGTGTCGACGATGTTGATCTTCACGCCCCGGTACATGACCGCGGTGTTCTTGGCCATGATCGTGATTCCGCGCTCCCGCTCGAGGTCATTCGAGTCCATGACCCGCTCGGCCATCTGCTGGTTCTCCCGGAAGATGTGGCTCTGCCGGAGCATCCCGTCGACGAGCGTGGTCTTGCCGTGGTCGACGTGGGCGATGATCGCGATATTGCGGATGTCGATGCGCTTCACACATGTAATTGTCGGGCATGGCCAAGCCATCGAAGTGAGTGTTTCGACTCTAAACAGCTGAAAAGCGACGCCCGTGTGGGTCTTACGCGACGTTGACGACGAAGGTGAAGGTGCCGGTGACCGGGCTGGTGCTCGTGTTGAGCGTCACCAACATCCGCGAGCTGTAGATCGAGTCGCTCGCGTTCTGCGAGACGCCGGGGAAGAAGAGCTGCGAGGTATAGGTCTGGCCATTCACGGTCACCTTGAAATGGATGTGCTCGGTCCGGCCGGGATAGAGGCCCGGGATGACCGTCTCTAGGCGGTACGCCCCGCTCGCGTCGGTCAGCTGCCACCCACGGAGGGTGTAGCCGGAGTTGTCGTAGTTGCCGTTGCCGTCCGCCTGCCAGAAGTCGAGCTTGGCGTTCGCGATCGGCTGGCATGACCTGGAGACCACGTATCCCGTCAGGGTGAGGGGCGTGCCCGCGACTCCGGCGGTGCGGAGTGCCGCGTTCTGCGGCGGATTGGCTTTGTAGTACGGACCCTCGGTGAGCTCGACGAGCGGAGTCGCGGGCGCCGTGCACGCGAGGGTCGCATTGGTGGTCGACTGCGTCGTTGCGGCGGACGACGTCGCCGCGCTCGTCGCCGTCGCGCTCGATGTTGTCGCGAGCGGTGAAGCGCTCGGCGCGTTCGCGGCCGTGCCGGCGCACCCGGCGATGAAGACCGAGAGGAGGGCCGCGGCAACGAGTCTCATGCGGGACATCATGCAAGCCGGAGCGCTAAGAGCGCTCTAAGACTTGACTACGACGTTCATGAGCATCGGGCCGGCTTGCCCTTTGGCGTATCGGGCGGGGGCGGGACGACGTCGAACATCTTCGCAAGCTCGGCCGGCATCACGTGCGAGGGCTCCTGGTCGAAGATCGCGGTCGTGCGCTCGAGCGCGCGCGCGACGAGCCCGCTGCAGATCTGCTGACCGGCGAATCCGAAGCTGAGCTTCGCGCCGGTGAGGAGCGATAACGTGATGCTCACGATCGTCGCCCAGTCGTACTGCCCACCCACCCAGTGCTCGGCGAAGGCCACCATCTCCCTCCGGTCCTCGTCCGACGCGTCGATGTGGACGACGGTGTACTGCGTCCCTTGGTAGTTCGCGAGCGTGCTGCGCTGCACGCCGGGTCCGAGCGCCTCGATGAGAGCGCCGTCCGCCGAGACGATGAGCGCGCTGTGATTCCAATAGGTGTACGGCCGATCCTTCCCCATGAACCGGAGGCCCTGCCCAAACTGGATGACGCGGCTGAAGAATTCGCCGCCGTGCGTGAGGATGAAGTCACCGGGGAGAGGGTCGGGATCGGCCTGGCCCGGCGGGATGTGTTCAAATCTCGCCTTCATAACCGCTCCGATCCTATCCATCGCAGGTATCGCTCGGCCGATCTCTCGATCGCCGCGATCCCACCCTGGGGCATGACTCGATCCCACCAGCCACCGTAGACACGGTCGAAGGCGTACGGACGAACACGATCCACGATGTGACGGATCTCATCCGGCGGGAGGGGGATGAGGTTCGGATAGCTCCGCATGAAGCTGACGAAACGGACATCCGGCACGACCGTGATCGTGTCGCCCACAAGAAGCGCCCCGCGGCCCTCGGCGCCGTCGGCCCAATGCAGGGCCGCGCTGCCTTCGAAGTGGCCGCCGCATTGAACCAGGGTGACACCGCGCGCGAGCTCGCGAGTGCCGCGCCATGTCACGATCGCCGGGTCGTCGCGCTGGACCCACTCGCGGTCAGCGAGCGGAATGTAGATCGGCGCTCCACCAAAGGCGCGGCTCCACTCGACCATGGCGCCGTAGAAATGCGGATGCGAGAACGCGATGCCGCTGATCCCACCTCGTGCGCGGATCGCGGCGACGGCCTCTTCGTCGACATAACCGACGCAGTCCCACAGGACATTCCCGTTCGCGGTCCGTACGAGGAGGGCACGTTGTCCGATCCCGAGCGAAGGCGTCACGCCCACACCGACGAGTCCCGGCTCGAGCTCGCGAAGCTCGATTCGGTGGCCCATGAGACGAAGCTCCTCGACGGTCGTCCACGCTTGGCCGCCCGGCCGCACGTACTGCCGCTCGTCCTCGCAGATCGGGCAGTGCTTCGGCGGTGCCTCGCTCGGTGGCTGCTGGACCGCGCAGGTCACGCAGATGTACGACCTCATTCGGCGGCCGTCGGCTCGACGAGATCGCTGGTGCCGTCCTGTGGCTCGTTCAAGTTGTAGTCGCGCAGCGGCGTGAAGTACGTCACCGCGACGGCGAGGAGCGCCGACGCGCCGGCGACGGCGAACGCGGCGGAAGAGCTCGCGATCGCCACGACGAATGACAGGAACGGCGCCGAGAAGCTGTTCGAGATCAGCACGAGTGTGCGGAACGCCCCGTTCGCGCGTCCACGGATGTGCGCCGGCACCTCGCGTTGACGCGGGACGAACGCGTAGATGATGAAACTCATCCACGCGGTCTCCCTGGCGGCGAAGCCCGCGACGATCCACCGCCAGTCGCGCGCCAGAGCGGTGAGCGACACGATGACGCCTGCCGCCGCCGCGGAGCCGAGGAGCGTGTGCCCGAGCGGCCGCCCGCGCGCCAAGCGCGGCGCGATGAAGCTCGCGAGGACGGTGACCGCACCGGCGAGGGAGAGGGCGAGGCCGATCGTGACCTCGTCGAGGCCGTTCTCTTCGCGAAGGACGTAGAGGACGAGCGTCTGAATGCCCTGCTGGCCGAGATTCGCGATGAACATGAGCACGAGGAGCCAACGGAGGATGCGACTCCGGAACACGAAACGGAAGCCGTCGGCCATCTCGGTCGCGATGTTTCGCGGGGTGATCGGAGCGGTCGGGCGGTGCAGGTCGTAGATCGGCGGCATCAGGAGGAACACGAAGAGCGTCGGGACGAACGCGAGCGACGCGATGTACATCGCGTTGGCCGTGCCCAACGCGGCGATGGCAAGACCGCCGATCGTGGGCCCGAGGATGCGCGCGGTCCGGTCGATCCCGAAGTACGCGGCGTTCGCACTTGTGAGCTCGTCGGGCTCGACGAGCGCCGGGATCACGCTGAAGTCCGTGGTCACGCCCCACGCGACCTCGACGGTTCCGAGCAGGAAGCCGATGAAGTACAGGAGGTTGAGGCTGAACACGCCGAGCGCGACCGAGACCGGGATGGTGAGCGTGAGCGCCACGCTCAGCGCGTCGCAGGCGATGAGGAGCTTCCGCTTGTCGGCGCGGTCGATGAGAACCCCGAGGATGCCGCCGAAGAAAACATACGGGAGCGCCTGCGCGAGACGGAGTGCCGCCGCCGCCGCGATGGAATGGGTCAGGTCGAGGATGAGGAGCGGTAATGCGAGACGCGCGACTTCATCGCCGATCCCGCCGAGTCCGACGGAACCGGAGAAGGCCGCGAACCAGGGATGACGGAGCGGGCCGAGCCGCATACCCGGCGAGCATACGAACGAGCGCGGATTCGCGGCACGCTGATTGCGAGAGATGCGACCGACTTCGCACGAGGAGGTTCTAAATGGGCCAGGTAAATATCAACCCGCCAGCAGGCGGCACGAGCGATGGTGGCTTCGGCGCCGGGATGATCGTCGGGATCATTCTGCTCATCCTCATCGTTCTCGTCCTGATCTTCTATGCGGGTCCACAGATCTTCAGCCCGGCGACCAACACCAAGTCCTTCCTGGACCTGCTTTCCATCGCCTAGCCGTGCACAAACCGTAAGTAAAACTGGTGGCGCCGAGCGTCCGCTCGGCGCCATCGCCATGCTTAGCGTGTGAGACGCGTCTTGTTCCTCTGCTCCCACAACTCCGCACGCTCGCAAATAGCTGAAGGTTTCCTGCGTGCCTACGCGGGCGATCGATTCGCGGTGCAGAGCGCGGGGACGAAAGCCACGACTGTCCATCCCCTCGCGGTGCGCGCGATGCGCGAGGTCGGGATCGACATATCCGGGCAGCGGAGCAAGTCGGTCGACGACGTCGGCGAAGGCTGGGACGTCGTCGTCACGGTGTGCGATGCCAACTGCCCGATCCCGCCGCGCTCCGGCCTGAAGCTCCGGTGGTCCTTCCCCGATCCGGCTCTCGCCGGTGGCGACGATGAAGAGCGGCTCGCGGCGTTTCGAGTGGTGCGCGACGGGATTCAGAAAAAAGTGCGGGCTCTCGCGACGCGACTCGGTTGACTTTCAGTCGCAGCGCAAGTTCGTTACGTCGACGGTCATCGGCACGACGAATGCTCGATCGGTCGGTGCGCCTTTCTCTAAAGGCGACATTTGTGCGGAGGCCATTGAATGCAGGAGAAGAAGGACCAGCCGGGTCACAGCGACATGGGTGGTGACAAGAAGCAGTGGCCGCGCGACGAGAGCGGAAAGCAGGGTGGCCAGAGCGACGTCGGCAAGAAGGGTGGCAGCGGTGAGGTCGACCGCGGAGGCGGCCAGGGCGGGTCGCAGCCCGACGAGAAGAAGCTCTAATGCAGCAGAAGGATCTCCCGAAGCGCCCGGGCGAATACGGTCCGGATGACATCGGAAAAAAGGGTGGAGCTCCCGTCGAGAACCCGAACGTCGAAGGACCCACCGACATCCCCGACAAGGGCGGCGACGTCAGGCAACCCCCCGCTTGATCTGCGAGACGACTGAATAGCGCGTGATGACGTGAGAGCGCCGGCTTCGTCCGGCGCTCTTCGTTGCGCGCGTGCGAGTACTACGCGGTGCGTAGTATGCTCGCGCGACCATGACGAACCACAAGCTTTCGTCGGAAGCCGTGCTCATACTCGTGAGCCTCGCGGACGAACCGAAACACGGATACGCGATGCAGCACGATATTGAACGGATCAGTGGGCGCCGACTCGGTCCGGGAAGTCTGTATGGCGCGATCGCCAGACTGGAGGCGGCCGGCCTCATCGAGGCTCTGAGTGACAAGGGCGCGCGCCGTCCATATCGCCTGACGGCAGCGGGGTCGCGCACGCTTTCGAGCGAGCTTGAGTCGATGCGCAGGCTCGCGGCTGCCGGGATGCGCAGGTTGGCGGAACGGTGAGGCAGCGGCGTCTCCTCCGCCTGTACCCGTCGCGATGGCGGCAGCGCTACGAAGAGGAGGTCGGCGCGCTCGTCGAGGACGAGCCGCTCAGCTTGGGTGCGGTGCTCGACCTCGTGCGCGGAGCCTTCGACGCGCACGTGCACCCCGAGCTCGGCGCGCCCTCGCTGGTGGGGTCGACAGGGAGCGGACAGATCCCGCTCGCGCCGCCGTCGCAGCGAAGTCCTGCCGCGGACCTCCTCCGCGTGGTCCTAGTGCTCATCGCGCTGATCGCGATCGGACTCGGTCTGCTCTACGCGTATCGCGCACAAAGCCCCGCCGTGCCCTCCGTCTCTTTCCAGCAGCTGCTCAGTGAGATTCAGGATGGTCGGGTCCGCGCAGTCACGATCGACGGCAGCCGAGTCACGTTCGTGCTGACGGACGGTCGCACCCAGCAGACGACCGCACCGAGCGGCGACATCGTCGTACGCGCCGTATCCGATCGGAACCAGGCCGACCCAGCGCACCAGATCGAGCTGCGATTCTCGCAAACGTCTCCAGACTTCAGCGTTGCGCCGTCGATCTTCCTCAGCGTCTTGCCCTTGCTCCTAGTGGTCGCCCTCATCTTCACCGCCGCTTGGGCTGTTGACCGGTCACGCGGTCCGCAGCGGTACGAGCTGCTGGCCCGCCTCGGCGATCTGAAAGACCGCGGACTGATCACCGAGGAGGAGTTCCAGAAGGAGAAGCGCCGACTGCTCCGGTAGAGCATCACGATCCGTTGTTGAGCGTGTTGATCGATCCGGTCGAGTCGAGGAGCTGCCCGAAGATCGCGAAGATCGCGTAGCCGGCGATGAGCGCTGTCACGACGAGGGCCGCGATCATCGCGACCGAGAGGAGTGCGGCCTGACGCGTCGCGGCTCGACCCGAGAGCTGCTTCTCCATGACGCGATACGCGACGCTTCCGATCTGAACCGCGGATCGAGCGATCAGGAACACTCCGCCGGCGATCCCAGCGCCCACCGCGAGCCAGATGAGGATCCCCCAATCGGTGGAAGTCACATGTGGGATTTTGCGCCACTCGTACGTCGGGCTCATGAGAAACGACCCATAAAGGAGTGGTGAGACCGCCCCCACACGGGGGTGTATCGAAAGATGACTAGCGTCGTTCTCCAACCAGATGCCCCGGAGCCCGTAGATCGTCCAGGACGCCGGCATCACCGGTGAGACGGCAAGAGGCACGCAACAGCGCGGTATCGACGCCGCGCTCGTCAAAGCCGCCCAGGCCGGAGATGCCTCAGCGTTCGGGCAGCTCTACGAGCGCTATCGCGACCCGGTCTTTCGGTTCTGCTTGTCGAGGACCGGCGCGAAACACGAGGCGGAGGACCTGGTAGCCGACGTGTTCATCCGCGCGATGGAAGCGCTCGATAGGTACGAGGACCGCGGTCTGCCGTTCGTCGCGTTCCTTTTCCGGATCGCGCGCAACGCCGCGATCGACCGAAGCCGCAAGACGCGGCCGGATATGTCCATCGACGAGCTCGTCAACCATCCTGAGTCCGGTCAGAACGTGGAGGCCGAAGCCGCCCGCTCGATCGAGCGGGACACGCTCTTCAATGCGATGTCAAGGCTGAAGCCCGACTACCGGGACGTGCTGCTCCTGCGTTTTGTCGAGGGGTATGGGGCCGCGGATGTGGGACGCATGACCGGTCGTAGTGAAGGTGCAGTGCGCACGCTGCAGCACCGCGCGCTCGATCGCCTACGCAAGGAGCTCGAGCGGATGGGTGAGCTGTCCCTCTTCGAGCGCGTTTCGGGCGAGGACGCCGCGGAATGATGCAGGACTCTCTCGCCCGTGCGCTCGGGGGCCTGAAGGGCACGCGTCTTGACGACGTCGCGGCCGACGAGGTTCGGAAGCGGCTCGAGCAGGCGTGGGCCAAGCGCGCCACGCGCAGCCGTCCGCGTTTCGCCATTCCCAACTTCGCGCGCGCTTTCGCTGTCGCTCTGCTCGTCGTCTTCGTCGCGTTCTCCACAATGCGGGCTGCCGCGGACAGCCCGTTGTACGGCGCGCGCGTCGCGGTCGAGAATTCGCTCGTCGCGTTCCAGTCCGATCCCGTCGGTTACCTGAGCCAGCTCTACACCGAGCGCCTCGAGGAAGCGGCTCGATTCGAGGGGACCGGCAACGCGCTCGCCGCGTCGCGCGCGCGCAGCGCGCAGACCGAGGCCTTGCGTCTGCTGAATCAGATCTCGCCGGAAGCCGAGCAGTCGCCGGAGCCCTCGCCCTCGGCAAGCACGGCGATCACGCTCGCCTCACCGAGTGCGACACCCGAGACGACCGTCTCGCCGACGGAGTCTCCGACGCCCCTGCCCACGGCCACACCGCGGCCGACGATCGCCCGCACCCCGACCCCGCAACCTGCCACGGCTTCGCCGGCACCGACGCCAAAACCGACAACGACGACGACGAAGCCTTCGCTGACCCCAACGCCAACCCCGATGACCGTTCACGCCTACGGCTACGTGCTCTATGCGGACGGATCCCTAGTCGACGGTGCCTGCGTTTCGACATCGCTCGACGGGATCTGCGTCGCAGGCTCGATCAAAGGCAGGGTCGACCTGCAGTTCACCGCGAAAAAGGGCCAGTCGATCACGCTCTACTTCCGGAACTACGACGCGTCGCGCGGCGGCACGCTGCATGGCAAGGTCACGGTCACAGTGGGCGGCCCCGAGGTTGCGCTCGGTACGATCACGCTCCGCTAGGCGGGGCGCGAGCAGCGCCGGGGTCTTCTTCGCTCGGCCCCTCGTGGGATCGCGATGGACCTCCGACGAGGGGCCGCTCGCTCAGAAGACCCCGACGCTGCCCAAGCCACGCGCGGTCTTCCTCGCTCGGCCCCGGCGCTGCGCACGCTTCACTAAAAACTGGGGGCCCTGACCCTGTGACTAGGACCCCGTACGTTTTGAGAGTGCACCTCGTCATGGCCCCGACGCGTTGTCCGGATGATGAGACCGCTTCTCGCGTCTGCGCTCTTCGCCTTCGGCTGCAGCTTCGCACTGGTGGCGCTGCACGGCGGTGAGAGCGTGCTCGCCGCCGCAACGCTCATGGCCGCATGCTCGACCGGCGCGGCGATGATCCGGCTACTCGGGACGAGTCAGCTCGTCGATGACGTCGACAACACCCCGGACGTCGCCCGCGACCGCTAGCGCGCTCTCGGCGTCGGTCTCGTCCTCGATCGCCCCACGCACGCGAACGACTCCCTGCACGACGCCCACCTTCAGGTGGAGATGCGCCGTGCTCGCGTCGAGGCGCAGCGCGCGGTGGACCAGATCCTCGAGCGCTTCGTCGGGTGGGACGTCCCCGATGGCCGCCGGTGGAGGCTGCTCGGGCTCCTCGCCTGTCCCAAAACCGCCGGCGATCCTCGTCTCGCCCTGGTCGTCGATGCGCACAACGGGGTCGGTGGGCGGAAAGTACGGCTCGGCTTCTTCCACGGCTTTTGTGGGGTCGATCTCGATCTCGGAGTCGGCGACGTCGTCCATGTCCTGGCGATCTTTCATGGCGGCCGACGCCGCAGGACCCGTGCCGAAAGGCCCCTAAGCGGAGGCGAGGTACTCGAAGAAAAGAGCTTCGGCGAGCGTCGAGCGCTCGAGGTCTTTGAGGTCGACGCTTTCGTCCTCAGAGTGAGCGTTCGAGAAGGGATCGCCCGCTCCGGTGAGGAGGAGTGTGGCCGTCGGGAAGGCCTTCGCGAAGTCCGCGACAAAGGGGATCGTTCCGCCGGCCCCCATGTAAACCGGATCGCGATCGAATGCTTCCTTCATCGCACGGCGCATCGCGTCGTACGCGGCTCCCTTGCCCTCGAGCTTGTACGGTTTGCCGGACCCGCGCGGCGTGATCGTCACCTCCGCGCCCCAGGGCACGTGGCTCCGCAGGTGATCGGCCAGCGCTTTGAGAGCGGCGTCGGCGTCCTGGCCGGGCGGGATCCGCATGGACACGCGGGCCCTGGCAGACGGCACGAGCTGGTTCGTCGATTCGGTGAGCTTCGGTGCGTCGATGCCGAGTATCGAGATCGCGGGCTTCATCCACATGCGGTCGGTGATGCCGCCCTCGCCGATGAGCTTCGTACCGGGCCGGAGTCCGACCTGCTTGCGAAGCTCGTCCTCATCGAGGTCGAGGGGATCGGCCTTGCCGCGCGCGATTCCCGCGACCGCGACGCTGCCGCGGTCGTCGTGCAGAGTGGCAAGCGTCTTCGCGAGCACCGTGAGCGCGTCGGGCACGGGGCCGCCGAATTCGCCCGAGTGCACGGCGTGATCGAGCGTACGCACCTCGATGTCGCACGCGACGATCCCGCGCAGCGAGATCGTCAGGCCGGGCTGACCCGTGCGCCAGTTGCCGGAGTCCGCGAGGATCACGGCATCAGCGCGCAGCTCGCTGCCGTACGCGTCGAGGAACTTCGCGAGGTTGGGTGAGCCCCATTCCTCCTCCCCTTCAACGAACACGGTGACGCCGACCGGAGGCCGCGAGTCGTGCGCCCGCAGCGCGCCTGCGTGTATGACGACGCCGCACTTGTCGTCGGAGGTGCCGCGACCGTATAGCCGACCGTTCTTTTCGATCGGCTCGAATGGATCGGAGTGCCAGAGATCCCGACCGCCCGTCGGCTGAACGTCGTGATGCGCATAGAGCAGAACGGTCGGCGCGCCGGCCGGCGCCGCGACGTGCCCGATCACCGCGGGGACGCCCTCGATCTCGACGATCTTCGTCTGGCAGCCGGCGTCGCGAAGGATCTTCGCGGTCGCCTCGGCCGATCTTTGTAACTGTGACGGGTCGTGACCCGGGTGGCTGATGGACGGGATGCGGACCAGTGTCTCGAGCTCCGCGCGGATGCGCTTCATATCCTCACTGACGCGATCGCGCAGCGTCGCCGACGAGGCTTGCGTCTTCATGGAGACAAGCAGCCTACTCCGCCCGGAAACCGGCCGCACAAAATAGAACGTGGGAGGATCGATTCCGTTGCGCCTTCACTCTGGTACCGCCGCGACATTGACCGAAACGTGCCGCCCAAATTGAATGCAGCCCATGAAGAACCCCTCGTGGCCCAAAGCCTTGGCGTTCATTGGCTTCACGATCATGGGACTCACACTCGCGTATTACTCAACGGCGATCGCGACCGCCGGCGTGGCGGCGCGCATTCTTGGGTCAGACCGCAATGGCGACTGGCTCTCGACAGGGAGCGCCGTTCTGATGGTCGGCATCGCGGCCGCCGCAGCCTTCGGCTACCTCGCGATCACGAACGTTCGCGCCCTCACGCGTCGCGGCTAGGCCCTCTTCACGGTTGGGGCCCTGCCCAATCAGGGGCCCCTACCCTGGGCGCCGGAGTCCGGTAGGAGGCGACCTCCGGCGCCCAGAGCACGACGCCGACGACGCTGAGCACCGTCACGACCCCTCCCGACACGACCGAGAACATCGGCGACACCAGATCCGCCACGACCCCTGATTCGACCTGACCGAGATACGGGCCGCCCAGGAAGAACATCGAGCTGATCGCGACCAGGCGCCCGCGCAAATGGTCGGGCACCACCGTGAGCAGGATGGTGCTGCGAAAGATCGCGCTGATGGTGTCGGCGCCCTGCGCGACCGCGATGAACACGAGCGCGGGGATGAATAGCCCGTCGTCCATGAGGCCGAAGGCCACGATGGCCAAGCCCCATGCGGCGACCGCGAGGAGCACCGCGACCCCCTGACGCCGCACGCGTTTCGTCCATCCCGACGTGATCGCGGCGATGAGCGAGCCGACGCCCGGAGCGGCGAAGAGGAGCCCGAGGCCCTGCGGCCCGACCGCGAAGATCCGGTCGGCATAGAACGGGAAGAGAGCTCGCGGTGAGCCGAAGAACGTCGCGAGGAAGTCCAGCAGCATGGTCCCGAAGAGAATGCGATTCGCGCGGAAGTGCGCGAGACCCTCAACGAGCGCGCGCCCGACAGGCAGATGGACGCGGACCTCTCGGGGCGGGGCGACGAGCGCGGTCACGGCGACGATCGCAACGACGAAGGATGCGACGTCGATCCAGTACGCGCCGGCGACACCGAACGTGAGAATCACGACGCCGGCTGCAGCTGGACCTGCGATGGACGCGGTCTGAAAGAGGACCTGGTTCAAGGCCATCGCCGCCGGCAGCTGCTCGCGCTGAACCAGGCTTGGCGTCAGCGCACCGCGCGCCGGACCGTCGAGGGCGGAGAAGGCCGCGCCGATCGCGGTGAACGCGTAGAGGTAGAGGACGTTCGCGAATCCGAGCTGGGTTCCGATCGCGAGCGCGGCCGAGCAGGCCGCGAGGCCGATCTGGGTGGCGATGAGAAGTCGCCGCCGGTCGACGCGGTCGGCGATGACCCCACCGAAGAGCGCGAACGATATCAGGGGGATCGCCTGGAAGAGCCCGATGAGCCCGACGTCCAAAGACGAGCCTGTGAGGAGATAGATCTGGTAGGGGATGGCTACGAGGCGCAGCTGCGTCCCGGAGAGGGACACGAGCTGGCCGACCCAGAGCAGCCGGAACGAGCGTGACTCGCGGAGCGGCGAGAGGTCGATCAAGCGGTGCTAGATGAAGCGGTCGTTCTGCTC
>Ga0207646_10005554_pt1 | contig 13242 bp, 14 predicted proteins | sample KBSK5502metaG_FD_184343 | JGI IMG/M metagenome (GOLD analysis project Ga0207646, IMG submission 184343) | Corn, switchgrass and miscanthus rhizosphere microbial communities from Kellogg Biological Station, Michigan, USA - KBS K5-50-2 metaG... | ecosystem: Host-associated > Plants > Roots >...
GGGAGAAGGATTTGTGCGGATCTCGTTCGCCGCTCCGGTCGAGACGATCGGCATCGGCATCGAGCGCATGGCTCGCTGGCTCCGGGCGGCCGGGAAATGAGAACGCTTGTCATTCCGAGCGTAGCGAGGAGTCGGTGTGGAGGGGAGGCGCGCTGACGTTGCTCTGTCGGACCGCCCACCCACACCGCTCCCTCCCCTTCGCTGCACTCAGGGTCGGGATGACACTCGCTCTCATAACGTAAACTATCGGGGGGCCTCACACTTGCAACGAAGTACTCACGCTGCAATGGTCGCCAGGGCGCAGGCCGTAGAGGAAAAGCTTCCCGTTACGCCGGCGAAAGACTCCGTCGCCGCCGCTGAGGTCTCACTTTTCCGCAACGTCCTGAAAATCAAGAAGGAACACAATCTCGAAGGCCTCGGCATCGCGTTCTACGACCTCCAGACCACCATTCAGTGGGCGTACAACGGCGATCAGTATTTTCACGCCGCCTCCACCATGAAGCTGGCCGTGCTCCTGGGCGTCTTTCGGCAAGTCGAACGGGGCGAGCTGTCTCTCGAAGCGCCGGTCCACATCCGCAACCGTTTCACCAGCATCGTCAATCAGGAACCCTTCATGCTCGATCTGAGCAACGACGCCGAACCCGACGTCTACAGCCATCTGGGCCGCACCATGACCGTGCGCGAGCTGGCGTATTGGATGATCACGAAGTCGAGCAATCTGGCCACCAATCTGTTGGTCGACGTTGTCGGTGTTCGAACGATCCAGCTCGCGCTGGACGAGCTCGAGATCGATGGAATTCGAATCCTGCGCGGTGTCGAAGATCAGGCGGCATTCGAGGCGGGCCTGAACAACGAAGTCAGCGCCAACGGCCTGCTCAAGCTCCTGCGCTTGATCGCCGACGGCAAGGCGTACTCCAAGCACGCCAGCGACGAAATGCTGAAGATCCTTCTCGAGCAGCAATTTCGCAGCGGAATCCCGGCCGGCCTGCCTAAAGCGACGCGAGTGGCCCACAAAACAGGCAACATTTCGACCGTCCATCACGACGCCGGCATCGTGTTCGTGGAAGGTCGCAAGCCATACGTCCTGGTCATCCTCACCCAGTTCCCGGCCGAGACGGCGAGGGGGACGGCAGTGGCAGATGTGTCGCGGGACATCTTCAACGCGATCGCCGAAATGACATATGAGTGAGTCGCAGCAGATCAAAGTCGTCGATGCCTTCGACCTCGACGACGAGCTGCGCGGGTTGCTGAAACCGGGAGAGATGCTCCGCGACCAGCAGGGCCGGCGGCATCGCCTGCCGCGCTATTTCTACGAAGTGCCGTCTCGCGATGAGGCCACCGAAATCCGCCTGACGCCGCACTTCGGCTTGAACGAATTCGTTCTCGTCGATCTGAAAGAAGCGCCGAGGCTGCAGGAGTTTCCACGCTACATTCCGTGTGCCGTGCGCATGCTGGCGTTTTTCCTCGAGCAGTTTCGCGCCGCTGCTGGAATGTCCGTGCACATCGCCGTCAATGGTGGCTACCGGTCGCCGGCCCACAAGATGGCGATCGACTCCTCGCCGCACATGTGGGGAACTGCGGCCGATATCTACAGAATGGGCAATTCCATTCTGAAGACCAAGGAGCTGATCGATCGCTTCAACGATCTGGCTGAAGAGCTGAGCGACGATGTCTTGGTGTTGCCGTACGGCCACGAGACCGGCAAGGCTGTTGACGATCACGTTCACATCGACCTCGGCTACATCATGGTCGTTCCGCGAGAGATCAGCGAAGACCGAATGGAAGTGCCGCAGGAGAGCCGGCCGCGATTCGCATTCGAAGAGCGCCGCAAGCGCGAGCGCCGCGTGCCGCAGCCGGTGGCCGCCGGTCCCGAGAACGGAAAAGCCGAATAATCTGGCGCCTGTCGCGGGCCTGCCGTTTGCTTAAGTTGTCCCTGCTGTTCTGTTCGCTCCAACCCCGTACGTCCCGGATGGCCCGGCATGCCAAGAAATTGGAAAGATGAGGTCGGAAATGAACGGGTCCCGCAGAGGACCTGGCTCAAGATGCCGGCCATCGGCATGGAGTCGGAGTTCAACGTCTGGCTCGATGAGGTCGAGATCGATCCCAAGAAGTACTGGAAAACTCCCTCACGATTCATCGATCGCCCGCTTCTGCCGCGCGAGAAGTCTTCACTGCAGCTTCCGACCGGCGGCGCTGTTTATTTTGACCGCGGCGTGATCGAGGTCGTCACGCCGGTCATCGAGCTGGCCCCTCATAGCACGGCCAGAATGGTCCGGAATCTATGGGAACAGATCGGTTTCGTTCGCGACCAGCTCACCAAGTGGGAAAAGCGAACCGGACACACCGTCCGGCTGAAGGGCTACAGCAGTCACTACAACATTTCCTTCGAGATTCCGAGGTCGGAGCAGGGACCGAATCGCAACATCAAGAAGCTCGCGCTGCTGCTCTCTTACATCTTGCCGGTCCCGGTGATGCTGGTGGCCACCAACCGCCGCTCGACCGGCGTCGGCGTCCGGCCGCGAAGCAATCGAATCGAAGTGACGGCGGACTTCACACCCGATCCGGGCCTGATGGTCACGGCCGCGACGCTGATCGTCGGCATCGTGCGCGAAGTGATGTCGTGGCCCAGCTACGACCTCTCGATTCTGCAGAAACTGCCGATCCCCGTCGTGGCGGGCGTCGTCCCGGGCAAACACACCACTCGCAAGGGATGGCTGACGAAAGATTTTCACTACCCGCAGAGTCCATATACGTCGGACATCAACGCGCCGATCTGGACCACGCAGTACGGCAAGAAAGTCTCCCTGCGGCGAATGGCGAAGCAGGTCGCCTGGTACTTCCGCCGATCGATTCGCAAGTATTCGGATCCGTTCAGCTTCCGGCTGCTGTTCGCTGTGCTCGATGGGCGGGCGACGTCGATGCTCGAATTGATCGATCGCCCCACGGCATATGAGGACGTCGGACATCTCTGCCGCTGGGGAGTGGTCATCCACGAGCTGAAGAACTATCGCGCCGAGATGGGCCTGCTCAAACCGAAGCGTCAGGCGTGGGACGAGCAGTCGATCGACGATTACATCTACGAGCGCGAGAAAGCGCGCCTCTTCCTCGGCAGCGAGCTCGATACGGTCGGAGCCAAAGAGCCGAAGGCGATTCCACTTCTACCGGCGGCGAGCGGACTTCGACGGATGCCGCGCCGCCGGCGAGGACGCGCCCTGACCCGACGCCGCGGCGACACGCCCGGCCGGCTCATCCCGCCGCGTCCCGGCGAGTGGGTCGATCGTCGGGGCACTGTGCTGCTGCCGATCGCGGTCGCGCAGGAGCGCAGGCGGCGGATTGAGCGCCGCAGGAGCAACTACGCCATCCCGTTTCCCGATCGTCGCCTGACGCGCTCGGCGTACGAGCAGGTTTTCCTCAAGCTCGTCTCCGGCGGCCGGCTGCGCGTTGGAAGCGATATCTACCGGCCGATCGGAATGAAGGGCTGGTACCACGCCATCTTCCGCCGCGACTCGGATGGCCAGGAGCGTTTGCTGTCGATCGATCAGTTGGTCGAGAAGATGAACGACTGGATCTGAAACTGAGGACTGTGGACTGAGGACTGAGTCACGTCGCGAGACACTCAGTCCTCAGTCCTCAGTCCTTTCACTCCCTCGCGAAACGCGCCGCGCGGCGTTCGGTTGTTGAGCCGCGGTCGCTCGAGGATGCTCGCCAGCAGGTCGGCGGCGCCCCACGCCAGGAAGCATGACGCGGCGATGGTGAAGAACTGCGAGGCGGTATGAAGGCCGAGCAGGAGGAAAAGCGCCACCGGCAGGACAACTCCCATGCCGATTGCGCCGATGATCAGACGCCGTCCCGACACGCGGCTATTGAATCACAATCCCGCGCGGGCGATCTGCTCCACCGCGTGGCTTTGCAGACGGTCGCCGAGGTCCTGCTGGAAGCTGCGGACGCGCTGGACATAGTTGCGCGTCTCGCGGAAAGGCGGCACGCCGCCGAATCGGCGTACATTGCCTTCGCCCGCGTTGTACGCTGCGATCGCTTTCTGCTGGTCGCCGTCGAAGCGCTCAGTCAGATACTTCAGATATTTCGTCCCGGCCATGATGTTTTGCGCCGGATTTGTGAGATCGCGCGCGCCGAGCCATCGCCCTGTGCGCGGCACGAGCTGCATTAAGCCGACTGCTCCTGCGCCCGAGCGAGCGGTCGGTTGGAATTTCGATTCTGTGTTGACGACAGCCGCCACCAGCTCAGGCGGAAGATCGTTTTTCCTGGCCTCGCTGTAAATGATCGAACCGAACGGCACCTTGGTCTTGAAGAAGTTTTCCTTTACCTGCTCCGCAACGTCGGCAACTTTTTGGGGCGCTTCAACAACCGTCTGCGCGATTTCGGCGGGTGCCTTCGCGGCTGTATCCGCGACGGTCGTGACGGCGCTGGTCACTCCTCCCGCGACCTGGTCGGCGATCTGTCTTGCCGTTTGCAGGTCGCCGGCAATCTGGCCGGTCACAGGTTGCGGGGACGGCTGCGGCGTCTGACGTTTGGCGCTGGCGCGGAAAGTCTGCAGGATATTTCCCATCTTCATCGGAATGCCGATGCCGCCCAATGCCAGTGCGCCGCCGAGCGCCCAGGTCGCATACCTCTTCCGGAGTGATCGTTTTGGCTTTACCTTTTCGACTTCCTGCCGGAGCTGCGAGCGGTCGTAGCCGTCGAGAAACCTCTCCCGAAACGGCCGGCTCGTCTTGAGTTCGCCCATCGCCGATTATTTTGCAATTCAGGGACCACGCTCAAACTGCTGAGCTGCAAGCCCTTATACCTCTAGGTGTTTGGCCTGACGGTTGAATACGCCATAATCAATGATGATGGTGAAATCATCGTTGTTCCTGGCTCTCGCGCTGATCGCGTTTCCGGCCGCCGCGACCAACTGCGAAGACGATCTGCGGACCGACGCGGCAACATCGGTGCTGCCGATGCCGCAGGTGAAATTGGATCCCGCGATCCAGCGGCTCCTCCGCTACACCGCGATTGAGTCGAAGCACAGGCTCAACGGCCTGGCGAGCTATTACTCGAATTCGCTCGACGGCACTCTTACCGCGAACGGCGAGCACTACCACATGAAAAAGCTCTCCGCCGCCCACCTCACCCTCCCCCTGGGATGCTGGGTCGAGATCAAGTCGAAGGCCACCGGCAAGACGATTCGATTGCGCGTCAATGATCGCGGTCCGTACGTGCGCAAGTTCGTCATCGATCTTTCCCGCTCTGCTGCACGCAAGCTGGGCGTCGACGTTGCCGAAGATCGCAGCGTGCTGATTCGCATCATTGCAATGCCCGGCGAGGCCCTGCTGCCGGAAGACATTCTTGCCGGTCCAGAAACGGTGATCAGCGAGGAAGAGGCTGGGCGCTAGCGGGGGATTGTCAAACAGAACGTGCTGCCCTCGCCGAGGGCAGATTCGGCGCTGATCGTGCCGCCATGGCTTTCGATGACGCGCTTGGCGAGATAGAGCCCGTACCCCGGACCGCCGCCGCGCGATTTGTCGAGCTTGAGGCCGAGGTCGAAGATCTGATGGATGTAGCGAGGATCGATGCCGATGCCGTTGTCGCGCACGCAGAAGCGATAGCCATTCGCATCTGAGGTGCAATCGATGGTGACCGTGCGCTCGCCTTTCGCGCGGTCGTTGAAGAACAGCGCGTTCGAGATCAGCGCGCCGATCGCTTCGCGCAGCTTTTCGGGATCGACATTGACGGTGGGGAGATCGTCGGGCACGTTGACGTGCACGCCGCCTTCGTCGATCAGATAGTTGTACTTCAGCATGACCTCTTCGACGATCTCGCGCAGCGGAGTGGGACGTCGGGCGTCCGGTCGTGCGAGCAGCTTGACCATGTGCGACATGTCGTCGAGCACTTTCTTCATCTGCTGCGCGCTGGAACGAATGCGCCGGAGAAAATCCTGTCCTTCTTCGTCGAGTTTGTCCGCGTAGTCTCCGAGCAGGAGCTCGCTGAATCCGTCGATGGAGAAGATGGGCGACTTCAGGTCGTGCGACAGGACGGAAAAAAGCCGGAGCAGCTCCTCCGCATTCGCTTCCTTCGGTGCTGTTTCTTTCTGATCCAGAACTGTGATTGTGCACCTCCGCGTACAGCGATCAAAGCAACTTGCCTGCCCAGGCCTTGCGAAAGACTGCGATATTACCGCTGCCCAATATCGATGTCGTAGCGTCACGTTGTATCGCGACCGCCGTACGCGGCGGAATGCCGATGCCGACATCCACCTCCGGAAGCGACATCAATCGCCGCAACATGACGTCATCCTGGGGATCGAAACCCGTCTCGATGACCGTTCGCTCGATCCAGCCGAGGGCGGGGAGGGCGGAGGCGGCGCTGCGCATGTCGCGGGCATGTGTGCCGAAAGATGCCGCCCCGGCGCCGATGGCCGCGATCACGGCGCCATTCGCGGCGGCGTCGCGGATCGCCATCTCCGCGGGCGACTCTCGCAACGTGGAAAGCAGATTGTTCGTCACGCCGCCGCCGACATAGATCATCCCCGCCGATAGGAGCGCGTTCAGATTTTTCCCGCGCCGGCTATCGCGCCCTCGGTAGATCGGCACGTTGATGGTCTCGATCCCGGCGTCGATCTGCTTGAAGTACTTGCCGAGATGCGTGGCGTATTCGGCCGATCCGGAGGCGGTGGGAAGAAATGCGATCCGCTTGCGATCGGCGGGAATGTTGCGCACGAGAAACTCGTCGATCTCGCGCGTTTCGCCGAATGAGAATTCGCCGCCGCCGATCAGCACGAGCAGCGTGATGGGCGTTGCCAGTTGAAGCGCGAGCGGCTGCTGCATTGCGTTATATGCTGCTCCGGTGCGTCATCTCGCTCTGATTCTGTTTCTGGCTGCGCCCGCGGCGGCCCAGAACGCAGACGCGCTTTGGAAGTCTCTCATGGACGGGAATCGCGCGTTCGTGGCAGGAAAGGTGACCTTCGATCACCTCGCGGATCTGCGCCGGCATTCCGCCGACCGTCAGAATCCGCCGGTCACGATCCTTTCATGCTCCGACAGCCGCGTGCCGCCTGAGATCATCTTCAATCGTTCTCTCGATCAACTGTTCGTCATCCGAGTGGCCGGCAATGTTGCCGCCGCTTTCGAGCTCGCTAGCATCGAGTACGCCATCAAGAATGGCTACACGAAGCTCATCGTCGTCCTCGGCCACCAGAATTGCGGCGCCGTCAAGGCGGCGATGGAGAGCGGTGACGCGCCGACGCCGAGCCTGGCGGTGCTGCTGCAGCGCATTCGGGAAGCGTTCACCACGAAGCCGCCAACAGTGCGCGCAGCAGTGGAGGCGAACGCGCGGGCCAGCGGCAACGATCTGCTCGCGAACAGCAGCGTCATTCGCGACGCGGTCAAGAGCGGGCGGGTAGGCCCCGTGATCGCCTACTACGACTTGTCCAGCGGCAAAGTCGAGCGGCTGCGTTGACAGAGCAGGTCGCGATCGTCACAGGCGCCTCGTCCGGACTCGGACGCGAGATCGCCCTGCTGCTGGCGGATCGCGACCGGCAGGTGGTCGGCGTGGCGCGGCGTCCGTTTCACGAACCGCCGATCGCGAGCGTCGCCGGTGACGCCTCTCGTCGGGAGACGGCGGAGCGTGCCATCGACGTGGCGCGACAGCTCGGAAGAATTACGCTGCTCGTGAATAGCGCCGGGGCGGGAGTGTTCGGGCCGGTCGGCTCGTACGACGACGCTGCAATCGCGCGCGTGCTCGAATCGAATCTGCTGGCCACGATCGTCTTTTGCGAAGCGCTCTTTCCGCACTTTCGCGCCGACGGCGGAACGATCGTCAACATCTTGTCGACGGCTGCCCTGATCGGAAAGCCGAACGAGAGCGTCTACTGCGCCGCGAAGTGGGGTGCGCGCGGTTACAGCGAGTCGTTGCGCGCGGAGGCGAAGGGGACGAAGGCGCGCATCATGACCGTCGCACCGGGCGGAATGGATACGCCGTTCTGGAGCGAGCGGCGAGCGGACTTCATGGATCCGAAAGACATCGCCGCCATCGTGGTGGATGCCATCGAGCGCCCGGTGGGGTTGAACGAGATCGTCATCGCGAGATCGTGACGATTGTCATTCCGAGCGTAGCGAGGAATCGGTGTGGGCGGGTGGTACGAAATCCTTGCTTCTAGCCGCCCTCCCACACCGATCCCTCCCCTTCGCTTCGCTCAGGGTCGGGATGACATTCGCGCTACTTCCAGGACTTTCTTCCCCATGTCCGCCGGCGATTTGACGACGTGGATGCCCGCGCTCTGCAGCGCTTTCATTTTCTCCGCCGCAGTTCCGGTGCCGCCGCTGATGATCGCGCCGGCGTGACCCATCCGCCGTCCGGGGGGCGCGGTCTGCCCGGCGATGAACGCCACCACCGGCTTCTTGACATTGCCTTTGACGAACGCCGCGGCGTCTTCTTCCGCTGTTCCGCCGATCTCGCCGATCATGATCATGGCCTCTGTCGCCGGATCTTTTTCGAACGCACCGAGGCAGTCGATGAAGTTCGTGCCGGGGAGAGGATCGCCGCCGATGCCGACCGCGGTCGACTGTCCGACTCCCGCTTTGGTGAGCTGACCGACGGCCTCGTACGTCAGCGTTCCGGATCGGGAAACGATTCCGATCGGTCCCGGCTTGTGAATATGGCCCGGCATGATGCCGATCTTCGCCTGGCCGGGCGTGATGATGCCCGGGCAGTTCGGGCCGATGAGGCGCGATCGCTTCCCCGACTTCCGCAGAAAATCGTGCGCCTTCATCATGTCGTTCACCGGAATGCCCTCGGTGATGCAGACGATCAGCTCGATCCCGGCGTCCGCCGCTTCCATGATGGCGTCGGCGGCAAAGGGTGGGGGAACGAAAATGAGCGAACAACTCGCTCCCTCTTTTTCACGCGATTCGGCGACGGTGTTGAAGACTGCGAATCCTTCATGCGTCGTGCCGCCCTTGCCCGGCGTCACGCCGCCGACGACCTTCGTGCCGTAGTCGCGGCACTGGATGGCGTGAAAGGTTCCTTCGCGTCCGGTGATGCCCTGCACGATCACGCGCGTGTTTTTGTCGGCCCAGATCGACATCAGCCCCGCCCTTTCGCGGCTGCCACGACCTTCTGGGCTGCGTCCCACATCCCATCCGCGGTGATCAGCGGCAGGCCCGATTTTGCGAGGATTTCTTTCCCCAGCTCGACGTTGGTCCCTTCCAGCCGCACCACCACCGGCACGGGCAGGCCCACTTCGCGCGACGCGCTGACGACGCCCTCGGCGATGCGATCGCCGCGCATGATGCCGCCGAAAATATTGATCAAAATAGCTTTCACATTCTTGTCACTTAAAATGATACGAAAAGCGTTCTTGACCTGCTCGGCGCTCGCGCCGCCGCCGACATCCAGGAAATTCGCGGGCTGGCCGCCGGCCAGCTTGATGATGTCCATGGTGGCCATGGCAAGGCCGGCGCCGTTGACCATGCAGCCGACGTTGCCATCGAGCTTGATGTAGTTCAGGCCGAACTTCGACGCTTCCACTTCCAGCGGATCCTCTTCGTGCAGGTCGCGCATCTCGACGATGTCCTTGTGCCGGAAGAGCGCGTTGTCGTCGAAGTTCATCTTGCAGTCGAGCGCCAGCACGTCGCCCTCTTTTGTGATGAGCAGTGGATTGATCTCCGCCAGCGATGCATCGGTTTCGATGTAAGCCTTCATCAGCTTCTCCACGAAGCTGACGCACTTTTTGTATGCGTCGCCGCTCAAGTCGAGCGCGTACGCCACCGCCCGTGCCTGAAAAGGTTGGGCGCCGAGGATGGCGTCGATGGGCTGGCGATGGATGGCCTTCGGATCGCGTGCCGCCACCTCCTCGATCTCCATGCCGCCCTGCTTGGACGCCATGATCACGGGCGTGCCGATGCGCCGGTCGAGAGTGATGCCGAGGTAAAGCTCGCGGTCGATGTTGAGGGCTTCTTCGATCAGGACCTTGCGCACTTCGCGGCCTTCCGGTCCGGTCTGGTGCGTGACCAGCTTCATGCCGATCATTTTTCGCGTCATTTCGGCCGCTTCGTCGGCGTCCCTGGCGAGCTTCACGCCGCCGCCCTTCCCCCGCCCGCCGGCGTGAATTTGCGCTTTCACAACAACGCGCCCACCGAGTTGTTTCGCGGCCTGGCGGGCGTCGTCGGGGTGATCGACCACGAGCCCGCGTGGCGTCGGTACGCCGTACCGGCGCAAAATATCTTTGGCTTGGTACTCGTGGACTTTCATCGCGCGCGGCGTTTTATCACAGCCGCGATACTGCTGCTCGCGCCGGTGGCGGCCACGGCGCAGGTGCGCGACGGCAACCTCATCGAGTACGGCATCGGATCATTTACCGAAGGGCCGGTGAGCCTGATGCTGGAACCGCCGCGGATGAAGATCTTCCGCGACGGACGCGTCCTGATCGTCGACCGCGATGGCGCGTGGCAGGCGCGCATCGACGTCGATCGCATCGAAAACCTCGAGCGCGACCTGCTCCGCATGCCGCTTCTGCACTCGACGCGTTACGTCGAGTTCAAGCGGCGCAAACCGATCCTCGTTCACGGTGGAATCTCGTATGTCCGCTTTCGCGATGGCAGCGATGAAGTGATCGTGGCGACGTCCGGAATTCCGCTGGACCGCGAGTGGCAGGCGATCATCGATCGCGTCAAGGCCGAGCGACCGCCGACGTTGATGTCCTTTCGGCCGCAGCAGCTTCGCTTCTATATCTGGAGCTTTCCCCTGGTCGGTGAAAAGATCGTCTGGCCGTTCACAAGCGCGCTCCCGCTCGCCGGCCACGGCGACACTCCCGTCAGCACCAGCGATCCGGCCGTGATCGCCTTCATCATCGATCACTCGTTCAACAGCAAGGTTCCACTTCCTGCGATCGAGGAGAACGGCGCGCTCTATCAGTTCGGAATCGAAAGCGCGCCGGGCTGGATGGATCCGCCGGCGCTGCAGCGGCGGCTCGAGGAGTTGTGGCGCGCGGCGCCGAAGCACGGCCGCGGCTCCGGTGCGCAGGACGGGAATCTCATCGAGTACGGGATGGGCGGCTTTGCAGACGGCGGCCACGGTCCGCCGATGCTCTACCCGCCGGAAGTGAAGATTTACGCCGGCGGACGCATCGTGTTCGCCGATAAAGAAGGTTACTGGCAAGGAATCATCGAGCCGAAACGCCTCGAAAAGCTGAAGCGCGATCTGACGAATAACGCACTGCTGAAGAAATCGCAAATTCTTCCGGTGCGCAACGGCGGTCTCATCTCGCTACACGGCGGGATGGCCTACATCCGATATCGCGACGCCGATGACGAAGTTGTGGTCGCAGTCCTCAGCCATCCAAAACGCGGCCCGTATCCGCGCCTGCTCGACCGGATCCGCGAAGAGATCCCGAGCACGTTTTCGCGATTCCGCCCTGACGAGATCACGTTCCGTCTCTACCCCGGCAGCACGTGGCAGCAGCCGGTTGCGTGGCCGTTCAGCGCGACGATCCCGCTCCACGACAAACCGGATTCCATCACGATCAACGATCCACCTGCGATTGCGTTCGTGATCGATCACGCATTCGGCGGCTTCTCGTGGCTGCAAACCAATGTGCAAGAAAACGGCAAAGACTTCGAGATCATCCTCGAATCCTCTCCCGGCTGGTACGAGCCCCAAATCCTCGGCGCGACCCTCGACAACTTGCGGCTCAATTCGAATTGACCGTCGCCCCGTGCGCGCCGTGACCGAACAGGACGGCGTCGAAGCCGAAGATGAGACGCCACAGCTCGGGATCGATTGTCCCGAGCCGCGCTGCATGAGCGTAGGCCCGAACCGGTCGCAGATCGATGACCGTCCATGCGCCGGCGGAGGCATCGACGAATGGTTTGGCCCAGGGCGCGTACTTGATCAGATCGCGATTCGAACCCGGACCGTCGTCGAGCAGAACCGCGATACTGAAAGACTGCATGCCGTTGCTCGTCGCAAACTCCGATATGAAATTTCCCAGCGTGAACACGCTTCCCCGGCTCATGCCGCGATAGAGATGCCAGTGGCCGAACTTGAGCAGCACCTTCGGCAGGACGCGATCGACCCGTTCCGCCGTGCGGTACCGGCGCATGAAGAGCGTCTTCATGTTTTCCTCGCGCTCGCGATTCGATTCGTATCCGGTGGGCTGCTTCTCTTTTGCCGCAAGCTGATAGTTGTGGTAAACGCGCAGCGACACCTCGACTTGATCGAGCAGGAACTCTGCCTCGGAACCGGACTTCGGGTGATAGAGCTGCCTCAGCGCCGCGATTTCTTCGGGTTTCCCTACGTCAGCCATGTAACGCGCCCCGCTGACGTATCTCTTCTGCTCATACGGCTGAACGATTGCCATCAGCTCTCGTGTGCGCGAGCGGGCAGCGTCATTGGGGGCCATGGGCTGCAGCGCCTCGAGCACATGCAGAGCGCCGAAGATCTGATCGAGGCCCCAGACCGGATCGCTCTTGGCGTTCGAAATGCGACCGATGTCGGCAAGCATGGCCATTTCTTCCTGTCCCTCAAACGTGAAGGCGTTGGGATTGGTGCGGTGAATCGCGACAATGGCCTCGAGGTTTCCACGCACGGGCGGTCTCGACACCGCCGCGCACATCCACGGATCCTGCTCGTCGGCGAAATAATTGAATCCATGACGATCGTGAAGCAGCCGGAAAAGCGCCGACGTGAACTGCGCCACTTCGGCGACATTGTGTTCTTCTCCGATGCCCACGAATTGCGCGCGCGAGGCGGAGCGCACGATGAAATCGACAGCCGGACCGGAAATCGCGGTTCCCTCCAGTGCCAGCGGGTATCGATTCGCCGTCGCCAGCGAGGTCAGGGTCGGTTCGTCGGCGAGTGCAGCCGTGGCCAGAAGCAAAGCAAAAGCGAATTTCATGACTGGTACGACGCCTCTCGAATGCGAAGGTTAGAGTAGGGTCCATGCGTCCGGGTGACGAGATCACAATCGAGCCGACGGAGCTCGTCGCCGGGGGGGCCGCGCTCGCTCGCATCGACGGATTTCCAATTTTCATAACCAATGTTTATCCCGGCGACGTGGCCGTCGTCCGGCTGACCGAGGTCAGGAAAGGATTCGCGCGCGCGGAGCTGGTGCGCATCACACGGTCGAGCGCGTTGCGGCGTACGCTGCCGTGTCCGGTCGCGGGAGAATGCGGCGGCTGCGACTGGACCGCATTGCGGCTCGACGCACAACTGCTGGCGAAGGAGCGCATTCTGCGTGAGTCGCTG
>Ga0207646_10005557_pt1 | contig 13237 bp, 10 predicted proteins | sample KBSK5502metaG_FD_184343 | JGI IMG/M metagenome (GOLD analysis project Ga0207646, IMG submission 184343) | Corn, switchgrass and miscanthus rhizosphere microbial communities from Kellogg Biological Station, Michigan, USA - KBS K5-50-2 metaG... | ecosystem: Host-associated > Plants > Roots >...
CGACCACGGGAATTGTTCGGCTTGAAGCGATGCTGAAGGCCGGCGTACTTACCTTCCCTTCGATCGCCGTCAACAACGCCCAGACCAAACACTTCTTTGACAATCGTTATGGCACCGGCCAATCGACTTTGGACGGAATCATTCGCGCGACGAATATTCTTTTAGCTGGTCGCACGCTGGTAGTGGTCGGTTACGGTTGGTGCGGCAAGGGCGTGGCCCTGCGCGCGCGGGGCATGGGTTCGAACGTCGTCGTCACCGAGGTGGATCCAATCAAAGCCGTCGAAGCTGTGATGGATGGCTTCCGTGTGATGCCAATCTCTGCGGCTGCCAAGATTGGCGACATCTTCGTTACGGTCACCGGCAACCGTCACGTGATCGACCGCGATCATTTCGCGTCGATGAAAGACGGAGCGATCGTCGCGAACAGCGGACACTTTGATCTGGAGCTCAATCTCGTTGCTTTACGCGAGCTGTCCGGTGAGCCTGAGACTCTGCGGCCATTCGTCCAGGAATACAAACTCAATGACGGTCGCCGGATTATGGTTTTAGGCGAAGGGCGCCTGATCAATCTCGCCGCTGCCGAAGGTCACCCGGCCAGCGTCATGGACATGAGCTTTGCCAATCAGGCGCTTTCGGTTGAGTACCTGGTAAAGAACAAAGGCAAGCTCGAGCCCGGCGTGCACCTGCTGCCCAAGGAAGTCGATCAGGAAATCGCCAGTCTCAAGCTCCGCGCGTTGGGTATGTCGATCGACACGCTGACCTCTGAACAGATCGAATATATGACGAGCTGGGAAACCGGCACGTAGTAGTGGCACGCGCATCTTGCGCGTGCTGGGGTAATTGTGTGTTGCTGCCAATCGGGTCGTGAGGCGGGGCACTAGCCCGACCGTCAGGGAGGGCTCCGATATGCATTAATTGAGCCCTCCCTGACGGTCGGGCTAATGCCCCGGAGACTAGCAACACACTTTTACCCCACTACCATCTTGCGCGTTATTCACGGGCGGGACGCCCGTGCCACTCTTGTGTCAGAAGCCCGCGCGTAAGCAAGGGCTGGCTGGGAAATTCTAATGTTAGCGAGCCCTCCCTCACGGTCGGGCTTCTGACACCTGTTAAAACGAAGGCCGCGGCGTTCCCAGGTCCGCGGCCCTTCTCTTTGGTGCGTGAGCGCGGACTTCACGTCCGCACGCGTGAAATAAAATACAACCCACCACAGGCGAAGATCACGATCGGAGTCCAGACTGCCGGCCCGGGCGGCAGCAGAGCGTGTTCGCCGAGCTGCTGAAATCCTCCGGACACCAGCCAGAATGCCAGGCTCACAACCACTGCGGAGCATAACGCGACGACGGTGCTTTTACGTCCCAAAGAAATAGCCAAAGGCATACCGATCAAAGCCATCACAATCACACTAAACGGGGATGCATATTTGCGTTGCAGAGCGACGGCCAATGCGGCAGTGTCGGCGCCTCTGGCTTTCAGCGTCTTGATGTAGGTCCGCAGTCGATCGGCGCTCAGTTGTGAAGGACGATCGACTGTTGGTTTGAAGACTGAAGGCGGATCCACTCCGCTAATCTTCAGTTGCGCGGCGGACTGTTGAGTTACTCGAGCTTCGTCAAGGTTGATCCAGTGCGCGCGATCAATCTCAAACTCATTCCCCGCCAGCCACTTCCCTTCCTCGCCTGAGGTTATGCGCTTTAACTCAACCAGATCTTTATCGAATTCATAAATTGCCGGCTTGAGCAAAACCTGGCGGCGCTCATCGAACTCATAAGCATAAATTCGCGCGCCGTCGGCGCTCACCAGCCAGCGCCGTTCGGATCCGCTGGCAACCTGAGCAACATTCCCGCGGATGAGGGCACGCAGGCTGTCCTGACGCACGTTTGCCTCTGGCATTACACGTTCCTGCACGTACCACGACCCGAATGCGATCAAAATCGCAAAGGTCAACCCGGGCAGCATTAATCGATAGACGCTTTGCCCACTGGCCCACCAGGCCACGGCTTCGCGGCGCTTGGCGACCAGGGCGTAAGTCATTAGCGCCGCCACCAGGACACTTCCGGGAAAGAGCTCGACACTCACCAACGGCAAGAGATAGAAAAGGTATTGGGTCACAAGCGTGACGCTGGCGCGATTTGCGGCGATGAAACGCCACAACTCAAAAGTCGTGAAGACGTTAAAAATCAGCAGCAGTGCCAGGAACCCAAACAGAAAACTGAAGCCCATCGTGCGGATGATGCTCCAGTCCAGCAGAGTAGGAAAACGGGTTACCCAGCGCCGCGCGCTGGCGTAAGCGGTTCGCCGGGCGGGCCCCGAGTGATCGTCTGCAATCTTCCGGGCCGATGCCGGCCTGGCACGCTTGAACCAGTCGGCGATCTCCCGGCGCCTTGCCGCCAGCAACACAGTTCCCAGCGCCATCGCTAACGCCGTTGCGAGCCACGCTCCGACGGCGGGTGGCAGCGATCCCGCGCGGGCCATCTGATCGCCGGCTAGGGTCACGAGGTAATAAATCAGCATGATGAAAAGCGAGACCAGCACACCGAAGCCGCGGCTCCCGCGGCGCAGGCGCAGGGCTAACGCCGCTCCAAATAACGCAAACACGAGAGGGGCGAACGAGAAAGCAAGCCGTTTGTGAAAAATCATGCTGGCTTCGCGGTTCCTGGTCCCCGTGGTTTCTGCGATTGTGCGGCGCAACTCGCTCCACTCCATCTGATCCGGATCTGACTCAGACTTCCGCATTCCCGCCAGCAAACTGCCGCGTCCGGTATTAATCACAATGCGAAGCTGAGAGATCCGCTCGACCACGTACTGTTGATCGCGAGCTTCTGCTGAAGGAAGCCTCGTCTCCATTGCATCCTGCAGCACCAGCTCAGACTTTTCCTCCGACGAATCAATCCGTCCCACCCGCGCGGTCCTGAGTAGGGTCGAGTGATCCGCTTCCTGTGACTGAATGAAGACCCGTCCCCATTCACCGCGAGATTTATCGCCATCCCGTACATAAATCACGTAGCCGGGAATGTCGCTGGTAAAGGTTCGTGGTTCGACTGGCGAGTCTAACTTGTACAAGGCGCTGCGCACCGCCACGCTCTTCAACTGCTGCTGTGCCCGCGGCGCTTCCTTCAGGTTCAACTCGAAGGTGGCCGCCGTCGCGATCAGCCCCAGCGCCAGTGCGGGCCAAAGCATTCTCCAGGTGCTGACTCCGGCTGCGCGCATCGCGACCAACTCGCTGTCGCTGGCCATACGACCCAAGCCAATGATCGTACCCGCCAACACGGCCATCGGAATCGTAAAGACCAGGACCGTAGGCAGCAGTGCCAGCGCCAACGCGTAAACAAGCGTGGAAGGAACGAGGCCGTGAAAAATGGTTTCGAAGTAGCGCCCGGTTTGTTGAGCGAATAGAATTGTCGTCAGGAGTACGAGCGAAAAGAGCGTGTAGGGAAAGATCGCCCGCAGAATGTAGCGCTCGATTAGTTTTCTTTTCGCCATCCTGTTTGCCTTCGACGTTTCGTCCGCTTAGCGGGGCGACGCTCTGAGGGTGCGCGGCCGCCGCTCCAATGCCCGCACGATCAAGCGATGCGTGAGGTCCGCAAGCTGTGCTTCGGACGGCGCTGAAAGATCGTGGAAGGACTTAGCAAAGTCTGCCGGCCCAAGTTGCTGGGTTCCAATCAACGTGCGTTGAGTATCGGGCAGCAAACGCTGATTACCACTGCCGGCGCATTTACGACAGTGAGGTTTCACTTCAACGTCCAGGTACGCAGACTCGCCTTCGCCGATACGCGCGCCGCATTGGCCACAGTCCCGTACGTCCGGAAACAGTCCCCCGAGCCGCAGCAGCCAAACTTCGAAATAGCGCATCACCAATTGACTGGTGCCGGGGGTCTCTGCCAGAGCATCAACGCACGCACTGACCATCCGGAACATCTTTTCATTCGCTTCGTGCGGCGGCGCAAACTCGCTCACTAACTCACCCATGTAGGCCAGAACCTCTGAACCTTCAATCTGGCTGGCAAGATCGAAGCGGGATTTTATGATCTCAGCCTGCGACATCGTCACCAACTCGCGGTTCTCTTTCTCGTAGAATGCCAACTTGATTAGGGTGAACGGCTCGAGGGCGGCGCCAAACCTGCTCTTCATTCGGCGCGCACCCTTGGCTACGGCCCGTACCAATCCGGCACTCCGCGTCAGGCAGACAACAATCCGGTCGGCTTCCGCCAGATTGTAGGTGCGAAGAACGATTGCCTCAGTGGTAACTAAAGCCATGGTGGGGTTCGCAGCGAAGTAAAGCGATACCTTAACGAATCGGCAGGAAATAGAGGATCCAGCCGAGAACGAACGCGATGGCGACAAACTCTCCGAACACTTTCAAGCCGTAAATCAGTCGATGCCGATCCGTGCCTTTTGACACTACACCGAAGACAATGCCGGTGAGCGCGGCAGAGACCGCCATCCAAAGTACGTGCCTCATTCTTTCCTCCCTGCGGCAATGTCAAAGGCGTCGAGCGCGGCGAGATAATTCAGAAGGCCCGCGACCAGCAGAAACGTGTTCCCGTATTCATAGGTTACCAGCTGAGCCTGTTCCGCAAACCCCGTGTTCGTCAGCCAGCAGAACAAGTAAAGCAAGCCGGAGCCTATGTTGGCGCTGATCGGTAATAGTTGAACCAATGCCGCAAGTCCGTGGTCGGTAACTGTGAACAGGTGTCCACCCAGCCAGAGGCCGAGGAAAAACATTAGCCAGACGGCGCCGCCGAGCAGCAGGCCGCGCATCCACCTTCGTTGGAGGACGTGACCCAAGCCGGGCACCGCCCAAGCGGCTAGCCCAATGAGCCACGCGATGCGCGGTGTCTCAAGATTTTTAGTTTGCTCAATCGACTTCGTGGCCAAGATTTTCGCTCCTCCCTAACTAAGCTTTGAAAAATTTAACGGCGACCACCATTACCTCATGTACGTTCTGAGGCGAGCATCCCGAAGCACAGTCACTTTGAACGATTCCTTTAGCTGTCGGCTCACCCACCGCTTACCTTTTTCAATAAAGCAGAAACTTTGCCCTGGTCGCTTTGAAGTTCTCCAGAGGCGCCTGCCAGGTAGTTTCTATCTCCTTGAGAGAAGCGCCGCGCTCGATAGCTTCCCTCATCTGCGAGGTGCCCGAGATTATGTCGAACGGATTCCGATCATACTCGTACTCGTATGGCGGGTCCTTCCAGCGGAAATCATCCCGATACATGTCGAAGGCCGTCTTCACTATCGCGATGCCGGAGATTACCGGTTCAAATGACGACCGATCCGTAACGTGGATTTGCACGCCGCCGCAGGCGCGACCGCCATGCTTCTGAAATGTCGGCATGAAGACACATGAACGAAAGTGGACTCCCGAAAGACCGAGACCGGCAAGCGTATCCGCAAACTTGTCCGCATCAATGAATGGAGCGCCAACCAATTCAAAAGGTCGCGTAGTTCCCCGCCCTTCAGACATCTGCGTTCCCTCCAGGTGTACCGAGCCGGGAAAGACCGTCGCCGTCTCACACGTCGGCATGTTCGGCGAAGGCAGGACCCAGGGACCATCCGTGTCATCGTACCAGAATTCCCGAGACCAGCCCTCCATAGTGATGCACTCCAACTCGCAACCAATGCCGAATTCTTCATTGAACATCCTGCCCAACTCACAGACCGTCATCCCATGACGCGTCGGAATGGGAAACTGCCCGACGAAAGAGGCGAAGGCCGGATCGAGCACATTGCCCGCGACTTGAGTGCCGCCAATCGGGTTGGGACGATCGCAGGCGATTACTTTCTTCCCAAACTTCTTCGCCGCGCGCATGCAGTTCGCCAGAGTGTAGGCAAATGTGTAAATGCGACAGCCGACGTCCTGCAAATCGAACACGATGACGTCGACGTCGCGCAGCATCTCTTCAGTTGGTTCGCGCGTCTCGCTGTAAAGGGAAAAGATCGGCAGCCCGGTTTTTCTGTCCTTCGCGTGGGACGTCTCGATCATATTGTCCTGGACGTCACCGCGGATTCCGTGTTGCGGACCGAAGAGGGCGGTCAAATTGATAGCAGGGTGCTCATGAAAAAGATCTGCGGCGTGGCGGAAACCATGATTGACGGACGCTTGATTGCACACCAGACCGACCCGCGCGCCGCGCAGGTGATGGATTTGCTCGTCCAGCAGTTTTTCGACTCCGAGGACGATGGGCTTCTTGGCTTCAAGACGATTAGAAGAGCCGGAATAAAATCGAGCTGGTCGAACTTTCTCAGCCAGTACATCTCTTGCGGCATCGATTTGTAAACCGAGTTCGAAGAGAATCTGAGCGGCCAGCGAATCTTCCATCCTCAGCAGCCCGAGCAGAAGGTGCTCGGTTCCGACATGGCGGTCACCGAGCCGGTCGCTTTCCTCGTGCGCGCACATGAGCGCCAGCTTCGTGTCGGCAGCCAAAGGAATTTCGACGGTGACGGGTGGTCTGGCCTTTGGTGGACTACGGTGTTCAATTCTTTCGCGGATGGACTCCAGGGATTGCGTGCCATCGGTGAGGAGCCGGGCGAATAGAGGTTTATCCTCGCGCGACAAGCCGAGCAGAAGGTGTTCAGGCTCGATCGTCGAGGCGCCAAACTGGGAAGCTTCGTACCGGGCGAAGAAAATCACCCGACGCGCCATCTCTGTATACCGTTCAAACATTTTCGATTCAATTATCTGAAGTCGAACGCTCGTGCCAGGTCGGTCACGTTTATCCGCAGAGGACGGACCCGCCGTTCACATTAAGAATCTCCCCGTTGATGTGACGAGCCCATTCGCTGCACAGGAAGACAATTGGCCAGGCTATGTCCCGAGGCGAAGCAACGCGGCCAACCGGATGCAGGTCTTCGATCGACTTGCGAAAGTTCGCGTCGGCAAAAACATCGGCGCACATATCCGTGTCAACCCACCCTGGCGCCACCGAATTGACATTGATGCCGAATGGCCCGAGTTCGGCTGCCAACGACTTGGTAAAAGAAATCTGTCCGCCTTTTGAAGCCGCATAGTTTGAAACGTTGGCTTCCCCTCTTTGCCCGGCCGTGGAGCTGACAATCACGATGCGGCCGAAGTTCTGACGTTTCATGTGCGGAACGGCAGCGTGGCAAACTGTCCAGGTGCCCTTGAGATTTAAGTCGATCGTACGGTCCCAAACCTCTTCGCTCATTTCATCGACAGTCGCGCCTTCCCAGATTCCCGCGTTGCAAATCAGAAAGTCAACCCGGCCAAAACGTTCGACGGCCGCATCGATCAGGTGTTGCGCCTCATCCGCGCGCGACACATCGGCCTGAACTGCGAGCGCCTCTACCCCCAGCTTCCGGGCTGCATCTGCGGTCTCCGCTGCCGCCCGCTCATCTTTCAAATAGTTGACTATGACATTGGCGCCGAGTTCGGCAAAGCAATCAACCGCGGCGCGGCCAATACCACGCGAGCCGCCGGTTACGATTGCTATCTTGTTTGTTAGATTCAATGAAGTGATCTGGAAAGTGGCCGTGGTCTCTGCGAAGCGTCACGTCTCTTCAAGCAATGCGGAATCTGGTCTTCAAAGTGTTGCGGTCCTCGCCTCATTATCGCGACTCCTGTTTTCAGCGAACTTGCGCGCCTCAAAAACAAATCGCTTAAATAGCGCCTGCGAGAGTTTATCTCGCTCCCAGCCCAGCTCCGGATGCCACTGCACGCCCAGAACGAATCTATCGCTGCGCGGATCTTCGACAGCCTCGATAATACCGTCCGGCGCCCAGGCCGTCGCCACCAGTTCCCTTCCCAGTGTTTCGATCGCTTGATGATGATGACTGTTGACCGGTGCGCTTTCACTTCCTGCCAATTGTCCCAGGATGCTGTCTTCCAACACGCGCACCCGATGCGAGTGTCGATCGCGCGGCGCGCCCTGTTCGTGCTTGATAGCAGCTGGATGCTGGCTAAGGATGTCTTGTATCAGCGTTCCGCCGCGGGAAACGTTCAGCGATTGAATGCCGAAGCAGATTGCAAACAGCGGCATCCCACGGTCTTCGACTCGCTCGAGCGCCTGCAGGTCAGTCTCGTCCTTGATCGGATGCACACTGCCAAGTCGTGGATGCGGCTCGCGGCCGTATCGCTGGGGATCCATGTCGGAATCGCTCCCGGGCAGTAACAAGCCATCCAGGCTGTCCACTACGCCATTGACAAAATCCGCTTTCGGAATCAACGGAATGTGAACCGGAAGACCACCAGCCGCCTCGACAGCTTCGCTGTAATGCCGCGCGAGATAGAATCGATCTGTCTCCAATTCAATCCGCATCGTTATCCCGATGCGCGGCCTGGTTTGCTCAGTCATTCGGTAACCCTGTTATTGAAAAGCGATTCAGACTCCTCTCATAATAGCGCAAACGAATACTTCCTTCACAATCACCACAGGCTTTCGGGCAAACAAAGTATCGCATACTCCTTAGGCGCATGGCTTGACTATTCTTCGCGGCAGTTCCTATAGTGCTCTTTCACTGATGAGCGACAAAAAATCTTTGCATGTCCGCAGCACTACCGTGTTGCTGGTAAGACGTAACGACCAGGTAGCTATGGCCGGCGACGGCCAGGTCACCGTGGGCGAAACCGTCATGAAGGCTAGCGCCAAAAAGGTGCGCCGACTTTATAACGACAAGATCCTCGCGGGCTTTGCCGGAGCGACGGGCGATGCGTTTTCGCTGCTGACGCGGTTCGAGGGGAAGCTGGAACAGTATCACGGTAATCTCGAGCGCGCTTCGATCGAGTTGAGTAAAGAGTGGCGCACCGACAAAATTCTGCGGCATCTCGAGGCGTTGCTCGTAGTGGCAGACGAGAAGAGTTCTTTTCTGCTCTCGGGAAATGGTGATGTAATTTCGCCCGACGACGGCGTGCTGGCGATTGGTTCAGGTGGGTCGTACGCGCTGGCGGCCGCCCGAGCGCTGATTAACAACACCGAACTGTCCGCCCGCGAAATCGCCCTCGAATCAATGCGGATCGCGGGTGAGATCTGCATCTACAGTAATACGAACATCGTGATCGAGGAATTGAAGAAATGATGAAAGTTGGCGGGCCGACAGTTCATCAACATTTGATCCGCTGCTAGTCTGCTAAAGAAGATGGTTATCTATCTCGCAGGTGAAACCGAAGATCAGGAAGCGCGTCTGGACGAGATGACGCCGCGGCAAATCGTGGCCGAACTTGACAAGCACGTGGTCGGCCAGAACGCCGCCAAGCGGGCGGTGGCGATCGCGCTTCGCAATCGCGTGCGCCGAAAGAAGCTGGCGCCCGATCTCGCCGCTGACGTAATTCCCAAGAACATCATCATGATTGGCTCGACGGGTGTAGGCAAGACTGAAATCGCCCGCCGGCTGGCGCGGATGTCGAACTCGCCTTTTCTGAAAGTCGAAGCCTCAAAGTTCACCGAAGTCGGATACGTGGGCCGCGACGTGGAGAGCATGATTCGCGATCTCACCGAGATTGCCGTTGAGATGACCCGGCAGGAGAAGATTGAAGAGATCGCGGACAAGGCCGAACTCAACGTTGAAGAGCGTATTCTGGATCTCCTCTTGCCCCCCCCAAAGACGTCCAGTTCAAATCCCCTATTCGATTTTGATTCCGGCGAAATGACCGCACCGGTGCTGGTCCCGGATGCGGAACCGAAGGACGAAAACTTTGCCCGTACTCGTGAGAAGCTGCGCACCCAGCTTCGCTCCGGCAAGCTCGACAATCGTCTGGTCGAGATCGAAGTACGGGAAAAGAACTTTCCCACGATTGAATTTGCCGGGCCCATGGGCGTCGAAGAGATGGGCATCAACATGAAGGACATGTTGGGGAATCTGTTCCAGGGCCGCAGCAAGCGGCGCAAGATGCGCGTCGACGAAGCCATGGAGTATCTGATGCAGGAAGAGGAAGAGCGCCTGATCGACATGGACGCGGTGGCCCGCGCCGCCCTTGAGCGAGTCGAATCTTCCGGCATTATCTTTCTGGACGAAATCGACAAAATTGCCGGCCGTGAGTCGGGTCACGGACCTGACGTATCGCGTGAGGGTGTGCAGCGCGACATCCTCCCGATTGTCGAAGGCACGACCGTGAATACCCGCTATGGCATGGTTCGCACCGACCACATTTTGTTTATCGCCGCCGGAGCGTTTCATGTGTCGAAGCCTTCAGACCTGATACCCGAATTGCAGGGCCGCTTTCCCATTCGCGTTGAGTTGGAATCACTTACTATCGAGGATTTCAAACGCATCCTGATTGAGCCCAAGAATTCCCTGGTGAAGCAGTATGTGGCTCTGATGGACACTGAAGGCGTGAAGCTTGATTTCACCAGCGATGCGATTGACGCCATCGCCAACTTTGCCGCGCGCGTCAATCAACAGACGGAAGATATCGGCGCCCGTCGACTGCATACGATTATGGAGAGGTTGCTGGACGAGATTAGTTTTGAGGGGCCGGACCTCGAGCCGAAAAATAAATCAATCGATGCGGCCTATGTCGACTTAATGCTGGCCGACACCGTGAAGGACCAGGATCTCAGTCGTTACATTCTGTAGACTTCCCTCTTTTCTTCTTATCCGAAACCAAAGTGGTCGTACCGCCGACAGCTCCAGCATCCAAGCGCCGAACAAAGGCGCCTCAGCTTGTACTGTTCCTGGCTATCTCAGCGCTTTCTTTAGCTCCGACCTGCGGAAAACGTACACCGCCGCTGCCGCCCGTTGAACGAATTCCGCAGCGCACTGAACTCTTGTCAGGAGCGCAGCGCGGCAATCGAGTAATGCTGAGCTGGCCCGCGCCGCGGCGAAATGCCGGCGAGGGCAGCGTGCAAAGCATCCGGCGTGTGGACGTCTATCGCGTCGCCGAAAAACCAAACGCACCCTTGCCGATGACTGAAGAGGAATTCGCCACGCGCGCGCACTTGATAGGTTCGGTTACCTATGAAGAGATTAAGAAAGCCGGTGAGGAGCTTACCTACACGGACACGCTCGAGTTGGCGGGCGAGCCCGCGCGCTTGCGTTATGCCGTTCGGTACGTGAACGCCGCCGGTCAGCGGGCCGCCTTCTCAAACTTTCTATTGATCGAACCGGCGGCGAAAGTCGCGGAACCGCCAACCATCAAGAAGACAGGAAAGGAACACTCTGAGTCAGCGTTGACAATCACGTGGGATCCTCCCAGGTCAAACATCGACGGGTCAACTCCGGTGAATCTGCTTGGCTATAACGTCTATCGAACCATGGCATCGCAGCCAGAGGTTAGCCAGAACCCGCTCAATCAGGCGCCTATCACATCGACGCAGTACCAGGACAGAAACTTCAAGTTCGGCGAAAAGTACACGTATGTGGTGAGGTCGGTATCACTGGGAACTGAAGGCAAGCCGGTCGAAAGCCTGAACTCGAACACTCTTGAACTGTCGCCGGTCGACATCTACCCCCCATCGACTCCCGGCCAGATATCACCCGCGCCGGCGCCCGGCCGCATCGCTTTGTTCTGGCCGGCGAATCCTGAAGCTGACGTAGCGGGTTATCTCATCTATCGCTCAACCGATACGAATCTTCCCAAAGAGAAATGGACGAAACTAACGCCCGCCCTCTATACCAAGACAACTTTCACAGACGAAAACGTCGAGGCCGGTAAGACTTACTATTACTATATCGTGGCAGTTGATAACACCGGCAACGTAAGTCCGCCGTCAGAAGTCGTTTCAGAAACTGTACCCTGATGGAGCGCGGACATCCTGTCCGCCTGAGCGCGCCGCGCGAAGGTTTTGTTACCTGCACACACGCTGCGCCGGCATCGCGCGCAAAAAGAATGCCCGGCTCCGCAATAAACGGAACCGGACAATTTCTCTTAAGCGGCCCTCCCTAACGGTCGGGCTAATGCCCGCGCTACGCCGTCTGGCTTATGATACGGACCTAGTACTGCGTGAGATTCAGAATCAGGCTCAGAATGTTACCCAGTATCTGGTACTTCCCTCCTGAGTAACTGCCGTACTGGTAGCGGCCGTAGTAGCCGTCTTCATAACCACGACGGAAGCCTTCGCGGAAGTAATACTGATAGTCAGCCAGGTCCACATAGTAGCCGTCGTATCCGTAGCTGGAATCCCTAAAGGCATCGCAATTCTCGGCATCGTATTGCCAGCCGTCCTGACGATCAGCCTGACCGGCGCGGAACCCTTCTTCGTAACCTGCCTCAACCGCGCGTCTCAGCAAGTCCGCCCCGTACTGATTCACATCGTAGTATTGACCATCGCGATAGTAGCGATAACTGGGCGAGCCGTAATCGTAGTAGTTGAAGCTTTGCAGGCGGATCTGATCCTGACGCAGCCTCTCCCAGTAACGCTGTTGGAATCGCCATTGATTTAGACGTCGTTGCTGCTGCAGACGTCTCTCGTTCTGGATCCACCAACGCTGTCGCTCAGATTCACGAGCGCGAAAGTCGTTCTGCCGTTGCCGCCAGGACTGTTCCTCGCGACGTCGCCATTCGTTTCGTTGCTGATCGGATAGGCGACGGCCCTGGTTCAGGTCACGCCGCTGCCGATCCTGGTCGTCGCGCCCGCGGCGTTGTTGTTCGTCAATACGGCGCTGTTCGTCGTTGCGTCTTTGTTCCCATTGACGCCGATCGTTACCACCCTGTTGTTGCTCCCGGGCTCGCCTTTGCTGTTCGTCTAAGCGGCGTTGCTCTTCATTTTGTCGTCTTTGATTTTCCCAGCGGCGCTGTTGACCGACGTTCTGCCTCTCGTTGAGTCGTCGCTGCTCTTCATTCTGCCTTCGCTGTTCTTCCAACTGTCGTTGTTGCTCCAGCGTGCGCCGTTGCTCTTCAGTCTGGCGGCGCTGCAATTCGCCCTGGCGTCGTTGCTCCTCGCCCTGCCGGCGCTGCCACTCACCCTGCCGTTGCTGTTCGTTCTGCCGGCGTTGTAGCTCAGCGTTACGGCGCTGTTCTTCGCCCTGACGCCTTTGCTGTTCGTCGTACTGGCGTTGCTGATTGGCGCGACGCTGTTCGGCTTCATTCTGTCGCTGCTGTTCCTGCCCCCGACGCTCTTGTTCCTGGCGTTGGCGTTCAGCCTGGCGCTGCGTCTCAGCCTGTCTCCGCTGTTCTTCGCCCTGGCGTCGCCGCTGCTCCTGATCATTATTGTCCTGCGGCGGACGTTGGGACTTCTCTTCGTTTTGCTGCTCACGCCTTTCGATCCTGCGCTGTCCGCGGTCGGAAGGGTCCTGCGCACTAGCCAGGTCGTTGACGCCGAATACTGAGACCGCGCCTACTGCA
>Ga0207646_10005559_pt1 | contig 13231 bp, 14 predicted proteins | sample KBSK5502metaG_FD_184343 | JGI IMG/M metagenome (GOLD analysis project Ga0207646, IMG submission 184343) | Corn, switchgrass and miscanthus rhizosphere microbial communities from Kellogg Biological Station, Michigan, USA - KBS K5-50-2 metaG... | ecosystem: Host-associated > Plants > Roots >...
GGGCAGCTGGACGTGCCCGTCGCGTACTGGGGCGTTGAGCTCGAAGGGGACACCCGCACGGACCGCCCCCGAGGCCGCCGCGCAGGCCAGGTAGGCGAAGTCCGGAGGCGCGCCCTGGTCGAGGCGTATCAGGCTGTCATTGGCCCATCCGCCGAGGTGAGGCAGGCCCAGGAGCCATGTCCAGGCGGCCGGATCGGTCACCTGAACCCGGGTGAGCAGCTCGTAGCCGGCCCGGAAAGCGGCTATACCTGGATCGGCTGGATCAGCGTCTCCAGCGGCCCCGGCGATAGCGTGCAACAGCATGGTGTGCTTGCTCTGCTGCGTTTCGCGCAGCATGCGGATGACGTCTGAGTCCCCCCCGCCCGCGGCAAGTGCTGCGAATGCCGTTTCCGGCAGCCTGTGGGTCTTTAGCGCGGCGACCCGGTCCATCGGTTTTCTATATCCTCGCGTTAAAAGAACTAAGCGGTACGCCATTCTTCGTGAGTCTTTCCCGGTAAAGGGCGACGGCGTGCGCGAGCGGAGTAGATCCGAGCTCCTCCAGCTGATCCAGCGTAACGTTTCTCAAGTCGGGGATTACCGTCTTCATGTCCTGCGATGGCGTGGGCATATATATCTCCGGATATAGAGCGATAAAAGGGCGAGACCGCTTTCGTCGCATGCTCCGAAGGCGCTCCGACGGCACGGGCTCAGACGCATGATGCCACAGCGGCACCGGATTGATGCCACAGCGGCACCCGGATCGATGCCGTGGCGGCGGCCCCGGATGCAGCCAAGGCTCCCGCTAACCCGACCTAAGTAGTAAAGCGAGCGACGACTAAAGACACGCGTGGACAAAATAAGACGAATTGTAAGCATACTGTGGCGGGTGTGAGACCTGATCGTAACAGAATTCGCAGGCATGTCTGGCGATTCATGAGCTAGCTGCGAGCCGGCGCCGAGAAGAAGCGTCCGAATTGTGTCATTTGAGACAGTCGGCCAGCGTTCAGCGGAACGGTTGGCGGCCGGGGCCTAGTGCTCCTGGCTGCCTGGCGTGTGTATTTGGGTTGGCCTTTTCTGGTATGCGTAACCGATTTTCGTAAAGCTGAAATGCAAGTTCCGGGCGGTGGCTCCGCGGAATGCCGCCCCGGCTGGTCATCGCATGTCTCCGAACGGTCGCGAGATAGGATGGGACCGCTTGGGCCGCTCGCCTTCAGTTACATCCGTAGACCGTGGGCTCAGACCGGATCATGCCGCCCGCGAACTTAGTACCAGCGAACATCCCCAAGATCGCTGAGGGCAAGTGGCGTAACTGAACTAGCACGCTGAGCGACGATCAAAGACAGTCATGGACGAAAGCCGGCGACGCGCAGAGGATCGGAGATGCGGCCGAGACTTGATCGTTACATTGACTATCCTGGCCGTCTTGTGGTCAGCTCGCGCCTCGCGACCCCAATCGTGACGCCGGGACCGCCGCCCGGCGCTTCTCCGTCTCCTGAACCGCCGACCAGGGTTGATTCCGTGTGATCGGCGCGGGGGTGGGAACGTGTGTGATGATCGGAGCGCACGTGCAGGACGAGGAATGGGGAACATTTGGCGGCGACTGCCGTATGGCCGGGTGAGAGCTATCCGCTGGGCGCCACGTATGACGGAGCCGGGACCAACTTCGGGCTGTTCTCCGAGGTAGCCGACCGGGTCGAGCTCTGCCTGTTCGACGACGACGGCATCGAGACGCGGGTCGACCTGCACGAGGTGGACGGGTTCGTCTGGCACGGGTACCTGCCGGGCATCAGCCCGGGCCAGCGGTACGGGTACCGGGTGCACGGCCCCTACAACCCGGCCGACGGGCGCCGCTGCAACCCGCACAAGCTGCTGATCGACCCGTACGCCAAGGCGATCGAGGGCAACGTCAACTGGGGCCAGCCGGTGTTCTCCTATCAGTTCGGGCACCCGGACCGGCGGAACAACGCCGACTCCGCGCCGCACGTCCCGCGCTCGGTGGTGGTGAACCCGTACTTTGACTGGAACCTGGACCGGCCGCCGCGCATCCCCTACTACGAGACCGTCATCTACGAGGCGCACGTCCGCGGCCTGACCAAGGAGCACCCGGTCATTCCCGACGAGCAGCGCGGCACCTACCTGGGCCTGGCCCACCCGGCGGTGATCTCGCACCTGAAAGGGCTCGGCGTCACGGCGGTCGAGCTGATGCCGGTCCACCAGTTCGTCACCGACAGCCACCTGAACGAGAAGGGCCTGGGCAACTTCTGGGGCTACAACACCATCGGCTTCTTCGCCCCGCACAACGCCTACGCGGCCAGCGGCGTCCGCGGCCAGCAGGTGCAGGAGTTCAAGACCATGGTCCGCACGCTGCACCAAGCGGGCATCGAGGTGATCCTCGACGTGGTCTACAACCACACCGCCGAGGGCAATCACCTAGGGCCCACGCTGTCCTTCCGCGGCATCGACAACGCCGCCTACTACCGGCTGGCGGACGACGACCGGCGCTACTACATGGACACCACCGGAACCGGGAACAGCCTGCTCATGCGGCACCCGCACGTGCTCCAGATGATCATGGACTCGTTGCGGTACTGGGTGCTTGACATGCACGTGGACGGCTTCAGGTTCGACCTGGCCGCCACCTTGGCCCGGCAGTTCTATGAGGTGGACCGGCTGTCGGCGTTTTTCGACCTGGTCCAGCAGGACCCGGTGGTCTCCCAGGTGAAGCTGATCGCCGAGCCGTGGGACGTGGGTGACGGCGGCTATCAGGTCGGCAACTTCCCGCCGCTGTGGAGCGAGTGGAACGGCAAGTACCGGGACACGATCCGCGACTTCTGGCGCGGCCAGCCCGCCACCTTGCCGGAGTTCGCCTCCCGGCTGACCGGCTCGAGCGACCTGTACCAGCAGGACAGCAGGCGCCCGGTGGCCTCGGTCAACTTCGTTACCTGCCACGACGGGTTTACCCTGACCGATCTGGTCTCCTACGACCACAAGCACAACGAGGCCAACGGCGAGGACGGCCGGGACGGCACCGACGACAACCGGTCCTGGAACTGCGGCGCCGAAGGCCCCACCGAGGACAAAGCCATCCTCGCGCTGCGGGCCAGGCAGAAGCGGAGCTTCCTGGCCACGCTGGTGCTCTCGCAGGGCGTGCCGATGCTGCTGGCCGGCGACGAGATGGGCCGCACCCAGCGGGGCAACAACAACGCCTACTGCCAGGACAACGAGATTTCCTGGGTGGACTGGGCGATGCGGGCCGAGGAAGACCAGGCCCTGTACGACTACGTCCGCACCCTGATCAAGCTGCGGGCCGACCACGCGGTATTCCGCCGCCGCCGGTTCTTCCGCGGCCAGCCGGCCCGGGGCAGCCGGAACCGGCTCGGCGACATCGCCTGGTTCACCCTGGCCGGCGAGGAGATGACCGGCGACGACTGGGACGCCGGATTCGCCAAGTCGCTGACCGTGTTCCTGAACGGCCGGGCGATCAGCGAGCCGGACCGGCGGGGCGAGCGGGTCCAAGACGACTCCTTCCTGCTGCTGTTCAACGCCAGCGAGGAAGATCTCCGGTTCGTCATCCCGCCCCGCCGCTACGGGCCCCGCTGGTCCAAGGTGCTGGACACGGCGACCCACGCGACGGATTTTGAAGACGAGAATCCCGTCAAACCCGGAGACACGATAACCGTGATCAACCACTCCTTGCAGTTGCTGCGCCGTGGCTGAGCCCGCGGGCCGGCACGCCGGCCGCCCCGTCACCGGCCGCGAGCACCCCGTGTCCACCTACCGGCTGCAGCTCAGGGACGAATTCGGGTTCGGCAGGGCGGCCGAGCAGGCCGGCTACCTGGCCGCGCTGGGCGTGACGCACGTCTACCTGTCACCGATTCTGCAGGCCAACCCCGGTTCGCCGCACGGCTACGACGTCATCGACCACTCGCTGGTCTCGGTGAGCCTCGGCGGCGAGCCGGCGTTCCGCGAGATGGTGGCCGAGTTTCACCGGCACCGCCTCGGGGTGATCGTCGACGTGGTGCCGAACCACATGGCCCGGCCCACCCCGGAAACGCTCAACCGGCAGCTGTGGTCGGTGCTCTACCAGGGCCGGAAGTCGGAGTTCGCGCACTGGTTCGACGTCGACTGGGAGGCGCAGGAGGACAAGCTGCTGCTGCCCATCCTGGCCGGGCCGCTCGAAGAGTGCCTGGGCGACCTCATCATCGACACCGCGCCGCGGAACCCGGAGAACGCGGCGCACCGCGGGCCGGTACTGCGCTACTTCGACCACGTCCTCCCGCTCCGGGACGGCGTGGCCGACCTGCCCCTCGGCGTGCTGCTGGCGCAGCAGCACTACCGGCTCACCGACTGGCACGATGCGGCCACCCAGCTCAACTACCGGCGGTTCTTCGACGTCGACTCGCTCATCGCGATCCGGGTCGAGGACCCGGGCGTGTTCGATGCCACCCACCACGTGCTGCTGCGTCTGGTGCGCGAAGGGCTGATCGACGGACTGCGGGTGGACCACCCAGACGGGCTGGCCGACCCGCGCGGGTACCTGACCCGGCTTTCCGAGAGGATCGGCGGTGCCTGGGTCGTGGTGGAGAAGATCCTGGCGCACGGCGAGGAACTACCCGACTGGCCCTGCGCGGGGACCACCGGATATGACGCCCTGTCACTGGTCGGCGGGCTGTTCATGGACCCGGCCGGGGACGTGCCGCTGACCGACGAGTACGTGCGCTTCACCGGCGGCAAGCAGAGCTTCGCCGAGGTGAAGCGAGACGCCAAGCACGACATCGCGAACGGCACGTTCGCGGCCGAGCTGAGTCGGCTGACCCGCCTGTTCGCCCGGGCTGGCTACCCGGCCCTAGACGGGTTCTCCGCCGGCGACCTGCACGACGTGCTGGTCGCCGTGCTGGCCGAGTTCGGCGTGTACCGGGCCTACGTCACCCCGGGCGAGCCGCCGTCCGCCGCGGCGGCGGCGGCGGTCACCGCGGCGGCCGCCGCGGCCCGGGACCACCTGGACGAGTACCTGCACCCGGCGCTGGACGCGGTGCGGGCGGCGGTGCTCGGCCTGGGCGAGGTGACCGCCGACCCGGACCAGCAGGCCGCCCGGGACGAGCTGATCGTCCGGTTCGGGCAGACCACGGGCCCGGTACTGGCCAAGGGCGTCGAGGACACCGCGTTCTACCGCTGGTCCCGGCTGGTCGCGCTGAACGAGGTCGGCGGCGACCCCGGCATCTTCGGCGGCAGCCCGGCCGAGTTCCATGCCACCGCCGGGCGCCTGGCCCGGCGCTGGCCGGCCACCATGACCACGCTGTCCACCCACGACACCAAGCGGCAGGAAGACGTCAGGGCCCGGCTGGCGGTGCTGGCCGAATGGCCGCAGGACTGGGGACACCACGCGGCCGAATGGCACGGCCTGGCCCGGTGGCTCACCGACGGGGCGGTGGCCGAGACCACCGAGCGCGCCCCAGAACCCGACCTGGAATACCTGATGTGGCAGACCCTGGCCGGCGCCTGGCTGATCGGACCGGAACGGCTGGACCAATACCTCGGCAAGGCCATGCACGAGGCCAAGACGCGGACGTCCTGGACGATGCGCCGCCCGGGCTACGAGTCGGCGGTGCTCGGCCTGGCCGGCGCCGTGCTCGGCGACCCGGAACTGACCGCCGCGATCGCCGGCTTCGTGGCCAGGATCGCGCCGGACGCCCGGGTGAATACCCTCGGCGCCAAGCTGGTCCAGCTCACCATGCCCGGCGTGGCCGACGTCTACCAGGGCTGCGAGCTGACCGGCCTGTCCCTGGTGGACCCGGACAACCGCAGGCCGGTCGACTACCTGCGCCGCCAGCGGCTGCTGGCCGCGCTGGACGCCAGCCCGGATCAGGCCGCTTTCGGCGGCGGGCTGGACGCGGAAAAGCTGCTGGTGACCTCGCGCGCGCTGCGGCTGCGGCGCGACCACCCGGACTGGTTCGCCGGCAGCTACACCCCGCTGGCTGCCGAGGGACCGGCCGCCGAGCACGCGTTCGCCTTCCTGCGCGGCGGCCACGCGGTCACCGTCGTCACCCGGCTGCCCGCCGGCCTGCGGCGGCGCGGCGGCTGGGCCGACACCGCCCTGCCGCTGCCCGAACTGCACTGGCGCGACGTGTTCACCGGGGTCAGGCACGCCGGCCTGCGGCCGCCCATGGACGAGCTGACCAGGCGGCTCCCGGTCGCCCTGCTCATCCCGGACCGAGTCTGGGACGCCGAACTCCAGGAGCGCGCCGACGGCAGCATCCGGTGACCGCGTTCAGCGTCTGGGCCCCGGCCGCGGGCCGGATCGACGTCGAGGTCGCCGGGCAGCGCTACCTGATGAGCCGGGGGAAGCCCGACACCGGCACCGGGTGGTGGAGCGCGGACGTCCCCGACGTGGCAGCTGGCATCGACTACGGGTTCCGCCTTGACGACGGCGAGCTGCTGCCCGATCCGCGCTCCCCGCGCCAGCCGTTCGGCATCAAGGGCCCGAGCCGCACCTACGATCATTCCGCCTTCCGCTGGACCGACCGCAGCTGGCGCGGCGGCCCGCTGCACGGCTCGGTGATCTATGAGATGCACGTGGGCACGTTCACCGCCGAGGGCACCTTCGACGCCGCCATCGGACGGCTCGGCCACCTGCGCGACCTCGGCGTGCACACGGTGGAGCTGATGCCGGTCGCGGCGTTCCCCGGCCGGCACGGCTGGGGGTACGACGGGATCAACCTGTGGGCGGTGCACGAGCCGTACGGCGGCCCGGACGGGCTGAAGCGGTTCGTGGACGCCTGCCACGCGCGCGGCCTGGCCGTCCTGCTCGACGTGGTGTACAACCACGTCGGCATCGGCAACCGGCTGGATGCCTTCGGGCCGTACTTCACCGAGGCGCACGTGACGCCGTGGGGCCCGGCGGTGAACCTGGACCAGCCCGGCTCTGACGAGGTCCGTGCATTTCTCATCGGGAACGCGCTGATGTGGCTGCGCGACTATCACCTGGACGGGCTGCGGCTGGACGCGGTGCACGCGCTGGAGGACCACCGCGCCCTGCAATTCCTCGAGGAGCTCGCGGCCGAGGTGCTTGCCCTCGCCGCCCTGCTGAACCGCGAGCTGATCCTGATCGCCGAGTCCGACACCAACGACCCCCGGCTGGTCACCTCGAGGGAGGCGGGCGGCTACGGGCTGGCCGCGCAGTGGAGCGACGACTTCCACCACGCCGTGCACGCGGCGATCACCGGCGAACGGCAGGGCTACTACTGCGACTTCGGGTCGCTGGCCGCGCTGGCCAAGACCTACACCCAGGTGTTCTTCCACGACGGCATCTGGTCCGCGTTCCGCGGCCGCACGCACGGGCGGCAGGTCGACGTGTTCCGCGTGCCCGCCCACCGCTTCCTTGGCTACCTGCAGGACCACGACCAGATCGGCAACCGGGCCACCGGCGACCGGATCGCCGCCTCGCTGTCACCGGAGCTGGTCAAGGTGGGCGCCGGCCTGGTGCTGACCTCGCCCTACACCCCGATGCTGTTCATGGGCGAGGAGTGGGGCGCGGACACCCCGTGGCAGTACTTCACCGACCACATCGAACCCTGGCTGGCCCAGGCCGTCGCCGAGGGGCGCAAGAACGAGTTCGCCGCGCACGGCTGGGACGCGGCCGACGTGCCCGACCCGCAGGACGAGGCGACCTTCCTCCGCTCCAAGCTCGACTGGGGCGAGCGCGATCGCGACCCGCACCTGGGCATTCTCGCCTGGTACCAGGAGCTGATCGCGCTGCGCCGGGCCCGGCCCGAGCTGACCGATCCGAGGCTGGACCGGGTGCAGGCCGACTTCGACGAGGACGCGCGCTGGCTGCTGGTCCGCCGGGGCCGGCTGCGGATCGCGGCCAACCTCGGCGGCAAGGCCGTCCGGCTGCCGCTCGGGCAGCGCGGCACCGGCGTGCTCGCCGCGTCCAGTCCGGGGGTCGCGATCAAGCAGGACACGGTCACGATGCCCCCCGCCACCTTCGCCGTCATCGAGACCAGGGCGCCGGGTCCGGCGTCGTGAGCCTGCGGCTCACGCGGCGAGGCAGGTGGCGGGGACGGCGAGGGCGACCATCGTGCGCGCCCAGCGCATCCGGGTGACGGCGGTCTCGGGGTACTCGCCAAAGGCCTGCGCGACCCGTGCCGCGCAGCCCGGGTCGCCGTACCTGGCGACGGCCACGGCGATCGCCTGGCGGACCTGCCCGGGGCTGGGCCGGTCGGAGCGCTGCAGCGCCGAGGCGAACAGCGCATCGGCCCGGGCGGAGCTGACGCTGAGGTCACAGGGCATGGATGACATGGTGGCTCCTCAGTGGCTGAGCTGGCTGAGCCGGCTGAGTCGGCCTAGCTGGCGGCCGCGGTGGCCCGGTGCCGGTGGACGGGCCGGAAATGGAGGCGGACCTGGGCTCGTGGCCAGTCCGGCTGGGCGGAGCGCGCCGCGGCGCGGGCGAGGTCCTCGCGCCGGGCCTGGTGACGAAGGTCGGCGATCCTGGCCTGGGCGAGGTCATAGCTGACGGTGGAGTGGGGGTGCATCGCGGCCTCCTCGGGGCGAACTTGCCTATATATCGAGGATGCGCCTAAGGCGGGGGGCCGCGGATCGGGCGATTTCCTAGTATTCGCAGGTCGAAGGGGCCTTAGATGGCGGTCGGCGCGGCTCAGGCCGCGGCTAAGGCGGATACCGTCCTTACGCCCCGCCCGCCCGGCGCACTAGGGCGTGGTGCCCTTGTGCTTCTCGTCGGCTTTCGTGATCGGTGATTACCGTACCGCTTCGCCCAAACGGCGCGGACGCACTGTCGTGCCGCAATCCAACCACGATCGGCTCACTGCACCAGGCGCTGGTCAGCGGCGTCCTGGTGCAGTGGCTGATCGACCCGGGGCGGGCCCCCTCACCCGCCGAACTCGCCCTGGGCATGCGGGCCATCGCCGATCAGATCGCCCCGGCTAGCCAGGCCGGCTAGCTAGCGCAGCTGTGCCGGGCGGCGGAGCTCACCGAGGAGAACACCCACGGGTTCAGCGGCGCGTTGCCGCCGTGCAGCGCCTTGGGCAGGCCGTGCGGGAACCGGAACGAAGCCTTGGTCCAGACCCAGCGGGTCCCTGAGGAGGAACACACCTTGACCGGGTTGCTCAACGTGACCACTGCGGGCACCTTGTAGAGCGGCCCGGCGGCGCAGTCCGGGTTGCAGCCGTCCAACTCGTAGGTGCCGGTCCCGACGGCCTTGGTGGCCGACCAGGTGGCCCACGTCATCTTGTCCAGGATCGCGGTGGAGTCCCCGGACAGCGGGCAACCCGGCTTACAGGCCGGCCGGTACAGCAGGCGGCCGCGGATGTCCTGGCCCTCGGCCAGGTAGACGCGAGGCGCCGTCTTAGCGGCGACCGTGGCGCTGGTCGCGGTGGCCGCCGCCGGGTTCGGGGCACCCGTCACCACCGCGGACGGGTCGCCCTGGGAATTACAGGCGGTAACCAGCAAGGCGGCACAAGCGATCCCGGCCCCGGCCGCAACCCGGCGGGCCCAGGCGGGTCGAGCCCGGCGCCCAAACACAATCAACGCAGACGCAGTCAACATGATGTCCAACCCCTCAACTCTCAACAGTCCAATAGCAGCTCGGTGAGCCATGGCACCAATATGGACGGCGATGCCGCCGCCACGGTTGGACAGAGAGTGAGCAGGGGCGGTTGATACGGCCCGTTCGGCTCAAAATCCGGCGATCAGGACCTCAGCCGAAACACTGGCCCTCGCCGCGGTACGTGGGTACGGTCGTCAGCCCCCCGTCCGCGTGCAGCACGTGGTACTCGCGGAAGCGCTCGGCCAGCTCGCCGGCCTTGGCGTGGCGCAGCCAGACCCGGTCCCCGGCGCGCAGCTTATCCGCGGCAGGGCCGCGGACCGGCGTCTGGACCTCGCCGGCGCCCTCGGTCCCGGTGAGGCTGAGGCCGGCCGGCAGGTGCGGCCGGGGCAGCCGGTCCGGGGTGCCGGTGCCGGAGGCGACGTAGCCGCCGGAGAACAGCGTGGCCAGGCCGGGCCCGGGCCGCCGCACCACCGGAAGGGCGTATACCAGGGCGGGCTCGGGGCTGAACCGGCGGTAGGCGTCGAACAGGGTCGGACCGACCAGGCCGGAACCCGCGGTGAGCTCGGTCACCGAGGTGTCCCGCGCGGTGGACTCCAGGCTGCCGGTGCCGCCCCCGTTCACGAACTCCAGGCTGGTCAGGGCCTGAATCTGGCGGATCGTCTCGGTCCGGCGCCGGATCAGCTCGGGCATCGAGCGGCCCTGGATCAGCCTGATCAGCTGGGCTCTGACCGGATGCCCGGGCGGCGCGTCGCCCAGGCCCGCGATCTGACCCTCGTACCCCATCACGCCGGCCAGGCGGAAGCCCGGACGCCGGGTGATCGCCCGGGCGAAGTCCGCCGCCTGCTCCGGGGTGTGCAGCGGGGACCGGCGGGGGCCGATGTGCACGGCCGGCCTGCGGGCCAGCGGGCGCCAGGAGACGTCCAGATCCAGGCAGACCCGGATCTCGGGGTGTCCATCGCCCAGCGCGCGGTCCACCACGTCCAGGTGTGCCTCGGAGTCGGTCATGATCGTGACGTGCTGTCTGGCCTGGCTGTCCGTTGCCAGTGCCCGCAGCGCCCCGCGGTCCACGCTGGGGTAGGCGACTAGCAGGTCGTCGCTGGTTCCGGCGGCGTGCAGCCAGAGGGCTTCGGCCAGCGAGTAGCACATGACGCCCCGGTAGCCGGGCGTGGCCAGCGCGCGCTCGATCAGGAAGCGGCAGCGCAGCGACTTGGTCGCCACCCGGACCGGGTGGCCCCGGTTCCCGGCCAGCGCCGCCCGGTGCGTCATGTCGGCGGCGTTGCGGTCGAACGCGCCCAGATCGACGAGGGCCAGAGGCGGGTCGAGGTCGGCGGTGGCGCGGTCGTAGCGTTCGCGGGCGGTCTCCGGGGCAGGCCTCGTCGCTCGCCCGGCGAGCAGGCGGCCCTGGTCGACAGACATGCTCGCACAGTAGACCAGCGCTGGTGAAATATGAATACTCTCCAGTTACAACAGCACTTTGTATAGTGCATGACCTGGTAAAACGAGGTCGGCCACGTGTGTTGTACCGCGAATTATCCTTGATTTTCGTCCGGGAGAGGACCGGACATGAGTCACACTGACGAACTCATCCTGGGCATGACCGAGCGTGAGCTGCGCGCCGTCCTGCTGCAGCTCGCCGGGGGCAGCCAGGGCCGCGCGGTGCAGGACGCCGCGGTGGCCGAGATCAGCAACGTCATCACGGTGACCCGGGGCTCGTGACGTAGAACCCGCGCCCCGGTGACAACTCGGCGACGCCCTCCGTGACCAGCACGCGGAGGGCCTTGTTCGCGGTCAGGTGCGCGACCCCGTACTCGTCCATCAGGTCCTTGATCCCCGGCAGCCGCTGGCCGGGCTCGTACTCGCCGCGCTCGATCCGGCCGCGGAGGATCGCGGCGATCTGGCGGTAGGGCGCGACGGCCGAGCCATGGTCAACCATGGCTCCATAGTCCATGACCAGCGAAGACACCTGTTGATCATATCTAGACATGGCTAACCATGGCGCACGGGTGCTACCGTGGCGCCCGTGAGTAGCAACCTGAACGCGCTGGATGAGATCAAGCACCGGCTCGAGGAGCAGTTCCCCGGCTGGCAAGTCTGGTATGTGCCCGGACACGACAGGACCGTGATGTGGTGCGCGCGGCCGTGGCCGCTGATCAATACCCTGACGCCGGAGTTCCTCGCCGCCGAGATCCGCCAGGCCCACACCGAGGCCGCCGCCGAGTGGCCCGCGCTCGCGTCCATCCCCGATTACGCTGTCGGCGCCCCAGGGGTCCGGCAGCCGGAAGGCAGGTAATGATGATCAGGATGACGGCGGTTGCCGCCGCGGTCGCGCTCGGGCTGCTCGCGCCCGGTGCCGTGCCGCACGGCACCCGGCCCCCGGAGAACCCGGTCTGCCGCCCGCTCGCGCACGCGCTCGAGCACTGGCTTCCCATCCTCGACCGCGCCGCGCCGTACGCGATCCCGACCGGGCCGCACTCCTGGAAGCCGCCCGCCCACCCGTGGGGCGATGCGATCGGCGCCATCCCGACGCCGTACGTGTTCAAGCACTCGGGGCCGTGGCTGCAGAACCTTGAGGGGACGACCTCAGACGCGATCGTGGCCCTGGGTATCGGGCCGCCTCACATGAGCGTGGCCGACTGGCGCGCGATCCTGCGCCGCGCCCTCGTCGGCATCCACCGCGCGTGCCCGTCGTACCCGCTGAGGGACGCCGAGGGGCCGCTGCCCCGGTAGCTCCTCCCGATCGGGAGTAGTCCGAGTAGACGGTGAGTGATCGCCCGATCTGCCCCCGCCGCGCGTGTGAGCTAGCTCCGCGCGGCGGGGGCTTCTTAATGCACGAAGTGACCGAGCAGGTAGCCGACCCACCCGGCGCCGACGCCGCCGATCAGGGCCACGCCCGCGAGCTTGTACCGGAACGCCTCAAGCGCCCGGATCCTGATCTCGTAATCGCGGTGCTTTTCGTCGGCCGACTCGTTGCGCGTGTCGACGCGCTCCATGTGGGTCAGGACGCGGGTCAGGTCGGATCTGAGCCCCTGCAGCTCTATGAACAGGTCCTTGACCGTGATGTTTCCATTGGGCAGCGGATTGGACACGCCCGCCTCCCCCCTAGATGTCCAGCGGATACCGGATGCCGTCGAGGCTGAAGGTGTACGCCGCCACGGTCGGCCCCCCGGCCAGGACGATGTTCCCGATGGTCCCGATGTTGACTCTGGCGCTGCCCGAGGTGGCGGGGGTGCCCGCGCCGATGGGAACCGGGAACGTCTTCACCGACAGGGGGAAGTAGGTTGACGTGGGCAGCGTGAAGACGGTGCCCGAGGTCGTGCCGGCGGCTACGTTGACCTGCCCGGTGAAAGCCACCGTGTTGTCCGGGTAGAACCTGTACGCCGGGGCCGGGCTGCCATGCGAGAAGTTGGCGTTGAACGCGCCCATCGCGTGCCACGTCTCGGGTGTCCCGGAGGGTGCCGCCACGAGGCCGGCCACGGGCAGCTGCAGCCGCTGGTTCACCTCGTCCCACAGCGCGTTGCCCGCCTGTCCGAGCTTCACCTGGTTGCCTGCCTGGAGCAGCAGGCTGCCGCCCGTGACGTTGTTCCACGCGAACCCGATGTCGGCGAACTGGGTGTACGGGCCGGCTGCCGTGGCGGATTCCCAGTAGCTGAGGATCCCGCCGTTGAGGTTCGACGCGGTGAAGATCCCGGC
>Ga0207646_10005560_pt1 | contig 13231 bp, 8 predicted proteins | sample KBSK5502metaG_FD_184343 | JGI IMG/M metagenome (GOLD analysis project Ga0207646, IMG submission 184343) | Corn, switchgrass and miscanthus rhizosphere microbial communities from Kellogg Biological Station, Michigan, USA - KBS K5-50-2 metaG... | ecosystem: Host-associated > Plants > Roots >...
GATCAGCATGTACTCGCGCCGCAGCAGGTTTTCGGGGTCGTCGAACCGGAAAACGATGACGATGCGCTTCGGCTTCTGGGCGGGCCAGGTGCGGCCCAGCGTGGAGCGGTAAGGCAGCGCGTTGCCGGTGAACAGACCCTCCGCGCGCGAGGCGATGAGGACGTCCGCGCCACCCGACAACGTGGCGCCGAGCGCCGCCGAGGTTTCCTTCATCGTGTAGTGTGGACGCAGGTATGCGGGGGCCACGCGGGCCACCACGAGCGCGCCGTAGCAGAGGGCGGCGGCGGGCACCAGCGCGGCCCACCGTTCGGCCCGCCACGCGCGTCCGGCGCTTGCGAGCAGTGCGGTGGCGAGAGCGGCGACCCACGGGCCGAGGACCCACCACGAGCGCACCCCGGTGCCGGCCGCCGGCCAGAAATTTGCGTGCAGCAGGCCGCCGCGCTGACCGAGGAGCCAGACCAGGACCCCCACGATGGGATAGACGACGAGCGCGCGCAGCAGCGCCGGTCGCGACGACGCTGCGCGGCGCACGAGGCATGCGGTCGCGGCGAGCGCGATCGACACGCAGACGAGCTTGAGTCGGAGCCGGGTGGGATCGACCCCGACCAAGCTCCCGATACCGGCCGGGAGCGGCGCCCACAGCGCGGCCGTTGGCAGGCTGACCAAGACGAGAGCCGCGGCGGCGCGCGCGCCCCGCGCACGCAGCAGCGCCGCGATCGCTTCGAGCGGCACCTGCGCTGCTATCGTGATGCCGGCCGCCAGAGCTGCCGCCATCGGGATCAGGATGTGGACGCGATAGCGGTCCGGGAAGTATTGCAGCGACACCATCAGAAGCGTGTAGAGCCCGGCCCAGATGCCGGCGGTAAGGAACACGCGCCGGAGGGCCGGCTCAACCCGGAGGTCGGGACGAGCGAGCCAGGCCACCGCGACCAGGCAGAGGGCAAGCGCCCACATGTTGAAGACGGGCCCGAAGTCGGTCTCGAAGGGAAAGGCCAGGACGGTGTACGGCGTGTTCAGACTCAGGAACGAGCGGAATATCCCGAGATTCGCCGCGACAGACAGGCGTGCTCGTCCGACGAAGGGCAGGGCACCCAGGAGGAGCAGCAGCACGGGCACCAGGAACCCCGCCCAGAACACGAGCAGGTTCGGCCAGCCACGGCGCGAGCCCTCGGGAAGCGGCTGGGCGAGAACGAGCATCGAGAAGATCGGCACCACGAAAATGGTGGTGGCCTTCATCCCGACCATCGCGAGGAGCAGAACCCCCGCTCCGAGCAGGCGCGTGGGCGCCGGTGGCCCGGTGACGAGCAGCAGGTAGACCGCCAGTTGCAGGAGCATGGCGGGCACCTCGGGCACCGCCACCCGGCTCAGCATGACGAGGTCGACTTCGAAGGCGAGCAGCGCGAGAGCGACCAGCATCCCGGCGGGAGTGACCAGGCGGCGGAAGCCCAGCCAGAAGAGCATGAGGATGGCGCTGCCTGAGAGGGCGGTGAGGAGGCGGCTGGTCCAGATGCTCACCCCGAGCAGGGTGAAAACCACAAAGCTGGCGACCTGGAAGAGGGGAGCCACTAGGAGGTGGAGGAGCCATTCCGTGTTCACGAGATGGCCGAAGAGGGCCATCTCGCGGGCGTGGGCGATCCAGCGGCCCTCGTCCGTGACGTAGCCGACCCACGCGTAGTAGTCGGGGTCGGCGTCGAGGTGCACCACGCGCAGGGCGACGCCCGCCACCAGGACCAGGGCGATGAGGGCGCGGATGCCTCCCCAGGCCGGAGGGGCCGCGACGGTCAACCGGGGGGTGACCACCGGGCCAAATCAGGGGCGGCGGGCGGTGCGATGCCTCAGATCCGTTAGCCAGTTGTACGTGGTTGTCACGAAGAAGCCGAGCGCAAAGCCGACGACGAACCCCCATACGAAGCCGATCACGCTCCCCAAAGCGGTCACACGGTAGCCGATGAAGTACTGGCCGAGCAGGGCCAGGTGCGGACCGACCACCGGGCCGCTCTTGATCACGAGCCAAATGGTGGCCACGAAGACGATCAAGCCCAGCACAAGGCCGGTGACGACACCCTGAACGGTGGCGTTGAAGCGCACCATCCGGGTGACCAGCAGATGCTCCAGCGTGCGTGGGTCGTCCATCACGATCTCCAAGGCGCCCTCCTATACGAACTCGAGAAATCGCCGGAGCAGGCCGAGCTCGACGCGCCGGCGGACGATGGCGACGTAAAGCAGCAGCACCGTGTTGCGCACAAGCGCGAAGGTCCAGCCGAGCGCCCCGCCGGCCACGACGCCATACAGCAGGCCGAGGAGGGCACCCGACGGGCTAACAGTGTAGCCGGGGAAGTACTGGCCGAGCAAGCCGAGGGTTGGCCCCACCACCGCGCCGCCCTTGAGGACCAGAAGGATGGTGGCCAGGAAAAGGGCCAGGCCCCCCGCCGCGCCGGTGGCCCCTGCAAGTGCGACCCCGTCGATGCGCGGGAAGTACTCCTGGAGGGTAGGGGTGAGGGTCTTCTCGGTGATCTCCTCGTGGTACTCGGCCTCGGTGTTCACGCTCCAGAGGTCGTTGTGCTCACCCAGGACCAGATTGCGCACGGCGAGCAGCCCGGTCAGCATTGCGTGGTCCTGGTTGTTGTAGCGATGCAGCCCGTTCCGTCCAATCGTCTGGAGGTTCTCCAGGCCGTCGACGAACGCCCGTACCGTTGCCATGTACTCGGCGTACGAGGCGTCGTAGACGGGATAGGCCTTGGGCACGCGGAAGACGCAGCCGTCCTCGATGTCGGCGCGGGTGGCGAGGCCGACGGTCTCGAGCTCCCGAGCCGCCAGCTCGATCAGCCGGGCGTCCGGGGTGTTCCATAGGGCGTCGCCCTCGGTGCAGAAGTACTCAAGGCCGAGGCTGCTTTTCGATGGATCGGGCACCATGTCGGGGCTCCAGTTGGCGAAATTCTGGATGCGACCGACCTGGACCTGGGCCGAGTGGACATAGATCCAGTTGTCGGGAAAGAGGTCGCGCTTGCGGACGATCAGGCAAACGGTGAGGAAGTCACGGTAGGTCAGGTGCCGGGCCGCCGCGAGCACGGAGGCCGGGGGCGGGGGCGAGAGCTTCAGGATCAGTTCGGACACCGGCATGCTCGAGAGGAAGTGGGTGGCCGGCAACATCTCCTCCCGGCCGTCGCGGGCGACCACAACCGAATCGATGCGATTGCCGGTCCGGTAGACCCGCACCACGTCCTCCCCCAGCCGTACCCGCCCGCCCTTATCCTCGATCTCGCCGGCCACCGCCTGCCACATCATGCCGGGGCCGAGGCGCGGGTAGTCGAACTCCTCGATCAGCGTCTTGATGGTGCGCTGGGGCTTGAGGAACATGCTCAGCAGCACGGTCTTGAGCGACAGGCCCTTGATCCGCTGAGCCGCCCACTCCGCGCGGAGCTCGGAGCAGGGAATGCCCCAGACCTTCTCAGTGTAGGTCTTGAAGAAGATTGAGAAGAGACGGTAGCCGAAGCGGTTGGTCACCCACTGCTCGAACGTATCCTCGTGCTTGTGCGGCCGGATTTGCCAGCGCAGATAGCTCAGCACGACGAGGATGGCCTGGCAGATCCCGAGGCCCGCGAGCGCGTTGAGCGGCTTGAGCGGGTAGTGAAAGAAGCGGTTGTTGTAAAAGATCCGGGACATGCGGGGCCGGCGCAGGAACTCGCCGCCGAGCACCTCCTGCCAGATCTTGTTCACCTCGTCGACCTTGGTGAAGAAGCGGTGGCCTCCCATGTCGAAGTAGAAGCCCTTGTAGCGTACCGTGCAGGACAGGCCGCCGACGCGCTCCGTCTTCTCCAGGACCGTCGGCCGGTGCCCGAACTTGATGAGCTCCCGTCCCGCCGTCAGGCCGGCGGGGCCGCCCCCGATGATCACAACCTTGCGGTTCGCTTCTGTCATGAACGGTTCCTTGCACTTCGGTTGCGTGAGCGCTTCATGCGACGCCCTGGAACAGGTCGGCCTCGATCGCCGGGGCGTTCGGGCGGGGATGCGCCCGCATGTACAGCTCGGTCAGGCCGACACACCACGTGAGCAGCCACGCCCAGCCTCGGTGGCCGGTCGCGGTCCCGGCCTGGCTCTGATGGCACTCGGCGGCGGCTCGCTTCCACGCCACCGCGTGCCTGGGCACGCGAATCCGGGCGTGGATCGGGAAATTCACATCGGCAATGCGGCCCAGGTCGACGTCACGATTGCGGCCCACCCGACTGGGGTCACGCCCCAGGAGCCGCAGGGCCCGCACCATGAGCCGGAGGGCGCGACGAGAGGGGACCCAGTAATACAGCTTTTGCGAGGCGAACGGGATTCCAGCGCCGTGGCGCTGGTCCGGCTCTCCGGCCCGGAGGAAGGCTTCGAGGGTTGCTCGGTGGATGGCGATGTGATCGGGATGGTGATAGCTCCCGATGGGATCGAACGTGATGACGACTTGAGGTCGGACGCTCCGGATCACGGTCACGATCTCACGCGTGACATCCTCGAGAGGGGCGGCCATCAACGCGTGTGGATGTCGGTTGTCGGGTGATCCCGGCATCCCGGAGTCTCGATAGCCGAGATGGACGACCCCGGCAAGCCGCAACGCTCGGGCGGCACACTGCAGTTCTGCCCAGCGCTTGTCGCCGACGGTCGCGAAGCCGTCGAGATGCTCGGGCGGAACGGAGCCGGCCTCCCCTCGGGTGGCGCAGGCGTAGACGACTCTTGCGCCCTCCGCGGCGTACTTGGCCAAGGTCCCGCCAGGGCCGAAGGACTCATCGTCCGGATGCGCTCCCACGAACAGCAGCACGCGCTCACTCGCCATCCCGACCGACTCGGGCCCCCCCGGCGCGGGAAGTGGCGGCGGGGACCATGGTTCGGGACGCATGGAGCACTCGCACCGGTCGCCGGAGCGTAGCCGACTCGGCGGCGGCGAGGGCGATCTGGAGCGCGGCCCGCCCATCCGCCAGGGTGCACTCGACCTGGGTGTTGTTCCGGATCGCGTCGATGAAGTGACGCCACTGGTTCCGGTAGGAGGCTTTGAAATCGCCGCCTCCCCGGAGGTTGACGAGTCCGCGGGGCAGCGCCCGGAGGACCTCCGGCATCCGGTGAAGCCGTGCCCGCAGGCTGCCCGGGCTGGTGCCGTTCGGATAGAGCGCCAAACCCTCGACGCGCTCACAGGAGACGCGGAGACGTCCGGCGGAGCCGCAGACCTCGATCTCGATGTCGCCCGTCGTCCGCTCCGAGAATACCGCCGAAGCCAGGACGTGGTTGGCGAGGACGGCGCTGACCACTGCGATCTCATCCTCCCGGCGGCCCGGCCGACTCATCGCGAAGATCTCTTCGATCTCGGTTCCGAGCAGGTAGCGCAACATGTCGAAGTGATCGACCGCGGTCTCCACGAGGGCTCCGCCACCAAGATCTCGGCGCTCCCGCCAGAGCGGCAGGTCGAGGTCGTCGCGCGGGCCGTACCAGACGAGGCGGATGCTCTCGAGCGCCCCGAGGACCCCCGTCTCGAGCACGGCGCGCGCCTGGCGTACCAGCCGATGCCAGCGCATATGGTAGCCGACCAGCACCTTGCCCGGGCTGCGCCGGGCGTACTCGATCATCCGGTCGGCATCGTCGAGCGAGAGCGCGGGGGGCTTCTCGACGAAGACGTGCTTCCCCGCCTCGAGCAAGGGCAGCACCACCTCGCGGTGGACGGTGGCCGGAATGCAAACCGCGACCGCGTCGATCTTGGCGGTGGCGAGGAGCGAGTCCACGTCCTTGTATCGCTCGGGGATCCGAAAGCGATCGGCGACGAGATGCAGCCGCTGCGGATTGGGATCGACGACCGCCACCGTCTGTATGTCACGAAGGCCCCGGAGAGCCGGGAGGTGCTCCTCCTCGGTCACCGCGCCACACCCTACGAAGGCCAGGCGGATCATGACCTGGTGCCGCGAACGCGCCGCTCCAGCTGCACGGCGAGCCACACCGAGACGTAGCTGAGCGTGCTGTACACGTAGTAGAGCAGGTGCAGCAGGATGGCGGCAGCGGTGAACCACATCCCACGGCGGCGAAGAAAGAAGCCATAGAGCGCTCGATTGAGGCCAACCACGGCCAGGAGCGCGATCGCGGCCGGCGCGAGGAGAACGGGACGGAAGGGAGCCAGAAGCAGGCAGGCGAAACCGAGCAGGACGAGCAGGGCGCTCACCCGCTGACCGGTTTTCAAGTTCAGATCGTTGGCCGAGATCCGGCGCTCGAGGATCAGCCGTGACCACGGCACCGCACGCGCCTTTATATCGGTGATGAGAAGCGAGCGGAGTGTCCAGGTCTTGAAGTGGGTGCCCTGCAGCCTCTTGTCGAGCAGAATCCGATGCCCGGCCTGTCGCAGCCGATAGCCGAGCTCGATGTCCTCGACGGCGGGCCGCCGGAAGTGTCCCTCGTCGAACCCGCCGACCTGCGTGAACGCGGCACGCCGGATCGCGCCGCAGCCCGCCCAGAAGGTGGACGCCTCTGGATTTCCCTCCTGGTGGACGAAGTGGTGGAGGAGGTTGCGGTACTGGGAGATGACGCCTGGCGCATTCGGGGAGGCGTCGTAGGAGCCGAAGACCGCCGCCACGTCCGGATGCCGGTCGAACACGGCCAGAACGCGTCTCACCGCATCCGGAGCGACGGCCACGTCGGAGTCTACGAAGAAGAGGACTTCGCCGCGCGCGCTGCCGACGCCGCGGTTACGCCCGGCCGCGGGGCCCGAATTTTCGGGAAGGCGCAGGACGCGGGTCCCCGCGCGCTCGGCCACGGCGGCCGACTCGTCGGTCGACGCGTCGTCCACCACGATGATTTCCGAATCCGGAGTCGCGGCGACTCGCAGAGCCGCGAGGCACTCCCGGAGATTGCGGGCATCGTTGTAGGCCGGGATGATGATCGAGATGCGAGGGCCCGCCGCGGTCTGGGCTGGCCGCGGCGAAGGGAGATCTTGGAGGTCTTCCACGTGTGAGCGCACATCGGGGAGTGAGGGGCAACTTCCGTGCCACCGGGGACTCGGCGCTTGTGCCTGTCCCCGCCCTCGTATTCGACTGCTACGCCAGGGAGATGGGCGAATCGAATCGCGACATTCTGGCCTACACTGTACGGACTGCATGGAAACAGAATTCCCAGACTGGGAACTGCCTTTCCAATCCTGGGCCTGACGGACGGTCCTATAGCCGCCCGCCTGACTCACCCCGTATGATCCAAGGAGGAGCGGGGGACTGATGGCACGGCAGGAAAAGGTCTTCTCGATAGTCATTCCAACCTATCGGCGTCCTCACCAGCTGGCCATCTGTCTTCGGTCGCTGGCGAGACTCGACTATCCTCGGGACGACTTCGAGGTAATCGTGGTCGACGATGGCGGCGAGGGGCCGACCGACGCGGTGATCGAGGGCTTTCGAGATCAGCTCGATGTCACCCTGCTCCTCCAATCGCATGCGGGTCCCGCGGCGGCTCGGAACACCGGCGCGGCGCGAGCCAAGGGCACGTTCCTGGCTTTCACCGACGACGACTGCGCTCCGGCTCCGGCTTGGCTCCAGGGTCTGGCCGGACACCTCTCGTCAGCGTCGGACTGCGCGGTCGGCGGGCGGACGGTCAATGCATTGCCTCAGAATCCATATTCGAGCACCAGCCAGATGGTCGTCGATTTCGTATATGCCCACTACAATGCGGACGCCAGCCGGGCGCGCTTTTTCGCCTCCAACAATCTCGCGTTGCCGGCGGCGCTCTTCCGCGCCACCGGCGGCTTTGACGCGACCCTGACCACCTCGGAGGATCGAGAGCTCTGCGATCGGTGGTTGCACTCCGGCTATCGGATGGTCTATGCCCCCGAAGCCGTGGTCCACCACGCGCATTCGCTGACGTTCCGCAGCTTCTGCCGGCAGCATTTCAACTACGGGCGGGGGGCATGTCGGTTTTACCAGATACGCGCGCGGGTCCGACGAGAACCAGCCCGGCTGCAGGCCCGGGCCTTCTACGTCGACATGCTGCGGTATCCCTTTTCGCGGGCCCGCGGTCGACGGGCGCTGGTGCTGGCAAGCTTGCTGGTCGTATCGCAGGGAGCGAGCGCGACCGGGATCTTGTGGGAAAAGGCCTCCCAAATCAGTAGAGCCCGCTGAGCCCCGCAGGGAGTCCCCCCGAAGCCGTCAGGCAAGAATCATCGCCGCGCCCATCTCGCCGATCATCATGGAGGGCGCCTGGGTGCTGCCGCTCACGATCCGCGGCATGATGGACGAGTCGATGACTCGAAGGGCATCGAGCCCCCGTACCCGCAGTCGGGGGTCCACGACGGCGAGGTCATCGGTTCCCATCTTGCACGTGCCGACGGGGTGGTAGGTCGTGGTGCCGCTCTGGCGCACGTAGTCGGCGAGCTCGACGTCGGTTTGCCTGTCCGGCCCCGGGTATATCTCGGCCGCGGTGAACGGACGGAAGGCGCCGGCACGCATGATCTCACGGCAGCGTCGGAGTGCCGCGACGAGCCTCTCGAGGTCGATGGGCTCCGTGCAGTAGCGAGGGTCGATGAGGGGTGAATCGGTAGGGTCCGCGGAGGCAAGCGTGACCGCACCACGGCTTTCCGGACGCAGGAACGCCGCCTCGAGCGTCATGCCGTGGCCCTCGACGCGCGCCCGACCGTAGTCGAACCAGATGAGCGGGAGGAAATGGAGCTGAATGTCCGGCGAGGTCGTCTCGGAGCGGCTGCGCAGGAAGCCGCCGCCCTCCGCGAGGTTCGACGTCGCCCGGCCGGTATTGAAGAGAAGGAACTCGAGGCCGTGCTTGATGAACGGGAGCGGTCGATCCCAGTGGTCGTATGTGATCGGTCGGCTGCATCGCGTGATCACCTGCACGTTGAGGTGGTCGTGGAGGTTTCGACCGACGCCGGGCAGGGGGTGCACGACCGGGACCCCGAGGCGACGGAGCTGATCCGCCGGGCCGATGCCGGAGAGCAGGAGCAGCTTTGGGGAGTTGATGGCTCCCGCGCTGACGAGCACCTCGGCGGCCGCATGGGCCACCTCCACCCGACCCGCGGTGAGGAACTGTACGCCGATCGCCCGGCCGCGCTCCACGAGTACCTTGGTCGCGTAGGCGTGGGTGAGGACGGTCAAGTTCGGACGTCGGCGCACCGGATGCACGAAGGCGTCGGCGGCGCTGTATCGCTTGCCGTCGAGCTGGGTGACCTGGTACGTTCCCACGCCCTCCTGGGTGGCCCCGTTGAAGTCGCGACTGAATGGGAGGCCCACTTCCTGCGCGGCCTCGACGAACACCCTCGTCAGGCGGTGCGGGTGTACCTGGTCGGCGACGTTGAGCGGTCCACCCTGGCCGTGAAAGCGATCCGTGATGGTCTGGTTGTTCTCGAGACGCTTGAAGGCGTCGAGGACGCTCTCGTAGCTCCAGCCGTCGTTCCCCAGTCGGTGCCAGAGGTCGTAGTCGCCCGGCTGCCCCCGCACGTAGGTCATGGCGTTCACGGCACTACCGCCGCCCAGCATGCGCCCCTGCGGCAGGTAGACCCGGCGGCCCTTCATGCCCTCCTGCGGAACTGTTTCATACTGCCAGCGGAGCTGAGGGTCGAACCAGGCGGTGAGTCGGGCCAGCAGGCGCACCAGCATGGAGGCGTGTCCGGTGCCGGCCTCCAGGAGCAGCACCCGCGTGACTGGATCGGCGCTCAGGCGGTAAGCGAGCACGCACCCGGCGGCGCCGCCGCCGGCGATGATGTAGTCGTACTCTCGAGGCACCGCGGTCAGCTCGTGCGTTGCAACGGAGCGTCGCCGGCGGCGCGAAGGAGGCGAGACAATGCGGGCATCGAGATGAGATAGATTCCGGCCGCGAGGAGCAACGTGTAGTCAAAACCGAGCCTGATAGAGGCGACGGCGGCGATCAGGGAGCCGACGACGGTCATGAACGCATTGACCCCCCAAGCCCACGGGATCAACCGGGGCTCCGCGGACTGGAGGGCGGCGATACCGAGCGGGAAAGGCATGCCGAGGCAGACCCCGAGTGGCACCACGAGGAGGGCGGCCAGGGCGATTCGGGCACCTTGGCCCAGGCCCAATGCCAGGTCTCGCGCGTACGGAAAACAAAGGACCAAGGCGCCCACCAGCAGCGCGAGAGCCGGGAAAACCCACGCCGTCCGATCGACCCGGCGCCCCGATAGCCAGGCGGACGCGCCACTGCCGACTCCGGCCGACACGAGGACCGTGAACAGGACGGTGGCCATGGAGTAGATGGGGAAGCCGATCAGGACGACGAACTTCGAGATCAAGACGACCTCGATGATGATGAAGCCGGCCCCGAGGCTCCCGAAGTAGAGCATCGCGGGGAGCACGACCGCGCCCCGCAGTCCCCGACGATGCATCCGGAGGAGCGGTGAGAGCAGGAAGACGCCGGCCATCACGATCGACAGTCCTCCGAGCAGGTAGAGGTGGATCCGATCCCGAGGGATGAACCCCAGCAGGCTCGCGTTGATGAACGCGGCGGCGCTGGCCGGCACGTAACCACGCGCGTCGGGCTCCAGCGGGTGAAGGTGCTTTCGGAGATCGCGAAAGAAGGGTTGGGAGTCGGTCGGTGGGAACACGAGATAGGGGACGCGATCCTGGAGAGCACGGCTCAGCGGTACCTGGAAGAACTCGTCCGGGACGTTGGCCGCTTCCGGCTCTCCGGGGGCGTAGAGGATGCCGTAGTCACGGCGCGGAGTGTCCGCGAAGTCCTTGCTGGCAAAGTGCCGGATCGCGGCGATCTCGTCCCGTGTCCATCGTGACCGCTTCACCACGAAGGTCGGCATGATGAACTCGGCCCAGCCGCTGCCTTCCACGACGAGGTGGTCTCGGAAGCTCCGATCGGGGAACAGCTCGTGCCACGCCTGCGCCGTGGTGGTGATCATGCGCGGATACATGTAGTAGTTGATCTGCAGGATGCCGTCATCCGTGAGATGGCTGAGGTATTCGCGGTACGCCTCTACCGTCTGGAGGTAGATCGGCTCGACCGCGCCCGCCCCCTGGGCCACGCTCGACGTCGTATGGTTGCTGTGGATCTGGATGACGTCGTAGCGCTGATCGGTATGCCGGAGAAAGCTGCGGCCCTCGTCGCACACGCCGTTGACGCGAGGGTCGGTGTACAGATCGCCGATGAACTCGGCGTAGGGCCCCTTCGCGGCGTGGACGACCCCGCAGACCATCTCCACCGCGTCCACCTTCGCCGCGCCAAAGACCAGGGCCGCGAGGGTTTCCTGCCCGCCCGCGCTTCCGATGACCAGGACCCGCATCGGGGTGTCCCGCTTGAGCCAGTAGGGGAGGGCCACATACCTGCCGGTGTGATAGCGGGGCTGGCCATCGACGGTCTCGAAGTAGCGCGCCCGAGCCGCGGCGAAGTTGCCGTCGAACTGGAAGAAGAAGGAGGCCTGAGAGCCGCCGTCGTAGGTGATCCGACGCAGAAAGGGCTCGGGCTGCTGAAGGATGTCGATCTTCGCTACCGGATCCCAGCGAGAATACTCCACCGCCTGGTCGGGATCGTCCTTGAAGGTCCAGGACTTGAGGGCGTGGGTCGGGAAGTCGATCCGGCCCGTGATGCCCAAGGTCAGCGCGACCAGGACGGCGGACGCGGCGCAGGCCACCCGCCGGACACGGCTGCCGCGAGCGGACACGAGCGCGGCGACGAACGCGGCGGCGGTGGCCACGAGCGCCAGGATGGCCGCGGGCCCGATGAGGGTCGGCAGCACGATGATCCCGAGCGATCCAATTCCGGCTCCCACGAGATCGAAGTAGTAGAGACGGTGGACGCGCCGCGCATAGCGAGTGAGGAGGATGGCGATCACGACGCCCACCATCAGAAACGGCGCGAGAAGACACACGTAGAGGATCGCGAAGTAGACGAGCTGGAGAAGCGGGCGCTCGGCCACCGCGCCGAGATCGAACGGGAGGAGCCGGATGGCGGCAATCAGGAGGAGCATGGTCGCGGCAAATGCTCCGGATCCGGCCGCCACCAGTCTCGCGGTCGGGGTCTCGGCCATCGGCCACAGCATGATCGCGATGCCCCCGAGCCCGAGCCCGAAGATCGCGCTGCTCACGATGAAGTTGGCGAGGTTCGTCCAGAGAACGACGTCGAAAATGCGGGTGAGCGTGAGCTCGAGCAGCAGCGTGGCGCCCGAGAGGATGAAGATCGCCGGGTACAGGCGCCAATCGAAGGGCGGGGCGGATTGTTCGCGAATGGCCTCGAGGGAGGGTTCCGGGAGCGACGGACGAAACGGCGGTGCGGGTCGGACGCTCGGTACGGTTGCCATCGCGGGGCAGAGTACACTGCGAGCCACCACTAGACAACAACCGCAGCCCGTGGCACATGAGATGGCGCCGTGGCCACCGCCGCGGGGCGAGAATGGGCTTGCAATCGCGAGGTGATCATCGCAATTTGAATCGATGCGTCCCACCTACGGCTCGGTCCCGGGCCTCGATGTTCCGGCGCCCAAGATCATCGTCGGCACCGACCGCGTGCAGACCAGGCTGTGGCGTGTCCTCCCCGCGTGGCGTGCGCGGCGGGCGTGGTCGAAGCTCTTCGACGCGGCGCTGGACATGGGATGCACCGCGTTCGACACCGCGTGCTCGTACCGCGGAGGGGACGCCGAGCACCTCCTCGGGAGCTGGCTCGGCGAGAGCGCGACCCGCCATGAGGTCCTCATCGTCACCAAGGGCGGCATGCCGCGGCCCGGCCGACCGCCGGGCCTCTCCCCGGAGGCGGTGGCGACGGATCTGGAGACCTCCCTGCGTCGCCTGCGCCGGGACAGTGTCGACCTCTACTTGCTCCATCGCGATGATCCCGACGCCGACGTCGCCGCGCTGGTTGAAGCGCTGGCCTCACACCATCGCGCCGGCAAGATCAAGGCCTACGGATTCTCGAACTGGGAACTAGCACGCGTGGCTTCGGCGGTGGCCGAGGCGCGATCCCGTGGTCTGCCGCCGCCCTCTGCTCTGAGCCCGCAGCTGAGCCTCGCGAGCTGGAGTGCGGCCCCTTGGAAGGGGCTGACGAGTCTGAGCGGTACCGATGCGGAGGCGGGAGCCTCCCGCGAATGGGTGAGAGCCCAGCGCCTTGCCGTCCTGGCCTACTCGCCTCTGGGAAGGGGTTTCTGCGGATTGACGACCCGCGCGGATCTCGCGACCCGGGGCCCTCGCGAGGCTCGCTGGCGCGCCGCCTACGATTCGCCCTCGAACTTCGCGCGCCTGGCGCGCGCTCAGGAGCTGGCGCGCGCCAAGGG
>Ga0207646_10005561_pt1 | contig 13230 bp, 23 predicted proteins | sample KBSK5502metaG_FD_184343 | JGI IMG/M metagenome (GOLD analysis project Ga0207646, IMG submission 184343) | Corn, switchgrass and miscanthus rhizosphere microbial communities from Kellogg Biological Station, Michigan, USA - KBS K5-50-2 metaG... | ecosystem: Host-associated > Plants > Roots >...
GGTTCGCCTATACCACGTGACCGAAAACGGTCAGGAAGTGACGACCGCGGTCCTCATTCCCGGACAGCTCTTCGGGTTGGGCGCGCTCTTCGGCAAGGGTGGCGACGCGACGTTTGCCGAAGCGCTCGAAGAGACCGTAGTGTGCGACGCCGCCGCCCAAGACTTCATCAACATGATGGCTCACCATCCGATCCTGATGGCGAAGGTGATGATGGCGATGGCGCGCCAGATGATCCGGCTCGAGTCCACCATCGAGAGCATCATGTCCCGCCCAGTCGCCGGCCGATTGGCAGACCTCGTGATCACGCTCGCCGAGCAAGCCGAGCGAGGCCCGAACGGCGCCATCCTCCTGCCGGCGTACTCCCACGAAGAACTTGGCAAGATGATTGGCGCAACTCGCGAATCGGTGTCGCGCACGCTCGGTGACTGGCGGCGCGCGGGCATCATCAGCACCCAGGGCCGGCGGATCGTTATTCGAAAGCCGGCAGCGCTTCGCGCCCAGGCCGGCCACGATGCGCCGACGGGAGGAGCAGCATGACCGAGCGTGCCCATGCGGTGGTCATCGGGATGGGTCGCTGCTCGTCGCAACCGGTCGGACCGCCAACTTAACGCACATGGGCGTGGAGTCGGTCGGGATCGATCGTACAAAGTGGCTCCCGGTGGATGTGCAACACAAGCCTGACCTGCAGTCGTAAGCTTGCCGCGACCAATCGCGGGAGGAAGGTTCTGATGGGCTCGCCAGTTTGGAGCAGGTGGCAAGAGATTGCGCGCGTGTGTCTTCATCCAGCGCACTTGAGGAAGACGGTGACCATCGCCCTCATAGCTGGAACGATTCTGTTCTTCATCAACCAGGTCGACGTCGTCATAAGTGGTCGGGCGACCCCATTGGTGTGGCTGAAGGTTGGCCTCACGTACCTCGTCCCCTTTTGCGTCTCGAACTATGGGATCGTGGTGGCTTCGCACCGGCCTCGCCTGGTGCACGCCTCCATATAGCCGCCCTCGTACGCCGACAGTCTCCCGGGTCTTTTAGGACTAGACCCGGGAAGACATGCGGCCCTTCACGAAATGACCCTGACCCGCGTACGATTCGGTTCCGACGTGCCGCGGAACCAGCCCGTTGCGCGCACTAGCCTTGATCGACTCCGTTTACCTCTTGACGCGGGTGACTCCCAGCCCTATGGCTGGACCGGGCAGCGGAAATCCGCGGCCGGGACCCGAGTCACGGTCACGTCGCCGGCGGACGCCGCCGTCTGGACCGCCTGGGCGCCGGTGAGCAGGTAGGGCGTGACCCCGGAATTGAAGGTGACGAGGTTCACTGCCCATGCGCCGCCGTGATAGTCGGCGCTCCCCGGTGCGACGCCCGCGATCCCGAGCTGGCCCGCGGCGCCGTTGGTCACCTTGAAGAACGGGTCCGTGCCGCTGTTCGGGAAGGCCGCCGGGACGACCACGGTGTGAATAGTGCCCCCGTTATAGAAGAGGGTGCCGAAGCCAACGGCCGCGTTCGAGCTGTCGGCGAAGGCGGAGAGGGCGGTGCCCAGAAGGAGCGCGACCCCGACGATCGAGCCGGCGATCAGTCGTTTCATTGTTTACCTCCTGCAAGTTGGAATAGCAGCCATGCTGGCAGCGCCGTATGACGCTGGGATAACGGCCCGTAATGTGCGCTTCATAAACCGAGCCCCTTTATGGGGCAGTCATTTACTCGAGGCATCCTGGCGGAGTTGTGTGGAGGCGGGCTTGACTTCCCAGCAGGCGCAACCTAACGTAAGGAAGGGGTTCACTCTAAGTGGCCGGGCCCTCGGCGATCCGGCCGAAGGGGCCGCGAGGAGGCTTAAAGATGCCTGCCTCCTCGTTGCCGCACTGATCGCCACAGCAGCTCAGACCTGATGCTGTCATCGGTCGCTCCCCTGACCTACGCGCTCGCGTCTCGCCACTTGCTCCAAGCGCGACGCCCGACCTGGAACGCATCGGATGCGGGGAGCAGGATGATGCCGTCTCGCTCCGGGCCCAGCGCTCGGCCGACTCGCGCGCGTCGACGTTGAGCACTCGCAGTTCCCGCAGTGGCGCGGCCGTGGTTGCTCGCCATCTCTACCATCTACTGTGGTCGGGCGGCCTCGAGAAGCAGCGACCCAAGCCAGATCCCAGCGCCGAGCGCCAAAAGAATGGCCACCGGCAGCCACCAGGTCGCCAGAGGTTGGCCCTAAGCGCCGACTTGCAGATCACTCCGTACGACGCTCGCGCCCTCAGCGCCGCGATGGCGGGCGCCTTCCATTCGGACGAAAGACATTGCGGCTTTCTCCAGAACTCGTGCGGATGCAGCATTGGATGGATCGGTCGTCGCGAATACGCGTGCAACGGACGGCTGTGACCATGCCAATTCGAGGAGGCCGCGAACGGCTTCGGTGGCGACACCGCGATTGCGCCATTCCGGCGCAATGCCGTGGCCGAGTTCGACTGCGCCATCTGGACCGGGTGGGCCCATGAACCCGACCCCGCCGATCAGAAGGCCGGATGCCCGCTCGATGAGCTTATAAGGGCCGAACCGGTTGGTTGGCGAGAAGTTGGCTGGATTCTTTGCAACCATCCGCGCGATTTCGAGATCGCCGTCGGTCGGATAACCAGCTGACCAGTCGCGCTGTCGGATTCCTGAAAGCAATTGGTGCGCGTCCGAACCCGTGAATGGCATGAGTAGCAATCGTTCCGTCTCGAGCCTGATCTCCTTCATGGTCACTGGCCAGCCGAGCCGCCTGTTCGTTGATGTCGAAGGTTGGCAAAACTGTATCCCTGTTCACGCGGGCCGACGGAATTCACATGGTCCGTCCTCTTCCCTGCGGGCAGGGGTAGGAATGCATGTGGCCTTACTCTTCGGCCTCTTCTTCGCCTTCGTCGGACTTTTTCTTCTTCTCTTTCTTCGGGTAGTGCTCGACGACATACTGGGCCATTCGACTAGCTCCCGCGAACATGACGCACATATGGTGGACGGTTGCCTCCCACGAAAGTGGCCCACCATCCCGGGTTTTGCAGAATCTGGATCACGTCCTCGCCAAGCGCTTCTTTCAGGCCGGGCTGGCCGCCGACTTTGACTGTTCGGGTGTCGTTGACTTGGTCGCTCAGTTGCTCGATGTACCGCAGCCAGTACTTGCGGTAGGACTCGAGCTCGTTCTCGATGTGGGCCCATTCGCCTTTCATTGCCGGGTCGGATCGCAGCTTGACATTGGCAACGAACTCCGTGGCGCCAACACCCAGGGCGTTATTGCAAATGTTGATAAAGTCCCATGCCGCATCGCGGATGGAGGTCTTCTGGGCCCATTTCTTCATCGCAACTGCGCCCTTCAGCCCTTCCGCCTCGGCCGCGATGACGACCTCGATGCCACCAACCATCGCTGCACCGCCGGCGCCTGTGCAAAGCCGTCGATGACATCGGCGCCTGTTTCGACCCCCGCCTTGAACGCCTCCTCCCATTTGCGGTGCCAGATGGCGTCGACGAACTTCAGGTAGCCGGCCACGATGGTGAAACCAATCCCGACATTCCCGACATGTTCAAGGAACTTGATGCCCTCTTCCGCTTTCGCGGCGAGCTTCTCCCAGCGCTTCAGCGCCTTGCCGCCGACCTCCGCCAAACGCTTGATCTCGTGTTCCGCGAGGTTCTTGACGAGGTTGAGGCTCATCTCGCAACAGGCGCTAACAAAGCCGTTGACCTTGTTGACAAGTTCCTCGGCGGCGACGCCCGCGGGAATCAGGCCCTTCTTCTTCAGTGCATGCCACTTTTCGCGGATCTCCCCAGGGCCCTTTACGACTCCATAATGGCCTTACCCCAATTGGGTGTGTCGCGGATTTCGGTGAGGTGCGCCTCGTGCTTACTTCCGCCGAGGACCTCGTTGATGACGTCCTCGGTGATGTGCTCCGCACCTTGCTTGGTCAGCTTGTTGGTTTTTTCGGCGAGTTTCTCGGCTTCGACGAACCCTTCGACGGCGTCCTTGAGCTGCTCGGCTTCGAACGCCGCATCGGGTGAGTCAAACTCGACGTCCGCGCGCGCCTCTTTGTGCGCCTCCGTGTAGACGGCGCCATGAACGACTTCCCTGCCCACGTGGCCCACATCCTTTTGCAGCTCAGCAACATTCACCTCAACAAACGTCGGAGCCCGTCGGAGGACATGGAGCAGCTCACCCTGGATTGCCTGCCAGAGGCTCAGGGCCGCCGTCACCTGACCCTTGTCTCGGGTGTTTGCCCAGATCAGGGCTGAGCGCAAATTCACTAGCAGGCCGCGGTGGCGATGACTGAGCTAGAAGCGAAATCAACCGCCTTGAGCGCCTCGATGTGCTTCTGGTCAACTTCGGACTGGTTTAAGGCGACCAGCGCATGGCTCTTGTCGACGCCCCGCACGATGTCGATGCATTGGCGCATGCGGACAATCAGGTCGGCATAGTCGTCGGGATTTTCCGCCTCGGCGGGTCCCTTATGCCGAGCATGGACGTAGTTTCGCCAACTTGCCTTTCGGGCTTCACCACATGCCCAATCGGGCACACGTTGAAGCGGCGGCCCTGAACCGGTAGCTCTGACCCGTGAGTCGGAGGCCGGAAGCTTGCCGAAGTGAAGCAGAGTAAAGCCCCCTCAGTGACCCTCCTTGGGTTCAATGAGTCGTCGCAACACCTCTAAATGCATGGAGGTGTTGGATGAGGAGTTGGAGTCGTTTTTTGGGGCCCAACCGCCAGCTGCAGCGGCGGTTCTGGTTGTTCACGGCCGCTGACTCGATTCCGGGTGTCGTTCGACAAGGTTGAGGCGCCGCAAGATGACAAGGTACCTTATGGTGGCTCCTGATGGACGATGACGTAACGCTGGTAGAAGCCTCCGGACGCGAAGTCCCGATCACCAGCCCGGCCAAGGTCTTATTCCGGGAGCGCGGCGAAACCAAGCTGGACCTGGTCCGCTACTACCAGGCCGTCGAGGAACCGGTCCTACGCGCCATGGGAGGACGTCCGGTGCTTCTCCAGCGCTTCCCTAATGGGGTGGGCGGCTCATCCTTCTTTCAGAAACGGGTGCCCGAGTCTCGTCCCAACTGGTTGGAGACCACCATCGTGAGCACGCCCAACGGCACGACCTCGCGTGCCCTCGTGGCGGCCGATCTCGCCCATGTCCTGTGGGCGGTGAACTTGGGATGCCTGGGCTTCCACGTCTGGCCGGCGAAGGCATCGGATCCCGAACACGCCGACGAGCTGCGTATCGACCTTGATCCCACCCCCGGCGTCACTTTCGACATGGTGCAGGAGGCCGCACGAGAGGCACGAGCGCTCCTCGACGAGCTGGGGGTTGTCGGTCTGCCCAAGACGACCGGTAATCGCGGCATTCACGTCTACGTACGTCTACAGCCGCGATGGACCTCCTATGAAGTTCGTGCAGCCGCGCTTGCCGTCGCACGCGAGCTCGAGCGACGCCGGCCCGAGCTCATCACCGCCGCGTGGTGGAAGGAGGAACGCGGTCGTCGAGTGTTTATCGACTTCAACCAAAACGCGCCGCACAAGACGATCTTCGGCGCATGGTCGGTGCGCGCCCGGCCCGGCGCCCAGGTGTCGACACCGTTCACCTGGGATGAGCTCGATGTGATCCATCCCGATGCGCTGACAATCGCTAGCGTGCCACAGCGGGTCACTCGGCAAGGTGATCCCTGGGCAGCAATGGCTGAAGCGCCTCAGTCGCTGGATCCCCTACTCGCGCTTCATGAGCGCGACATGGCCTCGGGACTGGTCGACGCGCCGTGGCCTCCCGTCTATCCGAAGATGCCGGGGGAGCCGCGGCGGGTCGCGCCGAGCCGTGCCCGGAAGATCACGACTTCCCACTGAGGGCGGGGGGCCCGGGCTAGCCGCAATTTCTCAGGCGGCTCAGGGAGTCGCTAATCCTTCAGTTTGAGCACGTCCACGCTTTAGCGCTCCATCGTCGAGGGCTCCCGCAGGCGATCCGGCACCACCGGCCCGTGAGCCGGACTGCGGGTGTGAAGCGGGCTCACCTTGCTCGTCTACCCTCGGCGGTACTCTTGCGTAATGCGACCCCTTCGGTACTCCATCAACGTCACATTGGACGGGTGCTGCGATCATCGTGCGATGATCGCCGACGAAGACTTGCATCGTCACGCGGTCGAGAACCTCGACCAGGCCGATGCCCTCCTCTTTGGCCGGGTGACGTACGAAATGATGGAGGCAGCGTGGCGGCCGCCGGCGCCGACGGGAGCGAGACCTGATTGGATGGAACCCTTCGCCCGGACGATCAACGCGGCAAAGAAGTACGTCGTGTCGAGCACCCTGGACCGGGTCGATTGGAACGCGGAGCTCGTGCGGGGGGATCTGGGCAAGGCCGTTCAGCAGCTCAAGCGGGAGTCGGGCAAGGGACTGTTGGTGGGAGGTGTGAAGCTCCCACTGGCGTTGACGGAGCTGGGATTGATCGACGAGTACGAGTTCGTGGTGCAGCCCAGGCTCGCGGGCCACGGGCCGACGTTGTTCGCGGGGCTATCGAAGCACGTCGACTTGAGGCTCGTCAGCCGGCTGGAGTTCGACTCGGGGGCGGTGGCGATGCGGTATGAGCCGAGAAGGTAGCCATTGGGCTTGTTAGCCTCAGTCGGACACTGACCGCGCCATGGCGCGAGTGGCGGACCGATAATCCGGGTATGAGCGACTGCTGTTCGCCAAAGGGCTACCGCTGGATCTTCAGCGAGAAGAGAGCGCACGCCGAGGCGCAGCGTTACCGGCGTCGGGGCCTCGATCCAACCTCGCGACGCATCGCCGACTTGTTGAAGCAGCAGGGCGTCGAAGGCCGAACGCTCCTCGAAGTGGGTGGTGGCATCGGCGCCATCCAGATCGAACTTCTAAAGGTGGGGATCACCCGGGCTGTGAATATCGAGTTGACTCCCACGAATGAGGGAGCCGCGCAGGCGCTTCTGCATGAGGCCGGACTTGCGGATCGCGTCGAACGTCGAGTCATGGACTTTGCTGAGGCGAGCCGCGAGGTGGAGGCGGCAGACATCGTGATCATGAATCGGGTCCTCTGTTGTTACCGCGATATGCCGAAGCTGGCTGGCGCCGCCGCCGACCACACCCGAGAAGTCCTACTGGTTAGCTTCCCCAAAGAGCGTTGGTGGACGCGGGTCGTGATCAGCCTGGGTGACTTGGCACTCCGCGTCGCCCGCCGACAGTTTCAGATCTTCCTTCACTCGCCCGACAAAATCATCGCGACCGTGGAGCGGCACGGACTGAAAAAAGTCTCCAACGAAACGAGCTTTTTCTGGCAAGTCGCGAGTCTGCGCAGGACCCCTGAGCCACGACTCGGCGGCCTCTAGCCCGTTTTCCCTCGGAGCACATCGACCGAAGAGGTGATCAGGTGGCAAACGCCGCCTGAGTCGCAGTCGGCCGGATCAAGCCGGCGAGCGAGCGTGTTTGTCCGTGTGTAGCGTCCCACGACTCTGCCGGACACGACGGACCGTCCCCAGCTGTGAAAGACTCCGAACAAAGGGGCGTGCTTCTGCGTTTATTGATCAGGCAGAGGTCGACCAACGGGCCGTTCTGGCTTGGAGTTGGCGCGCATCGTGGCAAGCGCCAGGGCGGCAGGAGGAAGCTGATGACGAAGACCTACCACGGCTGGTTGGACGGGCGTGGAGTGTGCCATGTGGAGGTCGATGATGGTCAGGGAGCCGTCACGTCCCTTCGAGATCAGGGCTTCGTTTGGGGAGTCAGCGGCGCCGAGCTCCCCGACCTGGCCGCCTCGATGCTCCGCGACGTCCTCGGCAACGACGATGGCGATTCAAGGCGTTTCGTGGTGGACGTCCTTGCTGTGTTGCCACCTAGCCGTTGGACACTGAGCCAGGCTCAAATCGAAGAATGGATGCGGGGTAGGCCCTGGCAGAAGGCGCCCTGATGGGAGGGGACGCTGATGCCGAGACTTCCCGCTGACGCCTGTCCGTATCCACGCCCATTCCCCGAAACATTTGTCGAGTGTCCCCTCTATAAAGGGGAGCGGTATGTCCCCGCCGATTCCCACGAAAATCCACTCTTACCGATCTGGATGTGCCGTCACCTGGTGACCCAGAGCTTTCTGAAGGAGGCCGTCGAGCATCACTACGGCGCCTGTCAGCTTGGCGGCCGGAGAGCGAGACGTCGCCTCATGGTTGTCAACGGGATCAAGCGGCTCCTCCCGGGAGCTTAGGAAAGCGCTGGCGTGGCCGCCAGGCCATCTCACGCCGAGAGGGGCGGCCCGCAGCCGCCCCTCCATCTCAAGTCGCCGATAGCTGTTAGCGGCTACCGAAGGCCCGACCGCCGAGGCGGCCAGCGACGAGACTCAGAACGAGAACGATGATGGCAGCTCCAATGATCGCCGAGATGACGGGAATGCCGCCCAGTACCAATTCGGGCGCGATCACCACATGGAGAACGTCGACCATCAGCCAGGCGCCGACGAGTCCGGCGACAATGGCGCCAATCAGCCCGTACGGCATCCCCCTACCGACCAAGCGTTCCCCGATCAGGCCGGCGAGCGCCCCGACCAGGAGCAGGACGAGCAGATGCTCAAGCGTCATGCAAACCTCCTATGAATTTGCTAGTAGCGCTACCAGATAAAGTATAAGCGGACTTAATAGAAAAGGCAAGCGCGCGCCCTCAAAAAAGACCGAGTTCGCCCGGCTCCCTGGGGGACGCGCCTGTGCCAATTCCGGTTAGACTCGTTTGCATCGACCCCGAAGATGTGGATCCGCAAATGGCCGCTCGAGCGGCGGTCGATCCGGATCGGCTTCTCGAAGGCGAGGACCCCGAGACGCCACACCCGGATGAAGCCCGCCACTGGATCGAGGTTTACACCGAGCTCCTGACCTTCAAGGAGCGGGCCGTGGCCACAGCGCACGAGAGCCTGGCCACGATGCCGGAGGCGGACGCCCGCCGGGAGGCTGTGCAGACGGATTTGACCGTTCTCGAGGCGGAGCGGGACCGACTCCGGCGGCGGCTGGAGTTCTGGAAGCGGCGCCACCTGGACCTCACCACGGCGCAACCGCGGCAGTCCTCGGTGTGACGTCCCGCCCCAGTTAGTTGGCTTCGCCCATCAATTCGGTGACCAAGGAAGCGTAAAACCAACATAGCTTCCTGTCCCCGATTTCCAGGTCATCGAGCCCCGGTGGGCTTCCACGATAGCCTTTACGAGAGTCAATCCCAGGCCCAGCCCTTCGCTGGTGTCTGGGCCTTGGGCGAAGGGGGCGAAGAGCTCGGCTGCGTTCGGCCCCAATCCCCGGCCGTCATCTGCCACCCGCAGCTCGATCGATCGACCACGAGGCTCAGTGACTACCCGTACTTGGCCGCCCGCTTTCCCGTACTTAGCCGCATTGTCGATGAGATTCACCAGGCATAACTTCAAGTAGAAGCGGTCGCCAACGACGTGGCCCACGATGGGAGTAGGCCCGCCGCTCGATGCGAGACGTGCCTTCCGGTACGCGCACAGAGGCGCCGCCGCCAGCAGCGTTTCCTCGATCAACGAGCTGACCGCAATGGGTCCCCGACGGATGGGCAATCTGCCCGCCTCGGCCCGGCTCCCCTCCTGCAGTTCAACGGCCAGGCGATTGAGCTCGCGCAGGCTCTGGCGGATCTCGCCAAGAATCTGTTCCCGCCGCCCAGCGTCCCGTTGGATCTCGTCGGAGGCAAGCATCTCGGCGTAGCCGGCGATGAGACTCGTCGGATTCCGCATTTGATGCGCCACCAGACGCAAGATACTGGGCCAGTGATCTTCGGTGGTACGCAAAGTCAGCCCGTTCACCTCGCAAGATATTGTATCACTGCTATAACCTTCCATAAACTCGGGCACGCTAAATACTGCCTATGGCCACTTGACAGAGGGTCCTACGCAGTCCACGCTGTGTGGCAATGGGAACGGTCGTGCCAGAGGAGTACGCCGTCCGCATCGCCGAGTTGAGGCGATTGGGGCACGAATTGCGTACGCCCTTGACGCTGATTCAGGGCTACGTCAGCTTGCTCGAAGACGATGTGCTGGCCTCCGAGCAGCGCCGCGAGGCCTGCGGTTTGGTGCGTGAGAAGTGCGCTGAGATGAACCGCATCATCACTGCCTTTCTCGATGAGGCGGCCGAGGGTGGTCACCTGGGTGTCGAGACCGGGGCGCCTGGTCTACAAGCCGCACGATAGTCCGCAATCTGCTGGCTATCGACGGTCCGCCGCGGGTCAAGCAGCTGGGTAGCAACATAAGAACGTACGCGTCCCGGTACCGTATGCCCTCGGGGGCGAAGGGCCTGCGCGACTCGGGACTCCTGGCCATCGCTTCCGACTCGTAACGGGGCAACAATGGTCTGAATGCAAGCGCAGGACTGGGATGCGCGCTATCGGACCACGACCCTTCTCTGGACGGAACGACCTAATCAGCTTCTGGTCGAGCAGATCAGCGGGGTGAAGCCAGGTCGAGCGCTCGACCTGGGCGCCGGCGAGGGCCGCAATGCCGTCTGGCTGGCAGAACAGGGATGGCAAGTCACCGCGGTGGACTTCTCGCGGGTCGCTCTCGAGCGCGGGGTCGCAGTCGCGCAACGGGCCGGCATCGACGTCGAGTGGGTGCAAGCTGACCTGACCGACTACAGACCAGCCCACGCCGCATTTGATCTCGTCGTGATCCTCTATTTGCATCTCCCGCCGGGTGCCCGACGCGGCGTCCTCGACCAGGCGGTCACGGCGTTGCGCCCTGGGGGGCGACTCCTGATCGTCGGACATGACCTCGAGAATCTCGTTGCCGGCCATGGCGGTCCGCAGGAACCCAGCGTGCTGTACACGCCAGACCGGATCGCGGCTGACTTGCCCGGGCTGACACTCGCGCGCACGCAGACGGTGAAACGTCAGGTGCAGACGGTCGAGGGCATCGCCACGGCGTTCGACACCGTCGTGGTCGCCATGAAGCCGGCCATCCAGCCCGCGAACCTGGCGACCGTCACGGCGCGCTGGTCCGGCACGCCGTTCCAGTTCGACATCACGGGCCCCCGGGGAGAAGTCGTCACTGTCGACGAACCGCCGCCCCTGGGACTGGGTCGCGGCATGAAGCCCAGCGAGATCCTATTGGGGGCGCTCGCCACCTGCTCAGCGATCAGCGCCGTCTCGCTGCTGCAGAAGATGCGCCAGCCACTTCGCTCGCTCTTTGTCCGCGTCGAAGCCAACCAACAGTCCGATTGGCCGAAGGCGTACACGGACATTCACCTGCAGTTCGTCGTCGGCGGCAACGGATCCTTCGACATCGCTCTGGTGAAGAAGGCGATCGATCTCGCGACGACCCGCTATTGCCCTGTCAGCGCCACCATGGAACTGGGTCAGGGCGGCTGTCGAATCGACACAGGCTTCACGATCGTGGATGACACACCCGCCGGCGTCGAGTAACGATGTTCCTGTTCCAGCCTGACGGTCCCCCGAATAAGGGGCGATTGGCCTGCATCCATTTGCGGGTGACCTCCGTCTAAGGAGGCAATCACACGCAAGGAGGAATTGCAATGAGCTTCGTCAAATTCATGGCCCATCCGATCGGTCGCTGGTCCCGGGTTATCGCTAGTGTCGCGATCGCGGCGGTGGCGATCTACCTGTCCGCCGGCGCCTGGACCGTCGTGCTGATCGCGGTTGGTGCGGTGGTATTTCTGGCCGGAGCCCTGAACGTCTGCATCTTTGCTCCGTTGTTCGGCGGGCCTTTCAGCGGCCGGCAGGCGCTACAGAGCTAGCTCGGCGCGGGCAGGCCGTGGCGCCTATCCTGACAGCAGGGTGGCTGAAGGGACTGGCGTCGCCACGTCTGCCGACCTGGCCAGCTTCTTCGAGGGGGAGCTGACCCGTTTGTATGGGCTGTGCTTCAAGATGCTGCAGGACACCACCGAGGCTGAAGACGCGGTGCAGGAGACGGCAATGCGGGCTATCCGATCGATCGATCGCTTTCGCGGGGAGGCAGCCCTGCCCACCTGGGTGTTCCGGATCTGCGTGAACGTTTGCCGCGACCGGATCCAGGACCGAGCCCGTGACCGGAAGGCGTTGGAAAATGCCCGTATCGATGCCTTGTGGCGTGACGAACACTACAGCGTTGATCCATCGCTCGTGGTCACGCGAGTCGAAGACGGCAAGCGACTACGAGCCGCCCTCAACCGGCTTAGTCCAGCCCAGCGGATGGTCCTCCTCCTCCATGACGCGGCCGATTGGCCTGCGTCGCGCATCGCCGACGACCTGCAGCTACCGCTGGGCACGGTGAAGTCACACCTGCGGCGGGCACGGATGGCGATGGTCACCCTGCTCGGCCAATCCGACAAGGAGCCCGAATGAGTCTGACCTGTGGGCAAGCCAGAGTGATGGCATCGGATTTGCTCGATGACAGCCTGACGGAAGAGGACCGCATCGCCCTCCTCGCCCACATCGAGACCTGCGCGTCGTGCCCGAAACTCTACCGGTCGATGGCGGCGATCTATCAACAGATGCACACCACTTCACCGGCGACCCCAAGCCAGGAACTTCGCCGCCAGGTGAGGCAACTCTTCAGAAACGACTAGCCGAACGACCCGATGGAACCGGGACTATTGACTCGTGCTGGCTAACCGGGTCACGGTAGCCTGAGGGCATGGAAACGAGTTACCGCATTGAAGAAGACGAGTCGGGGCTCTCGGTCGAGCTCAAGGGGGCTGTCGGTAAGAAAGACGAGCTGCTTGCCACTTTCGGCGAGTGCACGGAAGGGCAGTGCTCTTGTCCGACCGATGAGTACAAGAAACTGGCGTCGATGGACGTCGAGCAGTCTGGCGACGTCATCAAGCTACGCCTGGAGGCGAGGACCGGGGAGAAATTTGACACCTCCGAGATCGCGGCTTGCCTTGACTACACGACGCAGAAACTCGGCCGGTAAGTAAACAGCGGGTCAGCTAATCGAGGTGGCAAGGAACCGCGACGGGGCCATGCCCTCCGAGACGTGGCAACCCGCCGCGACCCGCTGCCTCCGACCGGCTTACGAGCGCCCCGCTCCGCTACGAGCGCGTTCCAGCTGCGCGATCTGGATCAGGTTGCCAGAGGTGTCATTCGCCTGGGCGATGGTCGAGCCTGTCACCTTGGTGGGCGGCATCTTGAATTCGGCGCCGCCGGCCTTCATCCGCTCATAGTCGCCCTGGACATCGTCCGTGAAGAACATCGCTGCGGGCTGGCCCTGCTGGAAGAGCGCCTCCTGGTAGGCCTTGGCCGCGGGGTTGTCGTTGCGCGCGAGCTGCAG
>Ga0207646_10005565_pt1 | contig 13226 bp, 14 predicted proteins | sample KBSK5502metaG_FD_184343 | JGI IMG/M metagenome (GOLD analysis project Ga0207646, IMG submission 184343) | Corn, switchgrass and miscanthus rhizosphere microbial communities from Kellogg Biological Station, Michigan, USA - KBS K5-50-2 metaG... | ecosystem: Host-associated > Plants > Roots >...
CTTCCCGCTGCCCGAGTCGCCGAGCACCAGCACGTGAGGATTGACACCCGGCGGGCGCAGGATGCGGCGCCGCATCCTGCCCGCGACGACCTCGGGCGCGACGGTAGGGATCATTTCAGCTCCGTATAGACGGCTGTTACCTGTACGCCTCGCTGGCGCGCAATCAATGCCGCTTGCTGTTCTATCCAGGCATCGGCCGCCGCAAAATGCTTATGGCATACGGCCGCAGATGGAGCCCCGGGAAGTTCATAGCTTGTTGCATTGCCCTGCCAATCCTGGGTGGCAATCCAGTACCGGCGCTCGGGAATTACTGGCTTTCGATGCTCGTAACCACACGGCCCGTGCTGGCTTAGCTTCCGCTCTTTATCCCGGCGGTAGCCCTCGGCTATCTGGGCAACCATGAGAATGCCGGTTGCGTATCCGTTTTGACTGACCGCCGATGACTGGCGGCGTGCCAGCTCGCCCGAGGCGGCCCTCGCGCTAGTGAGCTGGCGGCGCTGCTCACGCTCGGCCCGCTCGGCCTCGCGGCGTCGCTGCTCGGCCTCGCGCTCGGCCTCGGCCTCGCGGCGCCTCACCTCAGCCTGCCGCTCCTCGAGCTGGAGGCGCCTCTCAGCCTGCACCTCGAGCTGATTAACGAACGTCATCAGCGTGCCGAAGTCGCCGCCGCGGCGCACGTTATCGAGGTCGCTGAGCAGCTCGCGCAGCAGCTCGAGCGTGTCGGCCTCGGCGATCTCGGCCTCATAGCCCTCGGCGAGGTCGTACAGGCCCTCGGCCCGCGCGGCGACGTAATCGTTACCCTCGGCCTCTGCCAGCTCGCCCGCGTGCTCGAGGTCGGCGAGCAGCTCGCCGAGGTACTTCTCGGCCTGCCGCTTGGCGGCGTGCAACTGCACCCGCGCCCGGCGGGCCTCGGCCTCGGTGACCCGCGGCACGACCTCGCCCCGCTTGGGCGTGTGCTGCTTGCGCCGGGCCTCGAGGGCATCGGCGAGGGCCGAGCTGCCCGGCGAGGTGCCGCGCGTCTTGCACTGCTCGCATACGACGGCGGTGTGATCGGTAGTCCACCGGCCCGGGTGCCCGCACCCGAGGTCGTCGGCCTGGTCGCCGAGCACGTCGGCGACCTCGAGCACCTCGCCCTCGGTGCCGCGCTCGGCGGCCCACAGCCGGGCGAGCCGGGCGCCCTCGCCCTCGGCGACCTCGCCGCCGGGCCGCCGAGCGACCTCGGCCCGGGCGTCGGCCCGCCGCTGCCGCTGGTGCGCCGCCCAGGCATCGCGGCACGGCTGGCACCGCGCGGTCCCTTTGGGGTACTCGCGGTAGCGCTCAATCGTGCCGTGCGGGTGCTCGGGCATGGGCCTAATCCTCGGCGAGGTCGGCCCGGTACCGCATCCAATCGGGCGCCTGGTCGCCGAGGTCGGCCCGGGCCGCCTCGAGCACCTCGCGGATATGGCGGCGCCGCTCGCGGGCCTGCCGCTGCCGTTCAAATAGTGCTGCATCGATCATGTATCCGAGTATATCGGCGCAGGTCACACACATACCTGCTCGCGTATTGGCAGCGTGTCAGATATGCGGCGAACGCTGAAACCGGGCGCCTCTCCCGCGGGGTTAGGAGAGGCGCCCGGCGCTCGGCGAGATCGTCAATCACGCGACGCCCGCCCGAGGTCGGTTACGCGCCCACCGCTCGAGGGCCTCGGGCGGGTACAGGGCCTCGCGGCCCGCCTCGCCGCCCTCGGCGGCCGCCGGGAAGTCGGCGTCACGGGTGCGGGCCTTGCGCACGACCTCGAGCGTGCGCGCCGCGGTGCTGCCCTCGGGCACGGGAATCACGCCCGAGGCGACGGCCTCGCGTAGCCCGATCGGCGAGGGCCTCACGCCGCGCATCGGCTCGGCGGCCGCACCGTCGCCGCCTCGCACGGCCGCCCCGCCCGTGAGGGTGAGCGCTGGAAACTCGGCGACCGTGCCCGAGGTCGCCAGCTCGCGCGCCTCGGCGACCGTCAGGAATAGGCCCTGAGTCTCGCGCACGTCGCCCGAGATAGCGACCTGCATACGGCCGCGGTGCCTGCTCGAGCGCGGTGCGGGCCATACCTCGGGCACCAGCACCCGCCAGTTATTGAGCGTGAACCGCGAGAGGATGCGCACACCGAGATTCTCGCGGGCCTCGCCGCCGCCGACCGTGCGCGCCGTCAACATCTGGGCGATCGCCACGACGTTAACTCGCACCTGCCTGCCCATAAACAGGGCGTCGCCCAAACTCTCGACGGCGGGCGACTGTTTCGGGTCTTCTTTGCTCTTGATCTTGGCCCAATGCTTAGAGAGCCGGGCCGCGGTCGCGTTCAATTCCTCGGCGATTACCAGGATGCGCGGGCCGATGTCAACGTGATCGGTATTGCCCTCGAGGTCGGCGCCCTCGTCGGCGGCCTCATTACGGCGGTCTAGCTCGCCCTGTAGCCAAATCAGGGCGTCGTGAATCTCGGCGATGTCGCGGCATATCCGCACGTTGGGCAGGCCGCGCGCCCAGGCGTGCGAGAGCCGCTTAACGTCCAAGATGAGCGCGATGCCGCCGCGGGCGAGGTGCTGCGCGACCAGGCTGCGCGCGGTCGCCGACTTTCCGCCGCCGCTGCCCATGCTGAGGCAGGCGTGCGGCGAGTCGGCGTCAAGCTCCCAGACGACCGGCTCGCGGCCGCGCCCCAGGCCGATCAAGAGGGCAGTCTCGGCGAGCGTACCGAGCAGCGATCGCACGTCGGCGAGTCGCACCTCGGGCGGCGGCGGCGTGTGCGTCGTGAACACGACTCGCGGATGATTGCCCGCGAGGTGCCATTTGTGCGACACGGCCTCGAGGCCGAGTACGGCAGTCGCGGCGTCGGCGATCGCCTGCCGCGACACGTCGGCGGTGAGCGCGAATCCTTGCGGCAGTCGCACCGTGATCTTTGCGCCCGCCCTGGTCGCAAAGTCGCGCGGCACCTCGAGCCAAGAGCGTGGCCGCACCGCTCGCGGCACGCCGACCAGCTCGCCGAGCGCGAGGTGCAGCGGTCGCACGTGCCGCCGGGTGTGCGAGTAGTTGAGCGCGGCGCGGTATGCGACGCCGCCGAGCGCGCCGAGGCCGACGTGCGCCGGGCGCACCCAGGCCCGGCCCGATTGGACGGTGAGCGCGGCGAGCACGCCGAGGGCCGAGCTGGCGGCGACCGTCGCCGCGGCCGCGCCCTCGAGCGCGGTGATCGTGGCGGCCCACGCGGCGACCAGGCCGTAAGCGGCGCCCAGGCCGCCGAGCACTAGGCCGAGCCGCACACCCGCCCGCACCTCGCGGCGCAAGTGATACCAGCGCGGCGCGTGCCCGGTAGGCGTGAGGGCCTTAGTAGCAGGTCGGCCCCACCCGGCATCAGTCATCGCGCGCCCGTCGAGCCGCTCGCCCGTGGCAAACAACCATGTGAGCTTGATCGCCCGGCGCACCCGCCGATCGGCGAGGGCGACCAGCACCAGGGCGAGGCCCGCGAGCACGAGTACGCGCGTCATCGGTGATCACCTCCGCGGCGGCCGCCCCGCCGTCGGTGCTCGCCGACGTGATCAGCCCGCCGCCCGCGCCGTGCGCTGATCACCAGGGCGATCAGCAGTGCGAGCAGCGCCGCGGCGGCGAGGGCGAGCAGCACGATTAGCGCCAGCATCACGCGCCCTCGCTATCGCCCGGCCCGGGTACGGCCTCGAGGCGTCGGCCTAGGACGGTCCTAGGCCGCTTGCCCAGGTCGGCGGGTATCGGCAACCTGGGACGGCCGCGCTCGAGGGCCTCGGCGTCGTGCTCATCCTCGAGCACCTCGGCCCGCACGGCGTAGACCTCGCGGGCCTGCCGCTCGAGGCTAAGGCGCCGCTCGGCGAGGTCGTAGCGGGCGAGCTGCCCGCGGTGCGCGAGCAGGCCGAGCACGCCGAGCACGACGGCGCCCAGGAGGGTGCAGAGGGCGACCTCGGCGAACACGATCACGACGCCCATAGCGGCGGTGAGCTGGCGCCCGAGGGCGTGCCCTATGGCGATGACGGTGATGAGGATTGATGCGGCGATGCCGAGGCCGACGGCGCCGCCGAATCCGATACCGGAGCGGTGCTCGCGGCCGCTCATGATGCGGCCGCCGAGCTGGCGCGATAGAACGTAGTCACGGCGCGTGACCTCCTGTTAGGTGCGCGTCCAGGGCGCCCGGCCGAGCTGTGATCTCGTGCCGGGCGCCCGCCTGTTATGAGTCGATTGTAACTCTTGAACGCTGCATTCGGCCTCTATGCTTATGGGTATGAACAGGTATGTAACTACCGGCGTCGCGGCCCGTGCGCTCGGCGTGAGCACTGCCACGCTCACCCGTTGGGCTGCGGCGGGCCGCGTCACGCCTGCCGAGCGCACCCTCGGCGGGCATTACCGCTGGGACCTGGGAGCGCTGCGCGCTGAGGTGCGCGGTGAGGCGCCGCAAAGTGAGCGGCGTCGAGCTGCTGAAGACATCGCCCGGGTGATTCACGCCGCAAACCGTGAGCTGCAAATCGTCCAAGGTGACCCGACACCCTCGCCGCCGTGGGATGAGGCACCCGAGTACCAGGCCCGGGAAAACATCGCCTCGGTAGAGCTGGCCCTCGCTGACTCGGGGCGCACGCCCGAGACGAATCATCAGGGCTGGTATGAGCGGCTCATCGCCGACGGGTGGCGCCGTGGCGACGTGAAAGACCCGGTAGCCAAGACTCACCCGCTATTGGTGGCGTTCGATGAGCTGCCGCGCGATCAGCAACTTAAAGACCGTTTGTTCATTGCGATCGTGCGAGCACTCGCGCCTGAGAGTGAGACGTGAGCGCGGCGTGTCGCACCGCGGCCGCGGTCGCGGCTCCGCTTTCATGAGACATGTATCCGATACGGAAGGTGAGACATGAGTGAGACAACCGAGGTGATCGCCGAGCGCGAGCACCAGGCCGCCGCGGCGCCCGCCGCGACTCGCGTTGCGACCTCGCGTCGCGTCGCGGCGTATCTGCTGCTGCTCGCGGTACTCGGGTGCGTCGCCGCGATGAGCTTTTCGGGCATTTACGGGTGGGCGACGGGCACGCTGCACTGGTCGCCCGGGCATGCCGCCCTGGTGCCGGTATCGCTCGATATCGCGGCGATGGTGTGCGCGCTGCTCGCACTTGATTCGCTGGCGAAGGGTGAGGCGGCGCCGATGCTGCGCGTGCTCACCGCGGCGTTTGTCGCGCTCTCGGCGTTCATTAACTGGCGTCATGCGATCGCTACGGGCAATATCGCCGAGCAGGTGTTCTTTCCCGCGATGAGCGTGCTCGCCTATGCCCTGGTGCACGCGGTTTTTGCCAAGTACCGGCGGGAGGTGCGGCGCGACCTCGAGGGCCGCCCTCACCGTGAGGTGCTCGCCGAGCTGCCGCGGCTCGGCGCCGCATCGTGGGCGCGCTACCCGGGCCGCGCGTTCGGCGTCGCGTCGTCGGCGGTCGCCGCCCGCCTCGAGCGGGCCGAGGTCGCTATCCGGCCCGCTGCGGTGCGCTCGGCCGCGGTCGCCGCATCACCCGCACCCGCCGCCGGGCGGCCGCGTCCGAAGCGCTCGGCCGCGCCCAGGCCGCGCCCCGCCGCGGCGCCCGCGGCCGCTGAGGGTGACCTCGCCGAGGTGCCGCTCGCCGCGGCGATCCGCGCGGGCCTCGCCGACGGCCTCGAGCCGCGCGAGGTGCCCGCCTGGCTCGCCGAGCGCGGCCGCCCGGGCGTCAAGGCGTCGCGTGTCTATGACGTGGTGCGCCGCGATCGTGAGGGCGCCAGAGGGCGCCTCACCGCCGTCTAGGCCCGTACACGACTCGGCCTCGGCGCCGCTGAGGGGTGGGGCCGAGGCCGATCCGATAAGGAAAGTGATCAGCACCAGGCTACGGCCGCCGCGCCCGCTGGTACTAGACGGCCCGGGCGTGTACCGTTGAAGCTATGCCAACCACTACGCTCGCCGCCGCGGCGATCCTGCGCGACCTCGAGCAGGCCGAGGCCGGGCGGGTCAAGCTCGCCGACCTCAGCCGCGCTATCGGCTGGGATAAGGCAAGCCAATCTCACGCGGTTACCGAGGGCCTGCTAGACGCCCGCCGCCTCGGCGGCCCGGGCAACCCCTACGGCATCACCCGCGATGACGCGATCACGCTGCTACTCGCCGCGCTGCTCGCTGTCGCCGCGGGTGTCGCTATCGCTGCCATGCTGCGCGGTCTCAAGGCCCAGGGTGTCACTGGTGACCTCGCCGCCGAGGTGCTGCACGCAACTGTCCGAACATAAGCAAAGGCCGCCCGCGCCAACGGGCGGCCGCTCCTTTAGGAACATCTTGTGACACTGAGTCTAGCCGGCGATTCTACCGCCGCCTATCCCCATTTTAGCAGGTCAAACGCCCGCGCTCGCGTGCTGCTCGCCCCCGTTGCTGTACTGCTGTCACAGCAGCACCAGGCCGAGGCGTCGTGAGCGCGCCCGCCGCCGAGCCGCGGGCCGCCGACGCCCACCGCCCGCCGAGCGCGGCGCCGCCCGAGCATGAGGCGCCCGTCATGAGTGGCGGCGTGCGTTTCTCGCTCGGCTCGGCGAGCTGGCCGCGTGGCGTGTACCGCTGGGATAGGGCCGCCGACGGGTGGCGTGATATTGCGCCGCTGCCGCATGTTCACGCGCGGATCGTGACCCGTGATGGTACGGGCACCCGCTCGGGCACGTCTTACCTGCTGTCGGCCTCGGGTGAGCAGGGCGACGCCCAGGTGATCGCCGCCGAGCTAGTGCACGACGGGTCGTGGGCGGCCCGGCTCGGCGTGCCGCTGTCGTCCGATCCGAAAGTGCGGCAGGCCGCGGGCTCGGCGATCATCGAGGCGGCCCACTTCGCGGGCGTGCCCGAGGCCGAGCAGGTGCCGCGCGAGGTTAGCGGCCGCATCGCCCGCCCGCCCAGGATGCCGAACGGATACCTAACAGCCTCGCCGCTGCCGCCCGAGCAGGCCCTCGAGCACTGGCGGGCAATCGCCGAACAGGCAACGCCGACGGTCGCCGACTACCTCGGCGCCTCGGCGATCAGCCCGCACGTGCGCGGCCTGGGCGAGCCCTCGCACATCATCGACGTGTTCGGCGACGCCGAACAGGGCAAGACGACCGCGGTACGCATCGCCGCGGGCGTGTGGGGCGACTCGCGCGAGTTCGCTGGCACGCTGATCGCCTGGAATGCCACGGGCACCGGGTGGACGCGGTTTCTCGGCCAGCTCGGCACGCTGCCCGGCTTCATCGATGAGTCGGGCATGGCCCGGCGCACGCCCGCCGAGTGGGCACAGATCATTTACCAGGTGTGCGGCGGCGCGCAGCGGCTCGCGGGCGACCGGCGCGACCCGTTGAGCACGTCAACCTCTATGCCGTGGCACGGCATCGTGCTCATGACGGGTAACGGCGCGATCACCGCGGGCCTGGGCGCGGGCGCGACCGCGGGCGTAATCCGGCGAGTGCTGGAGTCGCCCGGCCCGTTCACCGCCGACGCCGCCAACGCCGAGCAGCTCGCCGCGCACGCCGCCCTCGCCTACGGGCACCCGGGCGTGATGCTGCTCGAGCGGTACGGCCTCGCCGATGCCGCGGCCGCGCTCGAGCTGGCCCGCGGCTGGCGCGGCGAGGGCCTCGCCCCGCGGCCGCTCGGCGCCTCGCCCGGCACGACCTGGGCGCGGTGCCTGGCCTGCCACATCGCGGGCGCGATCATGCTTGACGACCTGCTCGGCACGGGCGGCGCGATCGCCGACGGCGACGCATGGTGGCCGGGCCTGCTCACGATCAAGGCCGCTGACTACGCCGAGCAGTGGCTCGCCGAGCACGACCGGCCCGCTGAGCATGACGCCGATGCCCTCATCGCCGAGGCCCGCGAGGCGATCGCCCGCGAGCCCTCGAGGTGGCCGACCCGCGCGCAGTACGCCGCCGCGCTCGAGGTGCCCGACTACTCGCCCGCCGCGCACTCGGCGTCCTCGGCGATCCCGCGGCACGGCATCGCCCGCGAGTTTGCGGGCGTGCTCGACAATGACGGCGCGTGGTTCGCCATGTTCGGCGCCACCCTCACCGCGCTAATTGACGCCCTCGGCATCGACCGCGAGCGTGCCCTCGGCGAACTGGACCGCCGCGGCGTGCTCGCCATCGCCGACTCACAGCGGCGCCACGGGAACAAGCGCACGACGCCCGTTCACATCGCCCCGGGCGTCAAGCCGAAAATGTACCGGCTCGAGGTGCCCCCGACCGAGCCCGACGACCAGGCCGAGGATGACGCCGAGCAGTCCCTCGCGCGAGAGCAAACCCCAGAACCGGGGGAACCGGGGGAACCTGCCAGGTCAGAGGGTAAATCGCATGGGGAACCCCCGGGGGAACCTCGGGGGAACCTCGGGGGAACTTCGGGCGGAAACGCCGCCGAGGCCGCGCCCGAGCAGCTCGCCGAGGCCGCCGAGGTGCTGCCGCTCGAGCCTGCCGCGGTCGCCGCGGCCCTCGGCGGCCGCCAGCTCACCGCCCCGGCGCCGATCGCCTACGGGCGCCGCGACGCCGCATCGATCCTCATGGCCCGCGGACACAAGGTCGCCATGCCTTACGGACCCGGCGGCCCGGCGTGCTACCTGCTCGACGGCGCCCAGGTGACGCCCGAGCAGCTCGAGGCCGCCGCCCGGGCGTACGAGGTGCCCGAGCAGGCGCGGCCCGCTACGGCCGCCGTGAGCGCGCCCGAGGCCCTGCCCGAGGTGCTGCCCGAGGTGCCTGCCGACGACGACCAGGCCGACGACGACGGACACCAGGGCGCCGGGCAGGCCGACCAGCTCGCCGAGGCCCGGGCCGCCCTGCACCTTGACGTAGCGTGCCCGCGGTGCGAGGCGCCCGTATCGCGCCCGTGCCGCACCTCGGGCGGCCGCCACTCGCCGACGGTGCACGCCGAGCGCGAGGCCGCCTCGGCCGCCGCCGCGGCCGCCGATCCGCCCGACGATGACCAAGTCGAAGCCGGGCCGCTGCCCGAGGTGCCCGCGGGCGTGATCATGTGTGGCCCGCGGCCGCCGACCCGCGGTGACCTCGAGCAGGTCGCCCGCTTCGCCGGGCAGCTCGCCGAGCGTGCCGCCGGGCACCGGGCCGAGGCCGAGCCGGGCCGCGCCCGCCGTGAGGCCGACTCGCGCCCGTACCTGGTGCTCGGCGGCGACGGCCGCGCCTACGGCCCGGGCGGTGAGGTGCTCAAGGGTGCCGAGCTGCCCGGCTCGGGCCTCGCCGAACCCCGGCACGTCGGCGACCTCGCCGCCCTCGCCGCCCGGCTCGGCACGGTGCGCCTCTGGGTGCCGCGTCCGGCCCGCGAGCTGCTCGGCCTGCCCGCCGAGGTGCCCGACCTGCCGCCGGGCGAGGGCTGGCCGCACCCGTTCACCGAGGCCGCCGACCCTGCCGAGTGGGGAATGCACCCGGGCGACCCGCGCGGCCTCGCCGGGTGGATGGACCTATGGGCCGAGCCGCGGCCCGAGGGTGCCCGCTCGCTCGGCGTCGGCGTGCCCGAGTGGATGAGCCGCACGCCCGCCCTCGCCGAGCTGGCGCCCGCCGGGCTGGCCCGCGCGCTAGACCTGGTGCACCAGGCGACGACGACCCAGGCGGGCCGCGGCGGCGTCGCCTACGAGCGGTCGCCCGGCGCGACGTATAAGCACCTGGTATCCCAGGCCGCTAAGTGGTCTCGCTCGGGCACGCCCGAGGCAGTCGCCCCGCCGCCGCCCTACGCCCGCGGCCGCGGCCGCCGCGGCGAGCTGAGGCTACGCCCGCCCGGCGGGTACGTCGCCCCGGCCGCCGAGGTGCCCGCCGGGTGGGTGCTCGCCCGCCTGGACGTTAACCAGTGCTTCGCGTCGGCGGCGCAGTCAACCACGTTCGGCCTGGGCGAGGCCGAGCACGTCAAGGCGGGCCGCCTCGGCGATGAGCCGGGCGCGCACAAGGTGATGGTGCGCGGCGCCCGCGAGGTCGGCGTGCATCCGTCGCTGATGCCGTGGATTCCCGCCGACGGCCGCCGCCGCGACGCGATCGCATGGCTCGACACCCTCGCCGCCCGCTGGCTCGCTGAGCGCGGCGTGCCGCTCGAGGTGCTCGAGTCCTACATCTGGCCGACCTCGGCCCGGGTGTTCGACTCGGCCTCGGGCCGCCTCGGCGCCGCCGTCACCCGCTACCGGGCCGAGGGCACGCCCGAGCACCTCGCCGCGGCCGCGGTGATCAAGGCGATGTCTAACCAGTACCTCGGCGGGTGGCTCGCCTCGGACTTCGGCGGCGACCGCGCGCCCGATGACTGGCACCACCGGCCCGACTGGTGGATACGGGTGCGGACCCAGGCCGAGGTGCGCAAGCAGCGCAACCTGCTGCCCGCGCTCGAGGCGGGCGCCCTGGTCGTGCTCGCCGCCGATCAGGTCGATTCGGTCTACGTCGCCGCCGCGACGGCCGCCGACCTCGAGCAGGCGCCCGGCGCCGGGCGCCGCCCGCTGCTCCGCGACGGCCGCGGAGGTTTCAAGCTCGAGCAGCTCGCCGAGGTCACGCCCGACCTCGCCCGCCAGCTCGCCGACCCGCGCGGCAGGCCCGACGCCCGCCGCGTGGCAATCAAGGCCGCCCTCGCACACGCCGAGGGCCAATCCGGCACGACACAAGGAGAGTGATCACCGTGCCAGCAATCACCATCACCATCACGGGTAACGCAACCGGCGACCCGGAGCTGAGGTTCACGCCCGCGGGCGTGCCCGTGGCAACGTTCACCGTCGCCGTCAACGAGCGGTATAAGGCCGCCTCGGGTGAGTGGACCGACGGGCCTACCTCGTTCGTGCGGTGCGTCGCATGGCGCGACCTGGGCGAGCACGTCGCCGAGTCGGTCGCCAAGGGTGATCGGGTCATGGTCTCGGGCGCGTTCCGCGAGCGCGAGTACGAGGTGCAGCCGCAGCACACGGGCGACTCGGGCAAGCGGCGGGTGTGGGAGCTGAACGCATCCGAGGTCGGCGCCTCGCTGCGGTACGCAACCGCCAAGATCGCCAAGGTCCGGCGTGACGGCGTGCCGCTGCCCGATGACCCGTGGGCCGACCAGGCGCCGCCGCCGAGCGCGCCCTCGGCGTCGGATGAGCCGCCGTTCTAGCAGGTGAGCCGAGGGCGGCCCGTTCCCATCTTCCCCGGGCGTGCGGGCCGCCCTCTGACACCAGAGAGGTTAACCAGTGGCATCACTGCATGATCGGTTTCAGCAGGCGATAGACGCCCGCGCGGGCGCCCGCCAGCCCTCGAGCGTGGGCGGCGCGATGGAGCGCTACGGCTGGTCTACCCGCGACCTGGCCGGGCGCCTCGGTGTATCCGAGCGCACCGCCCGCCGCTATCGCCAGCAGGACCGGATACCCGAGCGGCGCCGCGAGGACTGGCGCCGCGAGCTGACCCGCGCGGCCCGCGGCCGCCAGCGTGCCCGCATGGAGCGCGGCGGCATCGGGCAGATGAGCGCGGGCGGCGAGTACGAGGTGAGCCCCGGGCGCCGCTACCGCACCGGGCCTAGCTCGCGGGTGCGCACCTCCCAGGACAAGATTCCCGCCGCGGCGATGCGCGACTACTGGGCCGCCGTGGACCGCGGCGACGCCGCCGAGGCCGACCAGATCCTTAACGACGCCCTCGCGGGCGCCTACGACGCCCCGGGCCTGCACATGACGGACGTGGATGATGTCAACTTCACTATCTGAGCGGCCCGCCCGCCGGGCGCACCGCCGCGGCGCCCGCGAGCTGCCCGATGACGGCGTTATCGATGAGCTGGCAATCTCGATTGCCGTCTCGGGTGCCCGCGTGGTGCGGCTCACCGAGGCCGAGCGCGCGATCGCCGCCGAGCGCATGATCCGGGGCGGCGCCGACCTCGCCGAGCTGGCCCGGCACCTGGGCACCAGCACCGCGGCCGCGGGCCGCCTGATACGCGCGCTCGGGTACCGGCTGAGCACGCCCGAGCCGATCACTAAGCACCGTTGGATCGTGCCGGATGAGCAGGCCGCGGCCGCCCTGGTCGCCTAGATAGCAGCACAGCAGCATTGCCCGCGTGCTGCTATGCTGCTATGCTTAGGTCTGTACCACCCGCCCACCCGATAGGGAAAGTGATCACCATGACGACCAGGCCAAACGCCCCAGATGCCGAGCAGGCCGCCCGCGACGCCCTCGCCGCCCTGCCGCCCGCCGAGCGCGACGAGGCGCGTCGCATCTTCTCAATCACCGTCGGCGTGCTCGACGCCCTCGAGTACGGATACATCGCCGCCCTCACCTGGGACGATGAGGGCCTTTACTCGCTGTACGAGCTGGCCGACTCGTGCGCCCGCGTCGCCCGCTACGCCGCCGAGGGCTACCGGCTCGCCCCGGGCGCCGCGTTCGGCCTCGCCTGGGACGAGGCGCACCTCGAGCAGTGCCACGACCCGCGGTGCCCATTCACCGTTCACACCGAGGCCGACGCCGCCGCGCTCGCCGACCCCGACACGACCCCGGTAACCCGTCAGGTCGCCGCCGGGCGCACCGAGGCCCGCCGCCTCGAGATCGAGCGCGAGGCCCGGGCCGCCCGTACCCGCGAGCAGTGGGAAGCCCCGGCAACCAACGCCGCCGAGGCCGCGGCCGCCCGCGAGGCCCGCGCCGCCGAGCGCTCACGCCTCGCCGCCGAGGTCCACGACCGCCACCAGGCCGACGCCGCGGCCCGCACCGCCCGTCCCGCCACCCGATAGGGAAGTGATCACCATGCGCTACGTCATCGCCCGCACCATCACCTCGCCGACGGGCAACTACCGCACCGCCCGCCTAGTCGTCACCGACGCCCCGCCCAGGACCACCCTCGAGCAGGTGCTCGAGGCCCTCGAGCAAGCGGGCCGCGCCGCCGAGTTCTCCGAGGCGGGCGTGCCGTTCGGCAATCACGAGGTGCGCGCCGACGGCACCCGCGGATGGCCCTACGGCATCACGGGCATCGACTCGGCGCCCGCGATCACCTGGGCCGAGCTGACGGCCGACCAGCCCAAGGCCGCGGGCAAGCGGATCACGCTGCGCCCGACGCCCGCCCAGCACGCCCGGTACAAGCTCGCCGCCGAGCGCGAGGGCGTGTCGCTCGACACGTGGATGCTGCGCGCCGCCGACCACGCGACCGCCGTGCCCGCGGCGATCGCCCGCCACGAGGGCGAGGCCGCATCATGAGCGCCGCCGAGCACATCGCCCGGGCCGAGCACCTGCTCGCCGAGGCCGAGCGCATGTACTACCGCGAGCAGAAGGCCGACCGCGCGTCGGC
>Ga0207646_10005567_pt1 | contig 13224 bp, 10 predicted proteins | sample KBSK5502metaG_FD_184343 | JGI IMG/M metagenome (GOLD analysis project Ga0207646, IMG submission 184343) | Corn, switchgrass and miscanthus rhizosphere microbial communities from Kellogg Biological Station, Michigan, USA - KBS K5-50-2 metaG... | ecosystem: Host-associated > Plants > Roots >...
GGCCTGGCTGAGACGTCAGCCAGCCACCGAGCGGGCGCGCGGCTGGCTCCATGTCCTTCGCAAGTGTGGTTGGCATCAGAGCTGGCGCCTCTGGCCGCGCTGGGCTCGCCTCGCGCGACGAGCTTCTCCCCGCTACCTCGTCTATTCGGCGGCCTGCCGACTGCTCTTCGAGCTTCCCCGACTCGGAGCAGAGAGCAGCGGCAGCACCCGCGAGGGTGAAGGCTGGGAAGGTCTTTGGGAAGATCTTCCAGTCATCCGGCCCTGGGCCAACCTCCATCGGCTGCATCCCTGGCAGGAAGCCGTCACTGAGATCACATGGAACTACCGCGAGTTCCTCGTGGGTACCCGCGCATGAGTCCCTCGCCGAGGTTCCGTCCTTCGTACCGGCTCTCGGATCTTTGGAGAGCGCCGCTCCACGACTTCCCAATCCGGGATGAGATCGTTCGTCAATACTTGACCATGACAGCCACCATGAATGTCCTCGAGATCGGGCCGGGAAGCGGTCTGACCGCCTTCCGTCTCTCCCGACAGGTCAGCCGCCTGACCCTCGTGGAGGTATCGGAGAGCAATGTCGCCAGGCTCCGGCAGACGTTCGGTCATATCCGCAATATCGATATCGTATGGGCCGATGCCACCGATCCTGAACTCCCTCGGCGGCTTCAAGCCACGTTCGACGCGGCCTACGGTCTCGAGGTGTTCGCCTACATCCCGGATCGGGAAGCGTGCCTTCGTAACCTGGGGCTCCTCTTGCGTCCCGGCGCCGAGTTGCTGCTGCAGTTTCCCAACTATCCTCAGCCGTTGCGGCCAGAACTGACGGTCTTCAGAACTCGGGAAGACCTCGACTCGCTCCTGGAGAAGGCCGGATTCGCCGAGTGGGGCGTCTGGGCCTTGAGCCTCCGGCCGTACGCCGGCGCGCTGTTCCACCGTTTCGTTCAGCGCCCGCTGCAGCTCTACCGGCGCTGGAACCAGCGGAAGGCTTACGACCACGCAGCGATCTACGAGCAGACCTGGGTGTTTCGTCACCACCATCGTCTCGAGCGCTACAAGCTGATCCTGAACAGCGCCTGGCTGCTCTTGAGTCTTGCAATTCGTCTCGGGGGCGACTGTTTCCAGCGCCACGAGTTGGAGAGCGATGTTCGAAACCGCAACTTGCTGGTCATCGCTCGCCGGTAGGGAAATCATGGAGGATAGTCAGCTGTGACCCAGATCCCACGGAGCAAAGTCGTCCTGCGCGGTGTCGTCGCGAACCGCGTGCGGAACGCCGTCGAGCAGTGCATGGAAGCGTGCGAGTGGGAGCAGCTCGTCCCGCAGGGCGCCACCGTCGTGCTGAAGCCGAACCTATGCACAGCCGTCGCCGAGAAGGTGGCGGCCTCGAACACCGCCTACGAGGTCACGGCCGCCGTCTGCGAGATTCTGCTGACCCGCACGCGACGGATCATCATCGGCGAGTCCGATGGTCTCCGCCAGACTGCGGACGAGGCTTTCGCGGCCTCTGGATATGTCGAGCTGGCCCGCCGGTTTGACGTCACGTTGATGAACTTCTCGAAGAGCCCGTGGACCGCGGTCAGCTGCGAGCCTGCTGGTACCCTCGAGCTGCCATGCGCGTTACTCGAGGCGGATGTCTTCATGACTCTGCCGGTTCTGAAGACTCACGCGCTCACGTACTTCACCGGCGCCCTGAAGAACCAGTGGGGCTGCCTGCCGCAGTACGACCGCATCCTCGTCCACAAGTACCTCGATCCCCTGCTCGTGACTCTGCATCGCGTCTTTCATCCAGCCCTCGTCGTGATGGACGGGATCATTGCCATGGAAGGCCGGGGCCCGGCCAATGGCAAGCCGCGGCGGCTCGACGTCATCCTGGCGAGCCGTGACGCCGTGGCCCTCGACGCCACGGCGATGCGGTTCGTCGGCCTCGAGCCCGACCGCGCGCGCCATGTGGTGCTCACCGCGGCGGCCGGGCTGGGGCGGATGCAACCGAATCAGATCGAGGTGGACGGCGACTGGCCGCGGCACGCGACCCGATTCGAGCCCGCCATTCTCGACAAGGCCATCGCGGCCATGGACTATATGACCCGCTATCGTTGGTTCGTGAAGTACGCGCTCGAAAAGGACTATATCTTCTACCCCGTTCGGGCCCTCGTGCAGTTGCTGCGGCGAGTCGGTGTTGTCGAGGGCGGCTAGGGCGTGCGGATACTCTTCGCCACCCTTGCGATGCCCTTCCCCCCAACCAACGGGCATCGACTGCGTCTCTGGGCACTTCTCCGCGCCCTCGCGGAGGAGGGTCACAAGCTCAGCCTGGTCTCCTTCGCCGACGCTGACGAGATCCTGCGGGACGACCCAGAGCTCCACGGCCTCTGCCAGACCGTGGAGCGCATCCCGCTGCCCAGCGGACGCGGGTTCGCGCGATCTGAGTCCCTGCGCCGCGCGCTCGCCCTCCTGTCCTCGTATCCCTTCGCGGTCGACCGCCTCCGCTCGCCCGAGTTCGCCGCGACTCTGGCGCAGCGGCTTATCCAGGAGCCCTTCGATCTCCTCATTTGCGATGGGATCTACAACATCCAGAATCTGCCTCGGGATCCTGGGGTCCCCGTGGTCCTCAACAAGGACGATGTCGCGCACATTATCGTCGAGCGCTACCTGCAATTCGAGCGCAACCCCGCGCGGCGTCTCTACGGCCGTCTTGAAGCCTGGAAGGTCTGGCGGTGGGAGCGTCGGGCGTGCTCGGCCGTGGCCGCGAATCTCGTTGCTTCCGAGATCGACCGCGCCCTTCTTCACGGACTCTGCCCAGGTGTACCCATGTTTGTGGTGCCCAACGTGGTGGACCCCGAGCACTACGCACCAGCCGGCGACGGAGATCCTCTGACCGTGCTCTTCCAGGGCGGGATGGACTGGCACCCTAATCGGGACGCCGTGGACTTCTTCGCCTCCAAAATCCTGCCGAAGCTCCAGCAGCTTGTCCCGGGCGTCACCTTCCGGATCGCTGGCCGCAGCCCGAACGACGCCTTCCGCCGCCGATTCGCCGCGGTCCCCGGCCTCGAATTCACCGGCACCGTCCCCGACATGCGTATGGAGATCGCTCGAGCTACGGTGTGTATCGTCCCGCTTCGGATCGGGAGCGGTACACGTCTCAAGATCCTCGAGGCCGCGGCCATGGGGAAAGCGATCATCTCCACCCGTCTGGGCGCGGAGGGCCTCGGCTTTGTCAGCGGGGAAAACATCGTCCTCGTCGATGAGCCTCGCGCCTTTGCGGCGGCCATCAGGGATCTGCTCGCTGACGCAGGCCGTCGCCGTCAACTGGGCAAGGCTGCGCGCCGCTGCGTAGAGCGCCACTACAGCACCGCGGCCCTGAGGTCTGCCCTACGGAACGCCTTGGCCCTCATTCCATCGGCGCCATCCCAACACCCGGCGCGATGATCCTCTTCTACCTTCTGATTACAGTGCTCCCCCTCACCGTCCACCCGATCTGGTCCATGTTCGTGGGTGACCTGACGATCATCAAGTACCTAGGCCTCGCGTGTGTCGTCTACGCCGCCGGGGAACTCGTGACTCAGCGGCGGCCCATCGAGTTCTTCCGCACCTGGCAGGCACGGCTGTTCGTGGGCCTCACCGTCCTCACCACCATGTCCTTTGTCGCGCTCTCGAAGCCCGTCCCATGGGAGACGAGTCCGCTGATGATCTACCTCTCCCTCATCATGCTGTTCTTCACCACTCTCGTCCTGCTCGACTCGCTCCAGCGCCTGCGCTGGACGTTACTCGCGACCATCGGCGGGCTCGCCTTCGCCTCGCTCTACGTGCTTCGCGAGTTTCAGAAATACTACAGTCCGAGCAACCCGATCCGGCCGGGTTACGTCGTCGGCGACCCGAACTACTTCAGCGTGTCTGCGCTGCTCTGCATCCCGCTGGCGTTTTCTCTGATGCAGGAGCGGCGGCCGCGCTGGATGCGGTCCTTCGCGGCGGTCTGCCTCGTCTTGATGATCCTCGCCATCACGGTGGCCGCATCCCGCGGCGGCTTTCTCGGCCTCATTGCGTGCGTTCTCTTCGTCCTGTGGCGCTCGCGGCACCGGGCTCGCAACTTCGCTCTCCTGGCGTGCCTGATCGTCCCTCTCAGTATCTTTGCTCCCGTCTCGCCCCTGGCCCGCCTTCTGAGTCCGACCTACAGCGACGCCGAAGCCACCGACTCCCGCTACGCGCTCTGGGCCAGCGGGCTCCGCATGATTGAGGAGAACTGGCTGACCGGCGTGGGCGTAGGCAATTTCAAGGCTCTGTCGCCCGCGTATCAGCAGCCGGGAGAAGCGGTTCAGGCGATCGCCCACAACACGTATATTGAACTGACGGCTGAGTTGGGCATCTTTGGCCTGCTGATATTCTTGGCCGTCCCGATCGCGGCGTTTGCGAGCCTTGAGAAAAGCAGGACTGAGGCCTTGCGCCTTCAGTCATCCCTCCTCTACCATAGTGCGACCGGCATCCAGGGCGGCCTGATTGCATACGCCGTTGCCGCCTTTTTTGTCTCCGCTGAGTATCAACGCTTGTTCTGGTTCATGATTTTCCTGTCCATCTGTCTATCAGCCCTGACGCGGCAGATAGCAAGACGACTGGCCCGGGCCGCCCAGCGCCAGACGTACCATGCCGCCCAGGCATCGCTGACCGACGGGGGATCATGAGATGCAGAGGGCTACCTCCACCGTTTTCGCGGCGTGCCTCCGCGCAGAGCCCTGACCGAGGAGCGGATGGGTGTCCCCCACATGCACTACTGCCAGCGACTGGTCACGTAGGCCTACTCTCAAGTGCAGGAAGTCTTCGGTATTGCCCATGCAACAGCCTGACTTCCAACCGCTCGCCGTCATCATCCCCACTAAAGACCGGCCCGCCTGCCTCGAGCGTGCGGTCGCCCTGCTCCTTGCGCAGACGGTGCTCCCGAGCCAGCTCATCATCGTGGACCAAAGCAAGACCAACGACAGTCGCCGACGAGTCGAGGCGCTCTTTGCTGCCGCTACCTCCACGGTCCGCCACGGCGTCCGTCTCGCCTACATCCACGAGCCGACCATTCCGGGTGCTGCAGTGGCGAGAAATCGCGCCATGGCAGCAGCGGACGGGCACGTTTGGCTCTTCCTCGACGACGATATGGAACCGGAGCGAGAGTTCATCGAGGCGCTCCTCACGGTGTATGCCCGCTGGCCCTCCCTCGGAGGAGTCTCCGGTATCATTACAAACTATTCCAGGCCATCGTGGGCGTTCAGGATCTGGGCGTGGGTCTTTCTGCAAGGACCGTTCTATGACGAACGACAGCCAATCTACTGGAGAGCCAACCAGCTGCGGGACCGTGACCCGATTCCGGTCACAAAGTTCGGCTCCGGGCTTATGAGTTTTCGCGCCGACCTCGTCCGTGACATCCGCTTCGATGAGTCGCTCCGCGGCCTTCCCCCGGGCGAGGACATCGACTTTTGCGTCCGGGTGGGGCCCCGCACCACCCTCGTAATCGCGCCTCAGGCTCGGATTGCCCACCATCCAAGCCCAACCGGTCGATCGAAGGACTACTGGATCAAGGAATACGCCCAGGGCAAGCTGTACGTGTATCACCGGAACTGGCAGTGGGGCCTCGGCAACCGCATTTGCTGTCTCTGGTTTGAAATCGGTTGTGCGCTGGCGGCAACCCTTGCCAGTCTGCGTCGTGGGTCTCTCGGGCCGTGGCGTGCCTTCCTCGACGGCGTCCGTGAGGCCGCAAGTCTCGCGACACCTGCCTGCTCCCGGCCCGCTCAGCGGTGATCCCATCATTCGCTGTCGGAATCGCTGGCGGAACCGGCGCTGGCAAGACGACTCTCGCAGGTCTGCTCGCTGACGCGCTTGGTCACGTCATCGTGCTGGACTTAGATTCCTATTACCTCGACCGCGGTGGTCTGAGTCGAGAGAGTCGGGATCGTCTGAATTTCGATGAGCCAGGAGCCTTCGATGTGAGCCTCCTGATGGAGCACCTCCGGCAGCTGCGGGACGGCCGCCCTGTCCAAAAGCCCCGCTACTCATTTGAACATCACACACGCTCCGGCGTTGAGACCATCCGCCCTGCGCCGATCGTCCTAGTCGAAGGGCTGTTCGCTCTCTGGTGGGAGGAACTCAGGAAGCTCTTGAATCTCAAGGTCTACCTAGACGCACCTCAAGACCTCCGGGTGAAGCGTCGCCTCAAACGCGACGTTGAGTCCCGAGGACGTAGCGCCGAGTCCGTGCTCCGGCAATACGAGGCCACCGTCGCCCCCATGCACGACCTCTACGTAGCTCCAACGCGTGCCCACGCCGACCTGGTTCTGATCAACGATTGCGACGTCGGTGCCTGTGTCCGTGCGGTGTGCACCGCCCTGGCAGCCACCAGGTCGATGCACCAATGAAGACCGCCCACGCCCCGGCGCGTACGCTGTTACTGCTCGGCAGCGCCGCTCGCTATGGGGACGGGCGGGCGGCGCCACAACGTGGGATCTTGCCAAGCGCCTCTCCGCCTTCAGCCATGCGAGGAGAACACTGCGCTCATGGGTCATCCCTCGAGCGACCGTCGCTTGATCCGGAAGGCGGCCTCCGACCTTTCCGAGGTCGACGGTGTGCACCTCCAGTGGGCACAACACCAGACATCGACCGACCATTCCGCCCGAGTCGGTCGTACGCAGCAAAAACGTGATCAAGAGCTTGGTGAGTGAAGGGTGTCGGTCTTATACTTGCTCTGGTGAGAAACGAAAGAAGTTCCCAGAGACCTCAAGTCCCACTCATGACTTCCGATTACAGTTTCCGGGCACGAGTTGATGCCGCTGCTTCCCGGGCTCGCGAGGCCGGTTTCTTGCAGACCGGAACACAGTTCCCGCCTCAACTAATCCCGCCGGGGTCAGGTCCAATGCTTCCGAGAACCACAGTCCAAACGAATCGCCTATGAACCAGACTACCTTCACCGCCTCCGATCCGTTGACGGCGAGCCCCTCAGCAGCCGTCCCGGTAACGCTGATTCGAGCACGTCACCCGTGGTTTGAAGTGAACCTCGCGGAGCTTTGGGAATACCGCGAGCTCCTCTACTTCTTCGTGTGGCGCGACCTCAAGATCCGGTACAAGCAGACCGTGATCGGTATCGCCTGGGCCCTGATCCAGCCATTCTTCACCATGATCGTGTTCAGCCTCTTCTTCGGGCGTCTGGTCGGCGTTCCCTCGGGAGGCGTGCCGTATCCCATTTTCTACTACACGGCCCTGCTCCCTTGGACCTACTTCGCCAACGCGTTGACCCACGCGTCCAATACCATCGTGGCCCACCAGCAGGTGATCACGAAAGTCTACTTCTGCAGGATCCTCCTGCCGATATCGGCGGTCCTCGCCGGCCTCGTCGACTTCGCAATAGGATCCATCCTGCTCTTCGGCATGATGTTCGCGTACGGCATCACGCCTACCTGGAAGATCCTTTGGCTCCCTGGGCTCCTCCTCTTGGCGATACTGACCGCCACGAGCGTCGGCCTGTGGCTCTCGGCATTGAATGCGCGCTACCGGGATGTGCGCTACGCGGTACCATTCCTGCTACAGTTTTGGATGTTCGCCTCCCCCGTTGCCTACCCTGGCAGCCTGGTCCCCCATCGCTGGCAGTGGCTCTACGGCCTCAATCCGATGGCCGGCGTCATCGAGGGATTTCGCTGGGCGTCGGCGGGTGCCGCCCCAGCCCCAGGTCCCTTGCTGGCCGCCTCCTCTGCCGCTGTTCTAATCGTGCTCGTCGCGGGCTTCTTCTACTTCCAGAAGATGGTACGCACCGTGGCGGATGTGGTTTAGACAATGCGCGATATTGTCATCAGGGCTGAGAACCTCTCCAAGCAATACCGCATCGGCGAGCAGGCCCACAACGCCCTCCGCGACGCAATAACGTACTCGGTCAAGTCATTCTTCACCAAAGCCTCCTCGCGAGCTACGACCCGTGCCCCAAGCACGATCTGGGCACTCAAGGACATCTCGTTCGAGATCGAGCACGGTGAGCTGGTCGGCCTCATCGGCCGAAACGGCTCCGGCAAGACCACCCTGCTGAAAATCCTTTCGCGGATCAGCAGCCCCACCAGCGGTACCGCAGAGGTTCGGGGCCGCTTGGGCTCTCTCCTCGAGGTAGGCACCGGATTTCACGGCGAGCTAACCGGGCGCGAGAACATCTATCTCAACGGCGCCATCCTGGGCATGCGGAAGGCCCAGATCGACCGGCGCTTCGAGGAGATTACCGCCTTCGCTGAGGTCGATCCCTTTCTTGACACACCGGTTAAGCGATACTCCAGTGGTATGTACGTACGGCTGGCCTTCGCGGTGGCCGCGCATCTGGAACCTGACATCCTGCTGGTCGACGAAGTACTCGCCGTCGGCGACTCCGAGTTCCAGCAGAAGTGCCTCAAGAAAATGCGCCAGGTGGCCTATGAGGGGCGCACCGTCCTCTTCGTCAGCCACAATCTCACAACCATCCAGGCCCTGACCAATCGGACCCTCCTGCTCGACCACGGTCACCTCGTAGCGGCGGGCCCCGCCAGCGACGTCATCCAGCGATACCTGCGGAAGCCAGCAGATACCCGCGCCACCGTCTATGAGCTCGAACACGCCCCGCGTGAGGCGGCAAACCTCTCGCGCGCTGTGTCGATCGTCCGACTCGCTTTCGACCATCCGACGAATCGGCTGCCAGTCGACAAGCCTCTTACCGTCCTCGCGAGCGTCCGCGGCAACACAGCAGTCAAGCGCTTCGCGTTTACCATCGTCATCTCTGGAGTCGACGGCCTGCCGGTCGGTACCGTCTTTGGGCCCGAAACACACTCTATTGAACAGGGAGAGCTGGCGACCTTCCAGATCGAGCTCGCGCAGCTTCGTCTATCACCGGGAAGCTATCGTTGCCGGGTAGGCGTGACCCAGAGTTACAACGCCGGCTCGCACCACGATCTCGATCTAGTGCTGGACGTCCTGCACTTCGAGCTCACACCGCCGGCCGACGCGAATGTCGTGCAGGACTGGCGTCCTGGATGGGGTCCCATTCGGTTCGCGGCGCCCAAAGTCGAACGGATCGATTGAGGCAGCCCGCCCTAGCGCTTCGGACCGAATTGGTTCTGGATCGTCGTGAAGATTGCGCACTCCCTACGTGGACCTCTTCTCGCGGGGAGGCCCTGGTGCCGCCCAGGCGACCTTCAATCGCAAGTACGCTGGCAACAAGCCCTTAGTCTTGTGGCTCGGTAATCCGTCCAATACGGACGGGTCGTCTCTACTATTTTGGTGCTAAAGGCGATGGGGCTCCGACGCAGGCATTCAAAGGTTCGTTTCATGTTGCCTCTATCAACAATCTCGTCAGTGTGCTGTTCGCGGGCTCTACGAGGTGAGCTACGATCAGGTGTATCAGAGATCGGACGAAGGGCTATGGGCGCCACTGTTCCTAGCCATGAGCGCCATCGGATACTCGCCAGACGCCGCCGCACCGCTTCATTCCACGATCTTGACGGCCGCCAGCGCCCGGCGCACTATCGGTCCTGAGCGGAACCCCGCTTTGTCCGCGCTGTGAGCAGGAGGGTTCGTGGCTGATACTTTGGTCTCCGTCGTCATCCCCTGCTATCGTCAGGCTCATTTCCTCCCGCAAGCGGTGGAAAGCGTGCTGGCGCAGACGCACACCTGCCACGAAATCATCGTGATCGACGATGGCTCGCCCGACCACGTCCGGGAGGTCGTCGCTGCGTATCCGGGAGTACGCTACCATTTCCAGGAGAACCGCGGCCTGGCCGCGGCGAGGAACAGGGGTCTCCAGGAAACCAGGGGGGAATATGTCGTCTTCCTCGATGCCGACGACCGGCTGCTTCCGACCGCCCTCGCGGCCGGCGTAACAGCGCTCAGTGCCCGCCCTGAGTGTGCGTTCGTCTGGGGCTTCCACCGCCCGATCGACGCGCGCGGCAACCTGTTGCCCAGCGAACCGCGGAGCTTCTCCGGAGGCGCCGGTTATGCGCAACTCCTCCGGGCAAACGTCGTCGGCTCACCCATGGACGTGATGTTCCGGCGCTCGGCGGTGGTGGCCGTTGGCGGATTTTCGCGCACGGTCCGGTATGTCGAGGACTACGATCTCTATCTGCGACTTTCCCGCAACCATGCCAACTACTGTCACGGGGAATTGATCGCAGAATACCGGTATCATGACGCCAACATGTCCGCGGACCGCCCGGGAATGCTCAGAGAAGTGCTTCGCGCACTTGACGAGCAGACCAGCTGGGTCGGAAATGACTCCGCACTGCGCCAGGCTCTCCAGGAGGGAAGGCGGTGGGCCTGGGAGAGGTACGACGGAGAGCCCCGCGTGCAGCGGCTGCGTGAACATCTCCGCGCGAAACGGTGGCTCCCCGCTACCGCCTGCACGGCCACATTGCTGGTGAAGTATCCGCGCATGTTTTTTCAGGTCATGGCACGTCGCGCGAAGCGCGCGCTCTCTCCCTCGAGCGAACACCTTTGAACGGAGAATGCTAGATGGTGAGGTCCTCAACCACAATCTCCTCCTCGAGGCTGTACGTCAGCGTAGAATCTCCTCGGTCCACTTGGCCCGCCGCGAGCATTCAGCGCATCACTAGGTTGGCGTCCGCGGCACCGCACGTAAGCAAAGAGCTACGTCATGGACCTCAAGACCGACAAGGGCTTGGGCTCACAATGCCGCCGTCACTGTTGCTGCGGGCGGATGAGGTGATCCAATGATGGACCGGCGGACGTTCATCAGCGCGCTCGGGCTTGGCGCACTCGGGGGTGCCGCGTGTACGCGTCCTGCAATAGTCCACGCTGATGACACTCGTGACGGAATCAGCTATAGCGCTCGAGGCGGCTACAACGCGCTCGACTTCGCCACACTCGTCGCGCAGTACGGAGGTGGCTTTCAGGGCAGCGTCGAGCTGCCCAATAGCATGCCGTCCGGCACGCCAACGCCCGCGCCGCGCAACTTCACGGGCTATCGGCTCGGCAAGGTTGGCAAGCGGTGGGTGTTCGTCGATCCGCTCGGGAAGATGATGCTCCTTCGCGGGCTCTACAAGGTGAGCTACGATCAGGTGCATCAGATCGGTGGTGGGCAGCAAGCCGGTCGGACCCTCATCAACAACATGTATACGAAGTACGCCGGAGCGGGCGGATGGGATGCCGCGACGGCCACTCGCCTGAAGATGTTTCATTTCAACTCGACGGGCTCAGCCTCGCGGTATCTGGGCGGCCACGGGATCGCGTTCCAGGCGCAGTACAACACTGGCCTCTACACCCTGAGCGGCGGCTTCGGCGTGCTCCGCGAGGCGGTCAAGGACATCCTCAAGTATGGTGTCAGGCAGGACCTTCCCGGCCAAGACGGGTGGGTCGGCCGCACCATGATCGATTGCTTCGACCCGAAGTTCAAGCAGTACATCGACCACCCAGATCCTAACGGATGGGGTGGGATCGGTCCGAACCCCGCCGTCCTCTTCTTCCAGGCAGACGACGGCGACTATATGTACGCCTTCGGGTCCGGCCATCCCGACGAAACTGGTGCCACGCCGCACGACAAGAACTGGGGCCCGCACGGCGGCATGATCGCGCTCATCGGCAAGCCGAATATCGCGGGGCCGACCACCGATCCTCGTGGCGGGACGCAGAGGTGGACCGTGGACACGGTCAACCACACGAAGGCGGCCCTGATTGCGGCCCTCACCGCGAAGTACGGCACCATCGCTGCTCTCAACGCGGCCTGGAATACGGGCGGGTACTACACGACCTTCGGGTCGGCAGGTGGGTGGGGCGTCGGGACCGGGCTTACAGACGAGGACGGGTTTCGGCCGCGCACGTGGTTCGGGTCGCAAGGCACCCCATTTTATCAGCATGCCCCAGGGCAAAATGATTACTTTAACAGCACGCGATGGAACCCGAACGTCAAGATCGACCTCGACCAGTTCCTGGGCGCAATGATGGAGGCGTATCTCAGGCCGCTCGCCGAGCGCCTTCAGATTCGCTGGCCGGGGGCGCTTTTCATCGGACATACGGGAGCCGGAGCTCGCCTCGGCATGAACCGGAAGCCGATCTTGGAGGCGATGGGCAAGTACTGTCACCTGATTCGAAGCTTCGACCAGAGTGCTCCGGAGTCCACCAACAGGCTTGTGCGCCAATGGATGGGGCGGGACATCCCAATGGTCTCGGCGCTCTACTTTCCCAACAACGACGATGGCAGCATGTACTACATCAAGCGCGGCGATGGCACCCAGGCCGCGCGGGGCGCGAACATTGCCAAGCTCCTCAACATCGGGATGAACTATCGAGAGGCGGATGGGACATACCCGGTTGTGGGGAACAATTTCTGGGGAATGTACGATCAGCCGGGCGAGGGCACCGGCTGGGGCATCTTCAGCTACAATGATAACCCCTACGACGGCCGGGATTACCGCGTCGCCCAGCCGGACCCGTATACCCCGGGCCGCACCACGCTCACCGAAGATCGCCCCTACGGCGATGCCATCACCCCGATCAAGAACGCGCACATTGCGCAGTTCACGACCCTCCAAGCCCAGTTCGGCCGTTAAATCGGGAAATTTGGTCGATCCGCCGGTGTATGTCAGGATTGCTGCTGAGAAGCTCGACGGGGCCATTCGGGAGGTCAGGCCACTATGACTGCACTGGTTCGAGACGGAAGTCCCCGCCGAAGGAGCGGAACTACCAGGGACTCGGTCGCCTCAATAGGGACCTAGTACAGCATGAGGCGGCCCGGGCCCATGTCGGGAGTCCCAGATTGTGTCGCTAAACGACAAGTTCGCTAGAATCCGGGAGCTCTACCATTGTATCGGGCCTTGGGGGACAATCCTCTATATCGTAGAGCTTCGTTCCCTTTCCCTTCTAAGTCGCCTTGGTGTCTCCGCAGTCAAGGGAAGACAGTGCGTCTTGCGCAGTAGCAGCAGTCGCAGCCCTGTCTATGCTCGGTACGCCTCGAGTGATCTTGACGTCTTCGAGCAGATCTTCGTGAGGCAGTCATATCACGGTCTACTCGATGTCAGCCAACCAAAGTTGATCGTTGATTGTGGAGCGAATGCTGGCTATTCGTCGGTCTATTTCCTCAGCAAATTCCCTGGAGCCCATGTCGTCGCGATTGAACCGGATCCCGACAACTATTCTATGTGCCAAAAAAATCTCAGAGTATACGGAGAACGCGTGACGTTGCTTCACGCAGGCGTCTGGACTCATGATGCTCCCCTTATCGTCTGTCGAGGGCAGTATAGGGATGGACGTGAG
>Ga0207646_10005568_pt1 | contig 13224 bp, 12 predicted proteins | sample KBSK5502metaG_FD_184343 | JGI IMG/M metagenome (GOLD analysis project Ga0207646, IMG submission 184343) | Corn, switchgrass and miscanthus rhizosphere microbial communities from Kellogg Biological Station, Michigan, USA - KBS K5-50-2 metaG... | ecosystem: Host-associated > Plants > Roots >...
GATCGAGCTTCCGGACCGACGGTCGGTAGTGATTCAGTTTGAGCGCTAGGTCCGCGCCCGGCTACCTAAGCATCGTCCGCTGGCGTACCCTCTCTTGGTGGGAGTGTGGCCGAGGCGGATCGTCGCGCTGGTCGGCGTGATTGCGCTCGGCGTGATCTCCAATTACGCCTATGCAGCCCTTCAGGACTCCACGCTGCCATTTGGCAATCTTGTCGCGGTCCTGATTTGGCCCTTCGCCATGCTCTGCGTCGCCGCTATCACGATTGCTGTTGTCCTGGGCGAGAGACCGCCGACGCCCTCATCGGTGGAGTCAGTCGGCCAAGAACGCGAGTCACCAGAGGTTGCCGCCTCGCGTGCGCGTTTGGCAGAGATCGACGCAAGAGAAGCCAAGCAGCGCACCTTGGACGCTCTGCAAGGGCTGATGGCGGACGGATATCGGCTGCTATCGGATCTGGAAAGCCCGGGACCGGCAAATGAGCCGGTCTATGCTCCTCAGATCGACCAATGGATCAGGAGGGCCGAGGTATTCGTCGGGATGAACTGGCCCGCGGATCTGCGTGCCTTTGAGCAACCCGCTCGCGTTCGGGTCGCCGGGGAGCCTCCGTGGTGGGTGACCCAAGGTCATGAGATCAAAAGCCGGTTAGGGCATCTGCGGATGATTGCCAAGCGCGACGTGGCGTTCGACTCGACAAAGGGCCTTCACCACTGGCCGTATGACCGCGAATAGCAGTTGGTGTCCTTCGGCAGAACTAGCCGAGCAGGTCCGCGATCTCTTCGCACGTCCACATGTGATCAGCCAGTCCCGCTGCCATCGCAGGAGTCCGGGGATACGGGTTGGCAAGGCTCTTGTGGGGCCGCGCGAAGTTGTAGTGCATAAAGTGAATCGCCTGAGCGAAGGCGTGATTGGCGAGCTTCTTGGAATGCCCGTTGGACGACCGGGTGAAGCGCCGCATCCCCATCCGCATTGTGAGGTTCTGACGTTCCACGAAGCTCGTGTTGATCTTGCCCGGGTCAGGTGAGCCTGAGACGATCTTCTCAATGGTCCCGATGACCTCTCGGCTCGTGTGTGATTGCGCCCACTTCTGGCGCTCCCAACCCTCGGGTAGCGGGGACGAGCCATACACCTTGATCAACTGGGCGTAGTCGATCGCATCTCCGAACGAGTCCGGCACGGCTCGCAGATAGATCCGATGACCGTCCGTGGTGAGCTGGATTCGGTTCGCCAGCCGGTCGCGCAGGTCGTCCATGAAGACCCGCGCGTGCTCGGGGGACCGCTCCCCGAGCATCCACGTGGGGACGAGCTTCGTATCGGCGTCGATTGCGACATAGGTCCAGACGTCGCCATAGCCGAGATGCTCCTTCGGTACGTTCGGGTTCTTGGCGTGAACGAAACTCCAAATCTCGTCCACCTGAACTGCATCGCACTTCAGCCCACGCATGACCGAATCCTGGTAGTCATCGGCCTTCGCGCCGAGGTCTGCCAGCAGCTTTAGGACAGTGTTGATCGAGCGGCCCGTAATCCGAGTGATGGCGCGGACGCTGTTGCCCTCGACCATCAGCTGGATGATCTGTGCCCGGGCCGTTCGACTGAGCTTGTTCACAACCTGAACTCTATGCTTAGGTAAGCGGAATGTCAAGGGGTTGACGGCTGAATCTGAAAGATTCATGCTTAGCAAAGGAGCGGCCCCCCGCAAGGGGGGCCGGGCTCAACAAGAGCCGGGCATACCGCGGGGATGGCTCCCACGGCAGAGGCCCACGCGGCTTGATCACCGCGATCCTCCTGTTCCTGGCACCGGGCTGGCCCGCTACGACCAACAGGCCCGGTGCCTTTTCATTAGCCCTCCGCTGTTTCCTCCTGTTCCTCGGCGACACGTCGGGCTGCGGCTGCGTCGGCCATGTCCTGAGCAGCTTTCAGGGACTGACGCCGCGCCTTCTGCAGCAGGCCGAGCGCGGACCACACCGTGTCGAAGTCCTGTTCGGAAAGGGCGTCAAGGTCCGCGGCCGTAACATTGAGGCGAAGGCCCGAACCAAGGTTCTGATCCAAATTGCCAGGATCCGGGCGGAGCGGAGGCGCGCCCCCTCGCCCGTGCTTCTCCGTACCGCTTGGTCTCTTCGGACGGGTGACGGGCTTAGCGGTTATGGCCCGCGGCGAACTCGCCTTCGGTTCAACGGCGAGGGGCCACCCCGCTTCCTTGGCCAGCGCCTGGAACAGCGTGATCATCCTCGGTCGCTGCCCGCCCGGGCTGAATGGGATGAAGGCGTTATTGAGCTCACGCTCGCCGGCCGTACTAATGTCGACGTGATCGAGAACGCCCTTGTACGCAGCTTGCAGAACGCCTGACAGAACCGTCTGGTAGTCGTCCTCGCTCGCGTATCGAAGCGCCCGGAATTCGTCCGTGGTCGTCCCATCCTCGCGCAGGAGGTTCAGGAACTTGAGCGCGGCCAGGACGCGCGCGGCGAGCGTCTCCGTAACGCCAATCTGTTGGAGATTGGTGAGCGTGACGGCGGCGGGCACGTCCCGCCGTCGATAAAACTGGATGACCGATAGCACGGCGGAGGGCGGCGCGTACGGAGCAAACGTCTCTTTCATGGCGATTCGATTCGTACCACAGTCTGAAACTAAACGTCAAGCGTCCAGTTCGACTCGTCGTTATTTGTTCCGTTACTCGCCAGACCGACGCGGCGTCCTCCATCCTTTGGGCATGATCACTCAGCAGACGCCAACGGGTTGGGTCGCAATTGAGGGTGGCCTCGCGGCGCGCGGGACCACGGCAGCCGAAGCCAGGTTGAAGCTAGAGGACACGATCCGTCTGGTACGAAGACTGGCCGCTCGGGAGCCGGATCTGTCTAGCTCCGCTTCCCCCAACGAGCCGCAGCCGCCCTCCGGGCGATCTCCGTCCGCCGCTCGGGACTGAGCTTCTGCGCGCGGATCGTCCCGCCCTTTGCACCGCCGAGCTTGCCCCGCGCCACGCGCTCCGGGTCCTTCGCGGGCTGATCGCTCAACGTCTCGGGGGTTTCACCCTCGGAGATCGCAGCTACGATGTCCACGATGGACTTCGCCCGCTGGTTCGGGTCGCGGGGCAGCTTGCGCTTGATCGCTGTCATTGCTGATCGCGCTTCGGAGCGGCCTTGGGACGGCGGTAGGGTAGAAGGACTGATGGATAGCCAAACCGCCAACCTTGCTGTTGCCACTCCTGGTGGTAGGTCGAGGACTTCCTGCGAGGTTCGGGCTCCTCGACGAGTTCCGACTTGGGCGGCGTTTTGTGTGGCTTCAGACCGGGCGTATCTCGTGGCACGTCCCTAAGCATGGCCCGATGCTTAGGGACCGTCAACCGAAAGCCAAGGCAAACTGAATCACTACCCGCCTGAGGCTAACTTCTGGTTGAGCTAGGCCGAAATCCGGCCCAGGGGGTGTCAGCCAGCGTGCGGCCGCGCGACAGACTCGGCGGACGTGGGCGCGGCTCGATAGCCGACCGCCCCTGCGACGACCGTCATCCAGATCGGGAGGCCGCGGTTCGCCTCGGGAGCGGCGCCCAGCAAGTCGCCGTCGATCACCGTCAGGTCGGCCAACTTGCCGGCCTCGATTGAGCCGATCCGGTCGTCCATGCCGACGGCGCGCGCCGCGTCGATCGTGTGGGCGGCGATCGCCTCCTCGGTCGTCAGCTCCTGGCGCTCCCCGACGCGGACGCCGCTCGGTGTGACGCGCCGGACCGCCGCCGCGATCGTGTCGAGCGGCCGGTAGCTCTGGACGAACGCGTCGCTGCTGATCGCCGGCCGGATTCCGAGCTCGAGCATCTCGCGGAGCGGGGTGGCCCGCTCGATCCGCTCGCCGAGGTGGTCCAGCCAGATGTCGCCGAGCTCGGCGATCGAGCCGGGCTGCGTCACCGGGATCATCCCGAGGCGGGCGATCCGGGTCAGCTGCTCCGGCGTCGGCCAGGTGCAGTGCTCGATCCGATCGGAGGTGTCGCGCGCGGGCGCGCTCGCGACCGCGGCCTCGACCCCGTCGAGCATGATCCCCATCGCCCGGTCGCCCATCGTGTGGATCCCGAGCTGCCATCCGGCCACGGCGGCGGCACGGAGCAGCGCCGCGAGCTCGGCTGGCTCGTGGTAGAGCGTGCCCGGATACTGGCCGCGGCTGCCCATCGGCCGGCTGAAGACCGCGGTCCCGCCCGTGATCGCGCCGTCGGTGTAGAACTTCATCCCGCCGATCCGCAGCCAGTCGTCGCCGAACGGTCCGACCAGGCCGATGGCCAGCAGCTCCGGCAGCTGGTGCGACAGCGGCATCGCCACCGTCCGAATTCGGAGAACGCCGCGTGCCCGTGCGTCCCGATACGCCGCGAGCTCGCGCGACGTGACCTGCGGGTCGCAGATCGTCGTCAGGCCGGCGGCGAGATAGCGTCGCGATGCCTCGTCAATCATCGCCACGAGCGCCTCACGCTCGATCGCGGTGTGGATGTTCGGGCCGTGGCCCTCGATGTCGACCGAGCTCTGGAGGACGAGGTTCGTGGCGCTGTCGAGGAGCAGTCCGGTCGGCCGACCGGCTTCGTCCCGGTCCAGGGAGCCACCCGGCGGATCCGAGACGTCGTCCGTGACTCCTCGCTCGGCGAGCGCCCGCGAGTTGACCAACGCGTAATGGCCGGATACGTGGAGGATGACCACGGGGTGATCGCGGGTCACCTCGTCGAGGTCCCAGCGCGTCGGCCGACGGCCCTCGCGGAACTTCGTCCAGTCCATCCCGAAGCCGCGGACCCAGCCGCCCGGCGGCGTCCGCTCCGCGGCGTGATCGACGAGTGCGACGAGCTCCTCGATCGACCCGGCTGACGCCGGCCTGGCGTCGACCGCGAAGAACGTCTCGGCCGTGCAGGCCAGGTGGTTGTGGGCATCGATGAACCCGGGGATGACCGTCCTGCCCGAAAGGTCGACGACGTCCGCGTCGGGCTCGACGGCCGCGCGCACCTCTGCCTCGTCGCCGACCGCCGCGATCCGGCCGTCACGGACCGAGACTGCCGACGCCCGCGGGCGAGCTGAATCGCACGTCACGACCCGCCCGTTCCGGAACACGATCGACGTCCGGGATTCAGTCATCGACACCACCTTGCGCGCCGAACCAGGCGTGGTACAAGTGTGCCCTGCGCCGGGGCGGCGGAGCCGGAGGGTCAGGGCCCGCGTCGAGCCGCGGGCCGTCGCGGCGCACGATCGGAGGAGGACACCGTGACCGGACGTCGCACGCACCTGCTGTCGTTGGTCGCCGCCGTCGGCGTAATCGCCTCGGCCTGCACCGGGGGTGGAGGCGCATCGGCCTCGCCGAGCGCCGCCCCGCCGTCAGCGGCGCCGAGCACGGCGCCCAGCGCGCCGGCCAGCGTCGCGCCGAGCGCCAGCCCGATCGCCGCGCCGACCTCGCTGCTGAAGGCCGGCGAGCTGTCGAACTGCGTCGACGTCGAGTACTCGCCGATGGAGTTCTTCGATCCGACCGACGCGACGAAGCCGATCGGCTTCGATGTGGAGTCCTATCAGGCTGTCGTCGCCAAGCTCGGCCTGAAGGAGAACATCGTCAACACCGGCTTCGACGGGCTGATCCCGGCTCTGACGGCTGGCCGCTGCGACATCGTCTGGACCGCGCTCTACATCAACGACACGCGGCTCAAGGTCGCCGACGCGGTGCCGTACTTCAAGACGAGCCAGGTGGTCATGGTCCCGGCCGGCAACCCGAAAGGGATCAAGTCCGAAGCCGATCTCTGCGGCAAGAGCGTCTCGATCCAGGGCGGCGGCCTCGTCCAGGAGCGGATCAACGCCGCGAGCAAGAAGTGCACCGACGGCGGGGCGGCCGCGATCAAGATCCAGGCGTACCCGAAGGTCGCCGACGAGTACCAGCAGATCGTGATCGGCCGGGTCGATGCGGTCTGGGAGATCGACACGTCGGTCGCTGACTTCCAGCTCAAGAACCCCGGCAAGTACGACGTCGCGTATTCGATCCCCGGCGACGACAAGTACGGCATCTACTTCGGCAAGGGCAAGGCAGACGTCGGGACCGCGTTGACGGCGGCCCTCAAGGCGCTGAAGGACGACGGGACACTCGCCGGCATCGCGACGAAGTACCACCTGGACCCGGCCAACCTGAGCGTCATCCAGTAAGGCCGCGGAGGGGCGAGGGCCTTCCGCTCCCGAGCCGGTCGGATGAACTTCGACGGCGCCGTCTTCTGGCAGGCCCTGACCTCCGACACGTTCCGGCAGGGGGCGATCACGGCCATCGCCCTGACCGTCGTTGCTCAGCTGACGGCGGTCGTGATCGGCCTCGTGCTGGCCGTCATGCGGGGCAGCGGCAACCGGGTCCTCCGCGGGATCAGCTGGACCTACGTCTGGATCTTCCGGGCGATCCCGACTCTGGTCCAGCTGCTGTTCGTGTGGAACGCCCTGCCGCAGCTGTTCCCGGCGCTGCGCGAGGATTGGTTCAGCTCGTTCCTCGCGGCCTGGCTCGCGCTCTCGATCAACGAGGGTGCCTACATGGCCGAGATCGTCCGGAGCGGTCTCCTGGCGATCGACGAGGGTCAGCAGCTCGCGGCCCGGGCGCTCGGGATGACGCCGTGGAGCGTCTTCCGACGGGTCGTGATCCCGCAGGTGGTCCGGGTGATCATCCCGCCGACCGCCAACGAGTTCATCACGATGCTGAAGATCACGAGCCTGGCCAGCGCCATCTCGCTCCAGGAGCTGCTGACCTACACGCAGCAGTCGATCTCGATCACGTTCCGCTTCGCCGAGTACTACGCGGCGGCCGCGATCTACTACCTCGTGATCGTCAGCGTCTTCATGGCGTTCCAGGCCTGGCTGGAGCGGCGCTTCCTGTGGTCGTCGCAGCGGGGTGGTGAGCGACGGCTCGTGACCGCGCTCCGCGGGATGGGCGCCCGATGACCGACCACAAGCCGCTCCTCGACCCGGCCCTCCTCGGGACCGAGGTCGTCGAGCCGGCCTCGACCGCCGGCTCCGGGCCGCTCCTCGAGGCCGTCGACATCCGCAAGCGGTACGGTCGAAATGAGGTCCTCCGCGGCGTCTCGTTCGGGGTCGAGCGCGGCGACGTGAAAGCGGTCCTCGGGCCATCCGGCTCCGGCAAGAGCACCATGCTGCGCTGCCTCGCGCTCCTCGAGCCGATCGACGGCGGCGAGGTTCGCCTGGAGGGCCGAACCGTCGGCGTGCGCGGTTCGGGGCGCCCCGCGCGTCTGCCGGAGCGCGAGCTGGCCCACCAGCGGCGCGACATCGGGATGGTCTTCCAGAAGTTCAACCTGTTCCCGCACCTCACGGCGCTCGGCAACGTGATGCTCGGGTTGACGGAGGTCCGCGGCCGGTCGAAGGAGGATGCGGCTCAGATCGCCGGCGACATGCTTGAGCGAGTCGGCCTCGGGGCGCGCACGCGGTTCTACCCCAGCGAGCTCTCCGGCGGGCAGCAGCAGCGTGTCGCGATCGCCCGCGCGCTCGTGATGAACCCGAAGGTGATGCTGTTCGACGAACCCACCTCCGCGCTCGACCCCGAGCTGGTCGGCGAGGTCCTGGCGGTGATGGAAGAGCTCGCCCGGGAGGGCATGACGATGGTCGTCGTGACCCACGAGATCGGCTTCGCGAAACGGGTCGCGAGCCGGGTGATCATGATGGACGAGGGCGAGATCGTGGAGGACGGCACGCCGACCGAGTTCTTCGGCAGTCCTCGCCACGAGCGGACGCGGCGGTTCCTCGAAGCGGTCCACTGAGGGAGCGCCGGCGCGGCTGACGCACTTCCCCAAACTTGCGCCCGAGGAACGTTCGGCGCCCGAATCCCCCCCGAAGCCTGTCAGGCGTGCATGACGTAGGTCTTCGACCAGGTCCCACGCCCAAACGCTCAGGGGCTTCCCCGCCTACTTGCCCTGGGCGCAAGTCTGGCCAAGTGCAGCTCGGCCGACCCGGCGGGGAGGTCAGCCCCGCTCGAACCGGAGGTAGGCGGCGCCGCGGACGTCGATCAGGGTCGCGCTCGGCGTCTCGACCACCCGCAGGACCACGCCCGAACAGGCCGGGCAGCGCAGCACCGTGCCCGGCGCTCGAACGTACGCCCGCAGCTCACCGACCATGCTGACCGTGCCGCAGTGGGCACAGGCACCAGGGACCTCCGTCATCTCGGCCCCGAACGCCGCCGCCAGCAGTCCGGCCACCGCGTTGCCGTCGAGGACCTGGGCTTCGACGGGGTCGACCGTCGTGTCGTCAGCCATCGATCGTTCCTCCGTCACGTGCCGGTCGGCCCGAACCGCTCGGTCCGGATCCGGTCGCCCGGCAGCCCGAGCCGGACCAGCGCGTTTGCGGCGACCTCCACGAGAGCCGTCGGGCCGCAGATGAACGATCGAGAGCCCATCCCGAGCGGGGCGAGGACGTCGGCGATCATCCGGTCGTCGATCCGCCGGTTGTAGCCCATCCAGCCGGCGGGCTGCGATCGCGTCAGGGTGTGGACGACCTCGAGGCCATCGGAGGTCGCCGCCAGGGAGTCGAGCTCCTCCCGGTAGATGACCTCCTCCAGGTGGCGCGACGAGAACAGCAGCCGCGTCGGGTTGTGGGCGCCCGAACGCGCCCGATGTCGGAGCATGGCCATCAGCGGCACGACGCCCGAACCGCCGGCGACGAGGAACAGCGGCTCGGTGGCCATCGGGCCCGCGGCCTCCCAGACGAAATAGCCACCGATCGGGCCGCGGACCTCGATCCGGTCGCCGACGACCACCACGTCGTGGAGGAACGGCGAGACCTCGCCGTCGTCGATCCGCTCGACGGTCAGGTCGATCTCGCCCGCCCGCTCCGGCTCCGACGCGATGGAGTACGAGCGCTCGACGCTGTAGCCGTCCTCGGCAGTCAGACGCAGGTCGACATGCTGGCCGGCCCGGTGGCCGCCCCAGTCCGGGATCGACAGGGTGAACGACCGAACCGTCGGCGTCTCGTCACGAATTGCGGTCATGGTGGCGAGGCGCCAGGCGATCGGGTTCATCGGTCCACCGCCGGATCAGTCGCCGCTGTAGCGCTCTTCGAGCCACTGGTCGCCCCGGTTGTGGTAGCCGAGGCCCTCCCAGAAGCCGGGCACGTCGCGCTCGAGGAGGCGGATCCCGCGAATCCACTTCGCGCTCTTCCAGAAGTAGCGACCGGGAACGACGAGGCGCGCCGGACCGCCGTGCTCGGGCGCCAGCGGCTTGCCGTCGTACTCCCAGGCGACGAACGCCTGGCCGTTGAGGACGTCGCTGATCGGCAGGTTCGTCGTGTAGCCGCCATCCGACGAGGCGATCGCGAAGGCGGCGTTCGGCAGGAGCTCGACCGCCTCGAAGAGCGTGTCGACGCTCACGCCGCGCCAGCGCATGTCGAGCTTCGTCCATTTCGTCACGCAGCTGATGTCGACCGTCCATTCGCGGGCGGGCAGGGCCGTGAACTCGTCCCACGTCCACGTCACCGGTTCGCGGACGAGGCCCTCGACGAAGAAGGACCAGCGGTCGAGCGGGGTGTGCGGTGTCGGTCCGGCAGATAGCACCGGGAAGTCGCTGGTGAGGTACTGGCCGGGTGGCGTCCGCGACCGCGCGTCACCGGGCGTGCCGTCGCCTTCGGCCCGCCGCCGCCCGACGAACCCGCGCGTCACGAACCGGTCCTCCGACATGCAGGCCAGTGTGAACCGCCAACCCGCGAGCCGTGTGTCGAGCGGGTGACCGACCTCGCGACGGCATCAACACACGGAGAGCCCATCCATCCGTTCACGCGGTCGTCAGTACATCCTCGCCAGTGACGCAGGAACGCGCGGGCCGTACCGTTCGCCGGAATCCGCGTTCGGGGCGTGGGTTGCCCGTCCCTGCGCAGAGTGACCACGAGCCTCGCGATGCCACAGCGTTCCAGCCAAGCGACCGCAGGATCCGCGATCGGCGATTCGGCAGCGATCCACGCCGAGACACTTCGGCTCGTCCCGGCGGCGGTCTTCGAGACGGACGCCGACGGATCCTGCCGCTACGTCAACCCGCGCTGGGTCGCGTACAGCGGCCGGCCGGCCGAGTCGGCGCTCGGATACGGCTGGTCGGAAGCGATCCACCCCGACGATCGCGACGTCGTCGTCGCCACCTGGCAGGCAGCGGTCCTCGCCGGGACGGAGATCACGCTGGAGTTCCGCGTCGTCCGGCCGGACGGCGCGATCCTCTGGGCATCCGGCCAGGCCGCCCCGATCCGCGCGGTCGACGGCGCGATCACCGGCTACATCGGAACGATCACCGACATCACCCCGCTCGTCGAGGAACGCCACGAGCAGAGCGAACAGCGTCGGTTCGTGGATGCCGTGCTCGACATCGCGGGCTCCCTGGTCGCGGTCTTCGACGGCGAGGGCCGGATCCTCCGGTTCAACCGCGCCTGCGAGCTGGTCACCGGCTACACCTTCGAGGAGGTGCAGGGCCGCCCGTTCTACGAGCTCCTGGTGCCCGAGGCCGAGATCGAGGCCGTCCGGGAGGATCTGGCCGCCCTGCGTCCCGGTCAGCCGCCGACGACGAATGAGAACCACTGGGTGACCCGCGATGGCCGCCTCCGTCTGATCTCCTGGAACGATGTCTGTTTCTTTGATGACGACGGACACGCCACGCATCTGATCAGCACGGGGATCGACGTCACGGACGTCCGCCGCGGCGAGGAGGCCCTCCGCGGCATCGAGGCGGTCGGTGTCCTCCTGGCGACCACTGGTCCGACGAAGGAGTCGATGGCCGCGGTCCTCACGACGCTGTCCGATCGCATGGGCTACCCCCACCTGGCAGTGTTCGTGCGGCGGGGCGGGGCGTTCGAGCTTGGCGCGGCGGTCGGTTACAACGGCCACGCCGCGTCACTCCAGGCCTCGCGAGGCATCACCGGCCGCGTCCTCCGGACCGCGCGGAGCGCGTTCTTCGAGCGTCCGGAAAGCGGCGACGGCGCCGAGTGGCTTCCGGCCACCGCCGGGATCGCGAGCCAGATCGCCGCCCCGCTCATCGCCGATCGGGAGATCCTCGGCGTGCTGTCGATCGAGTCGACCGCGGAGGCGCCGCTCACCCAGGCGGACCTCCGGCTGGTCGAGACGGTGGCGGAGCGGCTGTCCGTGGCGATGGTCCTGGGACGCGAGCAGCAGGCGCTGAAAGAGCGAGCCCGGCTCTTCGCCTCGCTCAACGCCTTCGCCCGTGTCGCCGGGGCGATGGTCGACGAGGAGCGTCTGCCCGCCTCGCTCCTGGACGGCATCGCGGAGGTCGTCCCGAACGACGCCTCGTGGCTGACGCTCGTCGACCCGACGAGTGGCCGTCACGTCATCCTGGCCGTGCGCGGGACGGCGGTCGATCGGAAGGCCGTCGGGCGGTCCGTTCGACCGGGCGACCCGCCGATCCGACGAGCGATCCGGGATCGGACCGTCGTCGTCGAACGGGTGACCGGCGGCCGATCGACCTCGTCGGCGGGCGGCCGCGGCACCCCTCCGACGGTGCTTCCGTGGAGGGCAACCTCGGGATCGATGGTCGCCATCCCGCTGATCCACGCCGGCGACATCCTCGGGACCGTCGTGGTCGGACGGGCCGGCCGCGACGCCTCGTTCACCGACCTGGAGCTCGAGGTCCTGTCGCTCCTCGGGGCGCAGGCCGCGCTTGCCGCCTCGAACGCCCGGCTCCTCGCTGAGGTTCGGGCGCTGGCGATCCGGGATCCCCTCACCGGCCTGTTCAATCGTCGCCATTTCGACGCCGCGACGGAGCTGATCCTCGCCCGCTGGCGGCGCGACCGGCAGGCTGCCCGACCGATCGCGGCCATCATGTTCGACCTCGACCGCTTCGGTCACCTGAACAACACCCACGGCCACCAGGCCGGCGACGCGGTTCTTCGCGAGTTCGCCGGGATCCTGTTGACGCGGTTCCGATCGGCCGACCTGGTCGCCCGCTACGGCGGCGAGGAGTTCGTCGTCGTCCTTGACGGCTCGTCCGTGGCGGACGCCGCCCGCGTCGCCGAGGAGATCCGCGTCACGCTCGGGTCACGCGTCGTGCAAGGTCCCGATGGCGCCGAGGTCCGGGCGACCGTCTCGGCCGGCTGCTCGCAGCTCGATCCGTCGAACCCGACGCGGGAGGCGCTCATCGAGGGCGCCGACATCGCGCTCTATCGGGCCAAGCGGGCGGGCCGGAACCGGGTGGTCGCGGGCTGACAGACCTCCGAGCCGAGGACGACGCGCGCTCGAAGCAGTAACGCCGGCCCGCGTCGGTCCTCTACGATCGCCGCGTGGACGCCCCGCCCGGCCTGAGCCTGTGGGACGCGCGGCTGATCGACGGCCGCGGCGGCTCGCCCCTCGAGCACGCGGTCGTCACCCTCGACGGGTCGCGGATCGCAGCGATCGAGACCGTCGACGGCCGGCCGACCCCCGCCGACGCGATCGACCTCGCCGGCCGAACCCTCCTGCCCGGGCTGATCGACGCCCACGCCCACGTCATGAGCGATGCGGAGCGGAGCCCCGGCTTCGGGCCGGCGCCGCTCCTCCATGGCGAGGCGCCGCGGCCCGACGCGCTCCGCTGGTTCGTCCTCGCCAAGGCCGCGCGCGCGCTGCTCGAGGCCGGTGTGACGACCGTCCGCGACGTCGGCAGCCCCCACGACGAGGCGCTGACCCTGCGCGAGGCGATCCGCCTCGGGCTCGTCGAGGGGCCGCGGATCCTGACCTGCGGCCGGATCGTGTCGGCAACCGCGCCCGGCGGCGTGATCTTCGGCACGATGTACGAGGAGGCCGACGGGCCGTGGGAGATGCGCCGGGCGGTCCGTCGCCAGCTCCGTCGCGGCGCCGATTACATCAAGGTCATGGCGACCGGCGCGCGATCGGTGGTCCGCGAGGACCCGGAGGCGGCCCAAGTTACGGCCGACGAGATCGCGGCCGCCGTCGACGAGGCTCATCGGATGGGCGTCCGGGTCTCGGCCCACGCCGAGGGTCTGGAGGGGGCCCGACTCGCAATCCAGGCCGGGGTCGACACGCTCGAGCACGGCTTCAGCCTCCACCGGGAGCCGGCTTTGCTCGACCGGATGGCGAAAGCAGCGATCGTCCTCGTGCCGACCCTGTCGACCTACCACGACCTGGCCGTCCGCTTCCGCGACGAGTTCGCGCCATCGCTCGTCGAGCAGGCGAAGCGCCAGGGCGAGGAGGCGGCGACCACGATCCTCGCGGCCCGCGCGGCGGGGGTGACCCTCGCGATGGGCTACGACTCCGGTCCGCCGGGCGCCAAC
>Ga0207646_10005569_pt1 | contig 13224 bp, 15 predicted proteins | sample KBSK5502metaG_FD_184343 | JGI IMG/M metagenome (GOLD analysis project Ga0207646, IMG submission 184343) | Corn, switchgrass and miscanthus rhizosphere microbial communities from Kellogg Biological Station, Michigan, USA - KBS K5-50-2 metaG... | ecosystem: Host-associated > Plants > Roots >...
GGCGTTCGGGCGGGCGTCTCGCCGATTTGCTTACTTCATTCAACAACCTCGACACCATTTCGATGTCGATCTCGCTCGCTGGCTCAAATTCGTTTCAAGTCGGCAATACCGTGAGTGAATATCAGGTTTCAACTCGCGGCCCGATTCAGTTGAATGGTTTCGGCGGCACCGACGGAGCCATTCGCTATCAAGCCGTGCAGGATTTATTGAATCTGCCGCAACAGAATCTTTTCGAAGCCGAGTTCGCGAAAATTACGAATCGCGCGATCACCAATGGCAACATCCTCAGCAGCGCCCTCTCCGGCGTAACTTTGAATACGCCGTTTCCCGCGAACTCCGATTTGAGTGACCAGCTCAAAATGATTGCGCAGATAATTGCCGTTCGGGAGACTCTCGGCATGCGGCGCCAGATTTATTTCTGCTCCGTCGGCGGTTACGACACGCACAGCAACGAGCTCACCACGCAAAACAATTTGCTTACCGAGCTCAGTCAATGCATGAACGCGTTTTATCAGGCGACGAAGGAGCTCGGCATTGCCGATCGCGTCACGCTCTTCACCGCTTCGGATTTTAGCCGCACGTTTCAATCGAACGGCGGCGGCTCCGATCATGCCTGGGGAAGTCACGCGTTAATCCTCGGCGATTCGGTCAAAGGCGGCGACATTTACGGAGCTTATCCCACGATTGCGATCGGCGGGCCGGACGATGTCGGGGAAGGCCGTTGGGTGCCATCGACCTCGGTCGACGAATATTCGGCGACGCTCGCCAAATGGTACGGCATCTCGAGTCAGACCGATCTCGCGACTGTCCTTCCGAATATTGGCCGCTTCGCGAATTCGGACATCGGGTTCATGAATCCGCTGCCGCCGCCGGCGTAAACGGATTCATTTCATCGCCGATTTATAAACGAGCAACGCCGCGGCGATATCCTCGACGGCCATGCCTAACGACTTGAAGATTGTCGTTTCGCTTGGATCGATGTCGATCTTTCCGGCGAAGGCTTCGCCGAGCTCGGCGTGGATTTTAGCGCCGGACAGAATTACATCACCGGATTCTTTCATTGCCGCTTCGCGCGAATCGACAAACAGAGCGCTGTTTCGCATCGCATCGTCATCGAGCTCACGCCAGTCGGGGCGACACGCGCCGATCGCGTTCACGTGACAGCCGCGCTTCAGCCATGCGCCTTTCAATACCGGTGTCTGTGAGCTTGTTACCGTGACGATGACGTCGGCGCTGCTGGCGGCGTTTTCGGCCGACGTTGCTTTCGCGCCAATTTCTGTGGCGAAACTTTCCGCGCGCGATTTCGTCTGACTCCAAACGCGAACCTCTTCGAAATTCCTTACCAGGCTCAGCGCTTTAAAATGACTGCGCGCTTGCACGCCGCTCCCAAAAATTGCGAGCACCTTTGCGTTTTTCGGGGCGAGAAGGTTTGTCGCCGCAGCTGAAACCGCCGCCGTTCGCATTTCAGTGATCAATCGACCGTCCAAGACGGCGAGCGGCTCGCCGGTCTGAGGATCATTCAGAACGATCAACGCCATGTGCGTCGCGATTCCTTTCTCGGCATTCGGCGGATAGAACGTAACGATTTTCTGCCCCAGTCCTTCCGGGGTGAGCGCCGGCATGATCCCATAAAATCCGCCCGGCGGATCGACCGAAATCACTTGCCGCACCGGTTGCGTCACTTTACCGGCCGAGAAATCGGTCAGCGCTTTCTCCATTGCCGGAATCAGGTCCGCCATTCGCAAATGCTTGCGCACTTGCTCTTCCTCGAGAAAAAGCAGCATGTGTGATTTTCTACCGCGGATTGCGCGGATCAAAACAGATTTTATATGAGACCCGGGCTGCGATTAATCTAATCGCGGAATAAGATTAGCTTTACAGGCGGTCAAAATTGGAGGAATCGAAGGACCCATATGGCAATGTTTTCAACTCGAAAGCCTGAATCCGAGCCGCCGGCGATCCCCCAGCAGCCCAACGGTTCATCCACTTCGGTCCAATCTCCCGGCTTTCTCTCGAGAGGAGTTTCGATTCAAGGAACGGTTAAATTTCGTAACACATTGGTGATCGACTGCGACGTGCACGGCTCGATTGACTCCACCGGAACACTTACGATCGCTGAAAATGGATTCATCCGCGGCGAAGTCAGAGCGAAATCGGTGAAGTTACAGGGGAAAATCGAGGGCAATATTTTCGCGACTGAACGCTGCGAGCTTCTGGCTGGTTGCACCTTGCGCGGCGACGTCCAAGCGCCCCGGCTGGTGGTTGATGAGAACGCCACGTTTCTCGGGAGCGCAAAAGTCGGGACGCCGAAGTGACTGGTCCACGGCTTTCTCGACACGATCAACAGGATTTCTCGATTTCAGAATCCTTTAACCCAGTAAATCCTGTCTAGGATCCTTCCGCGAGTTCATCGCGCAATTTGCGTTTCAATTCCTGACGTGCCGCTTTTTTGATCGCGCGGCGTTCAGCTGCGACTGCTTGCTTCTCACGTTGTCGATCCTTGCCCGAGCGTGGATCGACATCCGCCGGCAAATGCGAAATCTTCGGCCGATTTTCGCCGACTCGGCGTTCCTTCCGCTTTGCGTACGGGTCCATGACTGCGAATATAGCACCGGCAAGATATGTCCATTGATCTTGATCGCATTCGCGCGGCGCATGAAAGGATCCGGCGGCATATTCATCGGACGCCGGTATTGACGAGCGCGCGATTGGATGAAGCAAGCGACGCGAAATTATTTTTTAAGTGCGAAAATTTTCAGAAGATCGGCGCGTTCAAAGCTCGTGGCGCGACCAATGCCGTTTTCTCACTCGACGAAGCGGCCGCAAAGCGCGGAGTCGCGACCCATTCCTCAGGAAATCACGGGACGGCGCTGGCGCGCGCGGCCAAGTTGCGCGGAATTCCCGCGCACATCGTCATGCCGAAAAATTCGGCGAAAGTGAAAGTGCGTGCGGTTGAAAGTTACGGCGCGCACATTGTTTTTTGTGAACCCAACGATCAAGCCCGCGTAGCCGCATGTGCGGATGTGATCGCGAAGACCGGCGCGACGTTAATTCACTCTTTTGAAAACGAAGATGTGATGGCGGGACAGGGGACGACGACGATTGAGTTGCTCGAAGGGGTCGATGTCGATCTTGTGATGTGTCCGGTTGGCGGAGGGGGCTTGCTCGCAGGAACTGCGGTTGCCGCGAAATCGATGCGGCCAAAAATTAAAGTCATCGCGGCCGAGCCGGCGAATGCGGATGATGGCGCGCAATCGTTTCGGGCAAAGAAACGAATCGTCACCGAGAAAAAATTTACAATCGCGGACGGATTGCGCACGAATGTCGGCGAGAAAACTTTTCCAATCGTCCAACATTACGTCGACGACATCGTCACTGTCAGCGAAGAAGCGATCATTTCCGCGATGCGCACCATTTGCGAGACGATGAAGATCATCATCGAGCCGTCCGCTGCGGTTCCGTACGCGGCCATTTTGGAACGAAAGATCGATATCGGCGGCAAGCGCGTCGGCATTATTCTCACCGGCGGCAATGTCGATCTCGACGCGCTGCCGTGGAAGTAATCTCGAATTAAACGGGAAAGTTATTCGTCAAAATTAGGTTATGAAGACGTTAGGTTTAACTATAGCGGCAGGGTTCCTGGTCTTTGGGGTCGCTGTTTCACAGGCGGTCACGAGTGGGAACACAAAGGTCTTGACCAGAATTTCCGGCGAGACGGGAGTTTCTGTGGACACGCTTCAAGCCGAGAAGGCGTCAACCGGATTCGGCTTCGGCGAATTGGAGAATGCAAACTTACTGGCCAACGCTTCGGGTCAAAGCTTCGACACGATCGTTGCGAAGCGACAGGCCGGCGAAGGCTGGGGAGAGATTGCGCACGATTATGGATTGAATATGGGCAAGGTCGTAAGCACTGCGCATCGTTCGAGTCAGGCGACAATGCATAGTCAAAGCAGCGTGCATGGCCAAAGCGGCATGACTCACGGCAAAAATGGCGCTGCGGTTAGCGCCAACGCTTCCTCGAAAGGGAAGTCCAATCGCGGAGCAATTCAGGCGAAGGCTCACGGCCACGGCCACGGACCGTAATTGAATCGTTCGCCAAAAAGGTTACTGGGCGTCAAGTGTTCAACTTGGCGCCCGTTTTCTTTTTTGCCAGCAATTCCGACTACGGCAGCGAGATCTCGTGCATAGTTTTGCTGGCGACGATTTCTCGAATATCGAGGCGCTTCGTCGCAACGTCGCGGCGTTTGTCGGCCGGTCCGATAATCTTGTCGATGATCGGTTCGGTGCGCGCGCGTAAATTTTCGAGCGCGGCCGGATTCGGATATTCAACCAGGATGACAACGTTGAAATCCATATCGCCGTCGTTGCGGAGAATTTTGTAATCGAGAATTACTTTCTGCTTCTTTTCTTCCTCGTAGATCGGCTTGAGCGAGGCGGTGATCGATTTCAGATAATCATTGGTCGATCCGGCTTTTGTTTTGATGAAGGTCATGACCCAAGTCGGGCCCTCCGCGTAGAGCGCCTGCGTCGGAGCGGTTTCGACAACGGCTGCCGGCGCGGTGCCGGCCGGACTCGGCGCGCTTGCAATTGGGACATTTGGCAAAAACGGAGTCGGCTGAGTTTGAGGCACTCCTCCGAGCTGCCAGCTGGTTTGACCTGGCGTGGAACTGGATGTCTGGCCTGAAGAAAGCTGGATCGCGGCCGTCGCCAGCGCTGTAATCCAAAGAATCTTCGTCGTCTTCACGCGCGCAACTTGCGCCGCGCCCTTAATGCGTGCGAGCAAAATCTGCAGAATTACTTCAACGTGATCTCGCGCATTGTTTTGGTGCCGAGAATCTCGCGAACGTCGAGGCGCTTGACTGCCATGTCTTTGCGCTGCTCTTCCGAGCCCATCACTTTCGCGAGCACCGGGTCCATTTTGCTGCGCAAATTATCGAACGCCGCCCAGTTTGGATACTCCACCAAAATCAAAATGTTGAAGTCGTGCGGATTGGAAGACTCGCCGTTTAGGATTTTGTAGCTGAGGACGATTTTTTGTTTCTTCGCTTCCTCGTAAACCGGTTTCACCGTGCCGGTGATCTGTTTGAGGTATTCATCCTCGAGTCCGGTCTTGGTTTTGATCATCGATAATGTCCAAACCGAACCTTCGTTGTAGGGCGCGCTGCTGCCGCCGGACGCTTTGGTTGTTGTCGTAGTCGAAGTCGCGGGTGAGCTTTGGCCGAAGCAAAGTGCCGACAGTCCACAGGCGAACGCTGCAGTGGCTAGGGTCTGTATTTTCATGGTGCGCGAGCTTGAAGAATTCTCGACACGATGAACAGGTTTTATTTGAGTTTGAGTTACTTGGAATTGTCGATCTTATGAAAATGAAAATTTCTCCCGCGATTGTCGCCCTCTCCATCGGTTGCGCGCTGAACGTCGCGCCCGCGCAAACGAATTCGCCGTCCATGATGAAGGCGGTCGTTGTGAATGAATATGGCAGTCCCGAAGTTTTGAAATATCAGGACGCGCCGAAACCGGAACCGAAAGATGACGAAATTCTTATTCGCGTCGTCGCCGCCGCGGTGAATCCGGTGGACAGCTATGTGCGTCAGGGAATGTTCGCTAAGCGTGGGCTCGACAATCGCCCGCTCATCATCGGTTACGACATCGCCGGCGTCGTCGAGAAGACCGGAGCTAATGCGAAAAAATTCAAAGCCGGCGACAAAGTTTATTCTTATTTGTCGGTGATGCGCGGCGGCGGTTACGCCGAGTTCGCGGTCGCGAAAGAATCTGAAGCCGCGCTCAAGCCGAAGAACATTAACTTTGTGGAAGCGGCCGCGGTCCCGCTCGCGGCAACGACCGCGTGGCAAGCGCTGGTCGATTCGGCAAAGATCCGGAAAGGCCAAACCGTTTTGATTCACGGCGGCTCCGGCGGGGTCGGAAGTTTCGCGATTTCAATCGCCAAATCGCGCGATACGAAAGTGATCGCGACTGCATCGACCGCGCACCAGCAATTGCTCAAGCAATTAAATGTCGACCAAGCGATCGACTACACGACGACGAAATTCGAGGACGTGGTGAAAGATGTCGACGTTGTGCTCAATTGCGTGCGCGCGGATGCGCTCGCGCGTTCCTACAGCGTCCTCAAAAAAGGTGGCACGCTCGTTTCGATCACGGATGAGCCAGACCAAACGGAGTGCGCCAAACATGAGATCAACTGTTCGAGATTGGGCGCGCATCCCGATTCGAAAGTGCTCGAAGAGCTAACAAAACTAATCGAGGTGCGAAGGATGAGGCCGACCGTTTCGCAAACGTTTGCGCTGGCGGACGCGAGCAAAGCGCACGAGCAGATCGAGACCCATCACACACTCGGCAAAATCGTTTTGAAAGTCGCGGACGAGTCAAAGTGATTCGCAAGATCGACATCGTATGAGTTGGGAAGCGATCAACGCGATTGCGCAGGCGATCGGTGCGTTCGGCGTGGTCGCGTCGCTCTGGTATCTCGCCGTGCAGGTCCATCGCAGCACGCGCGTCGCGAAAATTGCAGCGCAGGATTCAGCAGCCAGTGCGCTGCGCGATGTGACCAAGCCCTACATGGAAAACGCTGAGCTCGCGCGCATCTGGCAAGTTGGTCTGGAAAATCTCAATGCGCTCTCGCCCGAAGATCAGTCACGTTTTTTTCACGCCGCTTATCAATTTCTAAAAGCGTTCGAAACAATCCACACGCACTACGCCTACGGATTGCTCGACCTCGAGTTGTGGCAAGGATGGCGTGAGCTGCTGCGGCATTACATCGTCGCCCCCGGGATGGCTCACTATTGGGAATTGCGCCGTGATCTTTTTTCCAAGCGGTTCCAGAAATTCGTGGAAAGTCTGGACCGGCCCGCGAAACGTTTCACCGTCGGCACACTTCTTGGTGACGAAAAAATCGGAAACTGACGCGCGTTAATGCGCGAAGCCGGGCAATCGCTTGCCCAATTTCGGGGCGCACTGTCTGCGCGATTTCAGAAAACCGGAACCGCGCACCGCGCTCGGTTGATTCACCGCGACGCGAACGGTCACGCACGCGTCCGCCGGATCGCTCCCGAATAAGCGCTCCCAGTCCGCGCGGGCCGCTTCCACAAACCGGCGATAGCGCGAATCCAAAGCATGCCGAAGCCCGTCGATGATCTCGGCTTTCGCGGCCTCCCTCTGAAGTAGCGCTCCCGCTCCCTGTTCCATGCTCATGCGCGGGAGTTTTGAGCAGGAAACAGGCCCAACTCAGAGGTCAGCGATCAGAAGTCACAGGTCACAGATCAGAATTCGGCGGGAGCGTCCTGACTCAGAAAATGGTGTTGTGCGCGCGAAAAATTGCCGATGTGCGTGATCGTGCCTGCGCGATAAACGTAGCCGCGCATTTTTTGCGGATTTCGTTTACTCACGAAAATGCCGCCCTCGCGCCAAAGCGACCCGTGACCGGTGCGCTCGGCGATCTTGCGCGGCGCGCGATAGTAGTAACCAATTTTGTCAGCCGCATTCAAAGTATAAACGCCGGCTGGAAAATGAAGTGTCGCCGCGTGCAGTTCTTTGTCGATCTCCAGATAACGCGCGGCCGTCGGCCCTTCGCCCGGAGTCATCAATCGCGGATGACTGCTGCCGGCGCACGAAGAAAGTAGAAAGGCTAAAGTAGGAAGTAGAAAAACTAAAACCGCACGTCGCATTATTGTTTTCTACTTTCTACTTCCTACTTTTCAGCCATCACTTTCTTAATTGACGAATCGTCATCTAACAGAATCCATTCGACGATCGACAACGGCAGACTGCCGTTCTTGATCAAGTCGTCGTGAAATTGGCCGAGCCGGAAATTGTCGGCTTGTCGATCTTTGTAGCGTCCAAGCAAGTTCAAGATCTGCCACTTGCCGATGATGTAGCTGATCTTTTGGTGCGGACTTGAAGCGGCGCCGGCCGCTTCGCCTTCCGCTGATTCGCGATCGAGTCCGCCCGCGTCCATGAAATATTTTACCGCTTGCTCAAACGTCCATTTGCCGGTGTGGAGATTTACGTCCACGCCGATGCGCGCGCCGCGATAACGCGACAGCCGCAAAATTTGTCCCTGCGCCGGCGAGTTATTCGGATACAAACCCGTCCGCATCAACATTTCCTCGCCGTAAAGGGCCCAGCCTTCGACAAAAACGCCGTCCGAGTGCTGGCGTCGGATTTCGTCCGTTACGTGATTCGCGATCGACAGTTGCATGAAGTGACCGGGAATTCCTTCGTGGCCTAAGATCGGCCGCGGATCTTCGATCGCCGCGCGAATGTAAAAATTCTTCGACTCCGGATTGTAAGTTGGGATGAAAAAGAAACCGGTCGGATCTTTGTCGTAAACGCCGGGTGGATTCATGAAACCGCCGGGGCTCGTCGGCTTGAACGCTTCCGGCAGCTGCCGACTCTGAAACGGTCCAAGATAATCGGGGATCGTGACCAGATTGTGTTCCTTGAGAAAATTGATCATCTCGGTCTCGCGGCTTTCGTAGGCTTTCAAAAACGATTGTTGATCCGGCGGAATGCTCGCTGCGCGTTTCGGATCCGGATCGGCTAACTTCGGATCGGGCAACAACCCTTCGAGCGCACGGTAACGCCCATTCTCGACGCGGCCGATCATTTCCACTTCGCGCGCGTCGAGCGGCAAAAGCAAAACATGTTTAAGATAGTAATTGTAGTTGGCTTCGCCCATCGGCGCGAAGTCGACCATCTTCGGCATCCGTTTTTCGAGCTCGTCCGCGAAACTATGCGCGGCCGCGAGCGCTGCATCACGCGCTTTGACTAATTTCTCGTGCTCGTTCGGCGCAAGATCGACATCCAACGCCATCAGGCTGTCTTTCAGAAGCGGATCGATCGAGCGCGCGGAATCGATCGCCAGCTTGGCATAAAGTTTTACCGGATTTTGTAAATTGGCGAGGCCCTGTTTGAGCAATGGCGGCATTGCTTTGAGCCGCGCCGTCGCAGACAGCGCGCGCTTGCGCGGTGTGTCGTATTCCTTTTTCAATAGTGAAAAAATGGCACTGACGCATTCGCCGATGTAAGTCTGCGGATTCGTCCGCTCAAATTTCAGAACGCGGTCTCCAAAATCCACGTTCTCGAGCTGTGAGCGAAACAGGAGCGCGTCGATCTGTTCGTCCTTCGGCCAGGTATCGATCTTCATCGCGCGCACTTTGTCGAGCAGCTGCCGCACGTACTTTGCGCGCTCATTGATTTTGGCCGGCGAATAATCGGCCAGCTTATCGTCCCAGGTATGAAGCCCGTTATTGCTGCTCGAGACCGGATCGTTCTCGTTTCGCCAGTTGTAATAATCGTTCGCTAGTTTGTGCAGCGCGCCTGCGCCCATCAGGTGGTCCTGATTCGCACTCGTGATTAATGTTTTGTCTCCGCGTGGGCTGGGACTCGGTTGAGCGTGCGCCACGATTGCAGCTGCTATGAACATCGCGCTGAAGAAAATTATTTTCGCTTTCACGCTGTCGATCTTAATCGATGCTCTTAAATGCGGAAGCTTAAAGGAACGCCATGAAAACTCTCGGCATGATCGGCGGCGTCGGACCGGAGAGCACGGTCGATTATTACAAGAACATCATTGCGATGTATCGCGAACGGAAACCGGCCGGCCATTATCCGCAATTCGTCATCAACAGCATCGACTTGCAGAAGGGGATCGATTTCCTGGAAGCGGACGATCTGGCCGGCATGACGAAATTTCTGTTGAGCGAAATCGAGAAGCTTCCACGGGCCGGCGCCGAATTTGGAATCATCGCCGCGAACACGCCGCACATTGTTTTCGATGAAGTGAAAGCGAAATCCCCGATTCCGTTCATCAGCATTGTCGAAGCGGCCTCTGCTTACGCGAAGGGGCGGAACTTCAAACGGCTCGCCCTATTCGGAACACGCTACACGATGCAGGCGGATTTTTATCAAAAGGTTTTTCGACGCGAAGGGATCGCGCTCGTCGTGCCGGAAACGAAAGACCAGGATTACATTCACGAAAAATATTTCGCCGAGCTGGTCCCGGGAATTTTCCTTCCGGAAACGCACGCAGGCTTGCTCGCGATCATCGATCGCATAAAAGCGAAGATCGACATCGAAGGCGTCCTACTGGCCGGCACCGAGCTGGCGCTCATCCTGCGCGAGGAGAGTCACAACGGCATCGCTCTTCTCGACACCGGCAAGATTCATTGCCAGGCTGCTGTCAACGAAATGTTCTCTTAGCTGTAGAGTAACGACAATGCACACGAATACGACACGAAGACTTTCTGGATTCGTGTTAATTAGTGTCTATTCGTGGTTATGCTTGGCGGTCGTGATGGCTCAACCTAACACCGAAAAAATTCGCTATGCGGTGATTGGCGATTCGTACTCGTGTGGCGAAGGGGCGAAGCCGAGTGAATCGTGGCCGGCTTTGTTGACGCAGCATTTGAAGTCACAAGGAATAGGTATCGATCTTGTCTCGAATCCGTCCGTCACCGGTTGGACGACCAAGGACGCGATCGACAAAGAGTTGCCGAAGTTCATCCGATCCAATCCTACCTTCGCAAGCTTGCTCCTCGGAGTGAACGATTGGGTCCAGGGAGTAGATGAGACAGCTTTTCGTAACCGGTTCAGTTATCTCGTCGATCAAATGCTTGCCGTGTTGCCGAATAAAAAACACTTACTCGTCGTAACCATTCCGGATTTCGGCGTAACTCCGACCGGATCGAAGTATTCGCGCGGGCGTAATATCCACGAAGGAATCAAGCAGTTTAATCAGATTGTCAGTGAAGAAGCGGCCAAACGCGGTCTAAAAGTTGTCGATATCTTTCCGCTCAGCAAAAAAATGGGCGAAGACAAATCACTCGTTGCCAAAGACGGTCTCCATCCATCGGCCAGAGCCTACGCCGAGTGGGAGAAAATTATTTTTCCGGCTGCGCTGGAGTTGTTGAAGGAGTGAGCTGACTGCTTGACTCGTCCTTTATCACCAGTCACTTATCACTGCCTTTCGGGCGGTTAGCTCAGCGGTAGAGCATCTCGTTTACACCGAGGAGGTCGGGGGTTCGAAACCCTCACCGCCCATTTCAGCGATGAGCAGCCGTAGCGGAGTATTCAAATGCACGAACGTTACTTCGAAGATCTTAAAACGGGCGCTCGATTCAAGTCAGAGACTTACCAAGTCAGTGAAGAACAAATTGTTTTCTTCGCGCGCGAGTTTGATCCCCAGCCGTTTCACTTGGATGCCGCGGTCGCTCGTCAAACAATCTTCAAAGACTTGATCGCGAGTGGCTGGCACACGGCGGCGATCACTATGCGTTTGTTTGTGCGCACACTGAACTTTGCTGAAGGCGCGATCGGTCTCGGCGTGGATGAGTTGCGCTGGCCGACCGCAGTGAAGCCGGGCGACGTGTTGCAAGTTGAAACGGAGATTGTCGATCTTCGTGAGTCGCGATCGAAGCCGAGTCATGGAATTGTTCGCATTCGTAATGTGACAACGAATCAGCGCGGCGAAATTGTCCAGACTATGACAGCTTCAGCGCTAGTGTTGCGAAGGGTTCAGTAGAATTACACGCTAAGTCTGGAACTAGTCTTAGGGTTAGCGCAAACTAATCACTAAGTATCTCTTGCAATAGGTGAAGGTTTACTTTATCGGAATGTTCTATGGATTTATCAACACGGAACTTGGAGCAGGCTTTGTCGATTCGTCGGCAGATTGATGCGTTGGAGCGGCGACTCAGGGGTTTGGTTGGCGGAACGAGCGGTGGCGCGGCAACAGCTGCTCCGCGTCGAGCAGGCGGAGGAAAACGTCGTATGTCCGCGGCAGCGAGAGCAAAAATCGCCGCCGCAGCGCGCGCGCGTTGGGCGAAATTCAGAGCAGGCCGCGGCGGCGCGAAAGCCGCGAAGAAAAAAGGCGGAAAAGGAAAAGGTGGAATTACTGCCGCCGGCCGGCGTCGCTTGTCGCAACTAATGAAAGCGCGCTGGGCTGCTCGAAGAAAAGCGAAAGCTAAGAGAAAGTGAGCGCAGCTGCCGATGGTCCGAGCCGGACTGGCAGTTCATCGGCCGATCTGCTACAACGCTTAGCTAGGAACGATTAAGTAGTTTCAGCATCGCTTCCGGATAGCGCGAGCCTGCGAAGGCATCCTTCGGCGCGACTTCGTCGATCCGTTCGAGATCTTCGCTGGTAAGATCGACATCCAGCGCACCGATGTTCTCCTGGAGATATTTGCGACGTTTCGTTCCCGGAATTGGAACAACGTAGTCGCCTTGCGCGAGCACCCATGCCAGCGCGAGTTGCGCCGGCGCGCATTTCTTTTCGCGAGCAACTTCTTCGACGCGCTTCAGAATATCGAGATTGCGCTGAAAATTGTCGCCCTGAAATCGCGGCGTCGTCCGCCGGTAGTCGTCTTGCGGAATGTCTTCCGGCTTTTGAATTTTTCCGGTTAAAAATCCGCGACCAAGCGGCGAGTAAGGAACAAAAGCGATTCCGAGCTCGCGACAAACGGGGAGAACTTCATCCTCGGGATCGCGTGTCCAAAGCGAATACTCTGATTGCAACGCGGTGATCGGATGGACTGCATGCGCCCGTCGAATTGTTTCGGCGCCGGCTTCGGACAACCCGAGATAGCGAACTTTTCCTTGGCCTACCAACTCCGCCATCGCGCCGACGGTCTCTTCAATCGGCGTGTCAGGATCGACACGGTGTTGATAGTAAAGATCGATGCAATCGATTTGCAGCCGGCGCAGACTTCCTTCGCACGCTTTCTTCACGTATTCCGGTTTGCCATTGATCCCGAGGAACTGTTGCTTCACTGGATCGCGCAAAATTCCGAACTTCGTCGCGATGATGATTTTATCGCGATGGCCCTTGAGCACGCGCCCGACCAGCTCCTCATTTGTGTGCGGACCGTAAACGTCGGCTGTGTCGAAAAAAGTAATGCCCAGCTCGAGCGCGCGATTCAGGGTGGCGATCGATTCCGTTTCGTCGCGGCCGCCGTAAAAATCCGACATGCCCATGCAGCCGAGTCCGATTGCCGAAACGATCGGTCCGCCGCGTCCAAGTTTGCGTTGTTTCATACTTGTCCAATCCACGTCCGCGGCGCGCACTCTTCCCAGCGCTCGCGGATTTGGTTGAAGATCGTCTTATCCAACGGTCCCGCTTCTAATAGTTTTGCGTTTTGCTCCCAACGCTCCGGTTTTTTTGTGCCGACAATCGCAGTATGCACGCCTGGAATGCTCAAGGTAAAGCGCAGT
>Ga0207646_10005572_pt1 | contig 13220 bp, 16 predicted proteins | sample KBSK5502metaG_FD_184343 | JGI IMG/M metagenome (GOLD analysis project Ga0207646, IMG submission 184343) | Corn, switchgrass and miscanthus rhizosphere microbial communities from Kellogg Biological Station, Michigan, USA - KBS K5-50-2 metaG... | ecosystem: Host-associated > Plants > Roots >...
CCCAGCGGCAAGCGGCGTGGTTAGCGGGGCGACAGTGACGCCGTGGAGGAGATCCTCACCGGGTCTGAACGCTACGTTGGCGCCAAAACTCAGTCGTTCCAATACCGCGTGGAAGCTATCAGGGTGCGTCAAGAAGATCCTGGTTTGCGCACCGCGCCGCTCGTTACGGACGAGCAGCCGCTTGAAGCTGTGCAACAAGGAGGTGCTCGACCAAGTGGGACCAGCGACAGAGAGGGAGCGTGTCGCCTTTCCGCCAGAAGGCGACAGCGCGACGCACTTCGGGATGCCGCGTCCGGACTCCTGGCGGGTACGCCTGATCGCGGCGTGGCGGCTTTGGGCGGCGGAGCTCGTCCTTGACGGGTTAGGTGGGCGGCGGGCGGTGGCGCCAGCGCCGGGGGCGCCGTCCCGGACGGACGGGCCTCAGCTCGAGCACATCCTCGAGCCTCGCACCGCTGGTGGCGGTCGAGTCGGCCGGTGATCTGCGGTATATGCGGAGCCCGCGGACGAGCTCGTCCGCGCTGTCGGGTGCGCCGAGGATGCAGGTGGCGACGATCTCTTTGCGGCTCGTGCGCTCGCCGGCCGCTCGGCGAGCTCGACGAGCAGATCGAGGCGGGCGTTGATCGGGGCGGGCAGGCTGAGCCCGACCGAGCGCTCGGGGCAGCAGGGCAGCGGTGTCTCGGGCGGGATCTGAGCGTTCAGCTCGGCGCTCCGGGCAAGTGAGCAGCGAGGGCAAACACAGACGCGTCTTCATCATCCGCTAGCCCCTCGCCGGAGTTCTGGAAGTCCACCCGACGTCGTGACATTCCCGGGAACGCGATCTCGCCCTAGACGAAGATCGTTCAGGGCAGGCAGACAGAGCGCGAACCCGCCAGCACCTTCGCTTGACTCTGAAGGCGCCGCGGTAGCACAATCGAGCCCGTTCCAGGAAAGGGCGACCAATGCCAATGCCCACGCCTCGACCCTTCAGGGCACTAATTGTCGGCGCGATGCTCGTTCTTGCGCTTCTGGTTGCGGCGCCCGCGGCCGCCGACACAACTCCATTCAATGTGCAGAGCCAGACGCACGAGGCAATCGCCGCGTATACCGTTTCCGACGCGTGCAGCGTCACCTTCGTGTTTGTCGACGCGACGAACTACCTCATCCAGAACCTCGGCAGCTCCACTGGCTTAACTTCGTTGACGACAATTGCCGTTGACGTCAACGGCTACAACAGCTGTACGGGAACAGGCATTAACGCTTTCTTCTTCGGTCCCGCGAGCGTCAGTTTCGCCGTTGCTGGCAATCTCGGTTCCGCGAGCTTGCAGGCAACCGTACCCCTGTTCGACTCCGTCTCCGGTCAGTCACTGACTGCCGTTCTCAATCTCAGCTGGACGGCCACGGGTAGTTCGTTCTTCTTCAATAGCTCGGGTGGGGGGCACTTTGGCTCCTGCACCGTCGCCGACTCGCAAAACCAGATTAGGCGCTCCGCCTCCCTGAGCGGAACGGTCACAGTCAACGGAACGAACCTCGCTCCCTCAGCCAACCAAGAGGCGTTCATTGCCTTCCAAGAAGGCGGACAAGTGAACGTGCACTGCTAAGCCCGCCCACCCACGACTCCGACCCGATGCCACTTCGCCGCAGCACTTAGCGTCCGCTGCTCGCGTCAGTCCGCGAGGGAGCCAGCAACGACGAGGCGAACGATTAGGCCGATGAAGAGCCCAAGTATCGCGCCGGGCACCCCAACAAAAACACACCAGCCAGCACGTCGGCGCCCGCAAACCAACCCGCGATCGCGCCGACCGTTGCCGCGACAAGCGTCGTCAGACAACCGGTCTTCAACGCAGACGCTCCTCTCCCTATGTTCCGACGTTTCTGTCTAACGCCGCTTACGACGCGTGTCCAAACTTGCGAACCGAGCTTCTCGGATACATGTCCGACGATGAGTATTGCGTCACCGACTCCGTTATGAGCCTTGCCGTGGCGCTTGATCAAGCCGGGTCGATACCGCCACCCGGCCGCGTCATCGCCGTCATCCAGGCTTAAACGTAGCGGCTGCATACCGAGAAGAACCCTGGTGCCTGCCCGGTTCGGTCAGAGTCGTGTCAAGGCACGTGGCTGTCGTGCTTTGGCGGAAAGGCGACACCTTCCTCGATCGCGCTGGGGGCGTGTCTCGCGTGCTCTTTGTGCCGTTTGACCGCTTGTTCGCGAACCATCGGCGGATTCAGCCAGGTAGGCACCGGCTCGCCGCCGCGGAACGGCTCCGACCCGGTCGAGCGCTGCCTTGAACCAGTTTGGCTCGCCGATGTCCTTGTCGAGAGTTCGCGAACACTCTGAAAGGGAATACCTTCGTGGCATGACGGCTGACGAACTCTTCCTCCTGACATTCGAGGACCTCGAGGAGCGTGTCGCCCTCGGACGCGGCGAATACGACGCACTCATGTCGGCGTGGTTGCTGCGAAAGCTCCTTCTCGACGAACAGCCTCTCGTTCATCGGGCAAACCGCTCTCGCCGCCTCAAGCTGAAGTTCCGCATGTATGACGAGCAGCCGCCAGAGGGCATCGAAGGATGGGGACCGGGATACTTCCTTTGGCCGGATCCGGAGAATCAATCCGGACGGCCGATCGTGGAGCTGACGCTCGACCAGTTCTTGTCACGTCCGACGCTCGTGGCTTTTGAGCACATCATCACGGTTCGTGACCTCATCAAGTTCATGGCGAACTACGAGGGTGCGGTTCACACCACAGTGCCAAACGATGAGAAAACGAAGGCCCTGTGGGATACGCGATGGGGAGAAACACGTGTCGGGCCGGAGGGCCAGTACGGCGGCTGCATTCACGAACTGATCGCGATCGGACGGATCGTCCTCGACGGCTTGGATGATCTGCGGACGCAGGTAGAAGGTGAGACTTGGCCGCCGCATCGGGGGACGGCCACTCGCGGACTGCGACGTGAACGGGATCCGCGCAGACGTGGCGCGCTGTGACTCGAGGCCCGCCGATGTCGCCTTCCGATGGAACCGCGACAGCGGCGCGCCGCGGCGAGCGAGGCCGCCGGGCACGAGGCGCCTGCGTTAGCCTGACAAGACGTATGGCTCAGGGTCACCCTCGCGCCGGAAATGGACCCGTCTAACTCGCCAGCCGTCATCCTCCCTGTACTCCACGTCGAGTCGCGCGACTTCCGCCTGCGTGCCAGACCGATCGACGTAATCGAACTCCACGAAGAATCGGCTGACGTCCTTAATCCACTGCACTCGCCGAGCTTCGGAAGCATGTGGGTGCCGAAAATTCAGATCGTGGAGCCGTCCCACGGGCTCCGCCGCGACTCGACGAAGCAAGACCTATACCGCGTCGGCGAGGGAATCGTGCCTGCCCGGCGAGCGCAGCCGCCGGGCAGGCACATCGTTCGGTCAGGCGATCGTGATCGAGTGCCAGTTCGAGTTGGAGTGCCGACCCGAGTAGGCGTTGTTGACGATCGCGCGGTCGTAGATCCGCACGTAGATCACGTAGCAGCACGGTTCCACGCCCGCCGCCCACGGATCCCACGGGATGTCGATCCCCGGAGCCGGCGCGCCGGTGTCGGCGAGGTTGCCGTTGTACGACTTCGAGAAGATCCCGATGCCGACGCCGCAACCCCCCTCGAGGTCGACGCCGAGCACGCCGAAGTTGTCGTCCGTCGCCTCCACGGTGATCGTCAGCGGCCCGGCGTCGCGCTTCACGGTCTCGCAGCAGCCGAGCACGCGGTCGCCCTGCCGGATGTCGATCCTCGGTCGCCCGCCGGGCGCCGGCCCGACCGGGGCGGTGTTGTCGACGAGGATCGGCACGAGCGCGCTCGCGAACTCGGTACCGCCGCCGTTCCTGGCGGTCAGCCTCAGGTAGTAGAGGCCGTCCGGGCCCGGCGTCGACCAGTCGGTCAGCTGGGTCGGTCCGAGCAGACCGATCTCGGCCACGGCATACCAGCCGGCCCCGTCCGGGACGCGCTGGTAGTTCTGGATCGTGATCGGCGGACCGAGGTCGATCCGCTCGTCGTCCATCGGCGTCAGGATCGGTGTCCACGGCCCGTTGACCGGGTCCGAGGCCCACTCGACCTTATAGGCGACCGCGCCCGCGACGCCGAGGAAGTTCCCCTCAATGTGGGCCGTGCCCCCGAAAGGGTGGTCGCCGTCGCCCGCCGGCTTGTTGTCAGCGGGCGTCAGCCCCGGAGGGACGCTCGGCCCAGAGCCCAGGCCCTGGGGGTTGATCTGGCTCACCGGGATCTCGGCTACCTTCGTGATCATCGGCGGCGGCGGGCACATCTTCCGGCAGACCCGCCGGCAGCGGACGCCGCACAGCCAGTGGCAGAGCTGGTGGCAGTAGCGCTGGAGCTTTAGGCGCTCCACGAGCTGCTTCCACGCCTGCTCGTCCTCCTTGTCGATCGCCGCGAGGAGCTGCTCGAGCAGCTTGTCGTCCTTCGCGATCTTTTCGGTCTCGCGCGCGAACGCGAGCATCTCCTCGAGATCGAGCTCCTTGACGTCCCTGACCGGGCCGCAGAGCCGGATGCAGATGAAGACGCAGTGCTTGCTGCAGATCCAGCGGCAGATCAGGTGGCAGCCGCCGAGGAGGTCGAGACGGCCGAGAACCGACTGGAACCGCTCCGCGTCCTCCGCGCGGAACGCGTCGACCGCCTCGCGGAACGCGTCGGGGCTCGCCGCGAGCTTGCCGACGGCCTCGCCGGTCTCGCGCAGCTCGAGGAGCCGCTCTTCCTGCGTTTGGTCTCCCATGGAGTGTCCTTCCCTTCGTCGCTTGCGTCACGCCGCAGGAGATCCCCCCGGGGTCGCGCGCGGACGACGAAGGGCGGGGCGCGGGCGCAGGAAGAGGCGCCCGCGCCGGCGCGCGAAAGATGGGTCGCCGCAGGGTCGACAGCCGGTGCCATCTGGCGACTCCGATCCGCTCCGGCCGCGCTGCCGCGCGGCAGGTCCATCATCTCCGATGAACGACGACGACGCAACAGGCCCTTCCGGTGCGGTCGTCACTCCAACGTCAACTGCGCGAGCCACGAACGGCCGACCCGTTGTAGCGCCGGCCCGGGATGGCGCTACTCTGCGGCCCGGGCCCCCGTAGCTCAGTGGATAGAGCAGCGGGTTCCGCAACCGCTGAACAAGCCAAAACCCGCATGAAGAGCGGGAAACTGTCTTTCCATGTTTCCTCTACTCTGACTCCTCCGCCAAAACGCGACCCGACATCACGAACACACACACGCTCTCTGAGGAAGTCGGTTGTTGGCTCCGGCAAAGGCTTGAAGCGGCGTTTTTCACGATCAGCAGTTTCAAGGTCAAGATGGCGCGGCGGAGTGGTCGAGCCCGAGGCTACGACGCCCGCTGTCTTGCGAGACGAGCAGTATTTTCACCGCGGCGAGCTTATGCTTGCGACATCGAGGACGGTTTTCGGCTTACACATGAGGGGAGGTCAGAATGCGGTCTCGACGGCAGCCGCCGGAGCTTGCGCCCGGTATCGAGCAGATGAACCCGCGCTGGGAGGGAATCCTGCGCGGAGAATCGGCGCTCGCCACCGCGCAACGCGCGTACCGGCGGATGTTCGCGCTGATTCCGAGCCCATGGCGCTGCAAGTTCTGCAACGCGCCGTTCCGCGGTCCGTACGCGGGTGCGCTGAAGTGGATCGGCTACTCGCCGTCGGCGAAGAACCCGAACATCTGCGCAAGGTGAATTGAGTGGGCGCCTACGGGCGGAGCTGTCGTTCCGCTCAGCGTGCTCTTCGCCGACGTGCGCGGCTACACCAGCTTGACGGAGGGTTTGGCACCAACCGAGGTGACGGTGCTAATGAACCGGTTCTACGAGACCGCTTCCTCGGCGCTGCTCTCCGCGCAAGGACTACTCGGCCAAGTCGAAGGCGACAACGTCATGGGCCTGTTCGTTCCCGGGCTCGCCGGCGCCGACTATCGACGCAAAGCGGTGGCGGGCGGGACGGCTCTCATCGAGGCCGTCCGCGAAGACGCCGACCTGAACCGCTCGCTTGGGATCGGAGTGGGCATCGCCACGGGTGAGGAGTTCGTTGGCAACGTCGGCGGCGGCGGCTACAAGGATTTCACTGCGCTCGGAGACGTGACGAACACCGCCGCAAGGCTGACGGCGCAGGCGGCCGCGGGGGAGATCCTGATGGACACGGCGACCTATGCAGCGGTGGCAGAGGTGCATCCGAATGCCGAGCGGCGCGAGCTGGAGCTGAAGGGCAAGAGCGCAGTCGTCGAGGCGTTCCGAATCGCGGTTTAGCCGGTCACGTGGAAGAACTCGTCGAACTGGGTCCCGGCCTTGTTGTGTGTCCTCTCGTCCAGCCAACCTCGCGCATCCCGAAATTTGCCTGTGCCGCCGGTGATCGCCAGCGGTAGAGGCGGTCCGCTATCCACCTCGGGCCCTTGGACCATGATCGAGCCGTCCGGCACGATCGTCGTCCACACGCACTCGAAGCCCTTGGCGAGCCCGATGTGGATGCACATGCCCTGATCCCTGCCGATCCGCTTTGCGTTGCGGCCGTCGAAGATCGGATTAGCAAACGTCTGCACGACTCCGAACATCTTCATGTCCTGAGACGGGGCATGTTCGATCACGTGAATGATCGATTCGCTCGAGTAAGCGCTCATCGAGGAGCTTCCGGCTGCCGTCGCGGCGCTCGAGTTCATGTCCGACATCGCGAGCGGCGCGACACCAGCGATGACGGCGCCCTCGACCAGGAGCACGACCCCGACCGCCCGGACAGCCGGCGTGCGGGCGACAGCGACCCCCGCGAGGCTCACCACGACGACTCCCCCTGCGATCAGCGTGATCACCCACCACGGCCACCCGACGTCCACGGTCAGGCCCACCGCCATTGCGAACGCATCGTACGCCGTTCGGCGCCGCGTGGATAGGTTGCAGCCCGTGTCCGAACCGGTCGTGCAGGTGCGGGGAGCCGACGAAGGTCTTCAGGTGCCCGAGCGCGAGGCGGGCCTGCCTGCGGCCGCGAAGGCGCTCGTTCGGCGGGCAGATCGAGCGCTGCCTCAACAACCACCATGTTTTCAACCTCGCCGTCTACCAGCCGGCCAGCCGCTTCTGGCTCTTCCAGGGAATCGAGACGACGATCTTCGCCGGGCTCGCCGCCGTACTCCTCGCCGCGGCGCTCTGGTGGCTGCGGCACCGCATCGACTGAGCGCCGCTCGCGAATTCGCCAGGCCTCATGCGCGCTCAGGGCGCCCGTTAGCGGAGGTCGCGCAAAGCCGAGGCCCGCGGCCCTACGCCGAGCCCCGATCTAGCCCCCGTAGCTCTGTGGATAGAGCAGCGGTTTCCTCAACCGTCCCTTCACGGAGTCGAAACGAGCCTGTCCCCGCTCAGGGTGGGCGGTTTGCTTGTAGCCATGTGTCGAGCAGTGATGCAGCGTGGTGTTCGTTGCCGGGGAGGAGGTGTCCGTATCGGTCGAGGGTGACGGTGATGCTGGTGTGGCCCATGTAGGTGCTGAGTGCTTTGACGTTGACGCCGGCGGCGATCATGAAGGCGGCGTAGGTGTGACGACACTCATGCAGAGTGATTGGTTCCAGGTTTGCGGTTTGCCATGTCTTTCGCGCTCGGGCGAGAATGACTCCTGGGTCGAAGGGGCGGCCGTTTTTGTTCGCGAAGACGTAGCCTTGCTGGCCGTGCCCTTGGCGCAGGCGGTGGGTGAGGAGGTGTTGGCGTAGGGCGTTTGTGATCGGGACGCGTCGCTTACCTGCGCGGCTCTTTGGTGGGATGGCACCGGCTTTGTGATCCCAGGAGCGGTTGACATGGATGAGATTGTTGTCGAGGTTGATGTCGGTCCATTCGAGTGCTTGCAGCTCTCCGCGCCGGAGCCCGCCGTAGAGGGCGGTTGCCCAGAGCGCACGATCATCTGGCGGTAGAACGGCGAGGAGTGCCACGGCTTCGTCCGCTCGCGCGACTCGGTCTCGTTTGCCGCGCACGGCGGGCAGCCGCAGTTTCAGGGTCGGGTTGAGAGCGAGCTGGTCGCGGTCGATCGCACGGCGATAGATCGCACGCAAGGGCAGGATCGTGTTTCGGACAGTGCTCGGTGAACGGCCAGCGGCGACCATCCGGTCGACCAGGTCTTGGAGGTCGTTGCGGCGAATCGCCGAGAGGCGAAGTCGACCGAGCTCGGGCAAGAGCTTGCTCTTTAGCGCGTGGCGGTAGCTGCGAAGCGCAGAGGGTTTGTAGGGGTCGCCTCAGCGGGTGCGGATGATTCCCGCTTCGGCGCCTGCGAGCCAGGCCTCGGCCGCTTCGGCCAGGGTGGTCGCCGTCGGCGCACGCACCGTTCCTCGCCGCGGAGTGCGACCTGTGTTTCCTGTCGCCAGGCCAGGGCGCCGGCGACGGTCGGGAAGGTCTTGCGGATCGGCTTCCGATCCCGGGCTGACCAGACCTGCGCCTGATAGCTCGGAATGCACGAGCACTCGCCGCCGCTGCGGCTTGGGCAGCGGCGCGCGTGTCGCATCTGAATGCCCTCCCGCCGCCGGCGAACCTCATTCCCAACGCCGGCCGACCTGGCCCCAGAACGCGCCACCACGAGCCACACACATAGCTCTGACGAGGCCGGCACAGCAACTCTGCGCGATAGTTGCGCGACGGTCCGGCCGGCCGCACAGCTGCCCGGCCAGCAGGTCTTGATCTGCAGTCAACACACGCTGCCGCAATCTGCCCACCCAGAAATGGCCTAAAAAGCAGGGAAAAGCTAGACGGAGCGGCACAGGAGTCGAACCTGCCTAGCGTCGGGCTACGACGCCGCACTGGTTTTGAAGACCAGTTGGGGCACCGGCCCCAGCCGCTCCGTGCCTGACCCTAACTGGAAGAGCCGGCTGATAGGTTGAGCGACGGTGCGCAGTACCTCGACGACCGCCGAGTTGGCAGATACCGCTGAAAGGCCCGCAGGGGGAGCCTGTCGACCTGATGCGGACATTCATGTCGCACGGCGTGGCAGACCTGCGGCCCGGCCGTGTCGATGAGGCGGAGCGTGTCTACACTACGACGCTCGCGCTTCCTCGCGTACAGCCGCGGACGATTCGGATCTCGGCGGGCCGTCCGGGTTTCGCGCACGTCGAGGTCGAGGGACGCAAGCTCGGTTCGCAAGCGGCACGAGACCTCACGGCTGCGGTGCGGCTAATCCTCAACCTGGACGAGGACCTCTCCGAGTTCTACGCGCTCGTCGCAGACGATCCCGACCTTTCGTGGGCGGCTTCGGGAGCCGGTCGGATGCTTCGGACGCCCACAGTGTTCGAGGCCGCGGTGAAAACGATCTGCACGACCAATGTCGCGTGGTCGGCAACGGTTCGTATGGTCAACGCGCTCGTCGACAACCTCGGTGAGGCGGCGGCGAATGGTGCCCGCGCCTTTCCTACGGCGGCGGCGATGGCGTCCGTGCCGGAGAGCTTCTATCGGGAGACCGTCCGAGCTGGATACCGCAGTGCGTACCTCCACGCGCTCGCCGCGGGCGTAGTCGATGGGTCGTACGAGGTCGAAGAGCTCGGTGCCGAGGCCGACCTACCCGACGACGAGGTCGCGTCAAGGCTCTTGGCCCTTCCCGGAATCGGGCCGTACGGGGCAGCGCATCTGATGATGCTGCTCGGGCGGCACTCCCGCCTGATCTTGGATTCGTGGACCCGTCCCAAGTACGCGAAGGTCAACGGCCGGAAGGCCGGCGACGCGACGGTGCAACGTCGCTTCCGGCGCTACGGGCGGTACAGCGGGCTCGCGTTTTGGCTCTACCTCACGCGAGACTGGGTGCCCGACGAACCACTCCTGAGCCCATGACGACCCGGGTGTGGCTCAACGCGCCTGCCGCTGTCGTGGCTTTGTCGGCTTCGCGAGCTCGCTGTTGAAGTGACTGACCACGTCGCTGGGCAGGGTGGTGACTTCGCGCAGATGACGGCTACTGACCGTCGCGAGGCGCCCGAGCAGCTCGTGCGGCGCGGTCTCGCCATGCGCGCGGCTAAGTAGCTCATCGCTGACGGCCTGCGCGTAGCGGTCGGCCGACTGCGTCCACCCGACGAAGAACTTGCTGATTGAGGTGAGCGTGGCGAGCTGGACCCGCGTTGCGTGAACGAGGAGCTCGCGGACTGCGTCGGAGTGCCTGCCCCTCGAGGTCGACGATCTCACCGCTTGCGTCGAAGCCTTGTCGCCGGTGCGTTTCGATGTTGCTGTAGCCATGTCTGTCTCCTTTCAGGGGAATCGTTTGGTCGGGTGGATGTCTCGGTGTGTGCTCAGTGCCAAAGCGATCACCTCGCGAGCCGGAGCGCTTGGGCGGCCCAGCCCCCGAGGGCGATCAGAACGAGCGCGACTCCGATCAGAACGAGGACCACGCGCTGATCGAGGGGCCTGCGCCGAATGCGAGCGAAGGCCGGCGGTGCAGGCATGCTGTGCCGCGGCTTGGTGTTGATTATGAGTCTGCCTTGGGCCATTGGCTCTCCTTTTGATTGGCGCGACGTCCTTTTGTGCCGCGCCACGCGGTGCGCCTGAGTTCGCACCTGCGTGGCGCGGTCTGACATCGACGGCTTCCGTCTGGTCGTCGCTCGCGCGCCGCACAGCCGGGAGGGGTCGGCCGGCGCGTCGGGGGAACGGAATCGCCGATGTCATCCTTCACTCCATTCGGCTACCAGCCGCCGCCGGAGCCGTAGCCGCCGCCGCTCGGCCGGCTTCGCTCGACCGCGCGGCCGCTCGCTGCGAGCGCGTACCACTCGGCGCCGAAGTTGGTCTGACCTTCGCCGCTGGTGTCGCCGGGGGTCTTGTCGCCCACGAACGTGTACAGAGGATGGCCTGCGTAGGTCACTTGTCGACGGCCGTTGTGCGGCCTGGTCACACCGAGCATGGCCTTCTGCACGCCCTTCGCGGCGCGGGGTGTTGTTCGACTGACGAGCGGCGGCCAGAACTTCACGCAGGTCGTGTCGCAGGCACTCATGCCTTTTCGGTCTTTCTCGAAGATGTACAGCGTGCGCCCCTGGGCGTCGACGAGGATCGAGCCGAGCGTCGTCTTCCTGAGCGCAAGAAGCGCACCCTTCGGTGCACGCTCTTTTGCAGTCGCGCCGGCGTAGGAGGTAGCAACGAGAACAGCGGCACCCGCGATCGTGCCGAGCACGATCCCGAGTCCGAATCGCCGAAGCGACAGTATCCGGTTCATGAGGCTTTCCTTTCGCTCGTGGTGGGCGGGTGAGTTGGGAGCTCGATGACACCGCTCCCGCGGCGGTGGTGTCGTTGGCGGGCGACGAGCAAGACGAACAGGCCGAGAGAAACGGCCGTGAGGACGTCGAAGAGAAGAGCCAGAACGATCGCCAGCCGGTAACCAGACTCCATGAAGCCGAAGAGCGGCGTGTACTCGCTGACGAGCAGACTCGCGAGCGAGCCGAGCGCGATCCCGATCGCGCCGAGCGCGGCCAGGACGAGGATCAGGTCACCGGCGTTGCGTCCCAGGCGTCTGACCGGAGCGAGCAGCGCGATTCCGACCACGCCGGACCCGACGAAGCTGAGCAGGAAGAGTGTGCCGATCGTCGGCACGACCGAGAAATAGGCGCCGTAGTACTGCTGAGCATGGACGGCTCCGACCGCCAGGATCGAGAGGGCACCGAGGTAGCGCGCGACTTCCGCCGCCACCTCGGTCCGCCGGCCCGGTTGAGCCGCGAGAGCTCGCACAGGTGAGGAGCCGCCGTTGGCTCGGCTGCGCGCGGATTGTCCGGGCGCGCTAGCCACGGTGGATCTCCTTGCCCGCGGGCGAGAGCACCCACCACGGGCCGCCGAACTGGTTGACGCCCTGGCCTGTGGTCTGGCCGGGTTTCCTGTCGGTGACGAAGTAATAGAGCGGGTGACGGTTGTACGTGACCTCGAGCTTGCCGTCCTTCCGCTTCGTCGTGCCGAGCAGCGAGGCACGTACACCGGGGCCGGCATGCGGCTTCCCCTTGGTGATGAGCGGCGGCCACAACGCGGCGCAGGCGCCGTAGCAGCCGCTCACGCCGTGCTTGTCCGTGACGAAGTCGTACAGCGTGATTCCCTTGCTGTCGACCAGAATGCGTCCGAGCCGCGACTTCGCAATCGCGACGGTCGCTCCGCCGCTCTGCGAGCTGTTCGGGAATGCAAAAGCGCCTGCAGTCGTGACGAACACCGCGGACGCGGCGAGCGCCGTAAACAGTTTGATCCAATGCTTCATTTCATCGCCTCCTCCTTCAAAGGGCGCGGCCGCTGGTCGGCTGCGCAGGAGAGGCGGTCTTGACCTCGCGCGACGTCTTCACGAACGCCGCACAACCAAGTTAGCAGGACCGAGTCCTGCTACGTGGTGCGCACGTCGCTACTCGTCGGCGGCGTGCAGCACGGCGTCACCGGGCGAGGTAGCGGCGAGGCCGTCGCACCGAGCAAACGCGCGACGTTCGTCGGCAGCCACCAGTTGTACCGGCCGACCAGCGCCATGATCGCCGGTACGAGCACGGCGCGGATGACCGTTGCGTCGACGAAGACGGCAACGGCGAGCCCAAGCCCGAATTCCTGGAGGCCGGCGATGCGTCCGGCAACGAAGCCGGAGAAGGCTGCGACCATGATGATTGCCGCCGCGGTGACGATTCGACCCGTGTGTTCGAGCCCCTGGGCGACCGCACGCTCGTTGTCGCGCAGCTCGTCCCACGCCTCCCGCATGCGCGTCACCAGAAAGACCTCATAGTCCATCGAGAGTCCGAAGAGCATCGCAAAGAGGAAGATCGGGATCCAACCCTCGATCTGGTCGAACTGGTACAGGCCGGCAAGATCGCGCCCGACGCCCCAGCGGAAGAACACGACCAGCATTCCGTAACTCGCGGCCACCGACAGAAGGTTGAGAAGGACGGCTTTGAGCGGTAGGAGCAACGAGCGGAAGGCGCGCATGAGGAGCACGTAGGTCAGCCCGAGCACCGCGAGCACAAGCCATGGAAACGCGGCGTAGGAGCGATGGAGGAAGTCGACGCCCTGTGCTGCACCGCCACCGACCAGCGTCCGCGCCCCATCGGGAAAGCGGGCGGCCGGGATGATCGTCCGGCGAAGGCGAGTGACAAAGTTCTGTGCGTCCTGAGTCCCGTACTCGTGCCGGCCGACTACGACGAGCTCTTCATAGCGGCGGCTCGAGTCGACGAGCGGCGAGTGCGGCGCGGGACGGATCGACGCGACCTCACGGTCGGCATGGAGCCGAACCTCCAGTCGTGCGATCGCCGCCTGGACGTCGCCTCTGAAGACACGGCCGCTGCAGCCG
>Ga0207646_10005573_pt1 | contig 13220 bp, 6 predicted proteins | sample KBSK5502metaG_FD_184343 | JGI IMG/M metagenome (GOLD analysis project Ga0207646, IMG submission 184343) | Corn, switchgrass and miscanthus rhizosphere microbial communities from Kellogg Biological Station, Michigan, USA - KBS K5-50-2 metaG... | ecosystem: Host-associated > Plants > Roots >...
CGGATATGACGTGCGCGCATTGATGGCACTGATCACGAAGTCGACCGCATACCAGTTATCGGCGACTTATCCCGGCACGTGGGATGTCAGTTATGTTCCGTACTACGCCCGCAAGTACGTCCGCCGTCTCGATGCCGAAGAAATCCACGATTCGGTCGCCAAAGCCACCGGGATTCTCGGCAACTATCCGCTCCAGGGATCGGACCTGGCGCCGGTGCAATGGGCGATGCAATTTCCGGATACACGCGAGCCCCGATCCAATACCAATGTGGCCCAGTTCCTGAATTCATTCGGGCGCGGCGATCGCGATACCACATTCCGCCGGTCCGACGGCTCCATCCTGCAGGCGCTGAACATGCTGAACAGCCCGGTCATCATGGCGCGTATTCATCAGGCCAATCAAGGCTCGCACGTCGCGGAGTTACTGGCGCGGACGAATGATGCGGGAAGCATCATCTCGGACTTGTTTGCGACGAACCTATCGAGACCGCCATCGGATAACGAGATGGCTTACTTCCGAGTGCTGTTTCAGCAGCAGGGTACTCGCCAGGCGGCCGAGAACCTGCAATGGCTACTGCTGAACAAGGTCGATTTTCTTTTCAACTATTGAGGCCTATGGAACCCATCATTGATCGAAGACTCTTTTTCAAGATTGCGGGAACCGGCGTTGCGGGATATTTCGTGTCACCGATGCGGACGTTTGCTCAAAGCTCCGTAACGAGCAGCCCGGTCTCATTACTCAATACTGCAAAGAATTGCATTTTTGTTCTGCTGCCGGGCGCCCCCAGTCAGATCGATACGCTCGATCTCCGCGTCGGCGCGTGGACGCCGGCGGACTTCGCGCCCACGACAATCAATGGTATCGACTGGCCGAACGGCCTGTTGCCGAATCTGGGTGGGCAACTCAGTCTCAGTCAGTTCTCGATCATTCGAAGCTGCCAGTCGCCTGCGCTCGTCCATGTGCTTCTCCAGAACTGGAATCAGATTGCGAGAAATCCGGCAAGCGCCACGGGGAAGATCGCGCCCAACATCGGTTCTGTGGTGGCTCTGGAAATGGAGCCGCAGCGAAGGACCGGTCAAAAGCTGCCGGGATTTCTGTCGTTGAACGGCGGAGGCAATTTGACGGGCGCCGGATATTTTTCCGGCAGGTATTCTCCGTTCGATGTCGCGCCCAACTCGGGTGGTGTCGCGAATCTCGCCAACCCTGATGGGCAGGCCGTGTTCACGAACCGGTACAACATGTTGCTGGCTGCAGACGTGTCCCTGCGCTCGGGCCCGTCACCTTTGGGCAGTGTCGTCGAAGAGATGTCGGACTTCTACTCTTCGGCGCGCAATATGATGTATGACCCATCGGTCACGAATGCATTTCGGTTCACGACCGCCGATCAGCAGAAGTACGGCAACAGCGCTTTTGGAAACGCATGCGTCACGGCACGCAACGTCCTGGCGGCGGATCTCGGCACGCGCTACATCCAGATCACGCTGGGCGGCTGGGACAATCATCAGAATATCTACGCTGCGAACGCAGGAGTCTACCGTCCAGCGAGCCAGCTTGATGCCGGACTCGCCAACCTCATCGCGGACCTTGCAGCGATGCCGGGCAGCGGCGGAGGAACGAAGCTCGATGAAACGCTCATCGTCGTGAAAGGCGAATTCGGACGGACGGTCGGCAACATCACGTCTCAGCAGGGACGCGATCACTACTTCGTCCATTCCGCGCTGCTCGCGGGCGGCGGAGTTCGCGGTGGCCGCGTGCTCGGAAAAACAACAGCGGATGCCAGGTATGTCGAAGATCCGGGATGGTCCGCACAACGGGCCGTCTATGCGGAGGATATCGCCGCAACCATCTATTCGGCGCTCGGCATCAATTACACGACAACACGTCATGACGATCCGCTGGGACGCGGATTTGAGTACATTCCAACAACAACGGCATACATCGGCACACCAATCGAAGAACTATTTCGGTGAAATGGTTTAAGAATCTCGCAGCAGGATGCTTTCTGATCCTCTCGGGAGCCGCGCACATTCAGCATGCACGGCCCATCTCCCTGGCGTTTGAAGAAAATCGCGGACAGGCACCTTCGGAAGCGCGGTTTCTTGCGCGCGGACCCGGCTACAACCTGACTCTCTCGGCGGAAGGGAATCGTCTCGCCCTGAGACATGCCGGCAAGCGCGTAACGCTCGCGACGAAGCTTCTGAGCGCGAATCCGAATCCGGCCATTCGAGGCGAAGAAAAACAGGCCGGAAAAGTTCATTACCTCCGCGCCGGACAATCGCTGACCGACATTCCGACGTATGCGCGCGTGCGGTACGAGCAGGTTTACCCCGGCATTGATCTCGTGTACTACGGCAATCAGCGCGGGCTCGAATACGACTTCGTCGTTCGCCCGGGAGCGGACCCCAAGGCCATCGCGCTTCAGTTCGAAGGCAGCGACCGGATCGATGTCGACGCCAACGGCAACCTTGTTCTCGACGTGAATCAGTCGCGCGTCACTCAACACAAACCCATTGCGTACCAGGATCGGCGAGGCGTTCGGCAGAATATCGACGGCCGATACCGCGTCATCTCAGCCGACACCGTAGCGTTCGAACTTGCGGCATACGATCCTGAAGCCACGCTTGTGATCGATCCCGTTCTGACCTACTCCACATTCATCGGCGGCAGCACCGGCGATGACGATGCTCGCGCCGTCGCGACCGACTCCGCCGGAAATGTCTACATCACGGGATCGACGACATCGACGAACTTCCAGACGCTTGGACCGATCCAGGCGAACCCCGGCAGTCCAGATCCGGAGGCGGGTTTGAGCGATGCATTCGTGATGAAGCTCAATGCTTCGGGCAAAGCATTGATCTATTCGACATATCTCGGCGGAGCCAACGACGATGACTCGAACTCGATCGCCGTCGACAGCGCCGGCAATGCCGTCATCACCGGATCGACGGCATCCATGTCGGATTTCCCGACGACAGCCGGCGCGCTGCGGCGAACCTGCAACGCCGGGACGAATGGAAGCTGTCTCGATGCCTTCGTGGCGAAATTGAATGCCAATGGCTCGGCGCTCGTCTACTCGACTTATCTTGGTGGCACGGGAGACGATGAAGGCCGCGGCATTGCGCTCGACGCAGCGGGCAATGCCTACGTCGCCGCCAACAGCACCTCAGGCGCATTTGTCACCAAGCTCAGTCCAAGCGGGGCCCAGGTGTATTCGACATCCTTGACTGCAGGCGAGCCGAAGGGAATTGCCGTCGACGCATCAGGGAATGCGTACATCGCCGGCGCGACGCCTTCGTCGGCAGCGACCGGTACGGACGTTTTCCTCCTGAAGTTGAACGCTGCCGGAACCGCCGTTTACACGCAGTACATTCGCGGCGCGAAGGACGACATCGGGAATGCCGTAGCCGTGGATGTTTCCGGCAATGCGTATGTCGCAGGCAAGACTTCATCCATCAACTTCACGACGACTGGCGGCGTGATTCAACCCGCGTTTGGCGGCGGCCCTGTGTTTCACAGTACCGATAAGGGAGTGACCTGGAGCGCAACGAGCACCGGAATTACCCGAACCTCACTGCAGGCGCTCGCCATTGCGCGCGGCGATCCACCGACGATTTATGCGGGAGCCGACGATGATAACGGCGGCGACGTTTTCAAAAGTATTGACGGAGGGGTGAGCTGGACGGCGTCGAGTAGCGGCCTTACCGACGCGCGAGTTCACGCGCTGGCCGTCGATCCGGTGACGATCACAACTGTGTACGCCGGGACTCGCTCCGCAGGCGTCTTCAAGAGCACGAATGCTGGAGCATCCTGGTCCGCCACCACGCTGGCGAATGTGTCTGTCAGCGCGCTTGCCATCGATTCGGTCACGCCTTCGATGCTCTATGCCGGCACGGATGCGAACGGCCTGTATAAGAGTACGAATGGCGGTGCCTCATGGACGGCCGTGAATAATGGCCTCCCCATTTCCGCGATTCACAGCATTGCGATCAATCCGGTAACACCATCGACGCTATATGTCGCGACGGCGGCTGGTATCTACAAGAGCATCGATGGTGCGGCAAACTGGATTTCGGCAACTTCTGGCCTTTTCGATCCCAACGTGAACGCTATCGTGATAGACCCACAGGATCCCAATGTGCTTTTCGCTGCGACCAACTCCGTTGGGGTCTTCAAAAGCCTGAACGCAGGTGAGTTCTGGAATGCGGCCAACAGGGGCCTGACAAGTTCGGGCCCGGGTATTCTCGTCAGTGCACTCACGATCGATTTATTTGATTTATTTACGGATACGTTTTATGCGGCGGTTGCGGAGTCCAACGCCAGCCGGATTTATTCGAGCATTGGACCGTCCCCAATCTGGATGCCAACACGCCTCGCTACCGGGCGCGTCTCCGCGCTTGCTGCTAATCGAGGCCTTCCGAACCTCATCGTCGCAGCCACAACCGGCACCTCCGATGCATTTGTCGCGAAATGGAACAGCGCGGGCAGTCTTGTCTATTCGACGTATTTCGGCGGATATCGCGACGACGCCGCCAACGCAATTGCAGTCGATGCGGGCGGCAACGTTGTCATTGCGGGCGACACGAGCTCGACGAACTTTCCTTTCGTCAATGGGCTGCAGGCAGCCTTTGGCGGCGGATCCGATGTCATGATGGATGCGTTCGTGGCGAAGCTGAACCCGTCCGCCACCGCAATCAGTTGGTCGACGTATCTCGGCGGCGCGAGCAACGATTTCGGGAGAGGCGTTGCGCTGGACGCTGCAGGTAATACATACGTCGTTGGCCAGACCGCATCGCCGGATTTTCCAACTGCATCGGCACTTACAGCCATCCGGCCTGGCTTGCTTGACGGCTTCGTTGCAAAGATCACCGAAACGACCTCGATTCCATATGCCGTCACGGTGCGCGGCGGCTATGTCACTGCCTCGCAGGGAAACGCGACGAATGTTTCGACCGGTTACGCCCGGATTCAGCCGAGCGCGGGAAGCTCGCCGCCGTCCGGTCTCGCCATCTTCGGCTTCCGGCAAAACGGTTATCTCGTCAGTGAAGCGGCCGTGCCCGCAGCATCACTGATCACGTCAGGTCGCATTTATGCCGAAATTGGTGGACCGGTGAATACGGGAATCGCGATCGCGAATCCCAACAGTGTGCCCGTCACCGTGAACTTTTACTTCACCACGGCCGTGGATGGGAGAGCTTCTGATTTTGGTCAGGGTTCGACAACCATTGCCGCGAACGGGCAGATCGCGGCGTTCCTGAATCAACCGCCATTCAATGGCACCGGGTTGAGCGGCACATTCACTTTTACGGCATCGGCGCCCGTTGCCGTTATTGCATTGCGTGGCCTGACAACTGAACCGTCGCAATTCCTGATCACCACGTTGCCGGTCGCCGATTTATCCGTGCCCGCAGGTTCGGACCCGATTCTGTTTCCGCACTATGCTGACGGTGGCGGATGGCTGACGCACATTCTGCTTGTCAATACAACGGACAACCTGCTCACCGGCACGATTCAATTTTCGGGTTTGTCGGCGTCGTCGCCTTACAACATTCCGCCTCGAAGTTCTTTTCACCTTTTGACACCCGGCACACCCTCTGCCCCAACGACGACCGGTTCGGTTCTCGTCACGCCCACAGCCGGAACCAAAGCGCCGGTCGGACTGGCAGTCTTCTCGCTGACGGAGCACGATCCTTACGTGGCCGCGACGGACGCCGGAGTGCCGGCTGTAGCGCCCTCGAACACGTTCCGGCTGTATGCGGAGTCAGCGCCACCGTGGGGGTTCCCGGGTTCGATCCAAACGGGTATTGCGATAGCCAATCCCTCGGCCAGCGCGGCTGTCGTTACATTCGAACTGACTACATTGAGCGGCGCGTCACTTGGTTTGACCGGATCGGCAACAGTTCCCGCAAACGGACACATATCGATGTTTCTGAACGAGATTCCGGGATTCAATAACCTCCCGACGCTATTCCAGGGTGTGCTTCGCGTTTCGACCTCATCGCCCGGCGGAATCTCTATCGTCGGCATTCGCGGACGCTACAACGAGGGTTTCGCCTTCATCATCACCACAACGCAGGCAGTCGACGAAAGCCGTCCCGCGCCGGCCATGGAACTGTTCTTTCCGCATTTCGCCGATGGCGGCGGATACACGACACAATTCATCCTTTTCAATGGTTCAGCGGATCAGGCGTCAGCCGGCACGTTAAGATTTTTTACACAATCGGGACAACCGCTCAGCCTGACCGTGAGATAGGCTTTTTCGGACGGTAGAATATTCGAATGCGAAGTCTCGTTCGTCTCGCGGCACTGCTGGCTGTCGTGAGCTTTGGTGGGTGCCGGCAATCGCGCGAACCTCAGGGTGGGCCAATGTCTCAGTTCGTCGATGATTATTTCAACGCCTATCTGGAATGGAGTCCGTCTTCGGCAACGTCTTTTGGTTTCCATCAAAATGACAACAGGCTCGAAGACTACTCTGCGGCTGCCTTTGAAAAGCGCATCGGGAAATTGAAACAGCTTCAGAGCCAGATCGCGAGTCTTCCGGCCACGCGCACGCCGGATGAAGCCCCAGATGAAGCGATGGATGCGGAAATTCTGAATGATCAGATTCGAGCGGAACTGCTCGATTTGGAGACGCTACAGACTTGGCGGCACAATCCGATGAACTATGTCTCCTTGCCCGGTGGCGCCATCGACAATCTGATGAAACGCAATTTCGCGCCCCCAGTGGAGCGATTGCGGTCCGTCACGTCCCGATTAAAAGGCGTGCCCGCGATGATTGCGGCCATGAAGCAGAACGTCCAAAATCCGCCGCACGAATTCACAGACCTTGCGTTTCGCATTGCGCGTGGTTCCGTCGGGTTTTTTAGAGAAAGCGTTGCGAACTGGGCGAAGGATGCGGCGGGCAACGATACAGCTCTGCTCGGTCAATTCAACGAGGCGAACAAGGCCGCGGCAGATTCGCTGGAAGATGGCGCAACGTGGCTCGAGAAGACCCTGCTTCCGAATTCGAAAGGCGCCTACGCGATCGGCGCAGAGAATTTTTCGAAGAAGCTTCAATACGAAGAGATGGTCGATGCGCCACTCGACCGGATTCTGGCAATCGGCGAAGCGAATCTGGAAAAGGACTACAACGCGTTCATCGAGACGGCGCGGAAGATCGATCCCTCGCGAAAGCCTGAAGAAGTGATGAAGTCGCTTTCGGACCAACATCCGACGGACGCGAGCCTGATCCCGGATGCCAAGAAGACCGTCGAGGGAATCATTCAATTCATCAGGGACAAAAAAATCGTCACGATTCCATCCGACGTGCGGCCCACGATCATGGAAACGCCGCCGTACGCGCGCTCGGGCACATTCGCGTCCATGGATACGCCCGGCCCATATGAGACGAAGGCGACTGAGGCGTTTTACTACGTCACGCCGCCCGAGAAGGATTGGGACGCTAAGCACAAGGATGAACATCTGCGCGCCTACAATCCGCCGGTGATGAGCATCATCACGATTCACGAAGCGTATCCGGGGCACTACATCCAGTTCCTGAATGCGAAACAATTTCCGACCAAGACTCGCAAGCTGATCGCATGCGGCTCGAATGCCGAAGGCTGGGCGCACTACACCGAGCAGATGATGCTCGAGGAGGGATTCGGCAACGGCGATCCGCGTGTCCGGCTGGCTCAGCTCGAGGAAGCCCTGTTACGAGATGCGAGATACGTCGTAGGGATCAAGCTGCATACGGCAGGATGGACCGTCGAACAGGGCGCGAAATTTTTCGTCGAGAAGGCATTTCAGGAGCCCGCGAATGCGTACGAGGAAGCGCGCCGCGGGGCATACAATCCCACATACCTTTATTACACGCTGGGCAAGCTGCAGATCTACAAGCTGCGCGACGATTACCGTAAAGCCAAAGGCGGAAGCTTCACGCTGCAGGGCTTCCATGACGATTTTGTGAAGCAGGGAAGCATTCCGATCAAACTGATCCGCCGGATCCTGTTACCAGGCGACAATGGCGCAACACTGTAGGACCGCTCTCGCATTCCTCTTCTTCCTTGCCGCTCCGCTGATGGCTCAGACGCCGCGGATTGCGCTGGAACCGCTGGCGTCGAATCTGTCGAACCCGCTGTATCTCACGCATGCGCACGACGGTTCGAACCGGCGCTTCATCGTTGAGCAACCGGGACGGATTCGAGTCCTTCAGCCCGGCTCCACGGCGCCCATTCTGTTTCTCGACATCTCCAGCCGCGTGCTGTCCGGAGGCGAGCGCGGCCTGCTTGGGCTGGCATTTCACCCGCGGTTTGCGGCGAATGGACGCTACTTCGTGAACTACACGCGTCGACCGGACGGAGCAACGGTCGTTGCGGAATATACAGGCGGGAACGAGAGAGTTCTCTTCACTGTGGCGCAGCCTTACGAGAACCACAATGGCGGCATGGTCGAGTTCGGTCCCGATGGACTTCTGTATATCGGTATGGGCGACGGCGGCTCCGGCAATGATCCGCAAAATCGCGCACAAAATCTTAACGAGATGCTGGGCAAGATGCTTCGCATCAATGTCGACATTCCCAACAGCAAGCCTGAAGTGTTCGCGTATGGCATGCGTAATCCGTGGCGCTTTTCGTTCGATCGAATCACCGGGCAGCTTTACGCCGGCGATGTCGGCCAGGACTCACGTGAAGAAATCGACATCATTACCGCGGGCGGCAATTACGGCTGGCGCGTGTGGGAAGGCACGCAATGTACGAACCTCGGCCCGGCGCCCTGTTCGGCTCCCGGCTTCATTGCGCCCATTGCCGATTATGGGCATACCGCCGGGCGCTGCTCGATCACCGGGGGATATGTCTACCGAGGCCGTCAGGCAAGCCTGCCGTATGGCGCGTACATCTACGGTGACTATTGCTCGGGCGAAATCTTCATGCTGAAAGATGGCGTCCAGACTGTTCTTCTCAAGACAACGATGGCCATTTCGTCGTTTGGGGAGGACGAAGCCGGTGAAATGTACGTGGTCGATCTCAACGGATCCGTTTTCCGGATCACGAATCCGGATGCCATCACGGCATCCAACCGCGGGTTTCAGGTGGCGAACCCCACAGCCTTCGTCGCTTCTACTCCGGGAAGCGGGATCGCGCTGACTACTGGATATACGCGCATCCAGGCAGACCAGGCGCGGCCGTTGCCTGCAGGCATGGCCATCATCGGATTCCGCCAGCGCGGCATTCTGGTCAGCGAAGCGGCGGTGCCGGCTTCGCCGCTTGTTTCCTCCGGCCGCATTTTTGCGGAGATCGGCAACGGCGTGAATACGGGCATTGCCCTGGCGAATCCGAACAACGTCGCCGTAACCGTGTCGTTTTACTTTACGGATGCCGGCGGCGCGAATGTCGGCAATGGAAACACGGTTATTCCCGCAAATAGCCAGATCGCAGATTTCCTGAATGAAGCGCCGTTCGGGGGCCAGAGTTCGTTCTTCGGAACATTCACCTTTACATCTTCTTTATCGATTTCCGCGGTCGGACTGCGAGGCTTCTACAATGAGCGTTCCGAGTTTCTGTCGACAACCATTCCTGTCATTTCTATCGGCGATGCGCCAATCGATGCTGTAACGATTCCTCATTTCGCGGACGGCGGAGGATGGGTGACTCAAGTCGTATTGGTGAACCCGGGCGACACGGCAATCAGCGGCAACGTTCAATTTGCAGATCGCGCGGGGAGTGTCACGCGCACCGAACCCTTCAATGTGGCTCCGCGAAGTTCTGCGCGCGTCGTAACGGCCGGGACGGGAACAGGCATTCAGACGGGCTCCGTCAGGATCACGCCGGGCGTTAATGCCATCAGCATTTTCGCGTTTAAAACCAATGGCATCACCGTGACACTGGCCGGCGTGCCCGCGCTTGCGGCCGGGAAAGCATTTCGGAGCTACGTCGAAAGCTCGGGTACCGTGCGGTCGGGCCTTGCGATCGCCAATCCATCGGCCACGGCCGTGACGGTGAGCCTGGAACTGTCGGGCGCGACCACAAGCGTCACGTTACCGGCAAATGGACAAACGTCGTTTTTTCTGACTGAATTGCCGGCATTTGCCGGTCTGCCCAGGCCATTCAGGGGCGTCGTGAGAGAGGTGGCGCCCACATCGGTCGTCCTGACCACCCTGCGCGGGCATACCAATGAACGAGGGGAGTTTCTCATCGCCTCCACGCCGCCGGCCGACGAATCGGTTACGACGACCAGCTCCGAACTCCTGTTTCCACAATTTGCCGAAGGCGCCGGCTACGATACCCAGTTCATCCTGTTCGGCCCGGCCACATCAGGCACCGCGTACTTCATCAGCAGCAATGGCGATCCGGCCAGCTTGTTATGGCAATGATTTGGGACGGGTAATTCCTCGTCGGACGACTAAATACCCTAATTACGAACAGAGGTACGTTGATTGTAATTAGGGTATTTAGTCGTCCGACGAGGAATTACCCCGCGGATTCCGGCACAGATTTCAAAATTTCTTTTGTTATATAATTCCTGATCGTTTTGGTCATGGATAAGGACAAACTCCAAGAACTGCTGGAAGCGCGCGCCCAGGCCGAGCAGGAGCTCGAGAAGCTGCGGACGCCTATGACGATTCTTTTCAGCGACATCAAGGGATCGACGGCGTATGCCGAGAAAAAAGGCGACGTCGAATACATGGCCATGATCAACCGCCACAACGGCATTTTGTTTCCTGTCATCGAGGCCCAGGGCGGCCGGGTCGTCAAAACCATTGGTGACGCGATTCTTGCTCAATTTCAGGATGGCGTGAGCGCCGTCAAAGCCGCCGCGGACATGCAACGCGCTCTGTTCGACGACCGCAAGGGCCGCGATGAAATCGATCAAATCCACATCCGCATCGGTCTCCATTACGGCCTCGGTTTGATGAAGGATGGCGATGTATTTGGCGATGTGGTGAATGCCGCATCGCGCGTTCAGCACCAGGCCGATGTCGAACAGATTCTGATCACGGACGTTCTACTCGATTCTGCAAAAGCCGCCGGCTTCGAATGCGCCAAGATGGGTCGCGCCGAACTCAAGGGCAAGGACGAGCCGATCGATCTTTATGCGGTCGCGTGGTCGGAAGGCGCGACGCAGCAGCTGATCGAGCAGGTCCAGACGAAGTACGAACTGAAGCTGAAAGACCTGAAGAAACAGCAGGAGCAACTCGAAGAAGACTTCGAGACTGCGCGCGATCAATGGCGGGCAGAACGCCGAAACCTGAATGCCGAGATCGAGCAGCTCGAAGAAAACGCCGAACGGGCGCGGCAGGCCGCTCAGGCGCAGGCTTCCGAAGATCTGCAGTCGGAGATTCGATTCCAGCTCGAAGAGGCCATCCGCGCCCGGCAGCAGATGGAGCAGGATCTCGCCGCGGCCCAACAAAGGTTCGAAACTGAAAAGAACAACCTGAAGGCTCAGATCACCGCCATGCAGGCCAGCGCCGTGGAGGCGATGGAGCGCTCGAACAATCCTGCTCGGCTCGCGATGGCCGTAAATGAAAAACTCGAAGCGCGGATCGCCGAAGCAAAGCAGGAATGGAATCTGCAATGGGAAGGCGAACGAAGGCGATTCACTGCCGAAATCGAGCGGCTCAAAAAGGCCAATTCGCCTTCGATCCTGGAAGAAAAGAAGGAAGCGGCCCGGCGCGCCATTCTCGAAAGAATGGGCAAGCTGCCGGCGGGTTCAGCTAGACCAGCGGGGAAGACCACGGATCAGTGGCAGAAGGAACTCGAGGACGCGAAGATCGCCTGGGAAACCGAGAAGGAACAGCTCAACCTCAAAATCAAGAAGCTCGAAATGGAGCTGCAGCGCGCTACGGACACATTACGCACGGAAATCTTTCAGGAAATGCGCGCGCAGTACGAACCCAGGCTCCAGGAAGCCAACAGTGCGCGTCAGCGCCTCGAGCTGGAAGTCCAGTCGCTCTCAGCGGAGTTGACGACCGAGCGAACTCGACTGAACTCGCGCATTGAAAACTTCGAGAAAGCCCTCCCCGAAGCCCAGGAAGCCGCCCGCAAACAGGTGCTGGCCGAACTGCAAGTGCAATTCGATGTGAAGCTCGAAGAAGCCAACCGCGTGCGATCCCGCCTGGAGCGCAAGCATCAGGACGCTACCGAACAGGCGGAATCCGAACTCCGCCGCGCGCGTAAGCAGATCGCCTCTCTCGAAGAGCAGCTCAAGGAAGCCAAGGAAGCGGCGTACAAGGCTCAGAAAGCGCGGAATTAGATCGGGGAAATCGGGGACATGAAATAGCCACAAAGAGGCACAAAAGGCTCAAAATTTTTGTGTCTCTTGTGCCTTTTTGTGGCTAAATCCCCTGTCCCCGATTTGCTGTTCCGAACACGTAATCCCACAAGGGTGAAGTCACGCCGAAGCAGCGTTTGTTATTCGTGAAGTGATGGTAGAAGTGTCCGCGTCTTTGCAGCGCAATGAAGCCGGAAGGCGAGAGACTGCAATGCACGCGATAGTGGACGGCCTCGTAATAGAGAAATCCCGCCCAGATTCCCGTCAGGATGCCCGAAGCGAAAAAGGCATTCCGGAAAATCGCGAACAGCAGCCCATAAAGAATCAGGGAAATCACAAAGCCATACAACGGATGCACGAGTATTTTGTTCGGGTCGCGCGGCGACGCGTGATGCGAAAGGTGTGAGGCATTCACGAACTCACGCAGGCGCGGATTCCTCAGCGGTATCTGGATGTGAAAGACGAATCGGTGGAGGGCGTACTCCAGCAGCGTCCAGATCAAAATGCCGATCGGCATCAGCCAGAACAGATCACGGGCCTGTGCATCACGGCCCGTGAGATACAAAAGAAGAAAAGCGACGAGAGGAAAAATCCAGAAGGAGCGAAAACGTACCAACCGCTCAACCAAAATCATGGCCTCATTCTAACCAGTAGGCGAACCTGCCAGTAGCGGCTCCAATCTGACATTTTCCGGCCCTTTTTCCGAGCATACCGCGTAAGTGGCTTTTCCATCTGCGTTATACATGGTGACCCCGGCATATTCGCCCTTTACATTCAGGATGTAGAAATTTACCCCGAAATTCGGATTCCCGTGGCTGTTCAGCAATCGTTTCGCAACCGTTTGCGATTTGATCCGTTTCAGCGCGGTCATTCCAGCGTCTTTCGGATGCATACCCTGACGCATAGATTCGACGATCAGAAAGGACGCGAGTGAGAGAAGATTCGCTTCTCCCCGGCCCGTCGAATCTATGCG
>Ga0207646_10005574_pt1 | contig 13218 bp, 17 predicted proteins | sample KBSK5502metaG_FD_184343 | JGI IMG/M metagenome (GOLD analysis project Ga0207646, IMG submission 184343) | Corn, switchgrass and miscanthus rhizosphere microbial communities from Kellogg Biological Station, Michigan, USA - KBS K5-50-2 metaG... | ecosystem: Host-associated > Plants > Roots >...
GCGGTCGTACGGCTGGCTATCAGATGCCTGCGCTCGCGCGCGCGTTCCGCGAACTGCGCGAATCGCTCTCTAGCGGCACACTCTCCGGGCCGGGGAGGTGAGCATGCCCAACACCGTGATCACGACACGAGAGGCACCGATAGCGACGGTCCAGATCAACCGCCCCGCCGTCCGCAACGCGTTGAACGACGAGGTTATGGACGAGCTCGTAAAAACGCTCACCGCGCTCGACGACGACGACGCGGTCCGTTGTATCGTCCTCACCGGCGATGAGCGCGCGTTCGCGGCAGGCGCCGACATCAAAGAGAGTTTTGTCACGGCGACGCCGGTGTCGATGCTCAAGCAGGACCTGACATCAAAGTGGGAAGCGATCCGACGGATCCGGACGCCGATCATCGCCGCGGTGTCGGGCTATGCGCTCGGCGGGGGCTGCGAGCTCGCGATGATCTGCGACATCATCGTCGCCTCGGAGACGGCGCAGTTCGGGCAGCCCGAGATCAACCTCGGCATCATCCCCGGCGCGGGCGGGACGCAGCGGCTTACTCGTACGGTGGGGAAGTACCGTGCGAACGAGATCATCCTCACTGGTCGTTTCATCAAGGCCGACGAGGCGAAAGCCATTGGGCTTGCCGCGCAGGTCTATCCGGCCGCATCGTGGCTCGACGACGCGAAGGCGCTCGCGCGCACGATCGCCGAGAAGCCGCCGGTCGCCGCGCGCCTCGCGACCGAAGCGGTCGACCTGGCGTGGAACTCGACCCTCGACGCGGGACTCGAGTTCGAGCGCAAGGCGTTCTACCTGCTCTTCGCGACGGAGGACAAGAAGGAAGGCGTCGACGCGTTCGTCAACAAGCGCAAGGCGACCTTCAAAGGAAAGTAATGACGAGCCTCTCGCCGCTCCGCGTCGAGCGCGACGGCGCGGTCACCGTGCTCATGCTGAATCGGCCCGATGTCCTGAACGCGTTCGACGAGCCGCTCACTGAGGCGCTCAACGCGTCGCTCGCCGACTGCACCGCGGACGCGGCGATTCGAGCGGTGGTCATCACGGGCGCCGGCCGCGCGTTCTCGACCGGCCAGGACCTGGCCGACCGCTTGACCACGATCGAGAAAGGCGGCGACCTGCACCTCGGCGACGAGCTGCGCCGGCGGTACCACCCGGCGATCGCCGCCATTCGCGAGATGCGCAAGCCGGTCATCGCGGCCGTGAACGGCGTCGCGGCTGGCGCCGGTCTCGGTCTCGCGATCGCGTGCGACATCCGTGTCGCGGCCTCCTCCGCGAGCTTCCGCGCGGCCTGGAGCCGCGTCGGTCTCGTGCCCGACGCCGGCTCGGCGTTCTTCCTTCCACGTTTGGTCGGCTGGGGCCGGGCGCTCGACATGGTCCTCACGGGCGAACCGGTCACCGCGGAGGAAGCACTACGAATTGGGCTCGTCACCCGCGTCTGGGGTGACGCCGAGTTCGAGGCGAGATGGCGCGAGCTCGCTCAGACGCTCGCGAGCGGCGCGACCGAGGCCTTCGCGCTCACGAAGGAGGGACTCAACACGGCAATGGCACGCGGGTTCGCGGAGTTCCTCGAGCACGAGGCGGAGCTCCAGGACCGCGCGGGCCGCACGCACGATTACGCTGAGGGCGTGAAGGCGTTCAGGCAGAAGCGGCCCGCGAAGATGGAGGGTCATTGAACCGAGCGACGAGCGGCTTTGCCGTGAGGAGCGAGTCAGCCAGCCCTGAGCGTGTCTCCTCGGCGAAGCCGAGAGATTGGGCATGAGTCGCCACCCGCGAGACGCGGTGATCCTCGGCTACGTGCGCACTCCTTTTGGCCGGTACGCGGGCGCGCTCTCGGCGATCCGGCCCGACGACCTCGCCTCACACGTCATACGCGCTGTGCTCGAGCACACCGACGTCGGTGATTCCGAGATCGACGAGGTCGTGTTCGGGGCGTCGAACCAGGCGGGCGAAGACAACCGCAACGTCGGTCGGATGGCGTCGCTTCTCGCCGGGCTGCCGGAGACGGTGCCGGGCGTGACGGTCAACCGACTCTGCGGCAGCGGCCTCGAAGCGATCAACGACGCGGCGAGGCGTATTCGCGCCGGCGAGGCCGATCTCGTCATCGCGGGCGGCGTCGAGAGCATGTCGCGCGCGCCGCTCGTGACCCTGAAACCGTCGGAGGCGTTCCCGCGCGGCGAGCGCGTCCTCGCGGACACGACGCTCGGATGGCGTTTGGTCAATCCGCGGATGATCGATCTCGGCTATCACCCGATCGCGCTCGGCGAGACCGCTGAGAACGTCGCCGTGAAGGAGCACGTCACCCGCGCGGAGCAAGACGCCTACGCCGCTCGAAGCCAGGACCGCTATGCGCGCGCGAAAGCGGACGGATTCTTCGCGGGTGAGATCCAGGCGGTGCACAACGGGAAGGAGCTCGTGAGCGAGGACGAACATCCGCGCGCGGGCAGCACGACCGAGAAGCTCGGTAAGCTCCAGCCCGCGTTCAAGGACGGCGGGACGGTGACGGCCGGCAACTCGTCGGGTATCAACGACGGGGCCGCTGCGCTGCTTGTCGCGGCGCGCGAAAAGGCCGAGTCGCTCGGACTGCGCGCGCTCGGGCGTGTCGTCGCGAGCGCGTCCGCGGGCGTGCATCCCGACTACATGGGCCTCGGGCCGATCCCCGCCGTGCGCAAGCTCATCGAACGCACCGGCATCACGCCGGCCGAGTGCGACGCGATCGAGCTCAACGAGGCGTTCGCGGCCCAGGTCATCCCGTGCATTCGCACGCTCGGGTTGCCGGACGACCGCACCAACCCGAACGGCGGCGCGATCGCGGTCGGGCACCCGATCGCGGCATCGGGCGCGCGGCTCGCGGGAACGCTGCTGCGCGAGCTCGAGCGACGGGGCGGACGGTACGGCATCGCGACGATGTGCATCGGGGTCGGGCAGGGCCTGGCGACGCTCTTCGAGCGGGAGTCCTGACCCGAGCGATACTTACGCGGGTCTGACCAGCGCGGGAGGGGTGCAATGGGCGGATTCGGTAAGAACGAGCTTGCCGCGAAGCGCGGCTACACGTATCGGCTGACGCGTCGCCAGTTCCTCGTCGCCACCTCCGCCGCGGCGCTTGCCGCGTGCGGACCCGCGGCGGTCACCCCGGGCGCATCGCCGAGCGCCTCCCCCGGAAAGGAGCTCAAGATCGGCCAGCTCCTGCCCTTCACGGGGGTCTACGCGGAGCTCGGCAACTCGATGCGCCGCGCGACGGAGCTCTACCTGAAACTGAACGATCAGAAGCTGGCGAACCGTCCCGTGAAGCTCGTGTACGGAGACGACGAAAACAAGACCCCGACCGGCATCCAGATCACGCAGAAGTTCATCGACCAGGACCAGGTCGACGTGATGATGGGCGTGGTGCCCACACCGCTCGCGTACGGCATCCGCAACGCGGTCCACGCCGCCAAGCTCATCTTCATCGACACCAACGCGGGCGGCAACGCGCTCACCCGCGATACGACGGACTGCAAGCCGGCGTGCAAGAGCCCGTACATCTTCCGTGCGTCGTTCTCGTCGTATCAGATCTCGTATCCGATCGGCGATTACGTCTCCGCGAAGGGGACGAAAGAGTTCTACCTCGCCTACGCGAACTACGGCTTCGGCACCGAGTCGGCTGCCGACTTCACGACCGGCCTCAAAAAGAACGGCGGCAACGTCACCGGCAACGTCGCCCCGCCGCTGGCCAACCCCGACTTCGCGCCGTTCGTCACGCAGATCAAGAACCAGCCGACCAAGAACGTGTACTCGTTCTTCTCGGGCGCCGACGCGATCGGTTTCATCAAGAGCTGGAATTCGCTCGGCCTCCCCGCCGCGGGCTACAGGATGTACGGCGCCGGCTTCCTCACCGAGCAGGACGTTCTCAAAGAGGTGAAGGACCTGGCGAATGGCGCGATCACGTCGCTCTTCTGGGCGGTGGAGCTCGACAACGCCGAGAACAAGAAGTTCGTCGCTGATTTTCAGAAGGCCTATCTGTTGCTTCCGGACGTGTTCGCGGTGCAGCAGTACGACGGCATGCGCGCCCTCGACGAGGCCCTCAAGAAGCTCGGCGGCGACACCTCCGACAAGGACAAGCTCGTCAAAGCGCTCGAGGACGTCAGCTTCAAGAGCCCACGCGGGGACTTCACGTTCGACAAAAGCACGCACAACCCGATCCAGGACATCTACATCCGCGAGGTCAAGACTCAGAACGGGCAGACCGTGAACACGATCACCGACAAGATCGCCAAGGTGACCGACCCGGGGAAATAGCTAGCCTCTCTCTGCGATGACGGCAGAGCTCGTGTTTCAGCAGGCGCTGAACGGCCTCTCGTTCGGCGCCCTGCTTTTCATCCTCGCCTCGGGCCTCTCCCTCGTGTTCGGAATGATGGATGTCGTCAACCTCGCGCACGGAGCGTTCTACATGCTCGGCGCATACGTCGCGCTGTCCGTCGTTCAGTCCACCGGCTCGTTCTGGCTGGCCATGCTGGTCGCACCGCTCGCGCTCGGCGTCCTCGGCTTCGTTCTCGAGCCCCTCCTCCTTCGCCGCCTTCGCGCGCGGCACCTCGACCAGGTCTTACTGACGATCGGCGTGTCGCTCGTGATCGTCGACGTCATCGGCCAGGTCTGGGGCCGCGAGGTGCGCTCGCTCTCCGCTCCCGCCGGGCTGGATGGCTCGGTCACGCTCATCGGCGGCGTCTACCCCGTCTATCGGCTCTTCGTGATCGCGTTCGGCGTGGCGCTGGCGGCGGCGATGGCGGTCGTGTACCGCCGCACGCGAATCGGAATGCTCATCCGCGCCGGCGTCCAGGACGCCGAGATGCTCGGGGCACTCGGCGTGGACACGAATCGCCTCTTCGCGTCGACCTTCGCCACCGGCGCCGCGCTCGCCGGCCTCGCCGGCGTGATCGCCGCACCGGTGTTCGGCGTGCAGCCCGGCATGGACACCGATCCGGGGCTTCTGTACTCGCTCGTCGTGGTCGTGGTCGGCGGTCTCGGCACCCTCTCCGGCGCGGTCGCCGGGAGCCTGCTCGTCGGTCCGGCCGACACGTTCGGCAAGGTGCTGTTCCAGGACGTCGCCCTCGCCGTGATCTTCGCGATCGTCGCCCTCGTCCTTCTTCTAAAGCCGACCGGTCTGCTCGGACGGATCCGCATCGCGCGGTGAGACCGCTGGTGCGCGCGGCGCTCGTCGCGGCGGCCGCGGCCGCCGTGGTGACGTTCCCCTATTGGAGCAGGCCATGGGCATCGCCCTTCGCCACCACGCTTCTGCGCGATGCTCTCATCCTCGCGATCTTCGCGCTGTCACTCGACCTTCTCGTAGGACGTGCCGGCATGCCCTCGCTCGGTCACGCCGCGTTTTTCGGCGCCGGGGCGTACGCCGCGGGCATCGCGGGGCAGCGCTTCGCGACCGACCAGCTGCCGGTCACGCTCGGCGCCGCCGCACTCGTCGGGGCCGCGCTGGCGCTGCTCATCGGCGTCCTTGTCGTTCGCTCCGAGGGGATCTTCTTTCTCATGCTGACGCTCGCCCTCGCGCAGATCGTCTTCGCGATCGCATTTCAGTGGACGGCGGTGACGGGCGGATCGAATGGCCTCTCGGGCGTGGGTCGACCGATGCTCGCGGCTGTCGACTTCAGCGCGCCGGACCTCATGTACGTTCTCGTGGCCGTCACGTTCGTGCTCGCGGTTCTCGTGCTATGGGGCCTCGCGCGCTCGCCGTACGGACGAGCGCTGACGGGCGTCCGCGAGAACGAGCGCCGGATGCGCGCGCTCGGTTACGACACCGCGCGCCTTCGGCTCTCCGCGTTCGTCATCGCCGGCACCATCGCGGGGATCGCGGGCGCCCTCTCGGCATATTCAACGCGTTTCGTATCGGCGCAGGACGCCGGCCTCGGCAACTCCGTCCGCGCCTTCGTCACCGTGCTCGTCGGCGGAGCGGGCACGCTCGGCGGTCCGATCGTCGGATCCGCGCTCGTGTCGCTGATCGAGCGCGTGGTCCCATCGCTCCTGCCGACCGATCTACGGATAGCCGACGCCATCCTCGGGATCGTGTTCATCGGCTTTGTGTTGTTCGCGCGGCAGGGCGTGGTCGGGCTCGGCCACGCCACGTTGCTGCGAGTGAGCCGGCGATGATCGAGATCCGCGATCTGCGCCGCGCCTTCGGCGGCGTCATGGCCCTGGACGGCGTGACGCTCACGCTCGCCGACGGCGAGCGGCGTGCGGTGATCGGTCCGAACGGGGCGGGGAAGACAACGCTCATCAACACGCTCGCGGGCGAGACCGCGCCGACCGGTGGCGCGATCCGCCTCGCCGGGCGAGACATCACGCGCCTCCGTCCATGGCAGCGCGCGCGGCTCGGGCTCGCGCACGTCTATCAACGGACGGAGCTCTTCGCACCGCTCGCCGCCCGCGACAACGTCGCGCTCGCGGTGGCCGCGCGGCGGGGACCGTATCGCATGTTCCGAGCGGTTCCGCGAAGCGAGTACGCCGAGAGCGAGGCGGTACTCGAGCGCGTCGGTCTCGCCGGCCGTGAAAGCGTCGCCGCGCGGGCGCTCTCGCATGGGGAGCGCCGTCAGCTCGAGCTCGCGGTCGCTCTGGCGCAACGCCCTCGCGTGCTGTTGCTTGACGAGCCGACCGCCGGCATGTCGCCGCTCGAGACCGCACGCATCACCGAGCTCATCGCGGGTCTCGACCGGGCGTTGACGATCCTCATCGTCGAGCACGACATGGATGTCGTCTTCCGGCTGGCGGATCGCGTCACGGTCCTGCACGAGGGCCGCGTGATCGCCGACGGCGCCGCAGCGGACGTGCGCGGCGACACGCGGGTGCACGACGTCTATCTCGGCAAGGCGGTCACGGTCGCGTGAGCCCTCCGGCGCTCGAGGTCCACGGGCTTCACGCCTACTACGGCGAGAGCCACGTGCTGCAAGGCGTCGATCTCGAGGTCGCCTCCGGCGAGGCCGTCTCGCTCATCGGCCGGAACGGCGCCGGAAAGACGACGACCATTGCCGCGATCGCGGGCTTCGTGCGGCCACGAGGTGGACGCGTCACCGTGAGCGGCGCCGATCTCACCGGCGCGCCGCCGCACCGGATCGCGCGTGCCGGCGTCGCGCTCGTCCCACAGGGGCGCCGCATCTTCGGCGATCTGACCGTCGCCGAGAACATCGCGGTCGCCGCGCGACCAGCTCCGAACGGCTGGGACGAAGCGCGGGTCATGGAGCTCTTTCCAGCGCTCGACCAACGCCGGGCGCTGCGAGGCGACGCGCTGTCCGGCGGCGAGCAGCAGATGCTCGCCATCGCGCGCGCGCTCGTGCGAAATCCGACGGTGCTCCTTCTCGATGAGCCCTCCGAGGGGCTGGCGCCGAAGCTCGTGGAGCTGGTAGGGGAAATACTCACGCGACTGCGCGCAACGGGGCTTGCCCTACTGCTCGTCGAGCAGAACCTCGGTCTCGCGACGCGGGTCGGCCAGCGCGTGCTCGTGATGAACAAGGGCACGATCGTCTTCGCGGGCACTCCGGCAGAGCTCGCCGCGAACCGCGACATCGAGACGAGGTACCTCGGCGTATGAAGGAGCGTCCGCACAGCGGCGTGCCGTTCGCGGGCGCGGACACGGTCGCGCGGCCGGCCGACGACGACCGCTTCATGCACGACGCGCTCGAGGAAGCACGCCGTGCAGGGGAGCATGGCGACGTGCCGATCGGTGCCGCGATCGTCCGGGACGGCACCGTGATCGCGCGCGCGGGAAATCGCCGCGAGATCGACGCGGATCCGACCGCTCACGCGGAGGTCATCGCGATCCGCGAGGCTGCCCGCGCCCTCGGCCGCTGGCGCCTCTCGGACTGCGCACTCTATGTGACGGTCGAGCCGTGCGCGATGTGTGCCGGTGCGGCCGTCCTTGGGCGTATCGCGCTCGTCGTCTTCGGCACGCCGGACGAGAAGGCCGGCGCGGTGCGATCGAACGCGGAGCTGCTCGACGCGAGCTGGACGAATCATCGTCCACGGTGGCGCTTCTATCCGCTGCTGCGCGACGAGATCGAGCGGCTGCTCGCCGAATTCTTCGCGACGCAACGGAGAGGCCGGTCGGACGCGGACTAGGATGGCCTCGTGAGCGACGCCACTCCGACTCGACACTTGTCGATACGGTGTGCGGATCGCGAGGGCGACCCCAGCTGATGGGCGCACTCGTGCTCGTCGCGCTCGTCGCGCTCGTGAGCTTCATCTTCGACGCTCCCGGTATTGCGCTCCTGACGACTAAGCCACCAGGGTTCATCTGACCAACGAGCACACGCGGATCCTTCGCGAGGCTGGACGCGAAATCTTCGGGCCTCTCGGTGCGGAGCAGATCGGCTCGGGCCGTTTCTGGGTCGACGACCACGGGTGGTGGATCGTGAACATCGAATTTCAGCCGTCAGGTTTCGAGAAGGGCTCCTACTTGAACGTCGGGGCGCAGTGGCTCTGGCGACCGTTCCCGAGTTTCGCGTTCGAGTACGGCGACCCGATTCGTGTTCGCTTGATGAGCGACAAGAACCCAGACCAATTCGTCTCGTTTGAGTCCCAGGAGCAATTCGGAACCACCGTGCGGAATCTCGCCCGGGCAGGCGCTGCGCAGATCACCAACCTCCGTGCGAGCTTCGCAACCGTGGACGCCAGCCTGCGCGCATGGCGACGTGAGAAGGATCGTTTCGCGTATCACCTCGGCGTTGCCTATGGGCTCACGAACCGAGCTCGAGAGGCACGCGAGCACTTCGGTGCCGCGCGGGTGAAGGATCCAGAGCACGAGTGGCAGCGAGCGGACAACCGAATGATTGACGAGCTCAACGAACTGGTCGGTGACTCGGAAGCCTTCCGCGCGAGGATCACCAAGATCATCCAGAACGAACGCGACACCTTGAAGCTCGTGCGCGCACCTAATCTTGACTTGCCTCGCTAGCCGCCCACCGTCACGTCGCGCGAGCGCAACCGCCAGTACGCGAGGGCGAAGAAGAGCACGCTGTACACGGCCAGCACGATCGCTGCTTGCGTCGGATCGGGTAGCGTGGACGCGGTCGGATCCTGCGTTGCGGGGCCGCCCTGTCCGCTCACGGTCCTCGTCAATGCGGAGGCATTGCGGCTGAGCCCCCAGTTCACGATCTGCGCGTAGTCCTTGTTCAGCGACACGAGGAGGCCGGCGACGATGCCCTCCGCGAAGTAGACGACGAGGCCGCTCGCGATACCGGCGCCGGCTGACTTCGACCACACCGCGATCGCGACCGCGAGCGCCATGTACGGCAGGAACGTGTAGGCGCTCTTCGCCGCCACGCGCGTAACCTCTCCGAGGTCGACGCCGCTCCCGACCGAGATGCCAGCCACCGCGGAGACCGCGTAGCTCGCGGCGATCGCCGCGATCGTTCCAACGATCATGAAGACGCCGGCGTAGACGACGAGCGACACGGCCTTTGAGACGAGGAATCCGGTCCTGCTCGCGCCATGGGCGAGGAGCGTGCGGAAAGTGGCCCAGCCGAATTCGGTCCCGACGTGGCTTGCCGCGAACACGATGAGCATGACGCTGCCCAGGCCCGCGATGACACCCACGCCGAACTGGGCGACGCGATCGGGGGCGATCTGCCGGAGAGTTTGCTCGAGCTGGGCAGTGCCACCCGGCGGGGCCTGGATCGTCCCGGTCTTCACAGCTTGAAGCTGCGCGTTGATGCTCACCCAGATGAGGAAGTAGAAAAAGAACGCGGTCATGACGATCAGGGCGAGCATGATCCACGACATCCACCGCCGCCGGAGCCGGTAGAGCTCGCTACGAAGCAGGCGTAGCACTCGACGCCTCCGGTTCGGTGAGCTCCATGAAAACGTCCTCGAGCGAGCTCGCCCGGGGGACGATCGCGCGCGCGTAGAGACCAGCTGAGGCGAGGGCGCGGTTGATCTCGGCGCCGCGCGTCGGGTCGGCGACGACCTCGAGACCTGTGTGCGTCTCGCGGATCTCCCTGATGCCGAGGCCGCGCAGGATCTCGGCGGCGCGCCGTTTGTCGTCGACGACGATCTCGAAATAGCTGCCGCCGCCGCGGGTGACCTCGGCGATCGTGCCGCTCGCGATGAGCTTGCCCTTCTTGATCACGAGCACGCGGTCGCAGACCTGCTCGACTCATAGAGAAGATGGCTCGCGAGGAGAACGCCGCGATTCTCGCTTACGAGCTCGCGAATGAGCTCGCGGATTTCGCGCTGGCCGGCCGGGTCGAGGCCGTTGGCGGGCTCGTCGAGGATGACGAGGGCGGGATCCGCGAGAAGCGTCGAGGCGATGCCGAGACGCTGTCGCATGCCGAGGGAATAGGTGCGGAACTTCGAGCCGCCGCGCTGCGCGAGCCCGAGACGCGCGAGCAACGGGTCCACGCGCGCGAGAGCGCCGCCCCCGCGCAGGAGCGCGATCGCGGCGAGATTGTCGCGGCCCGAAAGGTACGGATAGAAGGATGTGATCTCGAGCATCGCGCCGACGCCGGAAAGTGCCTCCTCACGCCGAACGCGCACGTCGCGGCCGAGGACCTCCGCCGTTCCCGCGGTCGGCGTGATGAGACCGAGGACCATGCCGATGGTCGTGCTCTTGCCGGCACCATTCGGGCCGAGGAGACCAACGACCTCGCCGCGGCCCACCTCGAGGTCGAGTCCGTCCACCGCGGTGATCGATCCGAATCGCTTCACGAGGCCCTTGGTGCGGAGAACGACCTCGTGCGGCTGGACCGTCACCGCGCGAGCATAGGTTGCGCTAACCGGCTGGGGCGTCGCGTCCTCCATAGACGTTCCACCACGGCTTGGCCGTGCGGTCGAGGACCTCGTTCAGCAGCTGGATGTTCCGGACGCCTTTGTCCGCGAGCCACTTGTCGAGCGCCGCCCGCCCCTGCTTCGCGTAAATCGGGAGTCCTTCGAGCCACGTCGCCCGCCCGCACAGCACTCCGCAGAAGTTGGCGGCCGCCTCCGCGGCGTACTCGAGCGACTCGCGGAAGACGTCGTCGCTCACCCCGGCTGACAGGTAGATAAACGGCTTCGTCGCAGCGTCGGCAGCTTCTTTGAAGTGCCGCAGCGCTTCCGCTTTGGTGTAGGCGACCTCGCCGGTCTTGTTGGCCCTCGAGCCCTGCACGAAGGCCATGTTTACCGGGACCTCTACTTTGAGGATGTCGATGCCGAAGCGCGGCTCGGAGAAGGTGGCCATGTACTTCTTCACGGCCTCGGGCTTGCGCTTCGCGAACTCGAGGCCCCTCTCGTCCATGCCCTTCTTGTATGCGAGCGGCTCGACAAATAGGGCAACGTCATTCGCCGCGCACTCGGCGCCGATCCGCTCGATCACGATCTCCTTGCGGAGGTTCAGATCCTTGTCATCGAAGGGGTCGTAGTAGATGAGGACCTTGATGCCGTTCGTGCCGGCCTCGACCAGGCGCCGAACGTTCCAGCGGTCGAGCACGTCGGGCATGCGATTCTCGGGGTCGGCGTCGTAGCCGGACTTCTCGTAGGCGAGCAGCACGCCGACATTTGGCGCCTTCGCCTTGAGAGCCGGAAGGCCGTATTCGGGATCCATCAGGATCGCCGTCGCGTACGGCGTGAGCGCCTTGGTCACGGCGGTCTTGAACTCCGTGAGCGACTCGGGGGTGGCCGCGCCGCCCTGCCTGCCGATCTCGCGCATCAGCGAGCCGCGCTGATCCATGGCGGCCGCGCGGATGATCCCCCGATCGTCCGCGCAGGCGTCGATGTTTTTCGCCTTGCCCTTCGTCACGCGCGTTCGTGTCTGGATGGCCACGACAACCTCCCTACAACCGACGATCCACGCGTAATGGAAGCGCTTGGCGGGCATTCGAAAGTTTAGACTTTGATGCGGAGAGGTGTCCGAGTGGTTGATGGTGCCGCTCTCGAAAAGCGGTAGGCGAAAGCCTCGCGGGTTCGAATCCCGCCCTCTCCGCGGCCAACACGAATCGCGACGCGTCGATCGCCGAAACCCTCTCTTCGCGCCAGGGTCCCCCCGGCCTCGGACGCCTCGGCCGGCTCCCCGTCGCGCGGGGGCCCTCGGCGATCTCCGCGTCGCGGGTTTCGGTCGTTGCCGCTCGATGGAGAATTACGCTTTTGAGATGGAGAGGTCGCCTAGTCCGGCTTAGGGCGCAGACCTGGAAAGTCTGTGAGCGAAAGCTCCGTGGGTTCGAATCCCACCCTCTCCGCCGAACGTGAAACGCGTCCTTGTCTTCGACGTCAACGAAACGCTGCTCGATCTGAGCGCGCTCGACCCGCACTTTCAGCGAGTGTTCGGGGACGCGGCCGTTCGCGTCGAGTGGTTCCAGACGATGCTGCAATCAGCCTTTCTCACGACCATCACCGGGCCATACAAGGCGTTCGGGGAGCACTTTCGCGCGGCGCTCGCCATCACCGCGCTGCGACGCGATCTCCGGGTGAGCCCCGAAGACGAGCGCGCGATCCTCGCGGGAGTCCGGACGCTGCCGGCGCACCCGGATGTCCGGCCCGCGCTCGAGCGACTTCGTTCTGCCGGTTTCCGGCTCGCGGCGCTGACGAATTCGACGACGGAGGTCGAGGAAGCTCAGCTACGCAATGCGGGCCTTGCCGACCTGTTCGAGAAGGCGCTATCCGCGGATACGGACAAGCGGCTCAAGCCGGCCGCCGAGGCCTACACGAGCGCGGCACGAGAATTGAGCGTCCCGCCAGCACAAATACGCATGGTCGCCGCGCACGTCTGGGACGTGCACGGGGCCATGCGAGCGGGGTGTGCGGCCGCTTTTGTGGAGCGGCCCGGGGTCGTCTGGAATCCGCTCTTAGAACGGCCCGATATCGTCGGCCCGGATCTTGGTGCGATCGCGGAACAGGTCATCAAGGTCGACCGCTAGGGTCGCTAGATGACGTTCAGCTCCTCTTCCTTGCGCCTGCGGCCGCGCCGGCGTGGTGCTGCCGGGCCCTGGGCGAAGGTCGACGGTCCGAGGATCGTCGTGACGACGTGGGTGTACTGATGCGCCTCGAGCTCGTGGGCGTTGCGCTTGGCAGCCGCCTCACGCAGGGCCTCCATGGAGTTCTGGGGCGTGACGGTGAACACGACTTCGCAGTCGTGGTTCGCGCGGCAGGGGAGTCCGGAAGTTTTCATCACCTATAGAACGCATGAGCACGGCGGGTTGTTCCGCCGCAAGAAACCGGCTGCTTGGCCGCCTTCGTGGCACGCGGTCAGACCCCCAGAATAACCCAAGTGCGCA
>Ga0207646_10005576_pt1 | contig 13214 bp, 14 predicted proteins | sample KBSK5502metaG_FD_184343 | JGI IMG/M metagenome (GOLD analysis project Ga0207646, IMG submission 184343) | Corn, switchgrass and miscanthus rhizosphere microbial communities from Kellogg Biological Station, Michigan, USA - KBS K5-50-2 metaG... | ecosystem: Host-associated > Plants > Roots >...
AGATACTCGGGTAGCAGAACGCCCTGCCGGCGATCCCTACCCTCGATAAAGCGCTTCACCCTAACCCCCGAAGCGGTCCCCCAAAGATTCTAACCCAGCCACGGTTTTCACACAGCCTCGACCCTCAGCGGACCTTCGTGCTACCGGGAACACCGACCGAAATGTGTCAATTCCGGACTCATGCACTGCAACAGACTGCATCCTTCTCGTTTACCTCGTCGTCGGCTTGGGCACGAAGAGGCAAATGGTGCGCGCCAGTCCTGGTGAAAGTGCGCGTCCCGTGCACGACGCCGTCCAGCCGATGGCCTATGTATCTCTGCAAGATTCGTACACGAGGAGACTCAGCCAGATGGTAAATCGAGCCCCAACGGCCCCAACACCAAACCTCATGATCCCTCGGCGCACGCTGCTCAAAGCTGCCGGACTGGCGGCTGCCGCGACCATCATCCGCCCGGCCTTTGCCGACAGCGAGCTTGTCTCACTGTACGCAAAGGCTCGCAAGGAAGGCGGCCTTAACCTGTACGGCGGCGGTCCCGCGGATTGGTACACCCAATGGGCAAAGCAGTTCGAGGCGGCCTTCCCCGACGTGCCTATCGCCTTCACCGGCGGCTTCAGTAACGAGCTCTCACCTAAGATAGATAAACAGATCGCCAACAAAAAGCTGGAATGCGACGTCACCGTCTTGCAAACGCTGCAGGATTTCGAGCGCTGGAAGCACCAGGGAGCACTCACTACTCTCCCTAATGCCGTTTTCGAGCACATTGACAGGCGCTATTACGACCGGAAAAAACTTTTACCGGGGTGTCGCTCTACACGTTGTCCTACGTCTACAACCCCAGCCTACTGGGGAGCACAGTCCCGGCGTCGGCCGAGGATTTCCTAAATCCCGCTTATCGCGGCAAAGTCATCACCGTTTATCCACAGACCGATGACGTCACGCTGTTTCTCTACTGGACCATCGTGAGCGAATATGGCTGGCAATGGATGAAGGACTACGTGGCTAACAAACCGTCTTTCGTAAAAGGCCACCTCGGCGTCGCGCAGGCCGTCGATCAAGGCAAGTCAGCCGCCAGCTTCGACACAATCACCGAGCTGAGCGTTGTGCAACCCGGCTATGACGTTGCCGCCCGCGTTGCCTTCTCGAAAGTTGATCCGTCACCCTACTGGCCGCAATCGGCCGCGATCTTCCGCAACTGCCCACATCCGGCCGCTGCGGAGCTCTTCCTGCGCTGGAGCCTTGGCAAGGAGCAGCAGCGTGCCATGAACCGCAAGGGCGTGTGGACAGTGCGCGATGATGTCGATCCGCCGGATGGTTTTGAGCCGATCCGTAAATACAAGTTGACCGACAAATACCATGCATTCGTAACCAACGCGCCGCAACTGGTAGAGCTACGCGGCCGCTTCCAAGAATTCATCGGCCCGCCAGTTGGGGAAGACGTCCGCTAAACCGGATGCCCGTTCCACCGCCAATGCACGCCACGCGGAAACGGCCGCGCGGCAGCAGCTGGTACACCGTACCGCGCAGCCACGCGCCCTCGTCGCCCCAGCCATCGGTGTCGAACACCTCGACCAGATCGCCAACTCGCAACAATTGCATCGCGCACCTCGGCGCCACCGGGACCAAGGCCCATGGGGCACCACGCACCGCGACATCCGGCATCGCGGCGGCGCAAACCCCTGAAAAGCCAGCGCGCCGGCATTGCGTCGTCACAATGCGCTTCGGCAACGCGAGGGAATCGCGCATGGCGGTACGCTCGCGTTGCGGCACGTCAAGGCGCGCCTCCAATACCCCATATCGCGCGTCAGCTTTCGACCCGAAGCAGACCCGCGGCATCAACTCCGCGGAGTTCGCATGATGCCCCTTTTCGGACCTTGGCGAAAACCAGCTCAAACGTCTCAGTCGGGTGGATTCGTTCGCTCCGCGCGGGAGCCTTTGACCGAATTTCGTTGCGGCTCGCCTCCCCGAAACCTGAAATGACCTCCTACAGCGCGCTGCCAATCCAGGGAGTGCCGAACAAGGAAATGTCAGATGATCACCCGCAGAACCTTCTCCGTCGGTGTGGGCGCGGGCTGGCTATCGACGGTCCTTCCTGCCTTCGCCGAACAAGGTCCGAAAAAGCCCAGGATCGGAGTGTTATGGCACGCCGGTAGCGCCGAAGAGGAAAGAATACCTCTTGGCGGCCTTCTCGAAGGATTTAAAAATTTTGGCTACGTCGATGGGGAAAACATCATTCTCGATCATCGCTTTCCCAATGAACAGCGTGACCGCTTCTTCACTCTTGCTGCCGAATTAGTCCAAAGCAAGGTTGATGTGTTGATTGCAGTGACTACTCAAGCAGCGATCGCCGCCCAAAGCGCGACCACGACGATCCCAACAGTTTTCATTGCTGTTCCCGACCCTGCCGGGAACAAGCTCGTCCACAATCTCGCCCGGCCATCTGGCAACATTACCGGGCTGACAAACATGGCGGTTGAACTGGTTCCAAAACGCATGGAGATGTTAAAGGAGGCTATTCCCAATCTGTCGCGGATGGCACTTCTCGTAAATGCAGGCGCTCCAGAACTTGCGCGGCGCTACGTCGAAATCGCTGAAAGTGCAGCAGGCTCCCTTGGGATCACCGTTCAGCCAGTCGAAATACGGACCCCTGCGGATATCGAGCCCGCCTTTTCCACGGCCATTGAAAACCGGCTTCAAGGAATGTGCTTGACTTCCGATGGGTTGATCTACGTCGAACAGCAACGGCTGGTGCAACTCGCGCAGGAGCGCAGCTTGCCATTAATCGGATATACGCGCGAGATGGCCGAGGTAGGTATGCTCATGGTTTATGGTGCAAGCAACGTCGCACTTTTTGAACGGGCGGCGTATTACGTTGACAGGATTCTCAAGGGCAGCAAGCCCGCTGAGCTTCCCGTAGAGCAGCCCACGGTAATCGAATTGGTTATCAATCTAAGGACCGCCAAAAAACTCGGCATGCAGATTCCGATGGCATTACTCGCCAAAGCTAACGAAGTGATCGAATGAGTTTTCAGGAATCTGTACGCGGACGTTAAACCGTGACCTTGGGTGACAGGGGATGCATAACCCGCCGTTAATTTCGGCCAAACCGAGCGGCGGCTTCGGGTTGACTCCCGCGGTTCGATCATCGTCCCGCGAACTGCCGGTGTCGGCGCATCTGCGCCCTTCCGGCACACACAGGCAAATGGCTCAAGGTGCCCCTTTTCGGACCTTGCCGGCATTTGCTTAAATGGCTGAGTCGGGGTGGGAAATGCGATGTTTGGTACCCTGGCGCTCCACTATAATGCTGCTTTCAACGACCGAGGCGGGCAGCTATGGATGCGCTCGGTACGTCTCTGATTGCACTTGCTGTGATCCTTGGCGGCGCAATTGGCGGCTTATGGCTCCGACACGTGTTGCCTGAGCATTATCTTGCCGACGAGACAAAGGACGTCGTCAAGCTGGGAACCGGCCTCGTTGGAACCATCTCGGCTCTAGTGCTCGGTCTGCTGACCGCCTCGGCGAATAGTTCGTATGACGCTCAGAACGGTCACATTCAGCATCTGGCCGCCGACATCATCCTGCTCGATCAGCTGTTGGCGCAATACGGGCCGGATGCGAAGTCCGCCCGCGAGCAACTTCGGCAGGCCATCGATCCAGTGATCAAACGGATCTGGCGAGAGAGCCAGTCGGGCTCTGCAAGACAATCGACCATGGAAGTCTCTGGCGCCGGCCAAGACATGGCCGGAATAATATTGCATCTCACGCCTCAGAACGACGCTCAACGAATCATCAAGGATCGGGCTGTACAGACCACGGCCGATCTGGCCCAAACGCGGTTTCTGCTGTTCGAACAATCGGGTGGCTCGCTTCCGCTGCCATTTCTGGTGGTTCTTGTTTTCTGGCTCGCCATGATTTTCGCCAGCTTCGGCCTCTACGCGCGTCCGAATCCAATCCTCATTAGCGCCCTGATTATCTGCGCTGTTTCGGTATCGGGGGCTCTCTTCCTTGTCCTCGAACTGAGTCAGCCCTTTACCGGGTTGATGCAGATTTCCAGCGCCCCTTTGCGTAATGCCCTCGCGCCACTGTAACTGGCGTGCGGAGGAGGACGAACTGCGGACAAGGGCAATTTAGCACCTCATTTTTCCATGCATCGCTGTTGGCTCGCGAAGGCTTCTGAGCCGCGCGCGCCGGGGGACAACTACTGACTGCTTTTGGGCCCAACGCGGTAATCCGCCGTAATCTCGAATGACTGCTCGCGGCGCATCTCGGCCGGCGGAGCCGTCGTGGTCGAACGACCGGTTCCACCCCATAGCGAGCTTCGGTCACCTCCCGCAAGCCGGGGAGCTACGATGTTCGGTGGTCAGCCGCCGCGGAGGCGGTTGACGAATTCGGCGAGGCCGTTCTGGCGGGTGCGGCGCAGGCGCTCGGCGGTGACGATCGCTTCGACCTCGGCGACGCTGTCGGCGAGGTCGCGGTTGACGACGACGTAGTCGTATTCCGACCAGTGGCTCATCTCTTCCGCCGATTTCGCCATGCGGGCGGCGACCACGGCGGCGCTGTCCTGGGCGCGAGTTTTGAGGCGGGCTTCCAGCGTTGCCATATCGGGCGGCAGGATGAACACGGTGACAAGATCGCTGCGCAGGTTTTCGGTGAGAAGCTGCGTCCCCTGCCAATCGACATCGGCGACGACATCGCGGCCGGCGGCGATCGCATCGTCGATCGGCCGGCGCGGCGTGCCGTAGCAATGGCCGAACACCACGGCGTGTTCGAGAAGCTCGCCGGCCGCGACCATCGCGTCGAAACGCGCCCGGTCGATGAACACGTAATCGGCGCCGTCGGTCTCGCCGGGGCGGGCGGGGCGCGTTGTCACCGAGACCGAACGCGACAGCGTCGGATCGCGCTCGACGAGACGCTGGGTGATCGTCGTCTTGCCGGCGCCCGAAGGCGAAGACAGCACCAAGAGAAAACCGCGGCGACGGATCGCGGCAGCGGTTTGCGGCGGGGTCCGGCCGCGGCTCATTCCAGCCGGCTCTGAAATTCGGTTCCCCGTGACCGGATTCATCCCGGCCGCCCACGTCTTGAATTCACCACGAAGGCACGGAGGACACGAAGAGATGAAGCGTATCGCTGTCTCCGTGCCCTCCGTGCCGCCGTGGTTTTGTTGCGCGCGTCGCGCGCGTTCAAGAATTGGATGCCCGGCCTTGTGCCGGGCACGGGGATGCAGGGGTCGATCGCGCGTCTGGCTATGGTCATTCCAGGTTCTGCACCTGCTCGCGGAACTGTTCGATCGCCGCCTTCAGCGACAGGCCGATGCGGGTCAGCTCGATATCCGCCGATTTCGAGCACAGCGTGTTGGCCTCGCGGTTCAATTCCTGGCACAGGAAATCGAGCTGGCGGCCGATTGCATCGCCGCGGTCGAGGAGCTCGCCGGCCTGCGCGATATGGGCGCGCAGCCGGTCCAATTCCTCGCGCACATCGGCGCGGGTGACCAGCAAGGCCAATTCCTGCGCCACCCGCTCTTCCGGGACCGCGGCGAGGCCGGACAATTCGCCGAGCAGCGCTTGGAGGCGGGCGCGGATCGCGGCGGGCTGGGCCGCGGCGCTGGTGGTGGCGGATTCGACCAGGGAAGCGAGGCCGGCGCGCTGATCGGTCAGCAGCGCGGCGAGACGGGCGCCTTCCTGGTTGCGCGCGGCGGCGAGCCGGTCGAGCGCCACCGACCAGCTGTCGAGCACCGCGGCGCGACGCGCCTCGACGACATCCTCGGGGTCGTCCTCGACGGTCTCGATGACGCCGCGCATGCCGATGAGGCCGTCGAGCCGCGGCGGCGCGACGTTGATCTCGCCCGGAGCCTCCCGCGCGATCTCACCGGCGAGCTCGCGCGACAGGGCGACGATCTGCGCCAAGATCGCGCGGTTGATGCGAATCGCCGGCGGCGAGAGACGGGTGACGCTGAGGGTGGCGGCGATGTTGCCGCGGCGGCAGCGCTGCGCCAGGGCGGCGCGCAATTGCGGCTCCAAGGGCTCGAAGCCCGGCGGCAGGCGCAGGCGCAGCTCGAGCGAGCGGCCGTTGACGCTGCGCAATTCCCAGATCCACGAGATGCCGTCCGCCTCGCCCTCGCTGCGGGCAAAGCCGGTCATGCTGGAGACCACCACCGCGCGCTCACCCTCCCTGGTTACGCGGCGCCCTTATACCGGCAGCGGCAGAGGGCAACAATGCGGGCGTCCGGGGCGGCGCGGGGCTACTCCTTCTCCGCCCCCCTTGAGTCTGATGGGCGGGGCGGAGAGGGCCGGGGTGAGGTGGGGGATTCCAGACGCTTTGCCGATACCCACCTCACCCTCCCACCGCTCCGCGGTGGGCCCCTCCCTCTCCCCCCGGAAGGGCGGAGAGGGGATTTTCTGTCTCGCGTAGAGAATAAACTCCGTAGGGCGCAATAACGCATCGTATTCCACGCCCACTGTGCAACGGACCTTGGCGGAATGCGCTGCGCTTTTCCGCCCTACTTTTCTTGTGCGATGCCTGGAAAGCGGGAATCGGCATTTCGGGCGACGGGACGGCTGACCGGTGGGTCCCGGCTTTCGCCTCTCGCGCAAGCGAAGCTTGCGCTGTCGGCGTCAGGCGAAGCTCCGCTTCGCCGAGAGCCGGGACGCGGAGTTAGCGGTTACTGGGCGCAGGTGCCGTCGGGTTTGGGTTGGCAGCGGCGGCCCTTGATGACTTGCGCCGGGGCGGTCTTGGCGGGGCGGGCCGCGGCGGCAGGATTCAGCGTCTTGACCGGGCGGACCGGCTCCGCCGCGTTGGAAGGGGCGGCGTTCGGCGCCGCTCCGGGCGCGGCTGCCGCGGGACTGGTATCGGCGTCGATCGCCTGGCCGCGGCGGTAGACCGCGATATTGCGGGTCTGGTCGCCGAGCGTCTTGGCGAAGACATGGCCGCCGCTGCCGTCGGCGACAAAAAACAGATCCTCGGTACGCTCGGGCCGCACCGCGGCGCGCAGCGCCGAGCGGCTGGGGTTGGCGATCGGGCCGGGCGGCAGACCCTTCGCCGTATAAGTGTTGTAAGGCGAGTTGACCGCGAGATCGGCATGGGTCAGCGGCCGGTCGATCTTGACCGCGCCATTGCCGCCGACCGCAAAGGCGACGGTCGGGTCGGATTGCAATTTCATGCCGAGGCGCAGCCGGTTGATGAAGACGCCGGCGACATGCGCCCGCTCCTCCTCGCGCGCGGTCTCCCGCTCGACGACCGAGGCGAGGATCAGCGCCTCCTGCGGGCTGGCCAACGGCAGGTCGTGGCGGCGCTCCTTCCACAGCTGGCCCAGGGTATGGGCCATCGCGCGGCGCATCCGCTCGATCAGCTCCTGGCGAGTCTCGCCATAGCTGTAGACGTAGGTGTCGGGGAGGAGCTCGCCTTCCGGCGGGTTCGGGCCGGTGTCGCCGTCGAGCGCCGGGGCGTCGCGCAGCAGCGCCATGACCTCGGCGCTGGTGAGGCCCTCGGGGATCGTCAGGCGGCGCTTGACGGTCTTGCCGCCGGCGATGATCTCCAGCGTCTGCAGCACGCTGACCTTGGCGGGGAATTCATATTCGCCGGCCTTCAAGGCGGCGCCGCGGGCCGACAAGCCGGCGACGAGACGGAACACCAGCCCGTGGCGGATGACGCCATTCTCGGCCAGGAGATCGCCGACCGCGGCGATGCCGGAACGCGGCGGCACGACCAGGGTGCGCGGCTCGGTCAACGGGCCGGGACCCTCGGCCTCGCGGTAGAGCCAGTAGCCGGCGGCGCCGAGCACCGCGACGACCACCCCTGCGGTGATCACGCTCCAGGCGAAAAAGCGGAAAAAGACCATCATGCGCGCACGCGACTGCTAGCCGTGGGGTGAATCCGTCTCCGCCCTTTCGGGGGGGAGAGGGAGGGGCCCGCGGCGGAGCCGTGGAGGGTGAGGTGGGCCGCAACGGTAGCGCCGGCGTCCCGCCGGCATGCCGGCCAGTTGATCAAAGACTTGGGGCCGGCGGTCCTTCTGAGATCGCCCACCTCACCCCAACCCTCTCCGCCCCAGTTAACTGAAAGGCTTGGGGCGGAGAGGGAGTCAACGGCAAGCCGGCGCCTAGAAGCGGAATATGCTGTGCTATTCCGCCCTACAAGACTGGCGACGATCCGCAGGCTGTTCTCGGATCGAGTCAGGTTTACGCAACTCCCCCCAACATCATCCCTCGGCTAATCCCGGAGCTCCACGGTTTTCTTTTCGTGGATGGCCGGGTCAAGCCCGCCATGACGGTTTAAAACGACTCAGCAAACCCGGCGGTTACCCGGCCGGACCGGGGCCGCCGAAAATCAACGAGGCGTTGGTGCCGCCGAACCCGAAGGAGTTCGACAGCACGTAATCGACCTTGCGTTCGCGCGCCTGCTTGGCAACGAGATCGATGTCGCAGGAAGGCGACGGGTTGTCGAGATTGAGGGTCGGCGGCACGACGCCGTCGCGCAACGCCAGGATCGCAAAGATCGCCTCGACGCTGCCGGCGGCGCCGAGCAGATGCCCGATCGCCGATTTGGTCGAGGACATCGACAGCTTGTAGGCGTGATCGCCGAACAGCCGCTTGACGGCGCCCAGCTCGATCTCGTCGCCCAATGGGGTCGAGGTGCCGTGGGCGTTGATGTAATCGATCCTGTCGGGCGACAGGTGGGCGCTCTTCAGCGCGTTGCGCATCGAGCGGAAGGCGCCGTTGCCGTCCTCGGACGGCGCGGTCAGGTGAAACGCGTCACCGGACATGCCGTAGCCGATCACCTCGGCGTAGATCCTGGCGCCGCGCTGCTGCGCGTGCTCCAGCTCCTCGAGCACCAGGATGCCGGCGCCCTCGCCCATCACAAAGCCGTCGCGATCCTGGTCCCACGGCCGCGAGGCGCGCGGCGGGTCGTCGTTGAAGCCGGTCGACAAGGCGCGTGCTGCGGCAAAGCCGGCGAGGCCCAAACGGCAGATGGCCGCCTCGGTGCCGCCGCACACCATGACGTCGGCATCGTCGAGCATGATCAGGCGCGACGCATCGCCGATCGCATGCGCGCCGGTCGAGCAGGCGGTCACCACGGCGTGGTTCGGCCCCTTGAAGCCGTAGCGGATCGAGACGTGGCCCGAGGCCAGGTTGATCAGGCTGGCCGGGATGAAGAACGGCGAGATGCGGCGCGGGCCGCGCTCCTCGAGCATCAGCGCGCCCTCGGTGATGCCGGGCAGCCCGCCGATGCCGGAGCCGATCATGACCCCGGTGCGCTCGCATTCCTCCTCATCGGTCGGGTGCCAGCCGGCGTCGTCGACCGCCTGGGCGGCGGCCGCCATCGCATAGACGATGAACTGGTCCATCCGGCGCTGGTCCTTTGGTGGCACCCAATCATCGGCGTTGAACAGACCCGAGGCCTGGTCGCCTTGCGGCACCTGCGCCGCGACGCGCGACGGCAGATCCGAAACATCGAAGGACTGGATCGCGCGGATCCCCGATTCGCCCGCGATCAGGCGGTCCCAGACCCGCTCGAGGCCGATGCCGAGCGGAGTCACGAGACCCATGCCGGTAACGACGACGCGCCTCATCCTAAAGCAGCTCCCCCCATATCGGTCCCACGATCAGTTCGCATGATCAGCTGTCGTGGGGGCGGCTGGCGGTACGGCCGTTTGCCGTCGCGCCAACATTGGAAGCGGCGCTCAGCTGTGAGCCTCGATGAAATTGACGGCATCCTTGACGGTAATGATCTTCTCGGCGGCATCATCCGGGATCTCGCAGCCGAACTCCTCCTCGAACGCCATCACCAGCTCGACGGTGTCGAGGCTGTCGGCGCCGAGATCGTCGATAAAGCTGGCGTTCTCGGTGACCTTCCCCTCGTCGACCCCGAGATGCTCGACGACGATCTTCTTAACCCGGTCGGCGACATCGCTCATAGGCTTCGTTCCTCAATTGCATAAACTGATCGGTAGATAGGGTCAGCGCGTTCCGGGCGCCCGATTGGGGGCTCAGCCGTCATGTGTCGCCATCGCGGACGCGTTGAAGGCCGGCTCTGATAACACGAATTCGTGCGGTGTAAAAGTTCGCGCGAATAGCGCGGTCCGACGGGCATGCCGGGGTTTAGCTGTAACAAGTCAGCGGCCGCGCCGGGGCAGCATCGTCTTTGCGGCGGCGGCGAGCAGCACGCCGCCGAGCAGCACTTTCAGGAAAGCGACCGGCGCATACGCGACCGCGAGACCGCCGAGCACCGCGCCGATGATCGAGCCGGCCGCCATCGCGGTCGCGATCCGCTGCGCGCCGCGCCCCATCGGGATCGCATCGGCGCGCCAGTAGCGCCACAAGCCGATCGAGACGATGCCGAGCGAGATCAGGATGCTCGCCGAACCGGCGGTCTTGATGTCGGCGCCAAAGATCAGCACCAGGGCCGGGATCAGCAATTCGCCGCCGGCGACGCCAAGCATGCTGCTGACCAGCCCGACGCCGATCCCGACGATCATGCCGGCGGCGAGATGCGCCGCCCCGCCCGCCGGCAGCAGATCGCCGGACTGGAACGGCAGAAACGCCTCGGTCATCAGCAGCAGCCCGAGCAGGCCGAGCAGCACCGCGATGAGCCGGACCAGCCGCCTGTCGGTCAGATGGCCGACGAGCCGCACGCCGATGAAGGCGCTCGCCATGCCGCCGGCGAGCAGCCCGAGCATCGCGGGGAGATAGGGCACGACCGCCGCCAGCGACACCGCGCCGCTGCGGAAGGCCAGCGCAAAGCTCAGCGTGACCAGGCTGATCAGCAGGTTCAGCGGCACCGCGGAGCGGGCATCGAAGCCGATGCCGTGCATCAACACCGGCAGGCGGAATTCGCCGCCGCCCAACCCGATCAGCCCGCCGAGGCCGCCGATCGGCACGCACCACCCAAAGGCGCGGCGGAAATACGGGCAGGCGAGGGCGCGGATCATGCCGCGATTATCTCACATAGCCGAGCGCCAGGCTCGACACGTGCACCCAGGCATCGCTTCGCGTCGCTTGAACAACGGCAATTACTTGCCAGTGCGGGTCGTCGCTGATTGCGTTCCTGTCGTAACCGCGTAAAGCAAATAGCCCGTTGGGAATAACAACAGGCCCAGAACAGCGCCGCCGAGATCAAGATAGTGACCGATGCTGTTTTCGATGCCCCAGCCCATCCAGGAAAACAGATGAAGCGCTTCGGAGACATGGGCAATCACGACCACCATCAAACATACGGCGCCCAGAAGTTGCAGGAGCGAGCAAAGGCCCCTGCTCCGCAACGACAGGACCGCCGAGCCTGCGACGAGCATGCAAGCCGGCACTGACAGGATCAGCGCTTTGAGTAATATCGCGTTCATAGCACGATCCACGGATCCGCGACTGAGAGGGCCGTTGCGATCAAATGGCTCGGACCCGATCCTTCAGGCGAGGTCGAGCATCGACGAGACCGCCCCAATCAGCGTTGCCGCGACGAGCAGCATGATCGGATGCAGGCCACGCAGGGCGGCGGCGAACACCGCTGCCGCGCCGAGCAGCAACATCGGGTGAGCTTCGACCACCGGTCGAGCCAGAGCAATCAGCGTGACGCCGAGCAGTCCGATAGCCGCCGCGGCGGCGTATTGTCCAAACGCTTGCGGCCATTCGGCGTCCCGAAGCTTGTCGACCACCTGTGCAGCGAAACCCGCGCAGGCGATAGGCACGGAGAACACCGCCAGTGTCGCGACCAATGCTCCGGGGACTGCAGCAACGTGGTAGCCGATGAACGCCGCGAGGATCAGCACCGGGCCGGGTGTCGCGTACGACAAACCGACCCCGGCGGCGAACTGTGCCGGCGTAAGCCAGCCGGTATCGGCGACCGCGAGCCTCTCGACGAGTGGAAGGACCGCTTGCCCGCCGCCGAAGGCGAGGGTACCGATCACCAGAAACCGGGCGAACAATTCAAGCATTGCGGTGCACACGATCGATGACGATGCCGATCACACCCGCCACGCCGACGACGAGCGCCGCATTGACGAACAAGCCGGTCGCGAACGCGGCGATCAACACGGCAATCAAAGGCCGCGAAGCCGCCTCGCTGCGGGCGAGACGCCACATCGCGGCCGCGAGCACTCCGACCACGCCGACCTGCAGACCCGTGAGGGCGTTCCGGACTACCGGAGCATCGGGCAGGGCCAACACTGCTGCCGCCGAGATCGTCATGATCGCGAATGCCGGAATGAGAAACGCGGTGGTCGCAATTATCGCCCCGGGCCAGCCCCCCAGCCGCCAGCCGAGAAAGGTGACGACCTGAACGACCGTCGATCCGGGCAACGGCTTTGTATACGCCAGCGCCTCCGCCACATCGCCCGCCCTGAGCCAGCCGCGGCGCTCGACCAGATCGCGGTGCAACAGCGCCAGCGTCGCACCGAGACCGCCGAAAGCGACCGTCCCGATGCGCAGCAACGCCCAGGCGAGCGATGTAGGACCAGGATGCTCGCCGGCATCCCGTCGTGGGCTCGACTCGTCATCGTGCGGCAGCAAACCTTGTGGCTCCCAAGTGCGGCCCGACGCTTGTCGCCGAGCGGGCGGCGTCAGATCATCGCCGGCAGGTCTGGCAGGACGGCCGCAAGAGACACCGGCCAAGGACGGTCGTCATAAGCGCCGATCAGCGCGGCGAGCACATCGAAGCGATCCGCCTCAGGCGTGCCGGGCGCGGGCTTGTTTTCGAAATACTGTTCGATGTCCTTCAAGGACGCATCATAGTCGGCCTCGGTCCGGATCGGGTGAATATCCATGCTGCCTCCTCACACCGTCGCTGCATCAATCCTGTCATATTCGGCGTGAGTGCCGATGAACTTGACCAGCACGCGCCGGTAACGATAGGCGACGTGGACCACGAGCCGGTACTTGTTACCCCCAATATCGAACAAGGCCGTCCAGTAACGATTCGCCCCTCACCTTGTCGATACGAACTGCCCCATCGATACGAGTTTGCCCCTCACCCTGTTCTACGAAGTTGCCCTCACCCGTCAGGCCTCGCGGCCTGACTGCCCTCTCCCCGCTTGCGGGGAGAGGGAACGCAGCTGCGATCGACCTTGCTCAAAGCCTCGGTGGAATTGTTATTCGGCGGCTTTACAGCTCTCTCCCTCTCCCCGCCGGCGGGGAGAGGGCCGGGGTGAGGGGCGGCGCGGCGGGCGGCGTCAGATCATCGCCATGCCGCCGTTGACATGCAGGGTCTGGCCGGTCACGTAGGCGGCCTCGGGGCT
>Ga0207646_10005577_pt1 | contig 13214 bp, 9 predicted proteins | sample KBSK5502metaG_FD_184343 | JGI IMG/M metagenome (GOLD analysis project Ga0207646, IMG submission 184343) | Corn, switchgrass and miscanthus rhizosphere microbial communities from Kellogg Biological Station, Michigan, USA - KBS K5-50-2 metaG... | ecosystem: Host-associated > Plants > Roots >...
GGGTGAGCGGCAGGCGGCGCGGCGGGCGGGTGAGCGGCAGGCGGCGCGGCGGGCGGCGGGCGGTGGGCGGGGCGGAAGGTTGGGGGGCGGAAAAGTGTTAGGCATCGGTGGCCAGGGAGTCGATTATTGTCCTGGTCGCCCGGCCCGCCCTTCCCGCCGCCGACCTGCCCCGATGGAGACCGCCGCCTTGACGTCGACGCCCGCCGACCTGCGCGCGCGCCTGCGCGAGCTGATGCTGACCGACCAGCACCGGCTGACGCGCCGGCTGGACCGCGCCGCCGCGCTGCGCGACCGCGGGCCGCGCGAGCGGGCGATCGGCCAGGTGCAGCGGGACATCGAGGCGGCCGAGGCCCGGGTCGCCGCGCGCAGGCTCGCGGTGCCCGTGATCGGCTATCCGGCCGAGCTGCCGGTCAGCCAGCGCAAGGACGAGATCGCCGCGGCCATACGCGATCACCAGGTGGTGATCGTCGCGGGGGAGACCGGGTCGGGGAAGACCACCCAGATCCCCAAGATCTGCCTGGAGCTCGGCCGCGGCGTGACCGGCCAGATCGGGCACACCCAGCCCCGCCGCATTGCCGCCAGGACGGTCGCCGAGCGGATCGCCGAGGAACTGGATACGGAGCTCGGAAGCGCCATCGGCTACAAGGTGCGCTTCACCGACCACTCGAGCGATGGCACGCTCGTCAAGCTGATGACCGACGGCATCCTGCTGACCGAGCTGCGGCACGACAGGCAGCTGCTGCGCTACGACACCCTGATCATCGACGAGGCGCACGAGCGCAGCCTCAACATCGACTTCATACTCGGCTACCTGCACAGGCTGCTGCCGAGCCGCCCCGGTCTCAAGGTGATCATCACCTCGGCCACCATCGACCCGCAGCGTTTCAGCGAACACTTTGCCGGAAGCGATTCAGGCGTGCACAACGGCGCCGCGCCGGTCATCGAGGTGTCGGGCCGAACCTATCCCGTGGAAGTGCGCTACCGGCCGCTCGCCCCTGAGCAAGCCGGCGATGACACCGGCGGCCGCGACGAGCCGCGCGACCAGGTGCAGGGCATCTGCGACGCCATCGACGAGCTGCGCTTGGCAGGTCCAGGCGACATCCTGGCGTTCCTGAGCGGCGAACGGGAGATCCGCGACACCGCCGACGCGCTGGCGGGCGGTGCGTACACCGATCTCGAGGTCGTGCCGCTGTACGCGAGGCTGTCGGCCGCCGAGCAGCACAGGGTGTTTCAGCCGCACCGAGGCCGCCGGGTCGTGCTGGCCACCAACGTGGCCGAGACCTCGCTTACGGTTCCTGGCATCAGGTACGTGATCGACCTGGGCACCGCGCGCATCTCCCGGTACAGCAACAGGACCAAGGTGCAGCGGCTGCCGATCGAGGCGATCTCGCAGGCATCGGCGAACCAGCGCAAGGGGCGCTGCGGCCGCACCGCGGACGGCATCTGCATCCGGCTGTACGGCGAGGATGACTTCGACGGGCGCCGCGAGTTCACGGACCCGGAGATCCTGCGCACGAACCTGGCGTCGGTGATCCTGCAGATGGCCGCCCTCGACCTCGGCGAGGTCGCCGGCTTCCCGTTCATCGACCCGCCCGACACTCGGCAGGTCACCGACGGGGTCCGCCTGCTTGAAGAACTCGGCGCGCTCGCGCCGGGAGGCAGTCGCGCCGGGCGGCTCACCGAGCTCGGCAACCAGCTCGCGCGGCTGCCGGTTGACCCGCGCCTCGGCCGGATGATCATCGAGGCGGGTCGCAACGGCTGCGCGCGCGAGGTCCTGATCATCGCGGCGGCCCTGTCGATCCAGGACCCGAGGGAGCGCCCGGCGGACGCCAGGGACGCGGCGGACGCGCAGCACCGCAGGTTCGCCGAGCCGGGTTCTGACTTCCTCGCCCTGGTCAATCTGTGGGACTACCTGCGCGAGCAGCAGCGGGAGCTGTCCGGGTCGGCGTTCCGGCGGATGTGCCGCCGGGAGTACCTGCACTACCTGCGGGTGCGCGAATGGCAGGACGTGTACGGCCAGCTCAGGCAGGCGGCGAAAGAGCTCGGCATCGCGGCCGGCCCCGACCGCCCGGCCCGGGCCGCCCGGCCCGCGGCGGCCCAGCCGCCTGCTGCTCAGACCGCCCAGGACGGGCTCACCGCCCACGTCGCCCAGCTCGCCGCCAGGCCGGGCGCCGACGTCGAGCCGCGGATCGCGGCCGAGCTCGCCGAGCGCGTGCACCGGTCGCTGCTGGCCGGGCTGCTCTCGCACATCGGCATGCAGGAAGTCACGACCGGGCAGCGGCGGCGCGGTCCCGCGGAGTTTACCGGTGCCCGCGGCGCCCGCTTTTCGGTATTCCCCGACTCCGCGCTGGCCAGGAAGCCGCCGCGGTGGGTCGTCGCGGCCGAGCTGGTCGAGACCTCCAGGCTCTGGGCCAGGGTGGTCGCCGGGATCGAGCCCGAGTGGGCCGAGCCGCTGGCCGAGCACCTGGTCAAGCGCACCTATAGCGAGCCGCACTGGGACGGGCGGCGCGGCGCCGCGATAGCGCTTGAACGGGTGAGCCTGTACGGCCTGCCGCTGGTCGCCGGGCGGCGGGTCACGCTGAGCCGGATAGACCCGGTCCTGGCCCGCGAGCTATTCATCAGCCGCGCGCTGGTCGAGGGCGACTGGCAGACGCACCATCGGTTCTTTCATCGCAACCGCGAGCTTCTCGCTGAGGCCGAGGAGCTCGAACGAAGGGCGCGCAGGCGCGGCATCGTCGCCGACGATGCCGCGTTGTACGCCTTTTACGACAGGCGCATCCCGGCCGATGTCACCTCGGCGAGGCATTTCGACTCGTGGTGGAAGCAGGCCAGGCAGTCCGAGCCTGACCTGCTGGCGCTGACGCCCGCGGACCTGACCGGGCCGGCCGCGGACGAGGTCAGCCAGGACGACTACCCGAGCACATGGCGCGGGCTGCCGCTGTCCTACGAGTTCGCCCCGGGCGAGCCCGGTGACGGGGTCGCCGCCGACATCCCGCTCGCGGCGCTGAACCAGGTCGACGCGGATGAGTTCTCCTGGCAGGTGCCCGGGCTGCGGGAAGAGCTTGTGACCGAGCTGATCAGGACGCTGCCCAAGCAGCTGCGGACCAGGTTCGTGCCCGCCCCCGACGTCGCCCGCGGCGTCCTCGCCCGGCTGGATCCTGCCAAGGGAGGGCTGATCGAGGCGCTGGCCGCCGAGCTCGGCCGGGTCGGCGGCGTGCAGGTCCCGCCGGGTGCCTTCGACCTGTCCAGGCTCCCGGCGCATCTGCGGCTCACGTTCCGCGTCGTGGACGACGGCGAGGTCGTCGCCAGCGGCACGGACCTGGACGAGCTGCGTGCGGAGCTGCGGCCCAGGCTCTCCGAGCGGCTCGCCGCCGCCGCGGGCGACCTGGTGAGGACGGGGATTACGTCATGGGACTTCGAGTCCCTCCCCCGCGTGTTCGCCCGCGGGCAGGTCAAGGCCTATCCCGCGCTGGCCGACGCAGGACAGTCGGTGGACGTCATGCTGTTCGAGACGCAGGCAGAGGCCGGGCGCTCGATGGCGAGAGGGAACCGGCGGCTGATCTTGCTGCAGGTTCCAAGCGGGGCGCGCGCGGTCGCCAGCCGGCTGCCGGTTAGCGCCAAACTGGCGATGAGCCGCCACCCGTACGCCAGCGCCGCCGCGCTCCTCGACGACTGCGCCGCGTGCGCCGCCGACGAGATCATCGCCCAGGCCGGCGGCCCGGCGTGGGACGCCGAGGCGTTCGCCGCGCTGCTCGAGGCGGCCAGGGCCGAGCTCGCGGCGCGGACCGCCGACGTGGTCAGCGCGGTCGCGCGGGTACTCGGCGAGGCACACGCGGTCGAGTCGGCGCTGGACAGCGCGAAGAGCCTGGCGTTCGCCGACGCCGTAGCGGACATGCGATCCCAGCTCTCCGCGCTGATCTACCCGGGCTTCGTCGCGGAGGCCGGCGCGGGGCGGCTGCCGGACCTGGTCCGCTACCTGCGCGCGACCGCGTACCGGCTTGACCGGGCGCCCGCGGACGTGGGCCGCGACGCCGACCGGATGGAGGTCGTGCACCGGGTTGCGGCCGAGTACGAGCAGGTGCTCGCCGAGCTTGGCCCCGCCCGTCGCTGCGAGCCCGACGTTATCGCGATCAGGTGGATGATCGAGGAGCTGCGGGTCAGCCTGTTCGCCCAGCCGATCGGGGCGGCCATCCCCGTCTCCGAGCAGCGCATCAGCGCGGCGCTTGACCGACTCTGACCGCGCGGCGGCTGCCGCGATGCGAAACTTGTCGCAACGAGGGACGGGCGGTGGAGCGTGGCGGAGATCAGGCGGTTGCACCTGGCCGACCTCGAGGTGGCCGGCACGACCTGGCCGGTGCACGGGTTCGTGGTCACTCATCCAGGGGGCGCGCTGCTCGTCGACACGGGCGTGGGCGGATGGGACGAGCTGCTCAGCGACTGGCGGGTGGTGAACCGCACGGTCGCGGACGCGCTCGCGGACATCGACATGACGCCCGCCGACATCGGCCTGGTGATCAACACGCACCTGCACTTCGACCACTGCGGCCAGAACGCCGTGTTCTCCCACGCCCCCTGCTACGTCCAGCGCGCCGAGGTCGAGCGGGCGAAGACCGAGTCGAGGGAGCTGTTCGACTGGTTCGGCTTCATGAACGCGCGGTTCGAGCTGCTCGACGGCGAGGCCGAGATCGCGCCAGGGGTCCGGGTAGTCGCCACGCCCGGCCACACGTCCGGCCATCAGTCGGTCCTCGTCAGCGTCGCCGGCGGCGAGGAGGTGCTGATCGGCGACGCGGCTTACACGTCGGTGCAGTACAGCGGGCCAGCCGACGCCGTGCTTCCCGACGGGCAGGCCAGCGACCGGCGTGCCTGGGCGAGTTCGCTGGAGCGGATCAAGGCGGCGAACCCGGCTGCCGTGCATTTCTGCCACGACACGGCGGTACTGCACGGCTGACCCGTCACCGCGGGCCCGGCTGGCCCATCATGGACAGGTGACGCTGGTTCGCGATGTGCCGGAGCGGACGCTGCCGCTGTCCAGGCTGGAGCCGGCCATCGGCCGGAGCGGTACGGCCGGCTCGTCATGGCCGGCAACCTGCTCAGGAAGCGGCTGGGCGGCTGGATGATCTGGAACGTCAACTGGACCGCCGTGCGCTTCGCCGAGATGATCGACGCCCTGATCGCGGGCTAGCCAGCCTGCCCGGGCTGGCTGAAGCGTTCCATCATGATCGACTGGCCGCGGAAGTTAGGGTTCCTGCGCACCCGGCGCTCGATGCTGGACGCCGACAGCGTGTAGCCGAGGAACAGCAGCAGCGACAGCCCCTGCACGAGCACGCCGACCCAGACGGTGTGGAAGACCGTGAGGGAGTAGTCGTTCAGCGCGTGCAAGATCGCGGGAATGCTAATGCCGAGGACCAGCAGCGGGATGCGGCGGCGCTTGTAGTTGACCGCCATGCCGACGAAGAAGCCCGAGACGCCGGCCCAGACCGCGTGCTGGAAGCCGTCGACGAAGACGCGGAACGCGAAGAGCAGCGTGTCGCCGACGGCCTGCTGTGCGACCTGCGCGGAGTGGATGCCGACGATGGCCGCCGGCGTGTAGATGGACTGCTCGACGACGCCGAACGTCAGCCCGGCCACGGTGCCCATCAGGAACCAGGTGCGCGGGTCGAGCTTCTGCTTCCTGACCCGGAGCACGAAGATCGCCGCGATCAGCACGGGGATCGCCTTGGTGGTCTCCTCGTTGTAGCCGACGACCAGCGAACCGAGGATGTTGTGGGTATTGGCGAAGTGGTCGTTGATGTAGATGGTGACGATGTGCAGCCAGATCACCGTCCAGACGATGACGAAGACCGCGATCGCCGCCTCGAGCTTGCCGATCACCGGCGGGCGGATCAGGTACCAGAACGTCAGCAGCCACAGCGGCGCGATGTACAGGCTGTAGGCCCAGCCCGGGGTGGACAGGCTGCTTGAGTTGGCGAACAGCCCGAGGAATATCAGCGGCAGCAGCGCGTACGGGATGATCAGCAGCCGGATGCCCTGGCGCCAGCCGCGGTCGTGCAGCCAGCTCTTGACCGGGATCAGGATCTCGAAGAACGAGCCCATGTCGAGCTCCGACACCGGGATGCCGGCCTGGGGCGGAATGACCGGTCCGCCCGCGCCCTGGTATCCGGCGCCCTGGTATCCGGCGGCGGCCTGGTATCCGGCGGCGGCCTGGTAGCCGGCACCGGCCTGGTAGCCCGCGTCGGCCTGGTAGCCGGCCCCAGGCTGGTAACCCGCCTCAGGCTCGTAACCGGGATAGCCGGCCATGCCGGGAGGCGCCGCGCCCGGGTATCCCTGCGGGGCCGCCGCCGCGGCGGCCGGCCCGGCAGCCCCGGCGCCGTAACCGGCGGCCTGCCCGCCGGGAGCCTGCCCCGCGACGTTCGTATGACCCGCCATGCGGCCTTCGGTCCCGAATCCGGCGGCGAGCTCGGTCCCGCCGGGGCCGCCCTGCCCAAGTCCCGCGTCGGTGGCCAGGAGCAGCGCCGGGCCCTGCGGCGAGGCAAGGCGGATGTCGACCTGCTGGCCGACCGCGAACTGCGCGACCGGCTGTCCGGCCAGGAACGTTGGCGACTGGCCGGCGTTCTGCCAGACCCAGCCGGCGGCTTCCCAGGACAGCTGCGCGTGCCGCCTGGAGACGGTCGGGTCGTTGACCACGATGTCGTTATCCGAGCTGCGGCCGATCCGGACCATTGCACCGGGGGAAAATGCGTAGTTTCGGCCATCAAATGTGACCTGTAGCGTGCTCATGCCCAGTGCCCTTTCCGGGTCGTCTAGCTCACGATCTTCCCATGCGCCGAACCGAAGTCAATCGTCATCGGACGGACGCCGAGCCGCCGCTGCGGGTCGACTCTCTTGGCGGCCTCGCCGGGGGGAGTCATCGTCCAGGGCCTGGTGCCGACGTTGCGCAGCACGCATTCCCCCGGCCGGGCCGGGTGAGCCTCCACGACACCGACGACGGTGTCGTGGTCGCGGTTCCTGGTCAGGTGGTGCGAAGTGATCGTCGCGCCGGCCGACAGCGCGATCGTGCCGCCGGGCAGTTCGAGCAGCTTGGGGCGGGGCGGAACCTGGTTGCAGTTCCAGCACCGCAGGCCGGAGTCGTCAGGGTCGTAGAAGACCGACGCCTGGCAGGAGCAGACGGACACGCAATCGCCGAGGCGGGCCAGCCGCCAGACCCCCTCGGTGACCCGGCCCAGCCCCGACGGGTCGCGCAGTCCCGAGCTGAACGCGCGCTCGAACACGGCACGGAAGAACTTCGGGTACAGCCGCCACCACACGCTGACCGGGTCGCCGGGGCGCGGCGGGTTGGAGTGGTCGTCAGGGTCGAAGATGAACGTCGGCTCCGTGCCGAAGTGCCGCAGGGCCAGGTCGGTCTCCGAGTGGTGGGCCGATTCTGCCCACGAGTACGACTCGTCGGTCTTCACGCCCTCCAGCGGGTGGCCGTGCATGAACAGGTAGAACAGGAACACGGCGAGCGAGTGCAGGTCGGTGAGGCTGGACGGCGCCGCCTCCCTGCGCACGACCTCTGGGGCCATGAACCGCAGCGTTCCCCAGACGAACACCTCGCCGCCGTCCAGGCCCACGTTGTCGTTGTCGATGATCGCGACCTCGGCCTGGTCGGCATCCACCCACAGGTTGCCGAAGCTGATGTCGCGGTAGCACAGGCCCGCCGAGTGCAGCGCCTCGAAGGCCGTGACCAGGTTCCGCCCGATCGTGATGACGGTACGGAACGGCGGCTGCTCGGCACGGGAGACCAGTTGCGCGAACGAGGAGAACCTGGGCTCCATCCGCGGCATCACGTAGCCGAAACCGGCGAGCTCATCGCTGACCACGAGGTCGATCGGCCAGATGAAGTCATGGTGCGGCCTGCCGCGCTCGACAAGCGCCGCGATCGACTTGCGCCGGTCACCGCTCGAGCTGTACCTGTACCACTTCACCGCGTAGGCGGCGCCGCCGATGGTCACGGCGTGGACCACGCCCTCGCCGCCCTCACCGAGCCGCTCGCCGACGGTGACGGCGGTTCCGGCCCGCAGCATGCGCACGGCCCGGCCCTGCAACGTCAGCTGCTGGCTCATCGGCCACCCGACCCATGATCATCGCGGCCGCGGCCGTCCCGGCTCTCTTCGTTGCCCTGGTGGTGCGGCAGCTTCGGGATCTCGTTGGTGGCCGGCTCGTGGCTGACCAGCTCGGTGGTCTCCGGCTCGTGGCTGACCAGCTCGGTCGTCTCGTGCCCGTGGCTAGCCGGCCGATGGTGAGCCGGCGCGGTGGCCACGCGCTCGAGTATGACGGGCTCGGGCGCGGACCGGTGGGCGAGCTGGCGCATCGTCACCGGCTCGATCGAATGCGGCTCGGCGGGCACATTGGCGGGCACGGTATTGACGTGCGGGACCGCAGGGATCGTGGTTTCCTCCGACCCGTCGTCGCCAGGCCGACCGGCCCGCGACGGGGTCGCCGCCGACGAGACCAGCAGCGCGACGGTGGTGTCGTCGGCGCTGCCGTCGGACGAGGCGCACCTGGCCGCCCAGGCCGGAAGCTGGCCGGCCAGCCACTGCAGGTCGCGTTCGGCCAGCATCCAGGCCAGGTCCTTGCTGAACGCGCCTTTCCATTCCTCGACCACCTGGGCGTTGCCGTAGCCGTCGGTGGCAAGCAGGAGCGCGACCAGCGGCTGCTGAGCCGTGTCCACCACCGCGGTGCGGAAGTCCGATCGCGGCTCGGCGCCGCACAGGCTGGTCGTCACCAGGCCGTCAAGCTGCGGGTCGTCGGGGACAGGCTGCACCGGGCGGCCATCGGCGCGGACCCCGACGACGTCGCCGTCCCCGATCTGCGCGAGGATCAGCCAGCCCGGCAGCGCGATGCCGAGGAGCAGCGTCGAGCCGTAGGCGATGACGGCGTCGTCGCCCGAATGCCTGAGATCCTGCTCGGCCGCGGTGAACGGGTCGGCCTTGACGTCGGCGAGCACCGCATCGCGCCAGCGGCCCACGATCGCGGGGACGAGGAACTCCTCGGCCAGCCGCGCGATCTCGCCGGCCTGCCCGCCGGCAGCACCGTCCGGAGTTCGTTGGGCAGAGAACGTCGAGTCTGCTTCGATCCTGTCAGCGAGCTCCTGAGCGACCTGGCAGCCGATCTTCACCGCGAGCCGTGAGCCGCGCGCGCTGCGCAGGTGCCGTGAGTGGCCGTGGCCGTCCGCGACGGCCGCGACGACGCCGCTCGCACCAGCCCGTTCGGTCGCGACCGCGTCCTGGTTGGGCGACTTGACGGCGACGTGCGACGCGCCTCGCTCCGACGCGGTCAGCACGACCCACGGTTGCGACCCCCCGGCCGGGCCTGCGGGCGGGCCCCCGGCCGGAACGGTAGTCACAGGATGTCCTCGAAGGAGCCCGTCGTGCCGCGGGGGCCGGCGACCTGGTCGGGCTGCGATCGCCTCGTCGGCTCCGCGAGGTTGAGCTGCTCGGCGAGCGCACCGCGGTTAACCCCGATCTCTGACATTCGCGACACCGCGATCGACGCGGTGACCAGCCGGTCGGCGATCTCGTCCGTGCCGTCGGCGACGAGCACGGGCACCTCGGGGCTGCGGAACCTGTCCAGCGGCTCGGAGTTCGCGTCCCTGCCGATCGCGACCGCGAGTCGGAGCGCGGACCGGCCGGCCGCCGTCTCGGTGAGGGCAGCGAGGCCGGATTCGAAGCTGCCTGGCGGGTCGGTCGGCAGGCCGTCGGTGACCAGCAGGATCGCCGGGCGCAGCGCGCGCCGCTCCAACCGGTCGGGGGCGAGGACCTCGGCGACCGCACGGAACGCCGGGCCCATGTTCGTGCGGCCCATCGGCACGTAGTCCAGGTTCCGCCAGTGGGCGCTGAGGTCGGCGACGGGCACCGGCTCGCCGACGTACCACCGCGGCAGGGACGCGAACGCCAGGATCCTGATCAGCAGCTGGGCCTGAAGCTGATCCCGCTCCCAGTCGACCAGGTGCGGCAGCATGGACCTGAGCGCGTAGTTCAGGGCCTGCATCTTCTCGCCCTTCATCGAGCCCGAGCAGTCGGCCATCACGATGAAGTGCAGGGGGCGCCGCGCCACCCCGCCGCCCGGCATCAGCGTCTCGGTCATCCGGTCCTATCCGCGCCCGCGGCCGCTCGCCCCGCCGGCGGCCAGGTCAGCCATAGCTCAGCTTCTTCCACCAGGTAATGAGCGTAGCCACCGTGCTGCCAACATTGCGGTCCTGGCCGATGAAGAAGACGTCCTGGCTCGGCATCGTCCAGATCAGGACCGGCTTCTTCGAGTCGACCAGGCACTCGATGTCTTGCCCGCTGCGGCGGAAGTACCTCGGATTGTGGATCGCGTGCCAGCCGACCTTGCCTTCCGTGCTTCCGGAAGGTGGCGGACATGCAGTTCCCGGGGTGGCGTTGTCGAAGCCGACGAATTGATTGATGTGTTTCAGACCGGCCTCGTAGTGGGCGAAGCTGTCGAACTGGTAGCCCCAGAGCTCGACGTTCGGGGTGCTGTGGCTGTGGAAGCAGAAGGTGCTGGCGTCGACGGTCGATGCATCGAGCCCGAACAGCTTGGCAGCCGAGCAGTCCGTGCCGACCGGAGCTCCGCCGGCCGGATTCATGATCGTGACCAGAGCCTCGGTCCCCGCCGGATGGACCGCGGTGGGCGAGGTGGCCTGGGCCGAGGTGGCCGGAGCGCTGGTGGCCGGCGGCGGAGTCGTCGGCGGTGGGGTCGGCTTCGGCTTGTGCCCGCTGGACAGGCTGACGGCGACGATGATCGCGACGACCCCGACGCCGACGATGCCGCCCGCGATGGCCAGCCCGCGCCCGCGGCCGCTCGGCCGCACCGGGCCGCCCGGCCCGCCGGGGATGACGGGGCCCATCGGGCCGGTGGGTGCCGCCGGCTGGTAGCCCGGGGCGTAGCCGCCAGGCGCGCCAGCCTGCCAGCCGCCGCCCGGCTGACCGGCCGCGGGCTGGCCGACGCCCGCGCCGGGCTGAACCTGGCCAAATCCCGCCTGCTGCTGGCCCTGCCAGCCGCCCGCGGCCGGCTGGCCCTGGCCGAATCCCGCCTGCTGCGGCTGGCCGAACGCGCCGGGCTGGGCCTGGCCGGGCTGGGGCTGGGGCTGGGGCTGGCCAGCCTGCCAGGGGCCTGGGGCGGTGGGCGCCGCGCCGCCGCCGTAGCCGCCAGGCCCGGGAACTTGCGGGACGCCCTGGGTCGGCTGCTGCCCTGGGGAGTAGCCAGGGATGGGCGCGATCTGGGTTGGCGCAGCCTGGCCGGGCGTGTCGAAGCTGGCCGGGGTGCCGCCGAACCCGCCTCCGGCGCCGCCCGCGCCGCCGCTGTGGCGCATGCCCAGCGCCGTGGCGATCTCGCCGGCGACCCAGGTGCAGGCCTCGGGGGTGAACGGGGTGCTCGCAGAGAACGAGGACGCCGTCAGCCTGATCGCGGTGTCGGGGTCCATGCCCTGACCGACGTGCTGGCGGAGCGTATCGGCGAGGCCTGCCTCCGCGGCGGCGACCAGGATGCTCTTCTCCCGTGGCGCGTCCGGCAGCAGATCCTTGAGCAGGTTCGACATCGTCTGGGCGCTCGACAGCGCGGCGACCCCGTGCTGCGGGTCGCTCACAATGGCGTTCAGCGCCTGGCGCGCTTCGGCGGCGTGCTCCCACGACATGTCGGTCATTTCCGGGCTCCCCTCCGCATGGCCAGCGCGCTGACCGGTGATGACGTCGAGAATCCCGGCTGCATGCCGACCGCTGGGGGCGACGACGTCGGCGCTACCGAAATGGCAGAAAACGCATTCGGCAGTGACGGCATGTTAACCGGACGAGCGCGGCCATGTCACGCGCTAGCCGGCGCCTTCGGTCACGCCCCGATAACAAACCGCGCAGGCTCGCCTCGTCGTCGCCGGCCAGCTAGGCGGGCGGGCGCACCGCCGCCAGCCTGGTGAGCGCCTCGGTCAGGACCTCGTTCTTCTTGCAGAACGCAAACCGCACCTGGAACTGCCCCGCGTCGACGTTGTCGTAGAACACGACGCTGGGGATCGCCACCACGCGGGCCTGATAAGGGAGCTTGCGGCAGAACTCCAGGCCGCTGACGTCACCGAACGCCCTGATGTCGGTCATGATGAAGTAGGTGCCGTCCGGGCGGTAGACGTCGAATCCGGCGGCGGCGAGCCCGTCGCACATGAGGTCCCTCTTGACCGCCAGGCCGGCCGCGATCGAGCGATAGTACTCGTCGGGCAGGGCGAGCGCGCGCGCGATCGCGTACTGGAACGGCCCGCCGCTGACGTAGGTGAGGAACTGCTTGACCGTGCGGACCGCGGACACCATCTCCCGCGTGCCGGTGGCCCAGCCGATCTTCCAGCCGGTAAACGAGAACGTCTTGGCCGCGGAGCTGATCGACACCGTGCGCTCGCGCATGCCTGGCAGCGACGCGACGGGCACGTGCTCGCCGGTGAACACCATGTGCTCGTAGACCTCGTCGCTGATCACAAGGAGGTCGTGCCCGCAGGCCAGTTCTGCGATGGCGGTGAGCTCGGCGCGGGTGAACACCGAGCCGGTCGGGTTGTGCGGCGAGTTCAGCAGGATCAGCCTGGTGCGGGGCGTGATCGCCGCGCGCAGCTCGTCGAGGTCTGGCCGGAATGCCGGAGCCCGGAGCGTGACCGGCACCCTGACCCCGCCCGCGATCGCGATGCACGCCGCGTATGAGTCGTAGTACGGCTCGAACGCGATCACCTCGTCGCCCGGCTCAACCAGGGCCAGCAGCGCGGCGGCGATTGCCTCGGTTGCACCGGCCGTGACCAGCACCTCGCCGTCCGGGTCGACGGCCATGCCGTAGAACCTGCGCTGGTGCTCCGATATCGCCTGCCTGAGCTCGGCGATGCCGGCGCCTGGGGGGTACTGATTGCCGAGGCCGGCCAGGATCGCGTCGGCGGCGGCCCTGGCGATCTCGGCAGGCCCGTCGGTGTCGGGGAAGCCCTGGCCGAGGTTGACAGAGCCGGTGGCCACGGCCAGTTCGGACATCTCGGCGAAGATCGTGGTCCCGAGGCCGGCCAGCCCGCGGTTCAGCAACGGTCGATTCACCTAGCTATGAGAACACGGCGCGGCCGGTGCTGCCGCGACTCCACCGCGAAATCACGTCGACCGCATGGTCGCGACATGGTCGCCGCCTTGCCTGCAGTCCATGGATTCGACGGAGCCGAGGCTGAGGCC
>Ga0207646_10005578_pt1 | contig 13214 bp, 12 predicted proteins | sample KBSK5502metaG_FD_184343 | JGI IMG/M metagenome (GOLD analysis project Ga0207646, IMG submission 184343) | Corn, switchgrass and miscanthus rhizosphere microbial communities from Kellogg Biological Station, Michigan, USA - KBS K5-50-2 metaG... | ecosystem: Host-associated > Plants > Roots >...
TCAGGTACCACGCGAGCTCACTGCGTCTGCGCGGGCTCGAGGTGGCAGTTGTGGCAAGGGTCAATGACCGTTGAGCCGTCACAGTGGCCCAACGCCGCGTCAGTCGCGCTCCTCTTTCCGCCACCGTGGCACCTCGGCGAACTGCGACGTCGAGGGACTGCCTCGCCGACCCGCCACTTCCCGGCCGCCGACGGCGGCGAACAGAGACGATGCCGAGGCTCAGAACGGCGAGAACGGCAGCGCCCCCACCGAGGCCTAGAAGGCCCCAGCCGGAACCCGTCTGACGCTTGTTCCTGGCCCCCGCCTTAAGACGCGCCGCCTGCTGGGCCGAGCGACTAGGGGTGAGGCCCGCCAGCACTGGATGACGCCGGGCCCAAACCCGGTAGGGGACACCCCGTGATCGAAGCCAGCGGGCGAAATCCGTCCGAGTCGCAAACGTCCGGCCGTCCCACACGATCCCGCGGGTTGGCCCGTTAGACGGTAGAGGGTAAAAAATCCGCGTTTCGAAGGTGGCGATCCCAAGCACGATCACGGCCGGAAGGATCAGGACGGCGACGAAGAGCCTCATCCACCGTAAGTTTCCCATCCGCAGGCCACGAGTGCCAAGACGAAGTACGGCTCGGCTGAGCCCCTCGAAGGTCGAGGATTGGGAACCACAAGTTCGAGCACCACCGACACCAGAGGGCTGCCTGATGACCCGTCCATCGAACTGAAATCAGCCGAGCAAAGTCGGTCTCTGAGCGGGCAAATGACACGTTCGGGGGACCAAACGAGGAGCCGCTGGTGAGGTGACCTTGATCTTCTCTTGTCGCCCTGCCAACAATGAGGAGTTAAAGCCGGGGCTGCGGTCATCCTCTCCCTCCGCGGGCGTTTGGCCAGCCGCAGAGGCCAACGCCTGCCCCGGCTTGCAAAGCATCATCACGAGCGCTCAGCCCGGCCGCTTCCCCCGTAGGTCCGACGTGTCCCGAACGTTTTGGGGGGCTCGGAGCGGGATGGTTCCGCAAGCACCGGAGATCGCCCGGCCGGCTGCGTCCCTAGAAGAGCTGGTTCTCTCCGGCGAAGATCGCGGAGACCGAGTCGTCGGCGAAGACGTTCATGATCGTCTCGGCCAGGAGCGTCGTGACCGGAAGGACATCGATCTTCACCGGGCGCTTGATCGGGTCGACTGGAACCGTGTTCGTGACCGTGACCTGAGTGATCTTGCTCGCAGCGAGCTTCTCGAACGCGTCGCCCGGGAAGAGCCCGTGCGTGGCGCAGGCGTAGACCTCGAGCGCGCCCGCACCGAGCAACGCATCTGCACCGGCGATCAGCGTGCCACCCGTCACGATCATGTCGTCGCTCATGATCGCGACCTTGCCGCGGACATCGCCGATCACCTCCGTGACCGCGGCCTTGTCATGTTCGGGCCGGGTCTTGTTCAGGATCGCCAGGTCGCCATCGAGCATCTGCCCGAAGCGACGCGCCATCTTCGCGCGGCCTGGATCGGGCGACACGGCCACGATCCCCTCACCCTGCAGGCCCTTGTCCCGGTAGTACTGCGCGAACAGCTGCAGCGCCGTCATGTGGTCGACGGGGACGTTGAAAAACCCCTGGATCTGGCCCGCGTGCAGGTCCATCGCCACGACGCGGTCGACGCCCGCGACCTCGAGCGCGTCGGCAACGAGCTTGGCTGTGATCGGCTCGCGTGGCGCCGACTTCTTGTCCTGCCGCGAGTACGGGAACCACGGCACGACCGCGGTGATTCGCTTCGCCGACGCGAGCTTCGCAGCCTGGATCATGATCAACAGCTCGACCAGGTGGTCGTTCACCGGCGCATTTCCCGATTGGACGATGAAGACATCGGCGCCGCGGATCGAGTCCTCGTACCGGCAATACGTCTCCCCGTTCGCGAAGGTCTTGAGCCGAACCTCGCCGAGCTCGACGCCCAGGGTCTCGGCGATGCGCTCGGCGAGCTCACGGTTCGAGCTGCCGGAGAACAGCATCAGTCGCTTCTGCGGGCCGCGCTCGATCCAGCGCTTGGGCTCGCCCTCGGGCACGGGTGGGTCCACGGTCTCCAGTCCAGGCAGCGTCGCGGTCTCAGTCATCGGCTGGCCTTCCGTGCTTGTCGTAGACGTAGCCTTCTTTCGTCACCTGGCGCGGCGCGAAGCCCGCGAGGGAGCCGGGCGGGACGTCGTCCGTGACGACCGTGCCGACCGCGATCCACGCGTCGTCGCCGATCTCGACTGGTGCAACGAAAGCATTCTGGACGCCGGTCCTGACGTTGCGGCCGATTTTCGTCCGCCCCTTGGGTTTACCCGGCTCGTGCGGATAGTTAACGGTGATCCCGCCGGCGCCGACGTTCGTTTCCGCGCCGATCTCGGCGTCGCCGATATAGGACAGGTGCGGCACCTTTGTCCCTTCTCCGATTCGGGAGTTCTTCAGTTCGACGAACGTGCCGGCCTTCGCGCCGGCTTCCAGCACGGTTCCGGGGCGAAGGTAACAGAACGGCCCCACGAGCGCTCGTTCACCGATCTCGGCGTCGATCGCGACCACGTGCGGGCCGACCTCGGCGCCGCGAAGCACACGGGTCGCGCCACGCAAGATGGTGAACGGGTGGACGACCGCATCGGGCTCGAGCTCGACCTGGGGGTCGATCCAGGTGGCACGTGGATCGACGATTGTCGCGCCGGCGAGCATGTGCCGCTCGTTGATGCGATCGCGAAGGACGGCGGCCGCCGCTGCGAGCTCGACGCGGGTGTTGATGCCGATCGGCGCCTCGGGGTCGTCTGACCTGTACGTCGCGACCGGTTTGCCGGCGTCGACAAGCGCTCGCACGGTGTCCGTCAGGTAGAGCTCACCCTGAGCGTTTTCCGGCATCAGCTCGTCCAGCGCTCCCCAGAGCTCGGCGGCATCGAAGACGTAGGTCGAGGAGTTGAGCTCGCCGATCGCCCGCTCCTGCTCGGTCGCGTCTCCGTCTTCGACGATCGCGAGGACCTTGCCCTCGTCGTCGCGGACGATGTGCCCGTACGGCAAAGGGCGAACCGGCTCGAACGTGAGCACCGTCGCCGCGGCAGCGTTCTCGCGGTGCGCGGCAACGAGGCCTTCGAGCAGCTCGGGCGTCAGCAGCGGCGCGTCTCCGGACAGCACCAATACGTCGCCGTCGAAGCCGTCGAGCGCAGTTCGCGCCGCGGCGACCGCGTCGCCGGTGCCGCGGGCTTCCGGCTGAACCGCGACGGTCACGCCTTCGTCTGCGAGGATGTCCTCTGTTTCGGGCGAGGTCACGACGACCAGCGGCTCGGGGCCAAGGGCGCGGGGTGCGTCGAGCACCCAGTCGACGAGGCGACGCCCGAGCAGCGGGTGCAGGTGCTTCGGCGTCTCAGAGCGCATCCGCGTCCCGAGGCCGCCGGCCATGACGACAGCTGCAAGCCTTCGATCGGTCAAGAGCGAGATGGCTGGGGCGCCAGGATTCGAACCTGGGATCGCGGGACCAAAACCCGCTGCCTTACCACTTGGCTACGCCCCACCAGAGGACAGCGTAACCGCCGATTTCGAAGGGACCGCGCCGGGCGGTCCGAGACGGCGGCCGCACCGGCAAAGCCGACACGGCCTTGATGGTCGGCGCCGCAAGACGGCGCCTCAGCACTTGGCTACGCCTCACCAGAAAAAACAGCGTAACCGCCGGTCTCGAGGAGCCTCACCCATGCGTCGCCGGAGAGCCTCGCGCCCACCTTCCAAGCCCTAGTCTCGGGAGCTGAACAGAAGGACGAGCGCGACGACCGCAAGGATCCCCACCAAGATCAGCGCGAGCGTGCCGACGATGAGCACGAAGACCGGCACCAGCGCGACGAGCGCCTGGGAGACCGCGGCGATCCAGCCGGCCTGGCGCGCAGTGTCGGAGCGGAGGCGGTGGGCGAGGCTGAACCAGCCGACGACCACCAGCAGGGCGATCGCAATCGCGACCCACCACGAGATCGCGTGGAAGACGACCAGGATTCCTTCGGCGACGGCGATCCAGAAAGCGATCCGGATCCGGCGCGCGCGCAGCCAGCGTCCGATCCTGCTCGACCCATGCTCGAGCGCCGGCCCGCTGCCCAGCGACCTGCCGTACTCCATCGCTATCAACCGTACCAAGCCGGCACGGTGAGCCAGGTCCGTCCGTGGCCCCTGAACGCGGCGCGGGCGGCGCGGGCGGCCTCGAGGTGCTGGAAGAGGCCGTAGACGACCGGGCCCGCGCCGGTGACGTCGGCCCTGAACGCTCCCTGGGCCAGCAGGCCGGCAGCCAGCGGGGAGCTCGTGAGGTCGTTCGGAGGTAGCTGAGCGAGATCATGCGCCCGCTTCGTCTCTCCAAGCGCGCGCGTGAGCGCAGCGCGCCGGTTGCGGAAGCCTTTGGGGCCTGTGCGCTCGTCGAACTCCGCGTAGACCTCGCCGCTCGACTGCTTGGTTGCGCCGTGCGGAAGGAGGAGAACGACCCAGTAGTCCTGAGGAAGATCGAGTGGTGTCAGCTCGGTGCCGTCGCCCTCGCCGAGCTGCGGGCCCTGGGTGAGGAAGAACGGCATGTCGGCCCCGAGCTTCGCCGCGAGCGCGTGCAGCTCGGTGGCCGGTAGCGGCTCGTCGAGGGTCTCGTTTGCAAGGCGCAGGGCGGTCGCCGCGTCGGAGCTGCCGCCGCCGAGTCCGGCGGCGACCGGAATCCGCTTCGTCAACCGCGCCTCCCAGCGGGGTGTGACGCCGGCGGCTGCTGCCAAGCCTGCGAGCGCGTTGCGAACGAGCGTGTCCTCGGGAAAGCCGGTTACATGGAGGCGCGGCGCCGAACTGACCGCGACCCGATCGGAGAGGTCGAGACGCTGGTAGACGGTCGTGAGCTCGTGCCTGCCGTTGCGCTTGCGGCCGACAACGAGCGCAAGGTTCAGCTTCGCGGTCGCGGGCGCGCGCGTCATCCGAGCGCGTCTGCCAACGCTGCGAACTCGCCGGGCGCCAGCGCCTCGGCCCGCGTCGCAGGCTCACGCCCGATCTGTGCCAGGGCCGCGGCCGCCTGCTCGCGCGAGGCAAGCCCGGCCAGCTCGATCGAGTTCGGCAGCTGCTTGCGCCGGTGCGCAAACGCGGCTCCGACGACCGCCTTGAGACGCGGGTAGTCGGCGGGCAGCGCCCCGCGCCGGCGAAATGCGAGCAGCGCGGAGTCGACGTTCGGCCGCGGCCGGAACACGTTCCGCGAAACCGCATGAAAGCCGGTCCGTTCGGCGGCCAGCTGGACCAGCACCGAGACCGCCCCATATGCCTTCGTCTCGGGCTCGGCGAAGAAGCGGTCCGCGACCTCGCGCTGCACCATCACGCACCAGAGACCGACGCTCGGCAGGCCGTCGAGGCTCTCGGCGACGAGCGGCGTCGCGACGTTGTACGGCAGGTTGGCGACGAGCTTCGTCGGAGCCGGCTCGAGCGCGGCCAGATCGAGCGTCAGCGCGTCGCCGAACTGCAGCTCGACGTTGCTGCGGCCAGCAAGCCCCTCGCGGAGCCCGGGCTCGAGGGAGCGGTCGAGCTCGATCGCGTGCACCTGCGAGACGCGGTCGGCGAGATAACCGGTCAGCACACCGCGGCCGGGGCCGATCTCGAGAACGACGTCGGTGTCGTCGAGCTCGGCGAGCCGGCCGATCACACCGAGGATGTTCTCGTCGGCGAGGAAGTGTTGGCCGAGCTCTTTCTTCGCCCTCGTGCTCACGGGGCCGGCGAGGCGACGGGCAGCGAGAACGCGGTGGTCGCGTTGGCATCGATCCGGGCAGCGAGCTCTGCTGTGCCGTCGCCGCGAGCACGCGCAAGCGCGGCGACCGTGTGGACGACGAGCGCGGGCTCGTTCGGCCGGCCTCGGCGGGGCACCGGCGCCAGGTAGGGACTGTCTGTCTCGGCCAGGATGCGTTCGGCGGGCACGCGTCTCGCCGCCTCGCGCAGCTCCTCGGCGCTCGGATAGGTGACGTTGCCGGCGAAGGAGACGTAGTAGCCGCGCTCGACCGCCTCATCGAGGAGCCCCGGCGACGAGAAGCAGTGGAGGATGACCGTGCCCTCGAAGCCTGTGAGCGCAGCTGCCGTCTCCGAATCGGCGTCTCGGTTGTGGATGACGACCGGCTTCCCGAGCTCGTCCGCGAGCTCGAGCTGCGCCACGAACAGGCTCAGCTGCAGGTCGGCCGGCGCCCAGTCGCGGTAGAAGTCGAGGCCCGTCTCGCCCACCGCCACGGCGCGGTCGTCCACGAGAAGCTCCGCCAGCTCGGCGAGCCGTCCCGCCTCCGGCCCGCCCGCCTGGTGCGGATGGATTCCGAGCGCGGCGAAGACACCGCGCTCGCCTTGCGCGATTGCGAGTGAAGCCCGGCACGAATCGATCCCCGACCCGACCGTGATCACGCGCTCGACGCCCGCCTCACGTGCGCGGGCGAGCAGCACCTCCGGGGGCTCCTCGCACCCGTCGAGGTGCGCGTGGGTGTCGATCACGCGACGGCGGTCTCGAGCTCGACGCGCGGGAACAGCGGCTCGGCGGGCACGATTCCGTCCGCCGCCGCCGTCCGGCCGTAGGCGACGCCTTCCCACGCGAGGTCTTCGGGCTGGCCGAGCGCGGCGAGGATCCGGGACGCGGTCTCCGGCAGGTACGCGGCCAGCGCGATCGCGACCGCGCGCAGGCCGTCCGCGAGGTCGTAGAGCGTGCGGTCGAGCTCCTCCGACTTGGTTATGTCTTTCGCGAGCTGCCATGGACCGCGTTCCTCGACGTACCGGTTGAGCGAGCGGATGACGATCCAGATCGCCTCGAGAGCACCCGACACGTCGTACTTGTCGAGCCGCTCGGGGACCTCGCGGCCGAGCTGCTCGAACGCAGCCCGGAAGGGCGATTCCCACGGCGCCGGCGCGATTCGGCCCTCGCGGTAGCGGGCGATCATCGCCGTCGTCCGCGAGAGCAGGTTGCCGAGGTCGTTTGCGAGCTCGCGGTCGTAGCGCTCGTGCAGGTCGTCGACCGACGCGTTTCCGTCCTGGCCGAACCGCGTCACGCGCGCGGTGTAAAAACGGAGTGCATCGATGCCGTAGATCTCTGTCAGCTCGAGCGGCTCGATCACGTTGCCACTCGATTTCGAGATCTTCCGGTCCCCGAACAGCAGCCAGCCGTGGACGAAGATCTGCTTGGGCACCTCGTAGCCGGCCGCGAGCAAGAGCGCCGGCCAGAAGACGCAGTGGAAACGGAGGATGTCCTTGGCGATCAGATGGTGTGCCACGGGCCAGAACTCCTCGCGGAGGTCCTCGCCCGGCCGCGCGTAGGTGAGCGCGCTCAGGTAGTTGATCAGAGCGTCGACCCAGACGTACACCACCTGCTCGGGGTCCCACGGCACGGGCACGCCCCAAGGCTGGCCGGCGCGGCTGAGGCTGAAGTCCCGGAGGCCGCCCTCGATGAAGCTGCGCGCCTCGTTGTAGCGGAAGTCCGGCAGAACGAAGTCGGGCCGCTCGTCGTAGAGGCGGAGCAGCTGGTCCTGGAACGCCGACAGCCGGAAGAACCAGTTCCGCTCCTCGATCCACTCCGGCTTCGTCCCGTGCTCCTGGCACAAGCCGTCCGGCGTGAGCTGGTCTTCGGTCTTGAACTCCTCGCAGCTGACGCAGTACAGGCCCGCGTAGGTGTCCTCGTAGATGTGCCCGTTGTCGTAGATCCGCTGGACGAACTCCTGGACGAAACGATGGTGGCCCTCATCGGTCGTGCGTATGAAGAAGTCCGGAGAGGCGCCGACCCGGGCGGGCAGCGGCCGCCAGTGGTCTTCGACCAGCCCGTCGACGAACGTCTTCGGGTCGACGCCGGCCTCCTCGGCCGCACGCACGTTCTTCGAAGCGTTCTCGTCCGTTCCGGTCAGGAAGAACGTCACGTCGCCGCGCTGGCGGTGATGCCGCACGAGGATGTCGGCGGCGATCGTCGTGTACGCGTGCCCGATGTGCGGGGTCGAGTTCACGTAGTAGATCGGGGTTGTCAGGTAGAAGCGCGACATTTGTGGCAATGATAGGCGTGGGCTCCGGCGAGCCCGAGGCGCGCCGCCGGCGCCGCGCGGCCGCGATTGCGGCTCCGCCCAGCGGCAACGCCGCCAGCCAGAGCCAGGCGGCGACGTGCAGGCGGCGGTTGCCCGCACCGGCTGCCGCGGTTGACGCGTTCGAGCCGCCTGGGGCCCTCGGGATCTCGAGACCAGGCCGCGACGGCGGGGTAGGCAGCCGCTCTTCATTGTTCGCCGACCGCACGCGCTTCGACGGCGTCGTCGTCACCCCCACTCGGGCTGGCGGCGCAAGCTGCTCATGTGTGACGGTAGGTCGACGCGTACGCGAGACGAGGGCTGCGGCCGGAACGGCGAGGCGAGCCGGCGTGACCGCCCGGGTTTGCCGGCCGAGCGGCGAAGCAGCTCGGCGACTGGGCTCGCGGCTGTCGGCGCTGCGCGGTTGAGCGCCCGCAAGCGGGGCCTCGGAGGCGGCCGGGGCGCTCGCCACGGGCGAGGCGTCCTTCGCCGCCGGAGCGGGCGAAGCCGGAGGAGGCGACGGCGCCGGTGTGACCGGAGGAGCGGACGTCGGAGCCGCGGTCGGCTCAACCGGCACCGGCAGGAATAGCAGTGGATCGACGTAGCCGTTCGGATCCTCGGACTTCCGAATGCCGAGGTGGACGTAGGGCACGTCGTGCTCGACCTCTCCGCTCGGCCCGATCGTGCCGACCGCGGCACCCTCGCCAACCGTCTCGCCGCGCCGAACGCCCGTCGAGGCGAGATGGGTCAGGGTCACCGAGTAGCCGTCGGGCGTCCGGATCGTCACGGTTCTGCCACTCAGAGGCACAGTGCCGGCGAACGAGACGGTTCCGGACGCCGGTGCAAGGACGGGCTCTCCGGCCGCAGCGCCGATGTCGATTCCTCGGTGCTGGCCCGCTGCATACGGGTCGTCGCCGAGGACGAACTTCTGGAGGACCGGACCTTTGACGGGCCAGGTCCAGGCTCCCGCGCTCGGCGCGATCACGAGCGCCGCGAGCACGACCATCAGGGCTCGAGGCATTAGCTTTCTCCTTGTTGTCTTACTTGCCAACAGAGGGAGCACGATACCTGGAGTAGCTTCCGTTGTCAATATAGACTACAGAGACGTAGCGTAAAGGCGTTTGCGCGGCAAGCCCGTGAGGCGCGCGACGACCGCGGCGGCCTGGCTGCGGGCGACGCCCGCGTCAATCAGCTCCGCGACCGCCTCGGCGGCCGCGCCCACATTCGCGGGCTCGCGTTCTGTGCCAGGCGCAAGCACGAGGGTGATCTCACCTTTTGGCGGCTCGACGAATTGCTCAGCGAGCGAGCGGGCGCTCCCGCGGACGACCTGCTCGTGCCGTTTCGTCAGCTCGCGGCAGACGGCGAGCCGACGTTCCGGATCCACGGCGGCGAGTGAGCGCAGCGTCGCCGGCAGCCTGCGCGGCGACTCGAAGGCGACCGCAGGCCAGGGCCACCGGGCGAGCTCCTGCCATGCCCGCCGCAGCGCCTGCTCGCCACGTGGGAGGAAGCCGACGAACTGGTAGCGCTCGGCTGCAAAACCGCTCGTGACCAGCGCGGTATCGACCGCAGAGGCACCGGGCAGGACGGTCACCGCCGCGCCGGCCCCGAGCGCGGCGGCGACGAGCCGGGCTCCGGGGTCGGAGATGCCCGGCAGCCCCGCGTCGGAGACAAGCGCGATCCGGTCGCCGGCCTGCAGCCGCGGCAGCAACTCCGCGGTTCGCGCAGCCTCGTTGTGCTCGTGGTAGGAGCGCAGACGCGCCCTGATTCCGTGCCGCTCGAGCAGCCGCTGTGTATGACGCGTGTCCTCGCAGAGGACGAGATCGGCCTCGGCGAGCTCGCGCAGCACGCGCAGCGTGACGTCCTCGAGATTGCCGATCGGCGTCGCGCAGACCGCGAGCATTAGTGCTCCGTCACTTCGCTAGCCGAGCTCGTCATAGGCGACGAGTGCCGCGCCGATCACGCCGGCCGCGGTGCCGAGCTCGGCGCGCACGATCTCGACGCGGTCGCGCGCCGGCGCGAGCGCCTCCCGCCGCATCGTCTCACGGGCCGGCTCGAGCAGGAAGTCGCCCGCCGACGCAAAGCCGCCGCCGATGACGACGAGCTGCGGCCGAAAGATGTTCACGAAGCTGCCGATCGCGGCGCCGAGCATGCGGCCGATCCCGTCGAGGATCTCGATCGCCGTTGAATCCCCCTCGGCGGCGAGGCGGACAAGCCGGTGCGCGTCGACCCCCGGGCCGAACGCCTCCTCGGCAAGCTTCGCCGCTGCTGTTCCGCTGACGAGCGCCTCGAGGTGGCCGCGGCCGGTGCACGTTCCTTGGCATGGGACGCCGTCGTATATGAGCACTGTGTGCCCGAGCTCGCCACCGTCGCGCAGCAGCTTCCCGTCGATCACGACACCTCCGCCCACGCCGGTCCCGAGCGTGAGCATGACCATCGTCCGGGCGCCACGGCCGGCCCCCGTACGATACTCGGCCAGAGCGGCGGCGTTGCCGTCGTTCTCGAGCGTGACCGGACGGCCGAGCCGTTTCGTCAGCGGGTCCCGCACGGCCACGTCCTGAAGCGGGACGTTCACGGAGCCGTCGACCCGCCCCGCCTGCTGGTCGATCCGCGAAGGCAGACCGAACCCCACAGCCGCGACCGAGTCGTCGAGCAACTCCTCCGCCGCGGCACCAATCTCCTCGATCAGGCGATCCTGGGAGTCGAGCTCAGTGGGCCGTTCACGCCGACGCTCGATTGTGCCGTCCGGGTCGACGACCCCCGCGAGGATCTTCGTCCCCCCAACATCCACCCCAACGACTCGCCTATCAGTCACGTTTGGCGGAAGGTATGTAACCGGGGCGCCCAGCGTGGCTACCATGCCCGCCGAATGTCCGCTCCTCGCGGAGAGAAGCCGTATCGCGTCTATCGCGGCGGCCGCGTCAAGGGCAAGGTCCCGACGATCCCGCGACCCACGCGCGAGCGCGGCGGCGACGGAGACGGGCGCCGCGATTACCTCGGCCCCGGGGCGAAGCAGCCGAAGACCGGCTTGCGCGGCTGGAGCTGGAAGCGCTGGACGGCGTTGTCGGTGCTCGTCCTCTTTTTCGTCTTCGTCTTCTGGGTGGTCGCCGGCTACCTCTCGTTCCGCAGCGGCGTCAAGGACGCGAACAAGCGCTTGCCCGAATCAGCGCGGCTTGCGCTCGTTCCCGACAAGGGAATGATGCTCTCGCACGCGAGCGACATCCTCCTGCTCGGCACCGACCACTCGCTGAACGCGTCGCGGGCGTCCGACCAACATTCGGACTCGATCCAGATCCTCCGCACCGATCCCAAGCACCACAAGCTGATCTACCTCTCGATCCCCCGCGATCTCCGCGTCCCCGACATTCCCGGGCACGGGCCCGACAAGATCAACGCTGCGTTCCAGATCGGGGGAGCCCGCCTCGCCGAGCAGACAATTCACGAGTACACGGGCTTGCCGATCAACCACGTCGTCGTCGTCAACTTCCACAGCTTCAGCAAGCTGATCGACAAGCTCGGCGGCGTCGACATCAACGTGCCGGAGCCGATCCTCTCGAACAAGTTCGACTGCCCCTACTCGACGAACACGCGCTGCGCGCGCTGGAAGGGATGGCGCTTCCGGAAAGGGGTGCAGCACATGAGCGGCTACCGCGCGCTGATCTACTCGCGTGTCCGCGAGAACCTGCTCAACCCGGCCGACACCGACATCACGCGGGGCGCGCGGCAGCAGGCCGTGCTGCAGGCGCTGATGTCGAAGCTCTCGGGTGCCGGCACCCTCTTCAAGCTGCCCTTCATCGGCGGCGATCTGATGAAGCCGCTCGCGACGGATCTGTCGCCGACCGAGCTGATTCAGATCGGCTGGCTGAAGTTCCGCGCCGGGACGACGCTCCATTGCCGGCTCGGCGGCAGGGCCGACGGCGGCTACATCGATCCGAGCGAGGACAATGCAGCGGTGATCGCGATGGTCAAAGGCGAGTCGGCGCCGCAACCGCCGCCGCCGAACGGCGACACCTACCCGCCCGGCTGCTACGTCAACCGGTTGCCGCCGGGCGGCTGAGGCGTCGCTTGCGACGCCGCTCGGAGGCCGGGGCGGCTTTGCCGCCGGGCCGTCTCATCCCGGCATCATTCGTCGTCTTCATGTGAACCGCCCGCCCGATCGGATAATGATCTAGATCACAAGGCGGGACCGCTGCGCGACTCATGAGCTCTCGGCGGTCTTGGTCTCGGGCTTCTTGTCCGAGTCCTTCTTCGAGCCCGAGTCCGAGTCACCGCCGGCGCCGTCGGTCGACGGATCCTTCTTCCGGGAGCCCCGACCGTAATCGGTGGAGTAGAAGCCGGAGCCCTTGAAGTGCACCGCGACCGGGTAGAGGACGCGCTCGACGGGGCCCTCGCCGCAGATCTCGCACTTCGGCGGCGGTGCGTCGCCCATCCGCTGAAAGAGCTCGAAAACGTGTCCGTTCGGACAACGGTACTCGTAGATAGGCACGTTCTGACAGTAGCAGCGGGTCCTTCCGACACTGGCCGGAGCGCCGACCGCTAATCCGGGCTCGTCCTCCCCTCCGTGCGCTCGAGCTCGACGAGCTCGCGGTAGCACGGAGCGTCCTCGAACGCGGCGAGCCCGGCCCGCGGGGGACGTTTCGCGGCGGCGCGCCGGCGACGGGCGGCGGCGAGCACGGCGGATGCTCCCAGAAGCCCGCCGAGCACGAACGTCCGCAGGCGGCCGCCCCGTCCTTCCCCGTCCATGGGACGATTGTACGGCGATGCCCCGCCTCGTCCTCTGCACGCTCGGCGACCTGCTGCTCGATGTGATCGTTCGCCTCGATCAGCCCCTGGAGGCGGGAACCGACGCCGCGGCGCAGACCCGGACGGGCGCCGGCGGGCAAGCGGCCAACGTCGCGGCCTGGGCGGCGACGCTCGGGGCCGAGGCCCGGTTCGTCGGCAAGCGCGGCGACGATCCGGCGGCATCGCTTGCCGCCGGCGAGCTCGCCCGCCTCGGCGTGATCGTCTTCGGCCCGGTCGCGCCGGGACGAAACGGCGTCGTAGTCTCGATCGTCACCGAGGAGGGCGAGCGCGCGATGGCGAGCGACCGGGGAGTGGCGCCGACGCTGTCGGCCGACGAGCTCGAGCCGGCCTGGTTCGAAGGCTCCACGCACCTGCATCTCTCCGGCTACAGCCTGATGTCGTCCCCGATCGACGGAGCTGCCGCGCGGGCGGCCGAGCTTGTGC
>Ga0207646_10005579_pt1 | contig 13213 bp, 10 predicted proteins | sample KBSK5502metaG_FD_184343 | JGI IMG/M metagenome (GOLD analysis project Ga0207646, IMG submission 184343) | Corn, switchgrass and miscanthus rhizosphere microbial communities from Kellogg Biological Station, Michigan, USA - KBS K5-50-2 metaG... | ecosystem: Host-associated > Plants > Roots >...
CTTGCATCCGGCGCTTGTCTTCTCTGCGGTCACCGTGGCGATCAGGTATGTCGGGATGCCCTTCCCGTACCAGGCAGGTTGATGCGATAGGACACACTGGTCGGATATGGCGAACTGCGCCCCGGAGTTGTCGGGATTCTGCGGATCGCCCGTTTGCACGGGCAAGGAGACGACCGTCCAGTACCAGTTGTTCACCTGAATGCCCAGACCGGGAAACTTCGAAAAGTCTCCGCTGACGTCGAGGGAATTGCCCTCGGGCTGAATCACGTGCTGACTTGGCGAAAATACGCTGACCGAGTTGCCCAGCGGACACACTGAGCTCCGCGGTAGAGCGTTGACAACCGTGAGGCCTGGACAGGCCCGAGCATTGACGGGCCAGCACAGTTCGAGGATCGCGATGAGCGCTACCGTCGCTCGGAGACGGCGTAGCATGCCCCGGTCAGGGCAGCGGGTTCGACCACACCGTTGCTGGGGCTGTCGCGGAATCGCTGCTCTCATCGAGAGTTCCTCCCGGAAGCGTACGTACCCTGAGGCGCGTTCTCAAACGCCGCCGGCCCTCGTCGGCCTGCTACGGTGCAGACAAAGCCACCACCATCGTGGGGGCGATGGTGACAGAGCGTGCTGGAGAGGTCAAACCGGTGAGATTAGGATGATCTTTGGGGACATAGGACAAGTAAGAAGAGCACCTGCCTATTCCAAACCCAGCGGCCACGGCGAAATGATAAGATTTACGGAAATTTCGGGGTGTGGCGCAGCCCGGTAGCGCACCTGCTTTGGGATCGGGCGGGCCGCGCGTCCCGCGTTGGCTAAGGAGTTCTCAAATCGTCTCTTCGCTCTCGGATGATATCCTCGCCGATCCTGAAATCACCCGCTCGATCCCTCGAAAACCGTCAGCGTGACGTCAGCAGAGAGCAGTCTTTGCGACGCACGCCCCATTCAAGCTCCGGCGCAACTATCCCGACCGTCAAACCGCCCGATCCGCATCCGCATTCACCGCGGTACCATCCTCCGGCGGGGGCCTGCGACGCGCATTGCCACATCTTTGGCCCCAGTGACCGGTATCCGTACGCGCTGACGCGCACCTATACGCCGCCCGATGCGCCACTAGAGCGATTCAAGGCGCTGCAGGCGATCCTCGGTCTCGAACGTGCCGTTCTGGTTAATGCGAGCTGCTATGGCACGGACAACCGGGTGATCTTGGACGCCATCGCGCAGAGCGGCGGCCGGTATCGGGGCATCGCGAACGTCGACGATTCCTTCAGCCACCGAGATTTCGAGGCACTGCAGCACGGCGGGTTCCGGGGTGTTCGTTTCAATTTCGTGAAGCATCTGGGCGGCAAGCCGGATCTGGCCAAGTTCCATCGCGTCATCGACCGCATCCGGCCCCTTGGCTGGCACGTCGTGTTGCATTTCGACGCGGGGGACCTCGTCGGGTTCGACGGTCTGCTCCGCAAGCTGCCGGCGACGTTTGTCATCGACCACATGGGCCGCGTGCCGGCAAAGGCGGGTCTCGACCAGGAGCCGTTTCGGCGTCTCGTGGATCTCGCGCGTACGAACAGCAGGTGCTGGGTCAAGGTGTGCGGTCCAGAGCGCGTCTCGAGTGCCGGACCGCCGTTCACGGATGCGGTTCCGTTTGCGCGCGCACTGATCGAGGCGGCATCGGATCGGATTCTGTGGGGTACCGACTGGCCGCATCCGAACACGCACGGAGCCAGATCGATCGCGCTCTCGACATTCTGGCGTGTGGCAGGCGGTGAATGCAGGGCCTGCAGTGCCTGCTCGAACCGGGTCACGGCCTCCGGGCAGGCCGAGCGGGTGAGAGCCTTGTTGCCGGGTGCCGCAGATACGTGAGCGCCTTCTTCCACAGCTCACCCCGGAACGCATGGTGAGCCAGGCGCTCGACCTGCCCGTGCAACCGATCGGGGTAGAGCGTCTCGATGGCTTCCACGATCCGGGCATGGAGTGCACGCCGCCGGTCTAGGAGCACGCTGGCGTAGGTCACTTCGTGGGTGAGGGCGTGCTTGAAGGTGTATTCGAGATCCGGGAAGACGCTCGTCTCGTAGAGGAACTCGGACGCTTGGAGGCGGGTGAGTCCTCCCAAAGGTGGACTGGCTCTTCGTCTTCGCGAGCGCGGCGTACAACCTGATTCGCTTGCCGAAACTGCAGCCGCGTCCTGCGTAACGAGGGACACGTGTCTTCGCGCTGGGTTGTGAGACGCCTCAAACCGCCGCGCAGCGGCGTGCGGCGCGGTTCCCAATCGCCAACTATCACATTGCCGTTGCGGAACTGCTTCGATATCAGCCGTTTGTCAGTGGCCTCCTAGTCGGCGCTGCGAACTGCACTTGACGCAGAACCGAGGCTAGTCTGGCAGAATTTGCGCCAAATCTGACATTTTCTCGATTTCGTTGCGGTCCATAGTTTGCCTGAACGGGGTAACACAATGTTGAGAGTGAGGAATGCTTCTCTGTTGATTTCGTGGAGGGCAAAAGGACAATGCCAAAAACGATTCTGATTACTGGCGCATCGAGTGGCTTCGGCCGTCTAACCGCAGAAACGCTTTCAAGCTCTGGGCACAAGGTATTCGCCGGTCTTCGCTCAACTGACGGAGCAAAGAAGGAGGTCGCTGACGAACTCAGAGGGAAAAACATAGAGATTCTCAAGCTCGATGTCACTGATCAGGGCAGCGTCGAGAGCGCGATCGCGCAGCTTCTCGAGAAATCGAACAACCAACTCGATGTCGTCGTTAACAACGCAGGCATGGCGTCGGCGGGCATCTCGGAGGCATTCACCCCGGAGCAAGCTCGCGAGTTGTTCGAAGTCAATGTGTTCGGTGTTCAGCGGGTCATTTGCGCGACGCTACCTGTACTGCGGGTGAAGCGTGCAGGCCTCGTGATCAATGTGGGATCGATCCTTGGCCGGATAACGCTGCCGTTCTTTGGGCTCTATGGCGCCTCGAAATACGCAGTAGAGGCAATAAGCGACAGCTATCGCTATGAGCTGTCCCAGTTGGGCGTAGATGTTGTGCTTGTTCAGCCAAGCGCTTACCCCACCAACATGTACGCTGCCGCGCAGCAACCGGCTAATGAAGAACTTGCTCAATCGTATGGAGAGGTCGCTGAGATTCCGGGAAAGATTCTCGAGACGTTTGTCAGCCTCTTTCAAGGCGAGAATGCTCCGAACCCACAAGACGTTGCCACAGCAATCGAGAAAATCGTGTCCACACCTGCGGGTAGCCGTCCGGATCGCGTCGTAGTCGGTTTGCCGTTTGGATCAGATGCGGTCAATAACGCGGTTGCTCCAATCCAGCGCGGCGTGATCGAGAATCTGGGTCTGGGAGACCTGACGAAGCTGAAGATTTCTTAGTTGATGTGGAGTGAAGACTCCGGCCAACACTCAGTTGGTCGGCTGCACTTGGCCGCGTAGACAACATTCAGATATCACAAAGTGCAAAGGACATCTGCGATGAATGCAACGAAGACCAGTCAGTTGTTCAGCCCGGTAGAACTAGGCTCAACTCGTCTGAAACATCGGGTCGTCATGGCTCCCCTCACGCGCGCACGATCGATCCAACCAGATAGCGTCCCTGGCGACCTGATGCTGGAATACTACACGCAACGCGCCTCGGATGGCGGGCTCATTATTTCCGAGGCGACGCAACTTAATCTCGCCACTCGCGGTTGGCATGGTGCGCCTGGTATGTACTCAGACGCCCAAGTCAATGGATGGAAGAAGATCGTCGATGCCGTTCATGCCACGGGCGGACATATCTTCGCGCAACTGTGGCATCCAGGGCGCTTCTCTCATATCTCGCTGACTGGAGGAGCGATACCTGTTTCAGCTTCAGTGGACCCCGAATACTGGCAAAACGCATCACGCCTCATCTCTACGCCTAGTGGTTGGATACAGCCCTCCCCGCATCGCGCTCTTGAGAAATCGGAGATTCCCGGCGTTCTAGAAGCGTATGGCAAAGCGGTCGAACGTGCGAAATCAGCCGGCTTCGATGGTGTCGAGGTTCATGCGGGGAACGGCTATCTTATTGACCAGTTTCTTCAGGACGGCAGCAATAAGCGAACCGACGAATATGGTGGTTCCATAGAAAATCGAGCCCGTCTCCTCTTTGAGGTCGTCGAGGCAATGGTTTCCGCCTGGACCAATGACCGCGTAGGCGTGCGCATCACTCCAAACGGCACGTTCAACGCGATGTCCGATTCCGACCCAGAAGCATTGCATGCCCATGTCGCTGAAGGGTTAAATCGATTTGGACTTGCTTATCTGCATATCATTGAGCCCCGCATGAGCGGATATCTCATGATCAACGAGGACCAGCTTCCAGTGGCCACGCAGCGGGCACGAAAGATCTTCAAAGGGAAAATCGTCGCCAACGGTGGCTTTGAGCCAGAAAGCGCAGCAGCAGCCATTGAGCAGGGAGATGCTGACGCAATAGCGTTCGGTCGTTACTTCATTTCGAATCCTGATCTTCCAAGGCGCATCCGAGAAGAACTTCCGCTCGCGTCTTATGATCGCGACACCTTCTACACTTTCGAGGCGAAGGGTTACACGGATTATCCGTTTTACAACGGGTGGTCAAAGCCTATGCCTGCTGATCGCACGATGGTCTCACCTCGTGCGATCAGGAGCGTAGTCGCAAAGACTCGCTAGCGTGTCAGATGAATTGAGCTTCGGCCTTGCGCAAGGCCATCAGTCGACTCCCCAACACCGAAGCGTTCTCGATATTGTTTCGGAGTCAACGACATTTGCTGAATAAAAGCCCTACGCAGAGCCTGCTCGTCACGAAATCCAGTGAGTTGGGCGATCCGCTTAAGGGGCATATCATCGCCTTCCAGGTGTTGCCGCGCGGCCTCTACCCGTAGTGATTGGACCCACTTGGCCGGTGTGGTGCCAAACTGTGATTGAAAGTGGCGCGCGAATGTACGTGGGCTCATGGCTACGACTTCTGCCAGCGTACTCACATCCAGTTTGCGAGTAAGAGACGATCTCGCCCACGCGGGGAGATCCCGCATGCGCTTATCCTCTGCCTCTTCTTGTTGAGCCAGGAGCGCGCTGTATTGAGCTTGGCTGCCGGGGCGTCTCAGGAAGAGTACTAGCTCCCGCGCGACTGTGGCTGCCACCGAGTGCCCAAGATCCTCCTCAACCAGCGCGAGAGCCAGATCAATGCCAGCGCTAACTCCCGCCGTGGTGTAGAACTTTCCGTCTTTGATGAAAATCGGGTCTCGCTCCACCGTGAGATGTCTGAAGCGGCTAGCGAATAGATCACAATACCGCCAGTGCGTGGCTACGCGTCTGCCATCGAGCAAGCCGGAAGCGGCGAGGATAAACGCTCCCGTGCAAACAGATGCAATGCGGCGGGTACGAGAAGCACGCTCTCGAAGCCATTCCAGGAGCTCAGCGGACTGATGTCCAATAGAGCCGAGGCCTCCCACGACGATTAGCGTGTCGATTGGACCCGCGTACGCGGAAAATCTGCAGGTATCGCCGATGGAAAGCCCTCCCATGCTTTTGATGGTATCGCCCGATGCGGCTGATAGGATTCGAAACGAATAGTAGGGTTTGTCCTTGAGTGTCGGATACGCAAAAACAGCAGCAGGACCCGTCAGATCAAGCAGTTCAAAAGGAGACGCAGCTAGAAAAGCGATGATCGGAGAGCGCGGACGCATATCGTACTGTTAGTCCTCATGGCCGCGGGGCCAATGAGCTAGCATCGCGCCAGCCGCGGCGCGGGCAACGTCGATCCGCCTTGGTACCGGCGAGTCCGCAGTTAGTCTGACGTGGGAGCTTTCGGCACCCCGCATTGTTGCATTCGAGCCAGCCGAGCAGAATCGTGAACGAAGAAGCTCCTCCGCGCTGCAGTCACATTGCTGGGGAGGAGGCACAGGGTAGAGCGACAACTTGAACGCTGTGCGGGGCTGGACGTTCATCGCGACACAGTGGCGGCATGTGTGCGGATCCCGGGGCGGGGCGGGCATCGCGAGCAACACGTGCAGACCTTCGGCACGACGGCGGCCGAGCTCCTGCGCCTGCGGGAGTGGTTGGAGGAGCACAGCGTGACGCACGTGGCGCTGGAAAGCAGGGGCGTGTACTGGAAGCCGATCTATGACGTGCTCGAGGAAGCCGTCAGGTGCCTGCTCGTGAACGCCGCGCATATCAAACAGGTGCCTGGGCGCAAGACCGACGTGCAGGACTGCGTGTGGATCGCGCAGCTGCTGGAGCACGGGCTGTTGCGGGGCAGCTTCGTTCCCCCGGCGCCGATTCGCGAGCTGCGCGACCTCACGCGCTATCGCAAGGGACTGATCCAGGAGCGGCAGTGGGAAGCCAACCGGCTTCACAAGGTGCTGCAGGACGCCGGGATCAAGCTCGCGTCGGTGGCGACGAACATCCTGGGCGTGTCCGGGCGAGCCATGCTGGAGGCGCTGGTCGCGGGCACCACGGCGCCGGAGGTGTTGGCCGAGCTGGCGCGTGGCAAGCTGCGCGCGAAACTGCCGGCGTTGCGGGAGGCGCTGGCTGGGCGGTTTCGTCCGCATCACGCGTTCCTCGTCAACCAAGGCCTCGCCCATCTGGACTACCTCGACGAGGCCATCGACACCGTAAGTACGGAGGTCAAGCGGCTGCTCGTCTCTTTCGCCGACGCCCTGAGGCGACTGGACACGATTCCGGGGATCAACGCGCGGACCGGCCAGGTGGTGATTGCCGAGATCGGCGTGGACATGAGCCGGTTTCCGAGGGAGCGCCATCTCGCGAGCGGGGCGGGGCTCTGCCCGGGCAACAACGAGAGCGCCGGCAAGCACAAGGCCGGAACGACGCGGAAAGGCAACCGCTGGCTCCGCGTGGCGTTGATCGAAGGCGCCCTCGCCGCGATCCGCACGAAGGACAGCGCCTTCGGCGCCCGTTAACGTCGAGTCATGCGCCATCGCGGCCACAAGAAAGCCGTCGTGGCGGTCGCCCATAGCTTGCTGCGGACGATCTACCATGTGCTGGCGGAGCCTATGGACTACCGCGAGCCCGGCGCCGAGTACTACGATCGACGGCACGCGGCCCGGACCACGCACCGCGCCGTCGCTCAGCCTGGAGCGTCCTGGCTACCGCGTCACGCTCGAGCCCGCAGCATGAGCGCCACCTCGATTCGGTCCGGCATTTCCTGAGCAATATGGCAGATTTTGCCCTAAATATGGCAGTTCTGTCAAATCGATGAGTCCGAGACTGGGGTTATGTTTTCCGTCAGTCGCACGGTCCACAGCGCTCGTTCTTGCCTCAGTACCGGTGAACAGTATCTGCATCTGCCCAACACGTGCTCCGACCGTCCCTTAACTTTTGGCAGAAATCAAACTCCTGGTTGCTGGCGTGTTTTGCGGAACGAAGGCGAACACGGGACGATTGCTCATCCACGCGGTTTGCCACCCGGGCGACCCCCAGAAAGCAGAGGTGTGTTCAATGGCAACAAATAAGTCACTATCAGCGAAACGTAGTGTACCGACACCTTCGGGGCGTATCAGCTATACCGAGCAAGGATCTGGGCCGATTGCACTGTTTGTGCACGGCGTATTGCTGAATGGACATCTTTGGCGTCACCAACAGACGGGACTGTCTGATCTCCGCCGCACGATCGCGGTCGACTTGCTTGCGCACGGCGACACGGAAATCGCACCCGACCAGAATGTATCGGTCACGGCAAATGCGAAGATGCTCAGCGAGTTTCTCGATGCGTTGAACATCGATAAGGTGGATGTTGTAGGAAACGATAGTGGCGGCGGTATCTCCCAGATATTCTCGGCTCTCCACCCGGAGCGCGTTCGAAGTCTCACGCTCACTAACTGCGACACGCACGACAACTGGCCGCCCGAGGCATTCAAGCCCTTTGTTGCGATGGTGAAAGCTGGAGGTTTGCGCGGCACGCTGGAAGCGATGCTGTCGGACAAGTCGATCTACCGTTCTCCCAATGCGTTGGGTCCGGCGTATGAGCACCCAGAAAACGTGACCGATGAAACGATCGAAAAGTACCTCCGTCCGTTCCTCGCTACGAAACAGCGTACCCGTGACCTGGAGCGCTTTGTCGTGGCTTTCGACAACAAGCACACAGTTGCGATTGAACCGAAGCTAAAGACGTTGAAGGCTCCCACTCTGATCGTCTGGGGAACCGACGACATCTACTTCGATGTCAAGTGGTCCCACTGGTTGGCCGATGCAATTCCGGGAACAGAACGTCGCGTGGAGTTTAAAGGCGCGAGAATCTTCTTTCCCGAAGAGCGCTCGGAAGAATTCAACCGTGAACTGCGCGGGTTCTGGAAACAAGCTGAACAATGAGGAGGCCGCACTGCCGCTCATGTTCTGGCAAGACGGAAGCGATGGCAGCCTCGCTTCTGGTTCACAGTTCAACTTCTTCACAAATCACTCAGGAGAAGAGATGACAACTCAAGTACAAAAGGCTAAGCGCTTTCGCAAGCTGCATGTTCCGGGCGGCCCGCTCGTGCTGTTTAACATCTGGGACCCGGGAAGTGCCAAGGCTGTGGCGGAGGCAGGCGCTATGGCTCTCGCTACCAGCAGTTGGGCAGTTTCCGAGGCAAGTGGTTATTCGGACGGTGAACACACGCCGCTGACCTTTGCGATCGATAATCTTCGCCGGATCACCGAAGCGACGGAGTTGCCGGTGACGGTGGATGTGGAGAGCGGTTATGGAGACACGCCCACGAAAGTGGGTGAAACGATCGCTCTGGCCATCAAGGCTGGTGCGATCGGTTGCAACTTGGAAGACAGCTTCCCAGAGAACGGCTCTCTCCGGGAAACAAAGCACCAGGTCGATCGGATACGACATGCTCGCCAAAAGGCCGATGAGACAGACGTTTCTTTCTTTATAAACGCAAGAACCGACGTCTTCATCCAGGTATCGCAAGAGGAACATGACGCATCCCTCGTTGCAAAGGCGCTTGAGCGAGCACAAGCCTATGCAGGGGCAGGTGCGGATGGCCTATTCGTCCCTGGGTTGGCCGACCTCGCTTTGATCGCAGAGCTAACGAAGGCGTCGCCCTTGCCGGTCAATATCATGGTCAGCCAAGGCGCAAACATAAGTGCACTCGCAAGGCGAGGCGTCGCCCGAGTGAGCTTCGGAGCTGACCCCTACGTCGTAGCGATGAACGCTCTTCAAGAGGCAGCGCGCAAAGCGATCCCCAAATAGACGAATCGAATCGTCCTGTAACAGCAGAGCATCAAATAGTCATGCGTTAGCTGCTCAGCTTTTGAGTTGTCTATGGTGAGGTTATTCGAGGCAGTTGAGCACATTGGCTCGATCGCTTGCATTAAAAGGACCACGCAACGCTTACTGTCGAGCCGGGCGGGCAAGGAATGTATTCAAGTCTGTATCGAAATAATGAGAGACCGATAGTGAATGAGAAGAAATCTGCAAAACCATGTGTCGGCGTTTTTGGCGCCACCGGCCACACGGGTCGCTTCGTGATCGCTGAGCTAACCCGACGTGGAATTGCTTCGATTGCCATTGCTCGAGATGCCGGAGCTCTTGAAGCCGCGGAATTCCTGCCAACCGACGTACTCCGCCGTCATGCGACGGTCGATGATCCTTCTTCGCTAGATCTTACCCTTCAAGGTGCAAACGCAGTTATCAACTGCGCGGGGCCGTTCGCAGACACAGCCGAAGCTGTCGCAAGCGCAGCGCTACGAGCCGGGATTCACTACATTGATGTGTGTGCCGAACAGGGCGCAGCGAAGCTGACTTTAGAGAATTTTGACGACCCAGCGCGCAAGGCAGGGGTGGTCGTGCTTCCCTCGATGGCCTTCTATGGAGGGCTAGCTGATCTATTGGTAACAGCTGCGCTCGAAGACTGGAAATCGACGGATTCGATCGAGATCATGATCGGGCTCGATAGCTGGCACCCCACCAGGGGTACGCGCATTACCGTCGATCGAAAGGCTGTCGGAAACTTGATGATCACCAAGGGCCTGTTAACCCCTACTCCTTCGCCACCAGCCCAGAAGAAGTGGGACTTTGGAGAGCCGCTGGGCGTGCAAACTCTTCTTGAAGTTCCATTCAGTGAAATCATCTTACTCCCTCGCCATGTGAAGACCACAGAACTTCACAATTATCTCAGTGTGCTCGCAGTTAATGATGTGCTAAACTCCGATACACCGCTTCGCAAAGAGACCGACACAACAGAGCGATCGAATCAGAACTTCGTTATCGATGCGCTCATCACGCGTGGTAACGAACGTCGGCGCGCGGTTGTTCGTGGTCAGGATATTTATGCCATCTCAGCACCCTTGGTATGTGAAGCAGTTCAGCGTCTACTCAAAGGGCACTATTCTGTTGCCGGAGCCTTCGCCCCTGGCGAGGCGTTCGACGCCAAAGATTTCCTGTTGACACTCGGGCCTGACAATGCAAAGTTCCAAGTTATCGCTGCTTGACCAGTTGCCCTGCAAGCCGACTGAGGCATGGACTCCTAATGCGCCTCTCTGGCGGAGCTGTCTGTGGTATGCCAGATCGCAGATGCGGGTTCAAATTCGAGCACACCAGACTGCTGTGTGCTCGACAGTCAATGTTGCGATGCGATCTAACTATTAGCGAGATATTGCATATGCTGCTCGAAGACCGAATAGATCAAATTGTTCCGACGTTGACGCCGGCGCAGATACAGTTCCCTTCGTTTTGCAAGTGGTCCAGCGCAGCACTTTAAGCCCGACGAAACTCTTCTCGACGTTGGCGATCGGAACACCTTAGTCTGGCTCGTGCTAGAGGGAAGTATCATCGCGAGTAAACGGGATGGTCTAGGGCGAGAACGACTCTTCGCTACTGGAGGTCCAGGTCAGTTCAGCGGAGAAGTGAGCGATCTAGCCGGGCACGCCTCTTTAGCCGTGATCCGTGCGGGACCGGACGGATGTACAGCATATCCATTCGAGCTCTCTCGCCTACGCGCGCTACTGATCAGCAGCGCGGACATTGGCGAGCTGATGATGCGAGCGTTCATTTTACGGCGCATGGCGTTCCTTGAAGGAGATGGCGTTGGCGCGGTCATTCTGGGGGAAACTGGATCTCCAGACACGGTCCGGCTCCGAGGGCTTCTGTCTCGAAACGGCTATCCCCACTCGCTTATCGAAGTGGAGGGGGTTGAAGGCAAAGCTCTCGTCGCGCGCTTAGGTGTGCAGAGTTCCGATCTTCCGATCTTGATCTGTCCGAACGGAACCATACTACGTCGTCCAAGCGATGCCGAAGCTGGAGTTGGTCTAGGAATCGTTCCAGAGATAAAGCCAGGAACGCGATACGACGTGATCGTCGTCGGAGCAGGGCCGGCTGGCCTCGCTACCGCTGTGTACGCGGCGTCTGAGGGTCTTTCTGTTCTCGTTCTTGATAGTCGCTCGTTCGGCGGTCAGGCTGGTGCATCTTCAAGGATCGAAAACTATCTTGGATTTCCCACCGGCATTTCTGGTCAGGCGCTTACGGCACGAGCATTTCTTCAAGCGCAGAAGTTTGGCGCGCTATTTGGCGTTCCTATCTCAGTCGTCGAACTCGATTGTTCACAACCACCGATGCACCGCATCGCACTCGATAACGGAGTCGCGATCTATGGAAGAACGGTTGTGATCGCGTCAGGAGCACGTTATCGGCGACCTCAGATCGATAATCTCAACCGCTTCGAAGGAATCAGCGTCTCTTACTGGGCAACCCCGATCGAGGCTGCCCTCTGTAAGGGACGTGACGTCGTGCTTGTTGGAGGAGGAAATTCGGCAGGACAGGCCGCGGTTTTTCTGGCTCCTTATGTTCGTCGTCTTCACCTTGTCGTTCGTTCAGGTGGCCTTGCCACTTCGATGTCGCAATACCTGGTTGATCGAATTACGGCAACTGCCAGTGTTGAGCTGCACGTGCACACGACAGTGACGGGGCTTATCGGGACGGATACAGGTTCCCTGCAAAGCGTTTCCTTGTCCCGATACGATACTGGAGCGAGTTGGCAAGTCGATGCTCAACATATGTTCCTTTTCATTGGTGCCGAACCGAATACTCAATGGCTCGATCGTCGCATCTCTCTAGACAGTAAAGGTTTCGTCGTCACCGGGGAATCGTCTCAGCTGCCGCTAGAAACGAGCAGTCACGGTGTTTTCGCGATTGGCGACGTTCGAGCCGGTTCGGTGAAGCGTGTGGCTGCCGGAGTCGGCGAGGGAGCCGCAGCCGTGGCTCAGATTCACGCTTATCTATCTTCAACGGCTTGGAAATAACTTCACGGCGATTTGTCTTATTCTTCTATAAACGATCGGCGCTCACCGTCAGGTTTCCCTGGGATCAATGCGGCAGCGCTCATGGCGCTGATTAGAGCAAGCAGTACGGACAACGTCATAACCCAATGGTAGCCTTCCACATTCGGGAGACGGTAATTGCGCCCCGTGCGCCGTGGCAAAACCCGTATGCCGAGCGGCTGATTGGATCGAGTCGACGCGAATGTCTCGATCATGTTGTGGTGAACGGCGAGCAGCATCTGCGGCCGATTCTGTCGAAGCACGTCGACTACTACGACGCGACGCGGACCCCGCATGAGCGGATATCTCATGATCAAGGGGACCAGCTTCCAGTGGCCACGCAGCGGGGACGAAAGATCTTCAAAGCGTCGCCAACGGTGGCTTTGAACCAGAAAGCGCAGCAGCAGCCATTGAGCAGAGAGATGCTGACGCAATAGCGTTCGGTCGTTACTTCATTTCGAATCCTGATCTTCCAAGGCGTCACATAACGGGCGGCGGACCTTTCTCGTGATATACAGCTCTAATGTGAAATACGAAGAGGACGCGGCCCATATAGACCCTGCTTCTGAACTGCCTTTCGAGAGATTGTTCCGGAAGCAACTGCCGAGCGTCGACATGACCAAGCGTATCTATGACCAGATCACAAAGAGGACCTGGTTTCAGAGCGCGAGTGTCCATGACGGCGCGGCCAGCCTCATGGGCTGGTTCGAGGCCCGATACCGGGCGACCATGACCGAGGACCAGTACCTAATAGTCTTGCAGCGAGTCAACGAGACAATCCAGGAGCTTTATCCGTCTAGGTACCGGCCTTACACGCTGGATCGCAAGACCAAGGAGGATCTCGAAAGAGCCCTGGAGGAAGCCAACAAGAGCATCCAGCAGACTCTTCCGGCTTGCCGGCCGATCCGCTTCACCGAGACACACTATGCTCTGATCAGGGAGCGTGGTTCATTGATCACTTCAA